>Ga0326721_10000087_pt1 | contig 63647 bp, 100 predicted proteins | sample SGPome_FD_203951 | JGI IMG/M metagenome (GOLD analysis project Ga0326721, IMG submission 203951) | Soil microbial communities from Southern Great Plains, Lamont, Oklahoma, United States - SGP_1_2016 | ecosystem: Engineered > Artificial ecosystem > Soil microcosm > Unclassified | place: USA...
GAACAACTGTCTCCTCTCGTCAGAGGTCTTATCGCGATTGTGCTTATCGTTCTAGGCACGTCTGTTTGGATCGGCTTCACGGGTGCCTGGACGCTTAGCGGCCTGGCCCTCAACGTCGCCGGAGGCTTGATGCTCGGCCGCATTTTCGCTGAAGCTGAAGGCTACAAGTAGACAAACACGCACAAACGCAGTAAGCTTTACATGAGCTATCCACTACCAAGGAGGTTGATCCATATATGGCACGTCCGACTCTGGTCGTGAAGAACATTGCCGATGCAGGCAAGCGGTACACGAAGGTCGCGAAAGACGGCCGCAAGGCAGTCCGCACGGAGTTCGGCATTCCGTTCGCGCTTCAGGACATCATCGCCGCGAAGCCGCGGGCCAAGAGCGCCATCCTGGGCGTCCTGAGCAACGGCGACCGCTTCAACGGGCAGAAGCTCGTGCGGCTGCTGGCGCGGACCCCCGACCTGACGGTCAAGGAGGTCGTGAAGGGCGTCGAGAAAGCCGCGCTCTGATGTTCGCCGTTGGCATCGGTGTCATCCTCTCGGTCATCATCAAGGCGCTGCTCGTCATCGCCCTCGTACTCGGCGGTGCCTACGCACTGACGACCTACGTCGAGCTGCCGGGCCTCGTGGATACGTTGATCTGGATCGGCGCCGGTGGTTACGCGCTGCTCTGCGTGATTGGCGTGTTCACGGTCATCGGCGCACTTGCCGAGGCCGGGCGCCGCTTTTAGCGCGGACAGTTAATGCTGAGGACTCCCGGCACGCAGGCTTGTGCCGGGAGTCCCGACGCCTCTACTTCAACGATAGGAGGAACAGAAATTGGCGATTCCTGAGCAGGCTTTGGAACTTGACCTCCCGACGATCCTGATTGGTTCTGCGGGGAAGGTGAAGGGGTTGGCCCCGCCTGGGGTGGAGGAGTATGGTTTCCTTTCGGTGCCGGGGACGCTTCGGGTTGGCCTCCGGCTTGATTGCCCGGATTCGGACCCGACCCACCTTCAGGTGCTGCTTCGTTTGCTGGAGGCTCGTTACGAACCCCCGGCTGATTGTCCGCCCGCCGTTTTGGAGACGATCCTGAATCTGAATTCTGCGTTGAACGACCGGCTTCTTGGTCAACAGCGCGACGATCTTCCGCGCGCTGCTTAGCTTCCTGAGCTATCCGCCGACAGTCAACGTCATCAACTCTAGTGATGTCGGGGCGCTTAGCCAGCAATTCACAGAGCTGGTAGTCGGTGATGGAGTCAATGGCCGCCTGGAAGGATTCCTGACACTGCCGAGATTCTGAGCCATAGCGCAGGCAGGGCGATTCGATTTTGGTGATGCGCTCATTCTGCGCCACATCCGCCTGGTTGTTCAGCACGAACGTCACTGCAATGGCCAAAACCGCAACAACGCCGAGAACGAACCGCAGCCGGTCGATGTAGACCTGTAGGCGCGTGGGTGGGTGGGGGGTCTTCGTCCGCGAGTACATCAGATTCCGTAGGCCATGATCGACAGCATAAGCGCCTGCGCCCAGACGAAGCAGACCGCGCTCGTCAGCGGAAACTTCACGGCTGCCGTGAGCATTATCCCCTCAAGTCCCATTTGAGCGAAATGCAGGCGGCCGCCAGGCCAATGGCCGCGATGACGATGGTTGGGTCCGGCTCTTTCCCGTTCGAAGGCCCGATTATGAACTCGTATACGAGGATGCCGAGGGCGGCGATGAACAGTATCAGGCGCCCTACCTGGGACCACGACGACGGCCTCATTCATCGGCGGGGGTCTGATCGGCGGTAGGCATGAAGCTATCCTACCATTGACAGATCAGTTGCGCACGCGCTACAGTTCTGTCTATGCCTGCGCGCCACTTCACCTACACCGTTCCTTCGAGCATCGAAGGCGAACCCGACGAGGTCGTGGCAATCGCGATCCAGCAGATTCAGTCGCTCGCGGCCGTGGTCGCTGAGCTATCCACCGATACCTTCGTCCAGCTACGCGCCGCCGGGATCGACCCGGACGCCGACGAGGCTGTCTCGAAGTGGCTGGCATCCGAGGGCGGCGCCAAAGCGCGCGACATCGTCTACGCAGCACGTCACTTCGTCGAAGCGACGAAGGCACTCTAAAACTGCTGTCTATCCACTCGTAGCCTTCAACAGCAGTACAACTGGCGCCCGCACATCTAACCGGATCGGGACCATAGTCCACTGGTATGCACATGCGGCACTGGGACCAGCTCACTATGAGGCGTCCAGCGGTGGAGAACATCCCGGCGGCTCAGGTCTAGAAATCCCTGCCCCGGCTACCACGTAGCCCGCCTCACAACCAGTGTGGCAGCCGTGTCAAGTCCTACCCGGCCGCCCTCTCCAGGGTGACGTGGCCCGACGCCGCTGCTACCCCCTCCGGGGTCGCGAGGCGTCGAGCGTACACGTTCAAATTTCATTTGTCAAAACAGGCTTATTTGCAGGGCTTTTGCGGGTTCGGGGCGTAAGGAAATGAAAGGCCGATTCAAAGGCTTTGGCCCTCTTGAAGGGCCTGATTTGGCTCTGTAAGCGGGATCGCGGCGTTTTGGTTTCCGTTTTAGGGCGCGAAGGCTTTGGCCCTCTAACTGAAGCTGCTCCATCCTTGACGGCGGCTATATCGTGAGTTCCGTGAGTACGAAACCCCGAGCAAAGGAGGAGTCATGTTTCATCGAGTAGGCGTCATCCTAGCAGTCCTGATCCTGGTGGCCTTCTACGCCATATCTGTTGGCGAACTTGCGGCCAAGCCGGTCCCCGAGCGCTGTACCACGGCTGCCTTCCAGTCGTTCGCGGCCGACGTGTGGGATGCGCGCTGGCAGCGCGGTGCCCCCGCCCCGGCGGCCATCCGCGCCAAGCGGAAGCGCGTCGCGTGTGCCCCGGTCGCCCATCGTCGGGCCATGATCCGCATCTGGGATCGGGAGCGCGACCACTACTACAGCGTGCGCCGCACGAAGCTCTGGCAGGCGCGCGTCACTCCCTATCCCGGCGGCGGCCGTCTGTGGGCGATCCCCTACTACATCGTTGCCTGCGAGTCGGGAGGCCGCGCCAACTCTCCGGCCGCCCCCAATGGCGCCTACTCGCTGCTGACCGATCCCCTCCAGGGAGTTCCGACGTGGGAGACTTGGCGGCCGGATTGGGCGGATGGCTATGCGGCGCCGTATCAGGCGCCGAAGCGCGCCCAGGACATCGCCGCCCATCGGCTGTGGGTCGCCTACGGCACGGAACCGTGGGTAGAGTGCGCATAAGCCCAGAGCTAATATCGGCCCTCATATAAGGGAATAGCTGATACCCACAACCCCACGCCGTTGTAGGGCCGGGTCACAACGGCGTGGGGTTGTGGGGTCAGCCTCTAGGGTGCTTTATCAGGCTGGCTTTGAGTGTTGCCATGCTCGGTAGTATAGTGGGCTTGGTTATCAGCCGTTTGAGGGGGACTCCCTCATCATATGTCAAGCCGCCATATCGCACCCGACATCCATTGACAGGGCGCGGCTTGACATGCGCTATACATTGGTTTTGAGAGGGCGCCACACTTCAAACGAAGCCCAACACGCTGTCGCGTCCCACAACGAAAGGAAATCACATGTCAATTTCAGAATTTACTCCGGCCGAGAATCCCCCGGTAACCAAAGGCGCGGCGCCGGACGACGATGTAGCGGCTGCCATCCAACGTCCGGTTCCCACCGCGCTCGCGCAACCGCTGCATCGTCAAATCTTCTTGGACACCCATCCCGGCAGTCCGTGGGATTGCTATTTCTGCGGCGGTGCGGTCGAGGAGCTTCACGTCCATCATCGTGATGGCGACCATGACAACAACGCCCCGGACAACCTTGTGGCGACGCATGGCGACTGCCACGCGCATCATCACCGCTCCGGGCTGGAATCATTCGAGCGGCCGCCTGCGGCAAGTCGGCTTCGGATCGCGGCCGGTAGCCTCGATGACATCGAAGGGCTGCGGAAGTCCGTGGCGAATCAGCGTCGGGGACTAGTGGCACATCAGCTACTTGACGCGAAAGCGGAAAAGCTGATTGATGCTCAGCTAGAGCACATCAAAGCAATGGAGCGGGCGGCGACGCTGGCACTCAAACACGCGGTGCGCGAGCACCCGCTGGCGGACTGGATTAAATCCACGCATGGGATCAGCGAAAAGGGTGTCGGCCGCCTTCTTGCTGCCATTGGCGAGCCAGCCTACAATGCCGCCGAGGATCGCCCACGGCGTGGTCCCGCAGAGCTGTGGGCCTACTGCGGCTATGCGCCAGGGCAGAAGCGGCGGCGTGGACAGAAGTCGAACTGGAATGCGGAGGCCAAAATGCGCGCCTACGTTGTCGCCGAGACGGTGGTCAAGGTCGGTGGCCCATACCGCGAAGTCTACGATCAGGCGCGTGCTTCGTGGGCTGATCGCGACACGAGTGACGGCCACAAGCACAACCACGCGCTGCGGCTCGTTGCCAAGGCGATTCTTCGCGACATCTTCGTGCGGTCCATTGAAGTGCCGACACCCAGGAGTCATGCGGCCGTATGAACTTGCTCCCGCCCACCAAATACCCCGCGTGCTCCTTCCCTCGCCCGTGGGCGGGAGCTTGATCGGTTTTGACGATCATGGTAGGCTGGTTACGTGATCGGTAGGCCATTCCAGCTTCGCATCCCATTGACTCGGCGCCGCCGGTCATTCAAACTTCAGAGGAGGACTTTTGAGTAAGATCGCCCAGGCAAAGAAACTGATCGAGGGAGGTATGTCCCAGCGCAAGGCGGCTGCCGAGGTCGGTATAGCGCAGTCCACGCTCAGCGAGGCACTGAAGCGCGAAGGCTTCGAGCCGCCTACGCTTTCATCTGGTCCGACTCCCGCGGGGATCGAGGTTGACGATCAGGATGCCTCCATTACGTCGAAGCCGCTGACTGACCCACGCGGCGTTACCCCCGATCAACTGCTGGAGAAACACGGCCTTGATCCCGAGGACTGGATCGTCACGAGCATTCGCGTTTCCGAGTGGGGAAAAACTGACGAGCCGATGTTTCAGTTGCGCGTCAACGCGACCCGCCGCGAGGGCCTTCTGGTGGTCCCCGACCTTGGCGATGACTTCGTGCCGTGGGAGTACGGCCAGGTGGAGGAGTACAGCGAGCGCCGCGTGGCGCTGATCCCCGACCTGCACGCGCCCTTCCATGACGAGCGTGCTCTGCGGGCGGTCTGCGATCTTCTCGCCGTCGAGGAACCGGCGCAGGTCATCTTCTTGGGCGACGTGGCCGACAACTCCATGCTCTCCAAGCACCGGACGCATCGCCGCTTCGGCGCCCTGCTCAACGAGACGAACGACGCCGTCGTCGCGAACTTCCGCCGCGTGCGTGAAGCCGTGCCAAACGCGCAGATCATCCTGCTGCCGGGCAACCACGACGACCGCGTTCTCTACTACGCCCAGGATATGGCGCCCGAGTTCGAAGCGCTGCGGCCGGGGAAGCTCTCGGACGACGAGGAGACGCCGGAGTCGAGCATCGGCTTCCGCACCCTCTGGCGGCTGGACGAGCTTGGCATCGAGCTGGTGGACGAGGACTGGAAACTCGCGCAGTTCGGCATCACGCCTGAGCTATCCGCCCGCCACGGCTACTTGACCGGGAACAACTCCGAGCGGAAACTGTTGGAGAAGCACGGCCGCTCGCAGATACACGGCCACGACCACCGCGGCAGCCTGATCTATCGCACGAAGCACGACCCCCTCGACATTCGCGTTGCGATGTCCTGCGGGACGCTCTGCGAGATTAAACCGGACGGTCTGGGCTACGAGCCGGACCCCGACTGGACCCCCGGCATGGGCTGGTGCCAGGTCTGGGATGACGGGCTGTTCCAGCTCAGCTTCCTGCCTTACGTCAAGAACAAACTGCTGACGCCCTGGGGCGCAGCCTTCGAGGGGAAGGAGTAAAGATATGACGAGCGAGCGTAAACCATTCATCTGGGAGGTAAAACTCCAGGCGTCCAACGGCGAAACCGTCATCGAGAAGGTCAGCGCCTTCTGGTCGCCGGTCTTCGACGGCGTCAAGGAAAGCATCGCCCTCGCGGCGCGCTGCAAGGCGACGATCCGCAACAAGAAGGACGGCCTCCAGTTCCAGGCCATCGGCGAGCCGAAGCTGTTGGGTCGTCTGGGTGACGAGGGAGTGGCCGCCTGATGGGCGACACCGCAGCCATCCTGGAGCCGCCGAGCGACGAGGCGGCGGCCGCCGCGCCCGCCGAGGAGACGGCGCCGGAGGAAGTGCCTAGCGTCTTCTCCGTCACGAACCGCTATCTCGTCGGCGCCGCTGAGGTTTCCGACGTAGGGGAGGACGGCAGCCAGATCATCCGGCTCGCGTCCGCCTCCGGGGGAGCCGTCATCGAGGCCAACCTCTCGCCGCAGCTTTGCGTGTTCATCAAAGGCAAACTCGGGGCGGTCAAGGTGGTCAGCGAAGACGACGAGGAGCAGGTCGTTGACGCGGAGGTCGTCGAGGAGGAGGAGAACGATGGATCAGGGTCGGCCTAACAGCGCCACCCAGGTTTCCTCGATGGGGGAGACTCCTGCTGAAGCGCGCCGCCGGATGGCTTCGTCCGGCGGCGCCGATGGCGCGAGCGCGGAGGCAACTCCGCCGCTTGGCAAGGAGGTCGATGGCCCGCTCCAGCCGCAGCACCTGGCCGCCATCGAGGCAGCCGAGGGTGGATTCTCCGGTGGCGCGGTAGACGGCGGAACCACCGAGGACGCGCCCGACGAGATTGAGCCGCCGACGCCGTCGAAAGCGATGGAGACGATTCGCCAGCTCAGCCAGGACAAACTCCAGCTTCAGACGGAACGGGACGCCGCTCTCGCCAAGCTCGACCGCTATGAGGCGAAGTTCGGGGAGCTGGACTGATGCTGGTCTACTTCATCGGCGGCCCGGCTGACGGGCGCACGGAAGCCATCCAGAATCCTCACCCGACCTACCGCATGGTCGAGTTGAAATCGCTGGCGATCTACAGGGCGTTCGACGTTGAGGACGCATTCCCTCCGGCGGCCGTCACTGATTGGGACGGGGACGAGCACGAGTATCGCGTCACGCGCCGGTCGCCTCGCTACGCCATCGCGGAGTGGATTGCGCCGCCTGCGGACGTGCGCTTCGAGGTCCGCGTGGATGTCGATCCATTCGACCAGGCTGCCAGCGAGACGCTGCGGCGGTTGTTCCTGGAGCGCGCGAGCGAGAAGGGCGGCGTCCGCTGCTTGGGCGCGAGCCTCACGAACGGCATCGAGGCGGAGTTGCAGTTCCTCGTGCGGGTCGAAGGCCCGGAGGACGCCGTCGCCATTCAGCTTGCGAGCGAGAAGGTCCAGCACTACATCGACGCTGAGCTATCTGCGCTGAAGCGCGGGATTCGTCAGGTCGCGGCGGTGACTACCTGATGGAGGAGACGACCACCCCACTCGGCGACGACCTGGAGGTCGTCTTCGAGAAACACATCGCTGTCTCGCTGACGACTATCAACCCTGAGCTGCTTCACGATGCGAAGCTGGAGCAGTCGGCGTTGACCAACTTCGTCGCGGGGCAGCTCGTCTACCGGCTGGAAAAGCTGATCTACGCGCACCCGCTCGGCCGCATGGTGGTCGAATACCCCGCCACGCCGTGGGAGCATTTCCGGGAGACGTACTTCCCGAAGACCGCAGTCGGCCGCTGGTTCCTGAAGCGCAAGCCGGTACGGAAGACGGCCGTCGTGAAATCGGCGTTCGCCTCCTTCCCCGAGGCGCACATCGCCTGGCCGCCGTCGTTGGGTCCGGTTACGATCCAGCTCCGCGACCTCTAAGTATGGCCGCACGCCTGATCCAAGGGGACGATGTCCTCCTCGTCAAACTCGGTGGGACGAAAGACGAGTTCGCCGCCCAACTTGCCCGCGTCAAATCTATGGCGGGCAAGCGGTACAACCCCAACCACCCCGAGCACGGGAAGGTCTGGGAAATCCCGGACGACGACACCGCCCTGCTGAAGCTCGTCTCGACCGTTGAGCCGGACATGCCGCCGGGGCTGCTGGCGCGCGTCCGCTCGGCGCGGCAGGAGCAGGCCAGCGAGCTGGTCACGCAGATTCCCGACGACGCGGAGCTGTCTGTGCCGTGGGCCGACCGGATGGCGGGGAAGCAGCGGGCGGGCGTCAACTTCATGCTGGAGACGGCGCAGGGCCACGCGATCCTCGCCGACGACATGGGCGGCGGGAAGACCGTGCAGGCCATCAGCGCGGTCTACGAGTCGTGGGCGCGCGAAAACGGTGATGCCCCCTTCACCGGCCGCGTCCTGGTCATCGCTCCGGCGTCCGTGCTTGACCACTGGCGCCGCGAGCTGAAGAAGTGGGCGGACGTGCCCGACGAGAAGATCGTCATCGTGGATGCCTCCGGCTCGAAGGCCGCCGAGAAGCGCGCCGAGCAGATCGCCGCCGTCCCCGAGGGCGGCTGGTGCCTCGTGAATTGGGAGAAGCTACAGAAACGGGTGAAACTCGCGGGCGCCTCCGCGAAGAAAAAAGGCCCGATAGACAAAGTCAAATGGTACGGCGTCATCGCTGACGAGGCGCACCGCGCCAAGAACCACGACTCCCAGCAGAGCAAAGCTCTCCGGCGCCTGCGGGCGCCAATCCAGATTGCGGCCACCGGCACGCCGGTCATGAACAACCCCGGCGAGCTGTACGCCCTGCTTGCCTGGCTGCGGCCGGAGCAGTACACGTCCTATTGGGCGTTTTACTACTCCTACACTGAGTTCTACAAGGGCTTCCAGAACCGCGACGTTATCATCGGCGTCAAGAACGCCGACGAGTTGCGGTTCGAGCTGTCGGACAAGATGGTGCGCCGGACGAAGCGGGAGATTCACCCGGACATCCCGGAGCCGCTGGACCCCATCATCTACGAACCGCCGATGGGAGCGAAGCAGGCGAAAATCTACGCGGAAGCCGAAAAAGACTTCTGGTTCGAGATTGCGCAGGCGCCAGACATCAGCAAGGAGCAGAAGCTCCAGATGGTCGAGGCGCTGGAAGACGAGGCCATCAGCATCGAGACGGTGAAGATGATGATCCCGAACGCGGCCGCCCGCACCATGCGTCTGCGGCAGGTCGCCACGTCGCCCGCCATCCTTGGCGGCGAGGACGTGTCGTCCAAGCTGGACGAAGCGGAACAGATCGTCCTCTCCAACGGCATCGACCAGCCGTTCGTCTGGTTCGCGTGGTTCAAGGACACCGTCGATCTTCTGGTGCATCGCTTCAAGGAACTCGGCGCCGACGCGCGGGGCTTCCACGGCGGAAACTCCTCGCGGGAGGACCGCGCCGAAATGGCGGCCGCCTTCCAGGCCGGGGAGTTCTCCATCATCGCGGCGACCATCAAGACGGGCGGCACGGGCATCGACCTGTTCCGCGCGGCCGACTGCGGCTTCATCGAGGAGGATTGGGTGCCGGGCGAAAACCAGCAGGCATTCGACCGCGTTGACCGGAAGGGTCAGACCTTCCACCCACAGCGCCATATCCTTCGCGCGCCTGATACCGTGGATGTAGGAAAGATAGCGCCCAAGCTGGCGACCAAGCAACTGATCGTCGAGACGATTACGGGAGGTATGGAATGAGCGATTTCTCTACGCAGCAGGACGCCGCTTACCGCGTTGCGCAGGAGGGCCTGGCCTACGCGGTGCAGGACTACTGCGACCCGGAGACGTTCGCCGCCGACCCGAAGCTCGAACAGCTTTGGCGCGCGGCCGCCCTCGCCTGCAACGAACTGGAGTCCTACCTGGCGCCCTTCGCGCCGGACGAGCTGAGCGACCGGGCCGCCGACATCAAGAAGCTGAAGAAGGACGTGGCCTACACGATCCAGCCGGACGACATCGCCGAGCTGGAGCAGACTGGATTCGTCACGCTGAAGATGCTGGACGGATCGGAAGTCTCGCTCTCACTAGACAAGGAGGGAAAATGAATCCGTTTGACCGCGTCCTCGCGTTCTCACAGTTCTTCATGCTGGCCGCCTGGGAGGCGCTGGGCGTCTTCGGCTTCGGCTGGAGCGGCTGGCTGATCTTGGCCGCCTGGGCTGTGGGGCTGTTCAGCTTCAACATCCTGACGGCGACCGCCGTGCGGACCTACTACAAGCTGGTCCAGCCTCCGGCGCCTGAGAACATCGTCAACATCGCGCCGAGCGCGGAGGAGGACATTGGTGAGTAACCTCCCGGTTTACGTCACGCGGAAGACGGCCGCCGGACAGACGGGTGACTTCTCGTTGTCGCCTGGTCTGGCTGTGTCGGTCTTCCTCCTCATTCTGCTGAACGTCGTGGGCTGGAGCATTTTCGGCCTCGTGGCGCTCGTCGTGAAGGCGGTGGAGTTCGTTGGCTGAGGAGCTGCTGGAGACGTTGGCGCGGAGGGTAATCGACCTCCGCGCCAACTACGAGAAAAAGCGGAAGGCGAAGGTCAGCGCGGAAAAAGACATGAAGCGCGCTGAAGCCGACATGAACGACGCGATGCTGAAAGCCAAGCTGCCGGGTGCCACGCTGGCGCTGGGTGAGGGCTACGGCAACGTGCAGTTCAACCGCGAACAGAAGGTCAACTCGTCTGTCTTCGACGAACCGGCCGCGATCAAATACTTCGAGGAACAGGGCCTGCGCGCTGGGTACGTGGACGAAAAGGTCCGCAAGAAACCCGTCAACCAGCTTGTCCGTGAAGCGCTGGAGAACGGCCAGGAGCTGCCGCCGGGGATCGAGCCGCGCGTTACCAAATTCGTCAAGGTCACGAAACGCGGCAAATGACTTCTTGACAGCAGCGCTAAGCTGTACCTGAGAACAGATTAACTGGTTAACTGATTCACTGAAGGAGGTAGTACGTGTCTGATTCAACCGCAGTAGAGGAGCGCGCACCAGGCGGAGAGGTAGCAGTTTCCGCCGAGCAGGAAGCCGCGCTCGCGAAGCGCGTCAAGGGCCAGGTGGACCGGAGCAAACTTCAGCTCCCGGCCATCAAGGTCGTCAACGGCCTGAGCAAGGAGGCGTCCGAGGGCGTCCCGCAGGGCACGCTGGTCAACTCGCTGACCGGGGAGCAGTACGGGGAGTCCGTGGAGGTCGTCATCAGCGACTTCTACTACGGGCGCTTCTACGCCCCGAAAGGCGGCGGCAAAGCCTACACCGCTCGCGGTGAGGTCGTGCCGGACAACTGGCCGGAGGAGTACGCCGGGCAGCGGTTCACCGAGCTGGACGACGCCGAGGAGCAGTGGAAACTCGCCGTCAACAACAACGAGCACCCCTGGGGATCGGGTCCGCCCATCCAGACGACGATTAACTTCGTCGTGACCCTCGCCGAGGCACCGGGCTACCCGCTGCGGCTCAGCATGAAGTCGAGCGATACCCCGACCGCCAACAAGGTGCTCCAGATGATCGACATGGCGCCCACGCCGTGGGCCTACGTCTACACGATCAGCTCCGATGGGCGTCAGACGCCCAACGGTTCCGGCACCTACTACGGCTTCAAGGCCGAGCAGGGCGGCACCGCGTCGGACGAGCAGCGCCAGGCGGCGGTGAAAATCGCGCTGGCCTTCCAGAGCGCCATCGACTCCGGCGACGGGATCGAGGAGGCGGGCACGGACGACGCCGACGCGAAGTCGCAGGAGAAAGCCGCCAAACGGGCGAAGGCGGCTGCGAAAGCGAAGGACGACGAGGGGCTGGGGTCCGACATCTGATCCAGCTACACTGAGCACAACTGGTAGAGCTTCGCGGCCCTGTACTCAGGGAGTGAAAGATGCGGAGCGGGACGGTGGGTCGTCGGAGGGGACGCCACCACAAACTTAATCGCGCAACATTGGGTAAGGAGGCCGGATGCCAAAGATAGTGAGCGTGGACCTGGAGACGACGGGTCTGCTTGATACGCATGAGGTATGGGAGGTCGGGATCGTTCCCGTGGACTCCGGCCGCGAGCCGCTGCACTACCAGTTCCAGCCGACCGAGCTGGAGACGGCAGAAGCGGCCGCCCTGAACGTCGGCAAGTTCTACGAACGCTTCGACTGGATCGGCGACCCGCGTCTCGCGCGGGACATGCTGGTCGAGGGCGTCATCGTGGAGGAGGACGAGGAGACGGAGAAGAAATCCGAAAAGCCCTCCGGCCACAAGGCCGTCACTGGCGCCGCCGAAGCCTGCTGGAAGATTTGCAAGGAGCTGGAAGGCGCCACCCTGCTCGGCCTCAACGTCGGCAGCTTCGATGCGCCCTTCCTCGCCCGCCTGCTGCGCAAGTACGGCCACAACCCGACGTGGTCGCATCGCTTCCTCGACCTGGGAAGCTACGCCGCGGGGGCGTGGGGTTCCAAGAACGTCCTCTCCGGCCGCGCCATCTGCGACCGCCTGGAGGCGCACGGCGTCGAGAACCGCGAGGCGCACAACGCCTTCGCCGACGCGCAGTGGAACGTGGACGCCTACAACGCGATCCTGGAAGGGATCGGCGGATGAATTGGGAAGGCTTCACCAACCGCGAGCTGAATATCCTGTTGGGCTGTCAGGAGTATTCTGACGGCGAGACGGCCGCCGAAATCCGGGGAGTGCTCTCGTGGCGCGGCGGCCGGGATCGGGACGAGTGCTAATGAACATCGACCCCAACAACATCACGCAGGGCGACCTCTGGTTCGCCCGCTTCGTCTGGCTGTGGATCGGCATCATCATCGGTCTGGTGGCTGGCGGATGAACGACTGGATCGACAACCGCACGGGGTTCCAGATTTACATGTTTGGCCTGATTCTCGGCATCCTGCTGGGTTTCTGTGTCGCGATGGCGGTCGCCGGATGAAATCGAACCTAGAAAAGCAGCTCTGCGAGGAGCGCGAATCAGCGGAGACGCTGGTCAACGACACGCACGGCGATGACGTGGTCGAGATTATTTGTTCATTCTCTGACCGGGACTGCATCGCGGACGTGAAACTGAAGGGCGTCGGGTGGATTCGCTACGAGCTGATTCTCAACGGTGACGACGAGGAGAACGAGTTGCGGAGGATTAGCTGATGGGCGCACTAGCAGATCATCTTGATGGTGAGGGGAAGACCCTCGCAGACAATTTCTGTCACGGGTGCAACATTCCGGTCAACGCAATTGGCGCGGAGTATGCTTACGGCAGTCCCGAGCGCTACGACGGTATCAGCGAGTATCAGTGTCCCGAATGCGGCCGCCGCGAGGGGCGCTGGACCGGCAACGTACTCCAGGACGGCGAGGCAGAGCCGCGGTTTGGAGGGCAGCCGTGAGCGAAGGCATGTTCGACGGACTCGCCAACGCCCAGCGCCCCCAGCGCAAGCACGAGCCTGCGAAGAAAGACGCCGGGCTGGCTGACGGCTACTGCGCCCGCTGCGACCAGGCGGTCATGCCGGAGGGCATCTGCTACCCAGAGGGTCATCCCGAGGCGCGCGCTGACGGTGTTCATGAGGTCAGCGAGTGGAAGTGCCTCCGCTGCGGCCGCCGTGAGGGGCGCTGGACCGGCGCCGTGCTGACGGGCGGCGCCAGCGAGCCGCTGTTCGGTGAGGAAGACGAGTCGAAGATCGCTACCGAGCAGGCGCAGTTTTATCCGGGGAGCCAGCCGCGGTGAGGGAGGCAAGCAACGGAGAGCTGCTGGCCCGCCTGTTCGACGGCCGCCGCGACATCTACGGCATCAACAAGGGCCGCGTCGAGCGCTGCCAGACCGGCGACTGGACGAGCACGCATTGGGAAACGCTGTTCGACGCCCACGTCGAAGGCAAGGAGGAGGCCGACCTTGGTGTCTACCTCGTGCGCGACGACGACACCGTCACCTTCGCGGCCATCGACATTGACGAGCCGAACTTCCCGCTCGCCCTGGAGGTCGCCCAGACCATGCCCGATGCCGTCCCGTGGATCGAGCAGTCGCGCTCTGGTAACTACCACGTCTTCGTCTTCTTCGATGAACCGCTGGAGGCGTACTACGCCCGCGCCGTGCTGCGCGGAGTCATCATTCACTGCGGCCGCCCGGACCTGGAGATTTTTCCCAAGCAGGACGGCCTACGCGAGGGGATGGTCGGCAACTACATCAGCCTCCCTTGGCACGGTCACGCGCGGCCCATCGTCTCGTGGCTGCCGGACGCGAAGGACGAGGACGGCCGCCCACGGCCGATCATCGACTCTGAGCCGGAACCGCGCGAGTGGATGCTGGAAGCGCTGAAGGACCGCACGTCCGCTGAGGCATGGCGCCGCCGCGGCCGCGCGCTCGGTGGCAAGCCGCGGGCGGAAGTCCGCGCTGGGGAGTTCGGGGAGCGCAACTCGCTCCACGTCTGCGCCAGCCACATCTTCGAGCACCGCCACGACAACCCGCTGGCGGAGGGCCATCGCGCCACGGTGTTGTTCAACCTGGCGAAAATGTACGCGAACTGTAAGCATTACAGTCAGGAGGAGGCCGAGCGCTTTGTGGAAGCCGTGAACCAGGCCGGGACGAATCCCGTGCCGACGCGCGAAGTGCAGCGCTTCGTCAACAACGCCTACGAGGGAGGCTTCACCAGCACCGGATGTGACGACCCACTCATGACCCCCTACGTCTCACCTGACTGCAAGATCGCCCAGGGCTAATACGTGGATCGCGACTTCGAGAAACAGGCGGCGGATTACTTCGCCGCGCTCCCCGCTGACGACCGCAAGGAGGCGTTCTCGCGTGTCAACGCGGGCATCAAGCTGACGGCGCCAGTTGAGGAGATAGACCCGCCGCCGCCCATTCACAACCTGAACGAATACTTCGCGATGGACCTCAAAGAGCCGCCGAGCCTTATCTCGGATTGCCAGGTGGTCCGGGGCGAAATCACGGCGACGATTTCCCGCGCGGGGCTGGGGAAGACGACCCTCCTCACGAACCGGATGATGCGGTGGTCGGCCGGGCTGCCGCTGTTCGATGACCAGCCCGACGTGCAGGCGCCCGAGCAGCCGCTCCGGCAGCTCCTGATCGAGAACGAGGGAAGCGGCTACTACATGCGGGAAAACATGGAAAAGCTCTACGAGCATATCGCCATCACGGACGCGAAGAAAAAACTCTCCGGCGAAAACCTGATGGTGTGGGGCGACGGTGGCTACACCGGCCTGAAGGTGGACCGCGACGAGGACATCGAACTGATCGAACGGGCGCTTCGCGAACACCGTCCCGACATCCTCTACCTGGAGCCGTTCCGCGGTATCTGGACGGGCGACGAGAACGACAACTCTGCGATGGAGGAGGTTCTGGACCGGCTTGTCGCGCTGGCAAATGACTTCGAATGCGGCATCATGCTCAGCCACCACTCCAACAAGGCGCCCGTCGAGGGCGACTGGATGGGCGCCTCCCGCGGCGCCACCGCGCTGGAGGGAAAAGTAGCTGCGATGGAGGTCTTCTACGCCGTCCACAACGAAGAATACCGCGAACTTCGTTGGGCCAAGAAGCGCTACGGCAAAAAGCACCGCCCGGCACCGATCCGCATGGAGTACAAATTCGAGACGCGGTCCCTGGAGCGCATCCCGGACTCCGAGATTGAGCAGGAAGTTCTCAGCTTCCTGAACGCGGAGAACCCGCCCATGTGGTGGGGCAAGGCGCAGATTGCGGAGGAAGTACAGGAGACGCAGGACCGCATCGACAAGAAAGCTCTACGGCCGCTGCTGGAGCAGGGGCGTATAGTAAAGAAGAACAAAGAAGGGGAAACGAAGTACCGTTACAAAATCGGCGATGACGACAAGGGAGAGGAGCTTGACTTCTAATGGATGACAAACAGCCCGACAAGGCACCTGACAACCTGACCAACGAGTTCAAGGAGCAGATTCAGAAGGCGACGGAGGCGGTCGCCAAGCAGGTCGCATTCTGGAAAGAGTTTTGGAAGGTGTGGATTCCGGGCGGCCTGCGGAAACGCAAGCGGTATCGGACCCCCGGCCACGGCAAGCGCAAGGGCATTCGGCGCCGGAAGAATAAGGCCGCCAGGATCGCGCGCCGCGCAAATCGTCGGCCCAAAAAGAAGGGAAGGCGCAAGTGAGCGTTGGAGAACAGGCGGCCGCCGCACAGCGGGAAGACCGCCCGACTGCCCCACGGAGCGACGCGCCGTCCCCACACGAGGACGGCCGCGATCCCTGGAGCAAGGCGGTCGGCAACATCGAGACGGCGTCGGGGCTGCGCTACGACTTCGAGAATCCCAAGGCGGAGACGATCCTGCTGGAGGACATCGCGCACGCGCTCTCGAACGTGTGCCGCTTCGCCGGGCACATCCGGCGCTTCAACTCCGTGGCTGAGCATTCGGTCTTGGTCAGCCGGATCGTGGAGGCGTGGGCTGGCGAGGAGTTTGAAGACAGCCAGGCGAATCGTCACGGCATCGTCCGCGCGGCGCTGCTCCACGACGCTCACGAGGCGTACATCTGGGACGCGCCGTCGCCGGTCAAGCCGTTGCTCGGTGACACCTTCAAGCATCTGGGGCGCATCGCCGACGAAGCCATCGCGGCGAAGTTCCTGCGGGAAGGCTATTCGGCCGACACGTTCAAAAATCCCATTATCAAGGCGGCCGACCGTACCGCCCTCGTCGTGGAAGGCCGCGCGCTGCTGCCGGTCGGACCCACCGATGATGAATGGGAGCCGCTGCCGCCGGGCGTGCAGTGGGACGGCGGCCTGACGCCCCACGAGGCGAAGACTCTATTCCTGCAACGTGCAAAGGAGCTGGGACTATGAAAATCATCGGACTGACGGGACGCGCCCGCGCCGGGAAGGACACGGCCGCCGGAATCGTGATGGAGTGGGTTGAGGCCCACGGCGCTGACTTCACTATTCGCCAGGGCTTCGCTGACCTGCTGAAGCTCTCGGCGTATCGGGCGCTCGGCGGCTCGCCGGACACTCCACTCGCGGAGGCCGTGCGGTTCTGCGACGAACTGAAGCAGGACGGCGGCGAGTTGGAGATTACGCTCCCGACTCTCCCGCTGTCGCCGATTCGCTCCTACGCAATCACCGGGCGGGAATTCCTCCAGCGCTACGGCACGGAGGCCCACCGCGACGTGTTCGGCACGAACTTCTGGGTGGAGGCTCTGTTCGACCACGTAGAGGCCAACGGACCCGATTTCGGGTACGACGTGTTGGTCATCCCCGACTGTCGGTTTGACAACGAGGCGGCGGCCGTCGTGGAGCGGGGCGGAGAAGTTTGGGAAGTTACGCGCCCACGGCACGAGGACGAGTTGAAGTCAGGTGTCGGGCATACCAGCGAGGCGGGCGTCAACCCGGACCTCGTCGCGGCACAGATCGAGAACAACGGAACCCTGGATGACTTGACGGCCGCGATAGGCTCGTTGTGCCAGGAGAAATTGGAGGGAGCAGAGTGAGCAGGGCAATCATCTTCACGGATCAACACGCGCCAGATGGGCGGACGATTCGCTTCAACGTGGACGAAGGCACCAGGGCGGCCGCCGCTCGGGTGAAGGAAGCCTTCGAGGGCGGCGACATGCTGGAAATCCCAAACGAGGTTGAGGGCGAGGAACCCATCTTCGTAAACCCCGAGCGCGTGGCGACCGTTTCGCCGCAGAAGGAGGACTGACATGGCAGAGTTCCAGGCGTGGCCCAAGATTCCACGGCTCAATCGCAACTGCATCGTCACCGAGAAGATCGACGGCACCAACGCGGCCGTGGTCATCGAGAAAGTCGGTCCTGGCTGGCCGAAACATGAGTTCGAGCTGGCCCGCGTGGACCTCGACCTGACGGACGCCAGCGAGCTGGCCGTCTTCGCGCAGTCGCGCAAACGGCTGCTTCAGACCAACGAGGACGGCGGCAAGGGGAGCGACAACTTCGCCTTCGCGGCGTGGGTGAAAGAGAACGCACTCGAACTGGCGGCCGTGCTTGGCGAGGGACGCCACTTCGGCGAGTGGTGGGGCGCCGGTATCCAGCGGGCCTACGGCTTGACGGAGCAGGATAAGCGCTTCTCTCTATTCAACGCGGGACGCTGGCACGACCGTGCGGCTAACGGCATCGGCAAGGAGGTTTGCCCGGACTGTTGCAGCGTGGTTCCGGTCGTCGCACTCGGCAAGGTGGGCGAAGCTCCTTGGCTGAAAGCGATGAACGACCTCGCCGAGAACGGCAGCGCCGCGGTGCCGGGCTTCGACAATCCCGAGGGAATCGTCGTCTACCACACGGCCGCGCGTACGTCGTTCAAGGTCACGTTCGACCAGGACGACCTGCCCAAGTCTGTCGCTGAAGCACAGGCGGCTGCATGAAGCTCTGGCTGATCCACATCGCGTCCCTGGTGGCGGTGAGCGTTGCGTTCGTCGCCATCGGGAAGGCTGACTTGGAGAGTGGTCAGCAGCTCGTTGCCACGTTTGCGGCGCTCCTGCTGTTTCAGGCGCTCTACGTCCCACGCTGGCCGCGGTGGTACGCGCTGAAACGTCTCCTCAAACTGAAGCCTGGACAGAAAGTGACGGTCGAAGGAAAGTGAGCCTCCGCACTAGCATCGTCTGTCTTCAGGCGGCGACGTTCGTGGCCTTGTTCGTCCTCCTGCTGGTGCAGGGGGACGACTGGCGCCTCGCGCTCGCTCAGGGCCTGCTCGCCATCATCACCGTGCTGGTGTACGTCTGATGACGGTGCGCGAGTTCATCAGCCAGCTTCAGGAAGCGATGGATCGGGCGGCCGCTCGGGCGCTCCCCAACCGGGAGGTCATCGTGTCCTTCATCGCGCCCAGCTCTGGGTTCTGTGGGCCGACCATCCGGCCCAAGTACCTGGGCGAGACGAGTCACCCCGACTACCCTGGGTCGTGGGCGCGCTACGGCCTCACGCGGATGCAGGTCGAGCGGGTGCTCGAAGCCTTCGACGTGACTCTGCCGCCGGAGCACGCATGACCGACGACCAGGCTGCCGACACTCCGACCGCGCGGCGGTGTACCATCTGCGCACTCTCGCTTCCCAGCGACGAGAAGTGGAAGGAGTGCCCGCAGTGTGGGGAGGGCACGAGTATCATCGGGAACGCCGAACCGAACATCACTGACGAGGAGGCGACGAAGGTACTCCGCGCTCGGGAATTCGAGGAATACCTTGAGGAGCAGGGGATTAAATGAGTGAATGTTACCCAACGTGGGATAAGGTACAAGAAGAACTAGAGGAGGAGTTAGAAGGTAGACGCGACCCGTGGATTTGGAGACATGCGTTGACGTATCTCAGAATGGCTGCCGAAGCGAACTATCGCCCTGCGGCGCCAAGTGATGGTTTGGGTAATATACAATTAGATGATAATACGCTTGCACTTCGGGATCAGCTTGAGCGCGAGGCATTTATGTTTGGTATTCGGTGTGTTGCAGAGGAAAAGAAATTAACGGTACATTATGGTTGTGTTGACTGTAGAACTGGAGAAGCGTCCCGGCTTGCAGTTGAGGCCGCTAAGTGTCTGAACGCCGGAGAAGATATAAACAAGACTGGCGTGTTGCTTCTTCGGATGGCGCTTCGCGCTGCTGAACGTGAAGCAACCAAGCTTGAAGTAACGCCTGACGAGAGGGAGCGGGCAATCGCGCAGGCACTATATCGTGTCAAAATACACACGTCCCGTCCGCCGAAAGACAAAAAGGATAAGGTGTACTTCATTTTAGGACATGATTCGTTCAAGATTGGACACGGACTTGATCCGGCTCAGCGGTTACGCGATATGCAAACGGGAAATCCAGACACCTTAGAGCTACTTGGTTGGATATATAGCGATGTTGCTAGTGAGCCTGCTTGCTGGGCGGCAGCAGAAAAATGTGGGTTCAAGAAAATACGCGGGGAGTGGTTCGATGGCGTTATATCAATTGGTGATATGTATCGCGTCGTATATGAGGCTGCGAAGTGAAGAACGCTGATTTATATTGGCTCGCTGGGTGGCTGGAGGGTGAGGGCAGCTTCCGCGCGCAAATTCAACGGCGGCCTACGGGCGAGTATCCACGGTTTCATATCGTGGCGCATTCAGTTGACGAGGACGTGGTTCGGCGGGCAGAGCAAATCGCTGGATACGTCAGTGGTCCGTATGGACCATACACTGAGAATCGTCAAGCTTTCTGGGTGTGGCAAGAGAAGCAACGCGATAAGGTATTCGAGCTAATTACGCTTTTGTACCCGCTAATGGGTGAGAGACGGCAGAAACAAATGGACGCGATGTTGTCAGTTAGCGTGAAGTATCCAGCCCGCTACACCGGGCGTCAAACTGTAAGGAGGAAACGCGGTGCCTGAGAAACTTAGCGAGCGGCGTGTAGTCGAGTTTGACGTAGAGACTTCAGGTCTACAGTGGTACGCCCACGAACTCTTTATGGCTCAGTTCTTCGACCCCACCGACGAGGAGTGCCTAGAGTGGGAGGAGTACGCAGAACCCGGCGACGAGGAAGTTGTCGAACGTACGCCGCAGGCGGTCATCCTCCGTCACCCCGAGGACAAAGAGGAAATCCAGCGCTGGCTGGACAAGGACGCCTACTTCCGCGCCTGGAACTCCAAGTTCGACCTTCACCACCTGGAGTCGGCCGGGTATCGCATCCCGCCGCGGGACCGCTGGGAGGACGGGATGCTCGTCGCCCACATCCTGGACGAGCGGCGCAGCGTCGCCCTCCAGGCGGTCGGCGACAAGATGTTCGGCACGGAGAGTCCGTGGCCGGAGGGCGCGGGCATCGAGTTGGAGAAGGCCGTCAAGGCGTGGATCAGCGCCGAGAACAAGAAACGTCGGAAACACAGCAAGGACACCGGAGAGAAATTCGTCATCGCGAACTACTCCGACGTGCCCGCCGACATCATGGTCCCCTACGCGGGCCACGACGTGGAACTCCAGCGCCGCATCTGCGACGCCATCGTCCCGCAGTTGGAGTCGAACCCCGACCTCGTCGGCGTCTACGAGTTGGAGCGCAAAGTGCTGTCGGCACTCTTCGACGTGGAGGCGCTGGGGATGGGGATTGACGAGGCGGGCGCGCGCAAGCTGGAGGTCGAACTCGAAAACGAACTGACCAAAATCCGCCTCGACCTGTTCGAGCTGGCGGGCGACGACGAGTTCAACCCGAACTCCCCGATCCAGCTCGCGGCCGCCTTCGAGCGGCGCGGCGTGGACCTGAGCCACATCGAGAAGTCGGGCAAAACCGGCCGCCGCTCGATGGCCGCCGACGTGCTGGAAGGCTTGGACGACGACCTCGCGCGGCGCATCGACGACTTCCGCGGCGCCGACAAGATGATGTCCACCTACGTCTGGCCGCTGCTGCACGACCAGCCGGACACTGACAAGGGCTACGTCCACGCGAGCCTGCACACGGACGGCCGTCTCCACACGGACCTCCGCCAGGTCGGCGCCCGCACCGGGCGTATGTCCTCCAGCCCGAACGTGCAGAACTGGCCGCGCGACGACCTGCGGATGCGCCATCTGGTCGTCGCCGACGAAGGCAAGAAACTCGTCGCCGTTGACCTCGACAGCATCGAGCTTCTGATCTTCGCCGCCTTCCTGGGGTCGGAATCCATCATCCTTGACATGATGAAAGACCCCGACGCCGACATGCACACCCACACCGCGAACATGATCGGGCTGAAACCGCGCGACCGTGGTTTGGGTGTGGTGGAATCGCCTCGCCAGCGCGGCAAGAAGTTCAACTACGAACGCATCTACGGCGGCGGCATCAAAGCCATCAAGAAGTGGCACGGTGTGGATTCGCCCACGGCGCGCAAGTGGCTGAACCGTTACTACGAGGCGTACCCGGAAGTCGAAGAATTCCAGGACATGATCGAGCTGCGTCTCGAAGAACGTGGGTTCGTCAAGACGCCGTGGGGTCGGCGCCACCGCGCGTGGAACCCACAGTTCGCCGACCGCGAGGCGTACAAATTCGTCAACTACCTCGTACAGGGATCGGCGGCCGACTTGTTCAAGGAAGCCGTCGTGCGGACGCACGAAGCGGGCATCCCGATGATTGCCCTGACGCACGACGAGATTCTGGCTGAAGTGGATGCCGCGGAGGCGGAGGAAGCGAAAGTCATGATCCAGGGCTTCATGTGTGACTTCCCCAAAATCAACAAACTGATCCAGGTGTCGGCCGAGGGCGATGTCGTGGACCGCTGGTCGCAGGCCAAAGACCCCAAGTTCGATCCGGGGTGGTAGGGATGATGTGGAGCGAATTGCTTTGTCTGCTGCGCATTGCTCGCTGGGCGTTCCTAGCAGCTTGGGACGCACCCCGCGGGCCGTGGGTGCCTTGACGTGGACGATACGCTGAATATGCAGACGACGAAAGGAAACTGGTGAACCGCTACGACGCACTACAACATGCAGTTCGCGCTCACGGTGGCGACACCGATTGGGGCGGCCAGCTCTATGTGCTGCACCCGATGGCGGTCGCCGACCGGATCGACGCGAACTGGCAGCCCCTCGCGGAGGAGGCGGCATACTGGCTGACCTCCGGTGTGGATGTTGAGGATGCCGTCATCGTGACGCTCCTGCACGACGTACTAGAGGACACGGACTACTTCCTCGCGCCGACCGACTTCACCAGCGCGCAGTGGGACGCCCTCGACCGCGTCACGCGCTGGCCCGACGAAACCTACCGCGAGTACATCGAGAAGGCCGCGGGTAGCCCACTCTCCATCGTCGTCAAGCTGGCCGACCTCTCCCACAACATGAGCGACGAGCGCAAGGTGGGGCTGACGGAGAAGCAACTGGAAGCCGCCGCTGGCCTTCAGGAGAAGCGCTACGAACCGTCGCGCGACCGCCTTTGGGAAGCACTCGGCCGCGAGTGGTGGCCGACCGAACAGACTGGAGACTGACTATGTACATGATGACCACGCCGTATCGAGACTTGACGATCTTTGGAGAGGCCGACGACAACACGGTCGAGCAGATGAACAACTGCCTCGATGTGCAGTCCGGCTCTAAAGGTGTTCTTTGCGCGGACAACCATTTGGGCTACGCGCAGCCGGTCGGTGGGGTCGTTGCGTACAGAAACCGCATCAGCGTCAGCGGTGTGGGGTACGACATCGGCTGCGGCAACAAGGCCGTGAAAACCAACCTGAAGGCGGCCGACGTGGACATCGCCGCCATCATGGACGAGATTGAGCGGCGCATCGCCTTCGGCATCGGGCCGAACCCCGGCGAGAAGGCGCCCGACCATCCGGTTCTCGACTCCATCCGCGATGCGGACTTCGCACCGCAGCGCGCGCTGCTCGACAAGGCAGCCAACCAGCTCGGAACGGTCGGCGGCGGGAACCACTACGTGGACCTGTTCGAAGACGAGGATGGCTGGCTTTGGATCGGCGTCCACTTCGGCAGCCGCGGGTTCGGGCACACGACCGCCAACGGCTTCATGTGGATGTCGCGTGGCAAACCGTTCCAGACGAAGGCAGAGTTCAAGGAGGACTTGATGGCGGACCCCATCACCTTCCGTACGGACTCCGCCGAGGGCGAAGGCTACATCGCCGCAATGCAGCTCGCGGGAGAATACGCCTACGCTGGCCGCGATGTGGTCGTGGACCGCGTCCTGGAGATTCTGGGCGCGGAGGCTGTCTGGGGCGTCCACAACCACCACAACTACGCTTGGGCCGAGGAGCACTTCGGCGAGAGCTGGCACGTCGTCCGCAAGGGCGCGACCCCCGCGTGGCCGGGCCAGTACGGCTTCGTTGGTTCCACGATGGGCGAGAACTCCGTCATCCTGCGCGGCGCGGAGGATCAGGCGGGAAAGACGCTCGCCTACCAGGAGGCCGCGCTGTACTCGACGGTCCACGGCGCTGGCCGCGCGATGTCGCGTAGCCGGGCGGCCGGGAAGCAGAAGAAGCGCTGGACCTGCAACAACCGTGACTGCGACTGGTTCCAGCCGCCGCATACGCACAAGCCGGAAGACGAGAAATGCCCGAAGTGCGGACATCCCAAACTCTCGAAGCAGTGGGTTCAGATGGAGCAGGGCGAGATTGACTGGACCGTCGAACGCAACTTCGTGCGCAACAACGGCGTGGAGCTACGGGGCGCGGGCGCCGAGGAGGCACCGTTGGCGTACAAGCGCCTGCCGAAGGTTCTGGAGGCGATGCACGACACCATCGAAGTCGTCCACACGCTGCGCCCGGTCGGCGTGGCGATGGCGCCGAACGGGGTGCCTGCCGATGACTGATTTCAAGCCGATGTTGGCGCACTCAAAGTCGCCCGACCCGGAATCACTTGCCTACCCGGTGCTGGTGCAGCCCAAGCTGGATGGCATCCGGGCCGTCGTGCGGGGCGGCCGCTTGCTCTCGCGGACCCTGAAGTCAATCCCCAACGCCTCGATCCGCGCGGTGCTGGAGGACGCCGCCTACGAGGGACTGGACGGCGAGTTGATTGTCGGCGACCCCACCGCGGACGACTGCTACCGGCGGACTTGCTCGTTCGTGATGGCGGAAGACAAGACTGACGAGCCGTGGACGTTCTACGTGTTCGACAAGCACAACTCCGCCGCAGCCGTTGAGGACCGCATCGCGTCCCTGGTGGCCTTTGGGCGTGTGGTGCCGGTGACGACCATGTCCGCCGGAGGCGCCGACGAACTGGCAGAGCTGGAGGCACAGTACCTCGCGGCCGGGTTCGAGGGCGGCATCATTCGCACGCTCGGCAGCGCCTACAAGTTCGGGCGCTCCGGCAAAAAAGGACCGCTGCTGAAGCTGAAGCGCTACATCGACTACGAGGCCGAGGTCGTGGGGGTTGTCGAGGAGCTGCACAACGGCAACGAGGCGCGCACGAACGAGCTTGGCCGCACTGAGCGGTCGTCCCACGCCGAGAACAAGACGGGCAAGGGAACGCTGGGCGCGCTGATCGTTCGGGCACTCAACGGCCCGCACGAGGGCGTTGAGTTCAAAGTCGGGACCGGCTTCACGGCCTCCCAGCGGGAGGAGTTGTGGGACGACCACGCGACCCTCATAGGCTACGTCGTCAAGATCAAGTCGTTTCCGGTCGGAACGAAAGACCGGCCGCGGCATCCGGTCTGGTTGGGCTGGCGCGACCTGGAGGTAGACGGCTGATGGCCGTCAGCAAGGCGCACAAGAAACTGATAAAAGACGCGGAAGCCGCTGGCGGCCGCATCGTCAAAAAGTCCAAGGGCATCATGATCCACGGCCCGGAGGGGAGCGCGATGATTCATCTTTCGACCTCAGACACCAGGGCACTCGCCAACGCGCGGGCTGACCTTCGCAGGGCGGGGCTGGATATATGAGTCACGCTTCGACGCCGCCGTACAAGGTGGTCAAAGTCAAGAGCATCGTCAAAGGGCCGTTCTGCTCGCCCTGGCGGCACCCGATCTGGTGGTGGAAGATGCGCCACCTTCGCGCCGACATCAAGGTGCTCGACAAGATCAACCCGGACCTGTCGTCCAAAATGCGGGAACTCGAAGACGACGCCTTCCTGAACGGGAGCGGCAAATGAAGCACTGGCTCTGCGTTGATCCCGGCGAGACGACCGGCTACTCCATCTGGGACGAGAAAGGGAACTTGGTCTACGCCGACCAGCTCCCGATGTGGAACTTCATCGACCTCGTATACGAAACGGCCGCGCGCCAGGATGACGACAACGACTTCCGCAAAGCGGTGACGTGGGGTGACGTGGAGGTCGAGGACTTCGAGGCCGTCATCTGCGAGGAGTGGCAGCTCTACCCCTGGGAGTTGCAGAACCTGGCCTGGGACAAATGCCGGACGGCTCGCGCCATCGGGGCGCTGACGCTGATCTGCCGCCGGTTCGGAATCAAACTGGTCTTCCAGGGCGCCGACATTAAGGAGGCAGCCAAGCAGGCTGGCGCGGAGGCGCTGTACCTGGAGCCGGTCCACGAGAACCGCCACGCCAACGACTCCATTCAGCACGGTGTTTTCTACGTCGCAAAGAACGGTGGGGCACCCGTATGACTTCAGCTTTCGGACAGAAGCGGGAGCCGCTGGCACAGAACCAGCTCATAAAGAAACTAGAGGCCGAAGGTAAAACTGACACGGATGAATACCGTGAGGTCATCGAGGAACGGCGGGAGTACGAACGCATGGATTATGACCTTTACCTAGACGCGAAGCTCGGCTGATGGAGGTACAAGCAAACCCGGAGAGTCTGCCGCGTCTGATTGCGATGCTGCTCGGCGGTTCTGCGCCACCGCGGCCCAAACGCTGGTGGCAATTCTGGCGCCGCCCGCGCCACTACACGCACATCTGGAGGCGCCCACACGACCCGGATGGTGACGGTGAAGGGACGTGGTATCGGCCCTTCGCTGATTCGAAAGGCTGGTGTTGGCGGCCGCCGGACATCGCTCCCGAGGATCGCTGCACTTCCGAGGAGTGCCTGTTCGGGCGCGAATGGATACAGTGCAAGAAGCGGCGCGGGCACAAGGGCTGCCACCGCAACTGTGAAACGTGGGGTTGGGACGAAGGAGACGAGCGGGCATGACGGACACTTATGCAACGGGGACCGTCAAGGTCAGCGCGAACAACGGCGGCGCCCTCGCAGCGCAGGCTCTCGCCGGACAGTTCGGCGGGAAGTGGGGCAAGCGCGCCGTCACGGCGGCCGCGCTGGCGCAGATGGCTTGGCCTGCATACAAAACGGCGCGGGAGTGGTACCGCAACCGGAACGGCGACTACAAGCTGACGATCCACGGCGAAGACATGATCTACGCCGACGTACACGCTTGGGTGCTGAAAGAAATGGCGGAGGAAGACCGTCGCTCCATGTCCGCCAGCACGGAAATCACTTACGACGCGGACGACAACGAGATTCCGCACATCAAGCTCGGCTTCGACGGCAGCGTCGAACAGCAGATTACGGTCGCCGGGCACCCGGTGGTCGTGAAGGTCAGCCGGGAGCAGCTTCCCGACCGCATCAGTCTCTCGTCGGACAACTGGCGCCTGAGCATGGAGAAAATCCTGTTCACCACGGAGACGCTGGAGGCTCGGGCGGCCGTGGTCGAGGCGCTGGAAGCCGTCGCCACCGAGAAGTACAAGAGCGACGATCCGCCCGCGCTGATGATGCCGTCGCGTTGGGGCGGAGGCTGGCAGAAGCGTGCTGACCTCCCGACCCGCGGCCTCGACTCCGTCATTCTGAAGGCAGGCCAGTTGGAGCGGCTGTCCGACGACCTGGGCGACTTTCTCGCCAGCGAGGATCGCTACGTCAGGATGTCGCAGCCCTGGCACCGCGGCTACCTGCTGCACGGGCCTCCGGGGACCGGCAAGACGAGCCTGGCGCGCTCTCTCGCCACGGAGTACAACCTGCCGACGTACTACCTGCCCCTGGGCGACATCGCGAAAGACTCCGACCTGATGCAGCTCGTCGGCGGCATCAAGCCGCGGTCGGTCCTGCTGCTGGAGGACGTGGACAGCTTCCACGCGGCCACCGACCGTAGCGACGAGAAGGACCACGCCTCCGTGGCGACGCTGCTGAACGCCCTCGACGGCGTCTGGACGCCCCACGGCCTGATAACCATCATGACCACGAACAACAAGGAGGCGCTTGACCCCGCGCTGATTCGCGCCGGTCGCATCGACGTTGACGAGGAACTGAGCAATCTCGACGAGGATCAGGCTGTCCGCCTCGCGGAGCGTTTGCGGCCGGGTGGATTGACGGACGCAGTATCCTTTGTAGGACAAGCACCATCTGAGCTGATCGAGCACATCCGCAACAACACGTAAGGAGGCACCATGCGTAAAGCTGCATTCCAAATCGGCTTCAACCTGTTGGTCATCTTCGCAGCGGAATTCGCTGTGCGGGAGGTCTTCCGGGCCGTCACCAGGCGGGCACGTTGATCGTCCGCGCCTTCGACGCGATGCAAGCGGCGGCCGCCGCGCTGGACGATTGGTCGCCCGGTGATACTGCTCGCGAGGAGGCGCGCATGGTCTACAGCGCGGCGGCACAGATGCACGTTGCCGCGCAGGCTGCCTACAAGGTTCAGTTGGACGACCGCATCCCGGTCCCCGACTGGATCGAGAGGTACCTGCCGTGAGGCAATCCGGCGACACGACGGAGGTCACGCAAGAGCCGCCGAAGGTGGAGGTCAACGGCGTGATGATGACGCGGCAAGAGTGGCGCGAATTCATGAAGGAATGCCCGCACGAGAGCTTCAGTCACCCCGGCGTCGAACTGATGGACGGCAGCCGATGTCGATTTGCGACCGCTGCAAGTTCATCCAGCACGAGGAGATTGCAAAAATGATCGAAGGGGAGGCAAACTGATGCTGACGGAGGAGCGCAAGCTGGGACTGATGGGTCTGGCGACGTTGGGGATTACCGAACGTGTCCGGCTCAATCGCACGGAATCCGCGATCTGCGGCGTGCTCAAACTCTGCGGCATCGAGGAACAGTCTGCCGAGAATTGGGCCAGCGAACTGGTCTACAACGAGGGCGACGAACCCTTGGAGGCTGTGGAGCGGATGCTGAAGGCGCTCGACCTGGAGGTCGGCGAGTGATTCGCGTCAAAGTCGAAATCGTCCCTCACGGCCGCGTTGATGCGTCGGAGGTTCTGCACGACATCTGGATCGAAAACGACGGAACCAGCATCGCTGGCGTCGGCCCGGACGAGGGCGGGATCGGCAACTACAACATCTTTCCAGACGGCGAGACGCTGTCGCATCTTCACGTCGTGGACTACCCGAGCATCGTTCGGGAGTGGAACGAGCAAGTCAAGGCGGCCGAAGCCGAGCCGGGATTCGACCGCGCACGCGCGCCCGTCCCGCCGAAGATCGAGCGCGAGTTCGAGGTCGCGTGATGCTGCTCCGGCGCCGTATCCGCAAGCTGAACGAGCGCGCCCGCGCAGCCTGGGAGAAGGGCCTGGCCGACGCGGCGCCCACGAAGAAGGTCTACCAGTTCGACGGCGGCCCTGAGCGCCACGCCTACAAGGCGGCCGTCGAAGCCGCGCGCAACGGCGAAGCGACGCGCTACCTCCCGCTCGACGTGTGGGCCATCGTGCTCGCCGAGGACGCGAGGGGCTGGTGATTCGCCTCGTGTGGACGTGGGTCAACCCCGTCGAGTGGGCGAAGGCCGTTGGCGAGGCACTGTGGCGGGGGTCGTGGTGAGCCTGCCCGACCAAGAAGCCGCGGCGACGCGCAGGGCCTGGAACTTCCTGCTGCACCTGTCGAGCGGAGAGATTCGCGTCTCCGGCCGCGTGACGGACCTCCGCGCCGAAGCCCGCGACATCGTCAAGCACTTCCCGCTGGGCGGCGACCTGGCGGAGGCCGCGAAACGCTACGCGCCAGAGCTGCTGGGGAAAGTCGAACGTGAAGCAGACGCACTGGCGCAGGAAGCCGCTAGGGAATCAGCTCGCGCCGACGCCGCGGAGACGCGCGTGGAGGAACTGGAACCGACGATCCCGCCGGACTTCCTCAACATGCCTTAGCCGCCGAAGAACCCCCGGCCGCCGCCTGGACCGTGAAGCGCGAAGTCCACCAGGCCGGAGTTGTCCCACGCGCTTTCGCGCGCCATGATGGCGCCGGGGGAGTCGGGGTCGCCCGCGGGCGTCGGCGCCAGGATAATCTCGCGCAAGGCGGCCTCCGCAGCCGGGTCGTCGCGTTCGATGGAGACGATGTCGATGCCCTGGCCGCCCTCGTGAACGCGACCCCAATGGGCCAGCATCTTCGCGGCGACCATGTCGTCGTGCCCGGTGGCCGCCTCGAACTGGTAGCGCCCGGATTTCGTCAGCGTGAACTCGTAGCTCTCGAACTCCTCGCGCATGTCGCTGAGGATGCGCGCGCGGCCGTGCTCCATGTCGGCGGCCAGCAGCCGGGCCATCTGCTCCTTGCGGCCGCCGTTGAAGTCGATGGGCGTCACGTCCACGCCCGCGGCAATCAGGTTGTCGTGGACCACGTCGCCGAGGCCGGTGGAGTCGATCATCGCCGTGACGCCGTCTACCCCCGGCGCATCTTCCAGCTCCTGGATCGCGTAGCCGATGCGTTTCTGCTGCGTCGGCCAGTCCAAGTCCTGGAAGCGCTCGAAGTAGCAGGGCATCCCGTCAGATTCCCGGTCGGCGGTGATGACGGTGAAGTCCTGCTTCTTGGCGAGGTCGATGCCGACGAAGATGTTGCCCCGCGGCTCGACAATCTCGTCGATGACGGAGCCGTCGCGCTCCAGGCCGAGGCCGAAGATCGAGGCGCCCGCGGCCAGGAATTCGGCCATAATCTCTTGGCGGAAGATAATCTCCGGGAGTTCGTCCTTCGCGGCTTCCGTCTCCGCCAGCGGGACGTAGGGGTTGTCGGTCTGGGCGAAGCGCCAGCTCTCGTAGCCGCGCTTGTTTTCCTGGCCGAGCTTCCACATCTGCCAGAACCAGTTGTGACCACGCGGCGTGCTGATGATGAACGCCTCGCCCCCGGTGTCCATGAGGGTCGGGCGGATAAGCTGCTGCCAGACGTTGTCCGGGATCAGGGCGGCCTCGTCCACGACGACGAAGTCCACACCCTCGCCCGCGAGGGAGTCCGGCGAGCCGCCGGAGTAGAACTCAATCATCGTCCCGTCCTTCAACTGGAGAATCTTCGTGGTGGACGTGTAGGCGGGCGCCGGTTTGGCGAGCCAGGAAGGCGGGAGCTGGTTGACGACCTCGCGGTATCCACGGGAGACGTTTTTGTACGTGTTGGCGATCCACCAAATCATCTTCGGCTTGCCGCCGGGGACCGGCCGCGCCCGGCGCACGATTTCGTGGGCGGCGACCTTCGTCTTGCCCCAACGCCGCCCGGCGGCGAGGGTGCGGAAGCGGGCCTGCGAGTCGAGGATGACCTGCTGGCCGCCGGGGTGGGGGATCAGGAGGCGCGATGCGAGTTCGTGGCGCGCGCGAGACAGCGCCTCCGGGTTGTCGCGCCCTAGAGCTTCAGCGCGAGCGCGGTCACTCCCCGACATCGGCCGCTTCGCCAGCGATTTTCTTCGCCAGCTCGGGGTCGTCCATCGCGGCACCGAACAGGTCGGAGGCAGCATCGCCGGGGTCTACACGCTCGTTCTCGTCCAGCACGTCGCGCGCTGGGGCAATCTCTTTGCGGATGTCGATAATCTCTTTGACCGTCAGCTCCTCCGCGCTTTCGAGCCGGGAAATCAGCTCGGAGTCGGTGCGCCGGACGATGCGGGAGACGCGCTCGCGCATGATGGCGTGGATTTTGTTTTTGACCTGCTCGTCGTGGCGCCAGTTGATGATCGTGTTCTTGACCGGCACGTCCTCGATTTCGGCGAACTCGCTATGGACCGTCTCAGCGATGGTTTTGTTGGAGGCGCCGTCCGCCCACAGCTCGGCGACGCGGTCCCGGAGGCCGTCTACGCGGTCGAGGGTGCTGATTCCGCTCATTCAGCCAGTATACCAAGGAAGCCCACTGCCGGGGTCGAACCGGCGACCTCTCCATTACGAAAGGAGCGCTCTGTCATCTGAGCTAAGCGGGCGAAGCTAGGGTAACACGAAGAAGGACCGCCCCTATCCCGCGGCGCTTGGGGGCGGTGATGCTGGTGGGGATGCCCACGTTGACGTGTAGACAACTCCGGTCTTGGGACCAGCGGCAGCCGGATCGCGGCGCGGCTCTAGAAGCCGCGGAGGTTTAGCCTGCCCTCCAGAACCAGAGTATCACAGAGGGCAAGGGAAACTCCCCCTATTCCGCATTTCGGGGGAGTGTACTAGCCGGGCGGTTGCGGAACCGACCTAGTGCCTTAATCGGTTGGGATCAGCAGTGTATCAGGCCGTGTCCTCGAAGTCAATGACCTTTAGGCCAAGGCGCTCGGCGGCGTAGTCGAGGAACTTCACTGCCTCCGGGACAGCGACGCCAGCGGCGAGACCGGAACCTACCGTCAGCCAAGTCTCCCATTCGTCCGGCAGATCAACGACACCGAGCTGGGCAAGGCCAGCCACGATAAGACCTACGGCGCCCTGGGCGACAACCTTGCGGCTGATGGGGAAACGATACTTGGGCATTCTTCCTCCTTCCTGGGGGTTAGGCGATGGGCTTCAGACCAAAGTGCTTGCGGCGCCCGTTGACCTCACGGCGGGCCTTCTCCTGGGCCTTCCGGTTGCCGGTCTGCTGGGCCTTGTAGTAGCGAGCCAGCCACAGGACGTACTCCATCGGGTAGTTGTCCCCTGGATCGACGTGCCCGCCGCCGGAGGCGCCGAGCTGCTTGTGCGTCGCGACGCCGGAGCGCGCGACCACGCCCGACCCGGGGGTCCACGCCCGGCGGATGGGGATGTTATGCTCGATGCTCCAGTAGGCGATCCACTTGGCGGTGTTGGCGAGCTGGTGCGAGGAATCCCGCATCCACTCGCGCCGCGACGTGGTCGCCGAGAAGTGAATCTGCTCGATGGACAGCGCTGGAGCGTTGTACGCCGACTGCGTCCACGCCTTGCGAGAGTCGGGGACGAGGCGAGCATCGTGGCCCTCGCTGTCGTTGACGATGTGCGAGGAGGCTTCGTTGCTGGGCTGGTTGAAAAAGCTGATGATGCCGTCGATGTCCGACAGACCCGGCCGGTTATGGCTGACCGTGATGTGCAGGACCATGACGCTCGGCTTGACGCCAAAGCGAGACGACTGGTTAGCGACGTTCGTGGTGCGCTCGGGAGCGGGGAAGTTCTTAGCCATAGACGTAGTCTAGCGCGTCAGGGCCGCAGGCGGACCACGTCGCGCGCGAGGCGCTTGCGGCCGCCGCGCTGGATGGTGAGGCCGCCCTCCGCCTTCACGAGGCGGCGCCGCTTGTTGCGGTTGACGTACTGGCGGTGGAAGACCGCGGAAATCCGGTGCGCCGTCTTTTCGCCGATGACGCCATCGTCTTTGAGGCCCTGGTCGCGCTGGAACTCGCGGACGCCTGCCTTGACCTTGCGGTCGAAGGTCCAGCGCCAGCTTCCGAGGTAGCCGTGGTTCTTGCCCTTCGGATGGATGAAGGCTAGACGTTTCGTGTACCAGACAACGCGCTTACCCTCGCTGCCCTTCTTCAGCGGGACGAACGGCGGCGGGAAATCGCCATCCTCCGCGAGGCAGTTGACGTGCCACCACTCGCTGAAGGCTTCCGTCTTGAAAATCTTGTACCGGCGGCCGTGGTCGTCCACCCAGGAGCGCATCCACGGTTCCTTCAGGTCGATGGCGCGGCCGCAGCCGTGCTCAGACGTGCCTGGGACGGCGGCAACCGGGCCGCCAGCCTGGAAGGTGGCCCACGTCCGTTCCTGACCCTCGATGTCGCGGTAGGTGCTCAGTTCCGGCCCGGTCGGTTCGAGGCCCGCGGGCGCCGGTCCAGCTTCCCAAGCCGCTGCGCAGGGCTTCAGGAGGCGGCCGTAGGGCTTGATGGGCGCTAGAGCGCTATCAAGGAACCGACCGTTGTTGGAACAAGGCATGGCTTTCAGTCTAGCACTTCGCATGATCCTGCGAGAACGACTCAAAACGTTGCAAAATGCAACGTTTCAAAGCGCCATACCGAGTCATCCGACACGAATAGGATCTACCCAGAGCCGCCGCCGTGCGGCGCGCACTTCGTAAGCGCCGTCGCTTTTCATTTTCTCAACGATACTGGCGGCGGCCGCGAGTCCGGTATGCCGAGTCGCCAGCGTTTGTCCAGTTACCAGAATCCCAGCGGTTGATCCTAGTTGCGTTATTGCCCATGCGTCCGCAGCAGCAACTGCGCCTACAGCGTAACTGAGCCGGGCAACTTGGTTACTTACTAGGCTAGTTAGTGCGCCAGCAATCGTAATCGTATAATCACCTTTCAGGGGTGCCGTAATGCTTAGCGGATCAGTCGGCAAACTGTTATAGGCGCCCGCGGTGTTTATCGTACGTTCTGAATCAGAGCGCGCGAATAGTGGAGGGCCACCAATCTTCTTCCACGGAAATTCACCTTCGCCATCGTAACGAAGCTCCCAAATTATTCCATCAGTTTTATTTGCGACGAAAGAGCAGCGATCATTTTTCACGGCTTCCGTAGTCGGCAGCGCTTCCACAATCCCGAAGTCCTTGAAACCAAGCTGTTGATATTCATGTGCGGTAGTGCCGGGAGTAATATTACCGGGAGTGATGATCTGGAAAGTCCGGCGCTTATTGCGCGTACCTTCTTCGACATAGATAGTTGAACCACCAGACAACTCAGCAGCGGCGTCCGCGTCAAGAGCCCGCGAAGGCGTTGCTTTTACAATCCAAATACCATTTTGTGATTTCGTGGTCTGATCCTTAACCAGAACGCGATCATTTTCGACAAGCGTTACACCATCTAGCGCATCACCGGGATTGAGTGCGGTTGCCGTGGCGATGTTTGCAGTCGTTGCAACGCGAACGGAGTTCTTCCAGTCAATGTTTTCGGATGATCCAGCCGGACCTTCTTTTCCATTAGCCCCCTTGAGATTCGCAATGATGCCCCATACGCCGCCTTCCTTTTTGTATACATCGCTGGTTTCCGTGCGGAAGTAATAATCGCCATTCACACCCGTTCCACCGGCGGGTTCTTCAGTACCGCTGAACCAAGTTGAACCATTCGTGCCAGTTGCGCCCGTTGCACCTTTGATGTTGACTTCAAGCGACCACACTGCGGGCGCGGTCTTCTTGTAGATGTCTTGCGTGGTCGTCCGCAGGTAGAAATCACCGTCGCTGCCTAACCCCGTACTCGGAACAGTCGTACCACTGTGCCACGTCGCGCCCGCTTTCCCTTCTTTACCTTCGGCACCGGAGGTCGCCTGACCGAATACACGCGAGCCGCCGCGGGCGGCGTCCTCGTTTTCCAGGATGCGCCGCGTCTGCTGCTCGGGCGCCGAGAGACTGATATCGCGTGGGTCACGCGGCAAGAGATTCACCTTCTTCGTCTAGAAGCACAGGAGTCACCGTGCTCGTGCCCTGCTCATTGATATTGAATTTAACCTGATAGACGCGAGCCTGACCATTAAACAGCGTCACGTTGTCGTTGATAACTGCGCGGGCCGTGACGAGGTCGCCAAGGTTAAAGTCAACGCCGTACTGCGGAACGCGGCCGGTCCCGTCGTCAAAGTCCAACGTCATTGCGGCGACATAGCGCGGGTTCTTACGTACACGGACGACCTCCTCCAACCATTTTTCCCGAAACGTCGAGTCAGTAAGTCCGTAACCATCGACCACCGTTTCGAAGCGGCCGCGGTGCGCCTCGCTGGCGGCGTCGTTCTTTACTTTGACGCTGGCACCTTCAGATTCAAGGCCCTGGTCGGGCAAATGGAAGGCGCGGTTCGTCAAGCCACTGAGGTCGCGGACATAGGACATCTGCCGAACGTTCTTCTGCCCCCAGCCGCGCTCAAACACCGCGCTCGACGTGCCACCGATAGTCGTTTTGCCGATGAAGGTCACCGTTTTCGTTGCGAGTTCCCCGGTGTACGGTTCCATCCGCCAGTCGAAGCCGTCAAAGCCATGTGCGAGGTCGTTGATACAGCCAAGGACAGGCTTGTATGGCCCAGCGACGTAGGTGCCGGACCCAGCCGCGCTGTATTCGGCTTCGGCAAGCACGCGCACGCCGGAGTCGCCTTCGCCGTTGGCTTCGTTGATGATTTTCCGCGCCGATTTCGCCTTGTCACCTTCGTATTTGGTGCCGCCTGCGGACTTCCCGGCCAAACGGCGCGACAGCTTCCAAGCTGCATCTGCCGAGTTGATTTTGACCAGCGTGGATTCGCCCTCACCGAACTCGCAGGACGTAACGTAGCCAAAGTACCGAAGGGTTTTGTCCTCCCAGACTTTCAGTTTGGTGTCATCTTCGAACAGGGGCACGAGGATGTCGTTATCAGCGCGCACCTGAAAGCTCGCCGTACAAGCCCGATTGATCGCCAACGCTAGACTGCGCTGCGTCGCGTTACGCACCTCCGCGATGGGAGTACCATCAAGTTTACAAAGTTCAAACGTCCACATTACAACCACGCGCTTTTAGAAGTTATAACGAACCCCGCCGCCGGGGTTGCTAAAGAGGAACTCGTTAAGCGAATGGCGTTCGGGCCAGGTACGAGTTCCCACCAGTCTGATGCAGTGAACGACAATGCGCTATATTTACTCACGCCTGCTTCATCTTTCACAGTTTTATTGAGAAAATCAATGGTCCAAAATTTACCAGCCGCAATCGTTCCAGTGAAGTTCAGTTTCTTCCCAGTCGTTATATTTTCAATTACAGGATTGACAAGTTCACCAGAAATTTTTATGCTAGGAAACGTATCTACCGTACCTTTATTTTCGATGATCAAATCTGGAACTGAATACCAGACATACGTATCCATGTAATCAACTTTTAGCGTGCCGCCGCTGCTCCCGGCGAATACAGCCAACCGAACCCCAAACTGTGCATGTTTAACATCAGAAACCGTTAGCGTGGTTCCCCAAAGAGAGGTCGAAAACCCGTAGCTCTTAGTTACCTCAGCTTCGCCCCATTCTTCGGCGCTTTTTTTATTTTCGCCTACAGCTACACCAGCCTTCTCTAGTTTAACTTCAGTGTCTTTCGGGCCAAAGCCTCCAAAAAAATATCCCGAACGCTCGATATGCGCTTCGACGCCTAAAATCGTAGCGTTTGATGGAATACTTGAATGCGGGGTATTCACCTTAATTACATTAGTGTTTAATTCAGCAGCAACAGCATTTTCCGCGCGCGTATTATCGCTGATTTTCACATTGTTTATATTCGTCCACGGCTCGGCGCCGCCCTTGTCTTCGACCGTGGCTGGCGCAGCAATTGAACGCGCATTACTAGCTCCATTAGATAGTTCAATCGTAGTGCCGTATATACGTGGATCAGCCGACACCATCGCAGCCTGAAAGTCCTTCACGAACCCTTTGGTTATACGTAGCGGCTGCTGGCGGCGAAGCTGAAGTTCAACTTCTTCAACTGCGCCCGTTGGTTTCCATTTAAGCGTTGCATTACCGCGCATAGCATTCGTTGCCCGCATCAATTTTTCGATGCGTTCAGCGCGCACCGTCTCCGTGGACGCGATAATCGTCCCCTGAAGAACCACCGGCCGGCGGCCGTAGTAGAAATTGCCATGAATGCCACCGTCGTCTTCCGTGCGATCTTGCGCATCCTCACGCACATCTGGTGAATCAAGGCCAGAGCTTTCAGGACTGAGTACGCCAACGAAGTTAGGATCAGCCGAATCGTTGAACACTACGATAGTGCCGTCTGGTCCCGTGAGGGTATACTTTGCGCCCCATTCGACTCCGAGTGACATTAGAGATTGCTCAACTCCCACTCCTGCTGCTTCGTCCACGTCATCGGATCAGGCGGCGGCGCCGCAAAGTTGTTCACGACCTGAATGTTAGCGCCTTCAGACCCACTTGACGAACTGCCATTCAACATCGGCGTCGCCGCCGCGAGAGCCGTCATTCCGCCAGGTGCGTACGACGGCTCTCCACCGGAAGCTCCGATAGCGGCCGCCCCAGGGCGTGCCGTAGGCGTTAACTGCCCGATGATGTTCGATGCGAACTGCTGGTAGAGCTGTTCACGCGCTTCGTTGTAGGAGGCAGTCTGCTCACCAATCGTGCCCTTGCCACCGTTCCCGGCCGCTTCTTCACGTAGCTGTTTGAGCTGTTCCCCTTTCTCAACATCATCAGATGGCGAAGGCGTACTCAATGCAGCGTTGTATTCCCGTTCGGCAACTTCAACCATCTGTTTACGTGCCGCTTCTTCAGCGCCGGCATTGCCTTCCAGTTCGGCACGCACAAGGGCAGCTTTCGCATATTCCATTTCCGGCGTCGTTTCAGCGCCTTCGGCATAGGGAGCATCAACAACGCCAGTTTCTACATCCGTGATGTACTGAAGTTCTTCTTCGGAGCGTTCCGCGCTCACTTTCGCTTCATTCATCTTGCGAGCGCCAGTAATTTCCGAAAGCTCCTGCTTCGCTTCCGCACGAATCGCAATTAGACGAGCGCGTTCTTTTTCCTTCTTACGCTGTTCTGCCTCCATTTTGGTGATGGACTGCTCATGCGGGCGCTTCCGCTTCGCAAATGCAGCATCGGACTCATTTTTGCCCTGCTTCAGGTTGCCGAGCTTCGCTTTCTCTTTACTGATTCCCCGACCGAGATTGCGAATGGCTTTCTGAGAGAATTCACCTTTACCATCAACCAAGCCATGGATACGGCCGAGTTCTTTATTGACCGTCGTCCGAATCTCCGGCACAAGCGTCGTGAGTTTGCGGTACTCAGCCGCCTGTTCGGAGAGCAATCCGCGGAGGCGGCCGAATTCCCACTGCTCCATACGGCCAGCGCGAATCTCGGATTCGTTGTGGTTGAAGACCTGACCGTAGACTTCTTCCTTGATACCAGCAGCCGTTTCGGCAGCGTTGTAGGCCGCGACCGGACCCCATTTTTCGACTTTCGCGATCTTATGGGGGCGGTTCTTCGGTTTCGGCGGGTGGTTCGCCAGCGTCTCCGCCGTCGATTTGCCGGTGCGCGCTGCTTTGCCGGATTTTTTGGCTTTCCCTCTCCCCTTTTTGTACGCGGGAATCAGCTCGTAACCAAACTCACCGGCCGCATCCTCCAGGTACCGTTCGTTGTCCGACTGGTAGGCCGGATTGGTCGCGATGACATACTCCGGGTGGCTCGGCGCCTGCTCGCCGACCAGCATCGTCGGCCGAGTGACGCGGAAGCTCGGGCCGGAGCGCTGCGTGACTGCCTTTTCGTTTGCGCGCTGGATTTCGCGGTCATTGATGCCGCCCGTCGCGAAATTGGAATAGTACATCGCGGCCGGGCCGCCGGAGAAGCCGCCGGACTTGCTCGTGACGACGTTGACGTGGACCGTCTTGTCCTGGAGGCCCGCCAGCGCACCCTGCACGGCGCTGATGGCGCCGAGGGCCTGCGCGTTGCTGGCCGTGATGTTGATTTTCGGCTTCGCGCGACCGGCAGCGTCCGCGTTCTGTTTAGCGGTCTTCGCCTTCGCGCTCGCGTCGTCAATGGCGGTGATGCGCGCCTGGTACTTTTTCGATGCGACGCCCTGAATGCGGTGGTGGAAGTTACTTGCCGTCTGTCCTGACTTGTCTTCGGCTTTCAGTTCCGCTTTGTACTGCTTCGTGACGAGCCGCGTGAGGTTGGCTTTGAGACGCTGGATCGCCTGCTCGGCGTTCTCCGAGCGTGCCAGGATGTGAACAGTGCTTTTGGTTCCAGCAATACGCTGCGAGAGTGCCCCAAGGCGTTTAAGTTTCGACTGCGCCTGCGAGTCATTCGCCCCAACTTTGATGGTGGCACGAGCAGATTCGACGCGGTTGGTCTGTTTCTGGAGGCGCTGAAGTTTAGCGATGGTCTGGTCCGCACCCTGCGATTTGACTGCGACCGATTTGACCTGCCCACCGCGGCCGAGTTGCGTGAGTTTGTTGCCCAAGTCCGTGACACGCTGGACATCCTTCGGATCAACGAATTTTCCAATCTTCCGCGTGGCGGTGATGCCGATGGTGTCTGCCAATTTACGCAGACCGTTCGCAGCCTGCTGGCTAATGGGCGCTAGTCCTTTGAGCTGCCGTTCGTACGGGATCGCGGTGACGGCCTCCTGCTTCTGCGCGGCGGCAACGTCACGGGAGGCGGTCGCCAGGTCGCGTTTGGCGCGAGCCAGTTCCTTGTACTTGTCCTCGTCGGCCCACCCTTCGGAGTCCGAGCCAACTATGCCTTTGCGCGCCCACTTCTGGTTCTTGATGGCGAGTTCGGCGGCGCGAATCTCCTCCTTGGCGGTAGCGACGCGCTGTTTGGCACCCGCGACGAGCTGGCGCTGATCCTGAATCTGCTGCCGGTTGACCGTCGCACGGCGGTAGGAGGTCGCAGTCTGGCGCGATTCCGCCGCCGCCAGGTCTTCGACAGCAGTCGTAACCTTTTCCGCAGGAGCGTTTTCCTTCTGGAGCTTAATCAGCCGGGCGCGGGCCGAGGCGGCAGCGTTGTTTGCTTTGATGCTGCGGTGTTGGGAGGCAATGAACTGGTCAACGTGACTCGCCGATTCGGTCATCGAGGTTTTGATCTGCTGGCCTGCGGCGCGGAACTCCTCGCGAATGTCCTCCACCGTGCGACGGTCTTCCTTCAGCAAAATGCCGAGGCCAATTAGCCCAGCAGTAACGCCGACTGGAATCAGAACCGCAGGGCTCAAGGCGGCACCCAATACTCCTGCACTTCCAGCCAAGCCGAAGGAAGCAGCCTCAGCAGCGCCCGCGGCGCCACCAAATAACGCGATCTGTTTCGCAGCGCGCGCGGCATCGTCTCCAGCAGAAGCAACAGTCGTCATCTTCTTACCACGGCCGAACCCGCTGAACATCCCAGCGAAATCCCCGGCGCGGGCGGCTGCGGCCGCAGCAGCGGAGGCGGCAGCGAAGCCGTAGAGTGCTTTCGAGGCGGCGCTGACGCCGGAGGCGAATGCCATCGCCTTGCTTCCGACCCAGAGGCCCGCGAGGGTGATACCGAGGGCCTGGAAAATCTGCTTGATGCCGACGAGGTCGTTGGCCGTCTGCACGAAGTCGCCGATGAAGGTTGCGATCTTCAGTAGGCCGCTGGCAACCGGGGAGGTCGCGCGCGAGAACTGAAACAGGAGCTGCGTCAGATGCCCCAGCGTGGACATGAAGTTCTTGCTCGTTTCCTCCGAGTCCTCGAAGAATTCGTTAAGGCCGCGTTTGCCCTCCGTCGTCTGCGTCCACTTGTCCCAGCGCTGGATGACGCCGTCGAGCGATTTGACGAGGTCGTTGCCCGAATCCGAGGAGGCATCGAACAGATGGACGAGGAAGGAGCCGGTGCTCTGCGACAGGTGGCCGAGGTCGCGCATCTGACCCACGAGTCCGCCCACGTCGCGCTCCAGCGCTTTGCCGCCGCCGACTGCGCTCTCCAGGTTGTCGGCCCAATCAGCGAAGCCATTGGAGAGGCCCGGCAGGAAGCTTGCGCCCGCAGCCGAGAGGCGGCCGAACATCGCGATGAGCGAGCCGAGGCCGTCCGTGAGGCCGGGGATCGACGCGCGGAAGTCGGACATGATGCTTTTGAGGACGCCCTGTGCCTCGCCGGAGCGCAGCGACTTCATCCAACCGGACCACGCGCGCGAAGCAACCTGCGTGGTTTTCACCGATTCGCTGGCGAAGGCGGGCAGCAGCGTCTGGACCGTCTTCAGGCTTTCGCCGAAGGCATCGAAGGCGGCGGGCCGCGCGGCGGCCGTCAGCTCCTTCCAGCGGTCTTTGATGCCGCCGTAGGTCGTGAACGCCTCGCGCGCGCCCGCGCTGACGCCGTGAAGCTGGTGGTTGAGTTTTTCGGTGGCGGTGGCCGCCTCCGTGCTGCCTTTACCGTATTTCAGCTCGGCTTTGTGCAGCGCCTCCGAGGCGGCCGTGACTTCCTTGAATTCCCCGATCATCGGGCCGACGATGAAGCCGACGCCCGCGGCGGAGAGGGCCAGGCCGGACAGCGCGCCCGCGCTGACCGTGGCGGCGCCAGCCAGGCCCTCGCCGAGGGTGCCGACCAGAGAGACGAGGCCGCCGCCCAGCTCGAAGATCAGCGGCCCGAGCAGGCCGAGGCCGACCCCCAGGCCCTTGATGGAGGTCGTGATGGGTCCGATGCGGATGGACGTGTCGCCGAGGCGGTCCAGCCAGCGACCAAGGATCGTGTTGTTCCGCTGGATCGCGGGGTCGAGGTCGGCGACCGAGCCGCCCAATTTCTCGATGCGGTGCTTGACGTAGTCGGCTTCCGTGCCGACGCGCTCCAAGGCACGGCCCTCCTTGGTCGCCACCGCGACGGAGCGCGAGGAGAAAATGCCGCGGGCAGACTTCTGGAGCGCGATCTGGCGGCCGCGAAGTTTCTCGTACTCGGCCGAGAGCTTCGCCAGCTCGGCGCGCTCTTTGATGGCACGCGTGACGGCCTTGTCGCGTTCGATAGAGAGCCGCTTCTCGGCTTTCGCCTGCTGGAGGGCGGCGCGTTCGCTGAGGCCGCGCTCTTTCGCCAGTAGCCGCTCCTGGGCGGCAGCCGCGCGCAGCTCTTTCGTGTCGATGCGAATCGTTGCACGCTGCTTGTCGAGGTCTTTGAGCTGCGCTTTCGCGGTAGCGATCTTCTCGTCAAAGTGTTTCTTGGCAAGGTCAACGGTGGCGCGCGCACGCCGCGTGTTCAGGTAGTCAAGTTCGTCCTTCGCCTCCTTTACCTTGCGGTCAAACGCAGCGGATTTAAGGTTAAGCTGGGCCGCCGCTTTCTGGCGGCCCAGCTCATCAAAGTCACGATCAACTTTTGCCTTGAAGGCGGCCAGCTCGGCTTCGCCGGGGGCAGCGTTGACGTGAATGTCAACGTGCGCGCTTCCTACCTGCTCTCCCGGACCAGCCATTACCGACCACCCCCACCGTCGAGCAGACCGGACTCCTTCGCCCAATCTTTATGCGACTTCATCCAGTCCTGCCGCTCACGGTCTTCGTTCGCTTTCGTACGTTCGACCGCCGCCTTCGTGACCAGCGCCTCGACCACGAGGAAATTCGTCACCTCGTCTTCGCTGAACTTAGGCAGGGGCATTCCAGACTCCTTACACGTCCAGAATATCCTCGTCGCCACCGTCGATTCCACGAAACTTGCGGAAGACGGCGGAAGCCTCCAGCCCGCCAATGTGGTGCCCGGTCGCATCCATGTCGCGGCGCCGCGAGGCGAGTTCCACGAGCACTTCGAGGTCGGGGGTTGGGACGGTTGGGATAACCTCCTCTGGGGTCAGCTCCGGGGCGACGAGGGTCTGGCTGACGAGCCAAGCGTGGAAGTCGGCCAACTTCGCCAGGTTCTCCTTCTTCTGCTCGGGCGTCTTCTCCTCCGTCTCGTCAGCGCGGTTGCCGGGGATGGCGTACTGGAGCAGGTCGTTGTCCAGTTCGCCGGCCTTCGCCATCTGAGCGAGGTTGGGGATGCGAATCTCGGCGACGAACCCCGAGGGGAGCGTCACGGTGTGGACGCCTGCTTTCTTCCAGGCACTTTTGTTGCCCGGTTTAGGTGCGGTGCTGGTCTGGCTCACTTGTGTCCTCCTTGGACTGTAGTTGGTCGATGCGGTCGCGGAGTGCGGCCGACTGCTGGTTTACGAACCGCGCGTCGCGATACAGCTTCTTGGCACAAGCGGCCAGGGCTGCGGCATCGTCGCGGAGCGTGTCGAGAGTGACTGCCTCCATTCATCTAGCATAGCAGTCAAGAGAAAGGGCGCCTCCCCAGGCGCCCCGTACTGCACGAATGTCAGGTCTATTTATTTTTCGACGTTGTTTTTGACGGTGGCCTGGACGAAGCCTTCGGCATGGCGCTGTGCAGCGCCGCGGACGGCGGCCGTGACGGGGGCGCCACCGGCATCCGGCTCCACCGGGAACTCGGTGTAGGCGGTTTTCGGGACCACCAGTTTCAGGCTGTTATCGGCGTCGTGACCGGCGAATTCGAAGGTCAGGTTTTCGGTCGTGAAGATGTCTGCGCTCTGCGTGGTGCCAGCTTCGCCGCCGTAGTGAAACTTGTTGTACTCTTTCAGGTCTTCGACGATGAAGTCGAACCCGAGGGTGACGGCCAGCGGACCCTCGACGATGTCGAAGGGGACGGAGTCGTCCGTCTGCTGGACGGTCAGGTTGTTACTGATCGTCATTTCGAACGAGCTGACGAGGCGAGTTTCCGCGCCGCCGATTTTGACGGTCGCTTTGTTGAAGTTGAGAGGCGGCAGGGTGCTCGTCGCCGGAGGCGCGAGGGCTTCTTTCCACTGTTCCGTTTTGCGGACGGCGGAGCGGCCCATGACAGAGAGTCCGACCGTGCCCGGCTGGCCGGTGCTCCAGTTGAGCGACAGCTCGTCCACTTTGCAGTCGTTGAACTGCTCGAACAGGGTGGCGCCCTGGCCCTTGCCGAGGGTGATGTACGGCAGGGAGGCCGCCGAGCTGACTTTATGGGTGAATTTTTCTGCGGCTCCTTCATGTGCTGCCGTCCCGAGGGCGTACTCCAGAAGGTGGTGAATGGATGCGGTGCGAGCGTAGGCGGAGGGCGAACCCTCCGAGCCGGTCTGCGTGACGAAGAAGTCGCCTGCGTTACGGCTGGCGTCCGTCTCGGAGAGCTGATCCGTCTGACGCGACGGCGCGACGTTGCCGTCCGTAAAGAGGTAGGTGTCCTCCCATTTCGTCGGTTCGACCGCCTTCGCCGTCTGTTTGGCGATGACGAAAAATGCCTGGTTTCCGCGTAAACCGGCCATTACTCGGCGACCTCCACGACCGGGCTGTACGCGATCTGCTCGGCGACCTCCGGCGTGACCTCGACGATCGCGCTCTCACTCTCAAAGACCAGCGGCTCGCTGCCGACGAGGGTGACGGTCAGGGGGTACTGCTCCACGTTGACGGAGCGCAGCGTGACCTGCGGCCGCGTGTCGGCGATGGGAGCGTCAGAAGTCTCGTCCACGACTGGAGCGTTAGAAGTCTCGCCTGCGGCGGCCTGCTCAACAGCGGCGGCAATCTCAGCCTGCTTCGCGACCTCAGCGTCGTGCTCAGCGTCGAGGCGCGCGGTAGGAGAATCAGCCATGCCCTGCATAGTAGCAGATTCGTCAATGGGCGGCCGGATTAGCCGGTCGTCTCGATCAGCGCCGGGTTCTGTGCCTTGCCGACCACCGTTACCAGCAGACGGCTGATGTTGCCGCTGGGGTCGGGCGGGTAGTCCACGCGCGAGACGGTGTAGTACCACAGGTGTTCGTCGCCGTCCGTGGTGCCCTGGTTGCCGTCTTTGTGGCAGGCCCGGCGGATACGTTCCGCCCATTCCTCGATGGGCGTGGGGTCGATGGTCCGGTCGGGGTCCACGACGGCCTCCCACTTGTGGAAAAGCTGGATGAAGGCGGTCGGTTCGAGAATCAGCTCGTTGCTGACGGGGACGTTGCTCGGGCCGGGGTAGACCGCGCCGATGTGTCCCTCGCGGCCTTTGGAGTCGTGGAGCTTGTCGTTGAGGAATTTGATCCCCTCCGCCGCGAACTCCGCCGTGAGGGCGGCAATCAGGCGCTCGCGGAGGCGCGTCTCTGGGGCGGTTGCGGCCATCAGGGCATGTTACTACGGATGATGCCCATGATGCGCTGGTTGACCATCCGCAGGGCGTTTTTCATGAAGTGCGTCGCCGGGTTTCCAGGGTGGACCACCGGACCCATCACCGGCCCGAAGCCCTCCGCCTCGTTGACGAGCGTCGAGCCGAAGGTGGCGCCGATAAGGTGCGGCGCCGCGCCCTTCTCCTGCGCGAGCGCGTAGGCGGTGCCGACCATGAAGCCCGAGCCGGTCGAGCGAATCGTCCCCGCCATCAGGCCGGAGCGCTTCGGCGCGAAGGCGGCCGCGAGTACGGCGCCGACCTGGCTGGCCTCCTCCTGGCTGCGCTGGGCGCCTACGTCGAGCGCCTGCGCGAAGCGGCCGAACTCGTCACGCCACTGGACGCGCGTCTCGAAGCCGATGTTCCCCATCGTCAGAGCGCAATGCGCCGGTATGGGTCGAGGAGCGTGATGACGCGCGCCGGGAGCGAGTTTTCTTCGCTGATCCGCTGGTAGACGTAGCTGAGGTTGGCGATGGCTTCCGCCTGGATGTCTCCCTGCGTGCCTTCCTTTTTGAAGAACTCGTCCACGAGCCACACAACGGCCTGCTTGACGCTCGCGGGGGAATCCCCCGGCCAGCCGAATTTGGCCGTGACCTTCGCCGTCACGGCGTCTGGGGCACCACCCTGGCCGAAGTAGGTGTCCAGGTTGCGCGTGAAGCCCATCGCGCCCATGCTGGACCCAGCGAGGCTGCCGCCCGCGGGCGTGAAGTCGATGTAGTAGTGCGTCGGACCCTCACGCGGGCCGACCCAGAAGGCGCCGGAGGGGAAGGGGACCGCGCTGCCCGCGCCGGGCACTTCGAAGCTGATGGAGGACGGTTTGCCGACGAAGTCGTCCGTCTCCAGGATCGTGGTGTGGATTTCCCAGGGGAACTCGCGCGTTTCGTCCGACTGCGCGGTGGTGAAGTCGCGGCCGGTGTACTGGAGGACGGCGTCTTCCGCCGAGAGGATGGCCGCCTCGATGGCTTCGTCGCGCTCTGCCGACGCTTCCGTGAGCTGACGCCGCGTCTTAAATTCGTCGAGGGTCAGAATGCTCATGAGGACAGTCTACACCCCAGAACGAAGACCGGCCGCACTAGGCGGCCGGTGTAGAGGGTGGATAGGGAAGGTTGGATCAGGCGTCGCCGTAGTTGGCTTTGTTCGCCGCGCGGTCCTCAGCCGGGCTGTCGCCGGTCAGCGGGGAAACCTCGCCGGTGCGGTCAGCATCGCCCTCGCCGACCACGACGGCCGGAGGGCCTTCGTTATCGACGCCAGCGTTGACGACGGTCACGACCGGGGCAGCGCCTTCGGCTGCGGCCGCCGTGAGGGCGGGCACGTCGGCGTCCTCGAAGGACTCCGCGTCGAAGACGACGGTGTACGGGCCGCCGACCGAGCCGGATACTGCGACTCCGCCATCGGGGATCGTCTCCAGGTCTTCCAGGGCCTGCTGAATTTCCGCGGCCGTGAGTTCGGCCTTGGCTTTCAGGTTGCCCGTCGTGTCACCATCGAAGGTGAGCGTGGTCGTTTTACCGGCGGTGACGCCAGCGTAGTCCAGTTTCTGGACCTCGTTCGACCCCGCCGGGGAATTGATGTTGACCGGCGTGTCGAGAATGGTGGTTGGGGTATCGCTCATAAGTCTGCGCTCTCCTTAGTGGCCCTTCAGGCCGTCGCCCTGGATGACCGAGAAGGCGTTGGGGTAGCGACCGGCGGTGAAGCCCAGGCGCTCCTCCGAGCGGAACACGGTCTGGTTGCTGGTGAAGAAGACGTGCTGGCTCGTGTCCGTCACGATGCCTTCGCGGTCGAGCACGAGGCCCTGCGAGAAGTCACCGATGATGACAGCGCTCTCGTCGTCTGCGTCACCGAGGTTGGTGGGGATGTTGGGCGTGCAGTAGACCGGCAGTCCGAACAGTTCACCGCGGGGCAGCGTGCCACCGTTGTAGCCGGGGATCGGCTCGTTCGGCTTGCGGACGGTGCCGTTGGCGCCAGACCCGAGGATGTACTTCTCGTCGGTGCCGCGGCCTTTCGCCAGCCAGCCCCAGGTGCGGGGGTGCATGACGATGGCGTCCGGGAACCCGAGGTACTTGGTCTGGACTTCGGTGATGCCGTCGCTGATCTTGTCGAGCAGTTCGATCTGTTTCGGCGAGGCGGCCGTGAAGGGAATGCTGGTCACGCCGGGCGTGTTCAGGATGCCGAGCGGCTGTCCTGCGCCGGAGCCGTTGATGAACGCCTGCTCCTCCAGGTGGACGAAGCGCTTTGCCAGGTCTTTGGTGACGAGGCGGTCCACGCTCCACTTTGCGTCTTTCAGGAGCTGGTTCGACACGACGGCCATACCGGCGGCGGTGTAGACATGCGCCTCGAACTCCGAGAAGCTGAGGTCGTTCTTGATCTTCTCCGCGAACTCGGCGGTCCATGCGACTGCCAGACCCGAGTCCTGGGCGATGAAGCGAATGGTGTCGCTCCCGACCGGCTGCGAGGTAAAGAGCTGGCGCAGGACGCTCACGCTGTCCCGCAGCGGGATCAGCTCGTCGCTGACCTCCGGCGGAACCAGGAAGCCTCCGGCGGCGTCGGTGCCCTCGCCCATCGCCTTGCCCTCGAAGTAGTCGTCGATGCGCTGGCGGGCCTTCGGGTCGCCCCCGCGGGCCAGGCGCACGTCGTTGAAGTAGGAGTGCTCGCCGTGCTCACCGTAAACGTCCGGGTCGGAGGCGGCCTGTGAAGTGAAGAAATCAGCCGGGAGCGCCTTGCCCGCGACCTTCTCGACTGCGCCACCCAGCGTCTCGACCCGACCGATCAGGGCCTTGCGCTCCAGGGCGACTTCCTCAGCGGCGCGCGCCTGGCTCAGGCGCTCCAGCTCAGGAGCCAGCTCGTCGAACTTCGAAAGCATGTCGCTGACGGCCTTGCCGTCCAGCTCGTCTGCACCCTCCGTGATCTTGGTGCGCAGCTCACCGACCTCTCCGGTCAGCGTCTCGAACTGCGTATTGATGTCGGCGAGAGCAGCCTCGTCGAGGGCCTTGCCCTCCAGCTTGGCCGAAAGCTCTCCGACGCGGTCGGTGAGGGCAGTAATCTGCTCGGTGAAGTCCATGCGCCGCATAGTACCACACTCGTAAAGGGAACCGACCTAGGCGGCCGGAAACGGCTTAGTTAAGCCACTCCGCGGGGATCAACACCATGCAGTCGTGCGCTTCGGCCTCACGAATGAGGTATTCACGCAGGGCCTTCGCGTCCTCCACGTTACCCGCCGCGCGGTCAACTGCCTTCGCGATGTCGCCGGGAGTGTGGATGGTCGGCCGCTCGGTGCGGAGGTAGCCACCTTCATAAGCCTTACCCTCGAACGTATCCAGCGCGGCGTCGAGTCCGGCGATGGCGGCGGCCAGGTTTGGCTCGCTACCGAACGCCTTGCCCGCGATAGCGAACAGGCTGCCGGGTTCCATCGGGACAGGAGTTACGCTTATCTCGGCCACGTCGGCTTCGTGGATGCGCGGGCCGTGTGGGGTCATTTTGCGCTTGAAGATGCCGCCGACGCTGAAGCCCTTGATGGTGCCGGATTTGACCTTGTTGTACACGTCGGCCAGCGGGGAGGCTGGGTGGGGGTCGTCCAGGCGGGCCTTCACGAACAGGCCCTTGCCGTCCAGCTTGGCCTCCTCGACTACGCCGAGAGCCTGGTCAGTGTGGTGGTGGTAACAGAGGACGGGGTTACGCCGGAAGTATTTTTCGAGGCCCTTGTCGAAGACTCCCGGCATGAAAGCCTCGCCCTCGCGGTCACGGTCAAAGCCCGCGGCGTACCCTTCGATGCGCAGCGCCTTACCGTCCAGCTCGACACGAGCGTCCGCGTCGAGCGCGAAGTCAAGCTGGAACGGTGCCTGCTCTTTCACGCTCCGCAGTGTAGCGCAATTCAGCGGAGCAGATGCGTTAGCAGAGAAGCATTATGCTTACCGCTATTACATGACGGGCAAAGCCCCGCGAAGTTCTCCCAGCCATGTTCGCCACCCGTCGACAGTGCTTCAATGTGGTCAACGTGGATAGGACCATGAGCGCCACAGAGTTCGCAGATGCCCTGACGCAGCATCTCCGCGAAGGCGGCCGCATCTACTGAGTCGCCCTGTGGGGCATTGGCTTTCAGGCCGCGATAGCGACTCGCCGCTGGGCGCTGATGCGCGCGATACTTCTCTGGATTCGCCGCGCGCCATGTATCGCGCCAGACCGCTGCTTGCTCAGGATTATCCCGATAGCGCGCCGCTGACCTGGCGGCAATCTTATCTGGATACCGCGCACGATAGCGCCGCTGACGAGCCTGCGCCGCCGCACGATTACGGCGATACTTTGCGCGATCATTCGCGCGGCATTTGTCGAGATTATTCTTCCGTCGCGCACGTTCTGCCAACCTTTCTCCACGGCGAACGCAAGCTCTACACACGCCACGGCGCCGCCCTGAATCAGTCCGCAAGGCAAAATCTTCAAGCGGCTTTTCCTCACCGCACTTTGAGCAGCGCTTCATTCGCCCCACGGCGTGACGTGAAGCTGCATCATCCAGAACCAGGCGTATTTCGGCCTGCCCTTCCGGTCGTGGTAGCGACCCCAGACCCACCCGTCATCGCAGTCGCCGATGACCTTGACCGGCTCGTCGGTGAACCAGAGAATCACGCCGCGCGGATCGAGGCGTTGGGCCACAGGTGGACGGCGTCGCAGACGACGCACACCTTCAGCGGCTCGATGTTGTCGCGCGGTGGGGTGTCGGCGGCCGGTTCCGTATCTGGCGCCAGTGGCGTCATGATCTGAGCTTGACGGCGGCATTCAGCGCGGTTCACCTGTTTGCGGATGCGCGTACCGGACATGGCCGCGTTGGCGAAGTCCATCGTGACGCTGCGGTCGGCGTGCGCTTCCTTGATGGCACGGCCGCCGTTGAGGACGACGGTCTTCCCCAGCGCCTCGACCTCCGCGGGGCTGGGATTCGACACGACCGGCCACTCGTAGTCCTCGTGACTCCAATCGTCGTCCCAAAACAGCGTCTCCATGCGCCTCCCTTCAGTTCGTAAGTGGACAAGGCGGGGTTCGAACCCGCGACCTCCTGCTTGCAAAACAGGCGCTCTGCCAACTGAGCTACTCGCCCACAACCAGTCTATCGCGAAGGTCAAGACGACGAGTTAGTGCCACGGAGTGTCCCTAATCTGCATCCTTGACGCACGAATCCGGGGGCAGGGTTCGAACCTGCACTTCGAGGTTCAGGGCCTCGCTGGCTGCCAGTTACCTTATCACCCCGGAGTGGACGTGCCGGGAGTTGAACCCGGATCGCCGCCTGGCAGGGGTGTCCCTCGCTGTGCAGGCGGCCGTGACCTTTCACGCCCACGTCCAGTATAGAGGGAGCGTCAATCGAGCACCGCTGACGGGACTTGAACCCGCAAGGTCCGGCCTGAGAAACCGGCGGCTCTACCAATTCGCCTACAGCGGCACATCCAAGTATATCGGGCGAGCGGGATTCGAACCCGCGGCCTCTCGGTCCCGAACCGAGCGCGCTGACCAGACTGCGCTACCGCCCAACGCCGCACCTGGAGTTCGAGTCCAGAACCTCCCGGTCACAAGCCGAGGCTCTACCAATTGAGCTAGAGCGGCGGGTTGAAGTTACCGCGAGGTAGGCTTGGCGCGGCGGTATGAGTCCACCCGCACTTTGCCTTTGCCGCGGTTCGCCCCGCGTGGGGACCGCGAATGCTTCTTGACGCCGACTGCGCTACCCGAGCCAGCCCGACGACGCCGCTTTCCGCGCCCCCGCGTCGCCATCAGGCGGCCGCCGTGGTCTGCGGGCGAAAGCGCCGCGCGAAACCGAAAATCGTGTCGAGAACGTCAATCACAGGGACAGCTTAGCATCAGTCGTCGCCGTTGGCGAGCCAATCCGCGTAGTAGTCCTCGTCATCTTCCGCCGCCTCGACGAACTCGTCGAACACTCAGCGCCGCCGCGGGCGCGTCGGAAGGTGGCCGGTCGGCGGAGGCACCGGGTGGCCGCCAGTCGAGGGAAGCTCCTGCTCCTGCTCCACGACTTGCATGAGGCGGGCGCCGAGCAGAACTGCCGGTGGAAGGTCGCCGTTGACGCGGGCGTCCTCGATGTCGAAGCCGTCCACCTTGAAGCTGACCTCCACGCAGCCGTCTGGGGCGTCGTCTTCCGTGATGGTGATGGTCATCGACGCGCTCATGGCCCTTCCCTTTCGCCGCTCATGCCTCGACGACCTCGTCCAGGTTCGGGACGTTCTCGCCTTTCGGCGGACGGCCGCCGCCATCGCCGGGGAGCGGCCGGTCGGCGGTGCCGCCTTCCTTCGTGTTCGTGGGGTCGGGCATGTTGAGGACGGTTTCTTCGATCCGCTGTGCCTTCTTTTCGTCCTCCATTTCCTCGCGCAGAGGCTTCAGGTTGAACTGGCGCCGGACCTCCTTGACGAGGACGCCGGGGACGGCCGCGAATTCCCCACCGAGCTTGAACTGATCCTCGATGGGCATCTGGTATTCGTAGTCGATCTTCAGCTTCAGGCCGAAGTCGGCGGTGAGTTCTTTCGTCAGCAGCGTCTGGAGCGTGTTGAGGATCGGCCGCATCCGCTTGTTGTCGAAGTTGCGGCGTTCTTCGGCGGGCGTGGTGGTCGAGGAAGTTTCGTTGCCGAGGCCGAGCATCACCTTCGGGACACGGAACAGCGCCAGGATGCGGTCGCGGCTCTGGTCGGACATCAGCCCGAACTCGGCCTTCGTCGCGTCGGACTGGATCGGCTTGTAGGTGAGGCCGCGGCCGAGGACGGCGACCTGGAACGCCTGCTTGGCGCCAGCGTAGATGCCAGCGAACTGGCGGCGCAGCTTCGCCGCGTTCGACTCGGAAATCGCCTGCTCGGCCTCCAGCACGCCCTCCAGGCGAGCGCCGTTTTCGTAGTAGGACGCCTTCGTCTCGGTAAGCGCAATCTCCCCGTCGAAGATGCGCGGACCCATCGCGATGATGCCCGCGCCGCGGTAGGAGTCGTGGGGGTTGGCGCCCTTCCAGTGAATGACCTTCTCGGGCGGAATCTCGACGGCGACCTTGCCGGGCGCCTTGTACTCGTAGTGCTTGACGAGTTCGCCCTTGTCGCCGGGGACGACCTCGACGTGCTGGGGCGGGAGCCGCAGAAGCTGGAGCGGCCGACCGCGGCCGTCATCCCCGCGCTTGTAGAGGAACCCGTCTCCGGTGATGTAGCGGTCGATGACGAAAAGTTCGATGACTTCTTCCCAGCTCTGGTAGCCGTTCGGTTCCTCCAGGAGCTGGACGAGCCAGGGGTCCGCAAGGCGGGCACCGGGTTCCGCCTCCGCGCGAGAGCGCGGGACGGTCTTGCCGTCGTAGTCCTCCAGGTGCCACTCGGCGTGGGCGGCCGTCTCGGCGATGACGCCCATGCAGTCGGCGACCCAATCCATCGCCTTGTCGGTGCCCGATCCGTAGGCTTCGAGCTGGCGCTTCGCGGAGGAGGCGGCGAAGCGGGAGCCGCTGGTGCGTCCCATGTGTGCGCCGTAGACCTCCGGCGCATCCTTGCGCGAGCCGGGGATGACCGCGCGGCCCGGCGCAGCCTTCCCTTCTAGAGAGAGCGCGCCGAGGAAGGTGGAGAGGGGGTTCGCCATCTAGGGAGCCAGTCTAGCAGCGAAACTGCCTCCCGTATAGCACATCGCGCAAGGAAGCGGCGTCACATAAGGTGGGGTCGTGTGGAGGTTTCGTTCCAGCGCGCCCACAAGGCAGCGTCGAATCGGAGAGGGCGGCCAGGGAAGTAGAGGCGTGGGTTTGTGTTAAATGGCGGCCGAGGGCGTGTGCCGCACCCCGCGCTGCTCCGCCCAGCGGGCTGCGCGAGCGGGGTGAGCGTAGCACATCGAAAATTTTGGGGTGAATTTGGCTTTATAGGCTGGTTTGCGGCGAGGATTTGTGTTCTTGCGAATTTGCGGGCTTTGGCCCTGTTCTAGGCACGAATATCGCGAATTTCCTTGTTTTTCGTATACGAAACGTCAAAACTCGTGCCTCATATAGGGCCAAATCCCGAATTTAGGGGTGGTGAATGGGGCCAAAGACGTGTGCTATGCTTGCTTCGTGAAGACTTCTCCGACTGCCCAGGACATCCGGGACGCAATCGGCGCTGGGCGCTATGCAGTGTCCTACGCAAAACAGACTCGCGGGCGCTTCCGCCGCCGGAAGACGAAAACTCGGCGGCCGCTGTTGGAGGCTGCGAAGGTGAAATGTGAACTAGCTGCTGTTCCGCTGCGCTCATACATCGGCATGATTGCTTGGGACAAGCATGAGATTACGGTGGAGCAAGAGATTGAAATGAAGAAGATCATGGAAGACCTCCGCTACGAGCGGCGGCAGATCACCAAGATGCTCTGATGGACGCCGCCATCGAAATCTGCACCATCATCTTCGTCTCGGCCTGGCTGCTGTACCTGGCCGCCCGCGGTGGTTGGAACGCATACTGGTCCCTGACCGGCCGCCGCTAATTGCCCCGCCGGGAGTCGAACCCGGAACCTTGCGGTTAAGAGCCGCCTGCTCTACCAGTTGAGCTACGGAGCAATGGAGCCGGTCGGGATTGAACCGACGACCTCCCGCTTATCAGGCGGGTGCTCTAACCGCTGAGCTACGACTCCAGCTCCCCACCCAGGGCTTGAACCTGGAACCTCCCGGTTAACGGCCGGGCGCTCTGCCAATTGAGCTAGTGAGGAAGGCGACCCGCGGGGATCGAACCCGCATTTGCCAGGATCACAACCTGGAGCCATTTCCTATTCGGCCAGGGTCGCAAGCGCCAGACCAGGGGTCGAACCTGGACCGCCAGCGCCCCCGATCCCGCTTTGAGGCGTCGGCTCTCTACCAGTTGAGTTACCTGGCGCGGTGAGTAGCGGGGGCGGGATTCGAACCCGCGTCTCCAGGTTATGAGCCTGACAAGGTGGCTTGCGCCCCACTCCTCCACCCCGCTATACCGACATCGTATCGCGTCCGTCAAGCGGGCATTCCATATTCCAGAATCTGGAATGAACTCCAAATTCTGGAGCAATTTGGACTTCGCTTGGAGTTGGCGCCGCGACTCCGGCCGCGTCAGTCGGATCGGGGACCATTTGGCAAGTTTTTCCGCTAGAAAACTTGTCACTTGACGCCCATGCTAGGGAAAGGAAACTGAGCGCTATCACGCTTGTCAAATGTGAGGAAACTAAGCGCTACACCATCTGTCAAGCAGGGCCATAGCCTACATATAGGGCTTTGGCCCTCTTACTTTTCGTCCTTGCACCCGTGCAAGCCCCGCCCCTACATCCCCACAACCCCTCAATTTTGGGGTTTACGGCTTGACAATGGGGCTGGGATGTGGTAGTGCGCGGGTCGATGGTTGACAGGGAAATGATTAGGTAGGCGCAAGGGTCTGTGGGGTTGCGGGGCGTTACCACAACCCTACAATCCTGTCTGTGATGGATCGCACACAACGTAAGGTAATCGCCTGCTAGGTTTGTGGGGTCGCAGTAACCAAACAACCCGAAAGGAACGCGACATGAACACGCACCGACCCAATCACGCCTGGACCGTACGCCTTGCTGAATCGGTATACGTCCACCGCGCACACGTCGTCATCACCACTGCATTGCTGGCACTCGTCGCCATTGGCTGTATCGCTTGCGCTACCGCGCAAGGTGCAGTCACCACGGATCGAGAGTGCTTCCCCGCAGACAGTTGGAGTCCGGCACCCGATAGCGTCCGACCCTGCGTCACCATCAAAGCCAACGCACCGGAAGCGGGCGCAGTCCGCTACACGGTAGCCGATGGCTCTGGCATCGTGCGCTATGCCGGGTACATCAACACTCCCTATCGACAGATCATCCACGTCCGCATCGTGAGGGTGGCTGAGGACGGGTCATTCACCTGGAAGGCACGCAGCCGAGACGGGCGCACCACCACGGCCAGCGTTGGCAACCTGGAGGACTGACCAATGCGGATAACGAACACCCGCACCGGCAAGACCACCGCCGCCAAGGACGGCGCAGACCTGGCCCTCATGGTCAAGGTGGAGTTGGACCGGCGTACGGGTATCGAACTGGCAGGGCCGCCCACGCGGCAGACTCCCGCAGAGCGGGCGGGGGACATGCACGAGGCCAACCGCATACAGCGGGAGGCAATCGCATGAAGGGCCACCAGAAGAAGCCGAGTTGGGCGCGCAGTCACAGCGCCAAGCCCAAACGAGTCGGCGGCCGCCGTGAGAGGTCGAAGCTCCGAGACATCAAGCGCGCCCGCTACGCCTGATCCCACAACCCCGCCCCATGTGTGCGCAACATCACACATAGGGCGGGGTTACTGTGCTTTGATGGTCCCATGAAGTCAACCCGAACGAAAGGCACCACGATGTTTGACAAGCGAATCAAGAAACTCCGCATCTTCGAGGCGCTGCCGGGCTGGCAGTCAATCGGAATCGACCTGATAACGCCGCATGGCCCGCTGATCCTGGCCGGACGAGGCCGGGAGACCTGGAAGCCCTCATTTGCCAGCACCGGCGAGCGCGGGATGCGCTGCTACAGCGTCGGCCTTGGTCCGGTCTTCGCGTGCATCTGCTGGAAGCGGCGACCCGGCCACGCTTGGACCGTCCGCGCGGCGGAAGCCCTCAACCGAGGTCTGACCCGTGCGTAGGCTCGCCATCGTTACCGCCGTCCTGGCGGCGCTTATCGCTCCCGGCTTGGTCAGTGGTGCGGCGCCCTCCCCCGCGCCGCCCGCTGAGGGCTGGGGCGCCGCTGAGTTGCGGATTGCGGCCGCCTATTGGGGCGTCCCTACGCCGCCGCTGTGCGGGTCAACGGCGGTTCAATTCGACGTACCCCTACCGCCCGAGGTCGCGGGCGAAGCGACCATCCCGGCGCAGGCGGGTACGGCCTGCTGGATGAAGATCGCCCCGGCGCGGACCATCGGCACGCTGTACGAGCATTGCCTAACCGTCGTCCACGAGTACGGCCATTGGCTCGGCCTGTCACATTCAGGGGACGTATCGTCCCCGATGGCGGCGGAACTGAATCCGACGATCCACGTACGCGGCTGCGCCCGCCTGGCTAGTGTGACGAAGCGCACACACAAACCGGCGAAGACGCGCTAGGGTCTGTTCATGGAGTCAACCACGCGAAAGGGAAACGAAATGCGAACCCGCACCTACAAGATCAGGGACCACCGCGAAGCGGACAACGTGAAGATTCATAAGGACCACGACAAGCGCTACGCAATGGCGAAGGTCAACGCGATCCTGAATGAGCGCCACGGCTCGCTATACGCGCCGCTGGAGCAAGAGCGCGCTACGGAAGACCTTGTACACGCCGCTGAAGCGGTGCCCGGCTTCATCGTCTCTGACCCGGCCATCCCCAACCTGACGGTTCAACTGGACGAAGGGTGCGACGACTAAGCAGCGGGCGCTACGGCGCCCCGCCAAGCGGCAGGGATCGCGCGGCTGACCGCCGACCCATCCTGAGCCGCTTGGCGGGGAATCCTCCCCGACAATCTGAACGAAAGGGTACAAAGCAATGAGCGAGTTCTACGCGAGAATCCAAGGCAGCCGAGGCGAGGCGACCCGCTGCGGGTCCAAGTCAAGCGGTATCGAGGCGACGGCGGAGACGTGGCATAGCGTCATCCGCGCGGAGCAGCACTGCTCCAGCACGGCGGCCAGCGGCCACGAGGCGACCGTCTCAGTGTCCGGCAAGCACGGCGGCAGCGCGCTAACGCTGCGGTTCGACGCGGACACGCTGTACGCACAGAGCGACGATCCGAAAGTACGCGCCGCGCTGGACAAGGTCCGGGACGCGATGCGGGCGGCAGACGAGGCGGCACAGAAGGCGGCCAAAGCATGAACGGCGGCCCGGTACTGATTCGGCGCAACCCGCGCGACGTTGAGGCGTCTGGAGCGGGCGCACCTGAGCGCATCATCAAGCGCGGTACGCGCTCTGTGGTCCCGCTGCCATGCCTGAACTGCGGCAGTAGGAACCGCAAGCCCAACCGGCTGAAGTGCGGCACGCTGGAATGCCAGAACTGCGGGGACGGTGGATGACTCCCGCGAAGCCCTGGCCGAAGGATGGCATTCCGGCTGGCTACGTGAAGCGCATTCACGTTGACCAGCACGTCATCAAGCGGAACCGCAAACACGGCCGCAACGATCCGCCGCTGACGCTCCAGACCAGTCGCGGCGCCATCAAGGCGCACACCGTCAACATCGACGGCGCGTCCCGGCTCGTCAACACGCCGGACAAGCCGCTAAGCTGCGGCGCCGTCATCTACATCGAAACCCGCTCTGCGGTTTCCTACCGAAGGGAGGCGCTATGATGCACGACAAGCCACGCCGCTACAGCGTCGGCGCGCTGCTGACCACGCAAGGCGGCCGCGAAGTGCGGAAACGCATCGAGGTTATGGCGCGCTCCCCGCAGGGTGCCCGCGCTGAGGTTCGGCGGAAGCATCCCGGCTGGCGTCCCTACAACCCGAGGGCGATATGAGCGAGTGGCGCTGTACCTGCAAGGGCGACACGGGCAACGATCCAACGTGCCCGGCACACGGTGGAGCAGCACCGCAACCGCGCCACGAGTTCGCGGGCGAATACACCGGGCCACCTGAGATAGTCACGCTCAGCGATGGCCGCCAAGGTGTCGCGCCCGCATGGATGGCTGACGTTCTCCGCTGTGCTGGGATGGCATCGTGACGCCGCCCCGTGCCTACCCTGGCCGCGACAACGCGCGCCTACTGCGCCGCGCTAGGTCGCTGACGCGCAATCAGTCGGCCGCAACGAATCAGCGCTCGCGCTGCTGCGACCAGCCAAGACACATTGAGCTATCCAACCGTCCGCTAGTGACGGGCTGCGCAAACTGTGGGGCGGTAGTATGAACCGCATGGTTGTGCCAACGCTCGCCGAAACCAGCCGCGATTTCATCGGGCCGCTGAATCCCCACGTTGGCAGCCTTGCGCGGCTGGTACCTGGAGCGCGCGCCATCGCATCGAGGCGGTCCTACGTCCGCATTCATCGACACGAACGCGGACCCCGCGTCTACCTAGTCGGCCGCCGCGTGCATCATGGTCCGGCGTTTGGTCTGGCCGCCGTCCTGTGCTGGCGGTTCCGCTGGCGCACGTTGGCCGCCGCTCTAGGCGCATACGCCGCGACGGACTGGCGGGATTTCCCTTTCACTGACGGATGCAACCATTGAGCTATCCATGAGCGGAATCCAATCATGCCCTCATTGCGGCAGCGCCGACATAGTCGCGGTCGAGTTGGCCGAGGAGGAGCGCGACTGTCTCTATGAGTGCGAAGACTGCGAGGAGCAATTCAACGGCGACGAGTTTGTGTGACCAACGTCACACACTACACCCCCACAATCTGATAGCGTGAGCTATCCCCTCACGAAAGGACATTACAATGCGTATCCGAATGATCTTGCTTCAAAATATGCTTGACCAAGCATATTGCGACGGCATGAAGCACGAACGGGAAAATCCGCTGCGTAACAAGAGCCTGACGCGCACCGTTGCTGGGTGCTATGCCCGGAATCAAATGCGCAGACACTTCACGGCGCGTAAAGGTCCGGGCTGGGAGCATGAGGAGGAGGCACCGTGACCGGCTCATTCATCGGTAAATGCCATCCAACCGATGGCATCGAGCGCGTCCCCATCAACATTGACCCCGCCGTGCGGAAGCGGCTGCGTGACCTGCTGGAGGATTTCCCAGAGTTCCATGCAGTCGGCTACAGCGCATTCATCAACCGCGCCATCGAGCTTGCAGAAGGCGAGGCGATGGTGGCGCGGCGCGAATGTAAGCATTCATGCGCTGATGTAGCCGCAACTCTCTGTCCAAGTTGCGGCGCTGACCTAAGCCGTCCCTAGTGTGACCAACGTCACACACTGAGCTATCCAACCCTGCTAGTCTGCCCGTAACGTAAGTAAGCAAACGAAAGGAACCCCCCCCCCCCTCATGATTCCAGAGCGAACCGGCGTAACCACTGTGAGCACCGTGCAAGGCGAGGACGTGAAAATGTCCATCGACCAGTCGGCGTTGGCCCACATCATGAACGTCTTGACGGACCTGTACGCCGATCCCGAGTTGGCCTGCATCCGCGAGTACCTGACCAACGCGCTCGATTCACATATCGAGGCAGGCCAGACGCGGCCGGTTGAGATAACCACGCCTACGGCTCTGCGGCCGCTGCTGACGATCCGGGATTACGGAGTCGGGCTAGACGCCGATGGCATCCGGGACATCTACTCCCGCTACGGCGCGAGCACGAAGCGCGAGACGAACGATGCGGTCGGAATGCTCGGCCTTGGCTGCAAGTCGGCGCTGTCCTACGTGGACCAGTTCACGCTCGCCGGAATCAAAAACGGCCATCGCATCGTTGTGAGCATCGGCCGCGACGAAACCGGCGCGGGCACGATGACGGTCCTAGAGACTGAGGACGAATGCACCGAGCCGGATGGCGTCGAAATCTGCATCCCCACGGATGACGAGTACGCGCTGTCCCGCAAGGCTGCCGATTTCCTCTCCTATTGGGAACCGGGCCTGGCGCTGCTGAACGGCGCGGTGCCCGCCCCACTGGAGGGCTACGAAGTCGGCGACTACATCGTCGCCGACCGGAACCGCTCATACTCCGCGCTGGGGCGCTTCGACGGCCACCCGCTGACTATCGTTATGGGGAACGTGAGCTATCCGCCGCCCGATGACTTCACTAGCGAGGTAGTGGACTCCCTGCCGGACTCTAAGCGACTCGTGGTCCGCGTCCCCATCGGGGCGGTCCACTTCACGCCTTCGCGTGAGGGGTTGCAGGACTCCACCCGCACGCGGGAGGCCATCCACACGGCGCTGGAGGATTTCCAGGGCTTGGTCGCGACCGCCGTCACCGACGCCGTCACGAACGCGCCGGATCGACCGGCTGCCGCCAAAGCGCTGATCGAAGCTCGCGCGGCGTTCGGCAAAAAGAACATTCCAGAGTTGAAGTGGGAAGGTGAGGAGATTCCGGTTGTCCTGTCGGCGGAAGACTTGGACCCGATCCCGCTGGGCGACGGCAAAGTGAAGGACGCCGCGCTCTGGAAATCGAAGTCACGCACTGGCGGCCAGCGTACCGCCGCAGGGCAAATCACCCTTGACGAGGCGGGCGAATGTCCCTGGATTCTCGGCTACAACAATACGAAATGGTCGAAAACGCAGCGGACCAAGCTCGACCGCTACATGGAGCACCACAACCTGAGCGAAAACGCGAGCGAGGAGAATTATCTCGTCACGGACGCGAAGGCTGTACCCCGGCCCGAATGGATCGACGGTGCGGTGCTCGCGGTGGACTGGCAGGACGTGAGGGCATGGAAAGATCCCGCGAAGGTACGCGCTGGCAGTAGCGGTGGCGGCATCAAGTACGCGGGCACCTACCCGACCTACACGAACGGGCGGCGCCTTCATGAGCACTTCCCCGCTGACAACCTGCCGAAGGTCGGGCGCAAGCTCTACTACGTCGTCATCCACGATAAATACGATTGGCGCGCTCATGAATGCGCCGACCTGCTGGCCGAAGACGCCTACGTTGTCTGTCTCACTGGATCGCGGGCGGCCAAGTTCAAACGGCTCTTTCCCCACGCGCGTCCGGCTATGGAGGCGGCCAAGCGCGCTGCGCAGGGCTGGTACAAATCCCTGAGCGACGATTCCCGGCTCGCTATCGCAATCGGCCCGGACCTGGGCGGCTCATACCCTGGCCCGTCTGCGCTCCCGGCTGACAAGGTAAACGATCCCGAGCTATCCAGACTCTGCGCCATCCGGCAGCTATGGGAGGGCGACACGCTGGAGGCGCGCTGGCGGGCACGCAAGGATTTCATTACGGTGCCAGAGGACTACACGCCGGACATCGACCCGGCGACGGTCTGTGAGCGCTACCCCTTGATCGAGGAAATGTACTACGGTACGATAAACGGAAACCTTGACCACGCCGTACTTTACGTCAATGCGGTCTACGCGGCCGCCAACAAAGGAGGTAAGTAAATGCACCCCTACACCCACGTCAAAACGGAGGGCGGCCGCGAGAGCTTGATGATTTTCACGCCGAGCGGTTCCCCCATCGTCGCCACCGGGGACCATCCGCAGTTCGCGGACCTGCTGGCGGGCGCCGAGTCGGGCGCACCGCTGGATGACCTGCGGGCGCTGTCCGACCTGTCCACCGCCGTCGCACAGCGTTTCGAGACGCTGAGCGAGCGCGTATCCGTCGCACACGGCCGCGTGTTCTTCGACGGTGACGAGGTCGATTCCACCATCACCGCGCAGATCATCCGCTGCCTGGACGATCCGAGCGCTGGCGACTGGAAGCCGCTCGTGCTGTTCATGGAAAACGTCGCCGCCAACCCCAACGAGCACTCGCGCGAACAGTTGTTCGATTGGCTGCGGGACCGCGAGTTCACCATCACCACGAACGGCTGCTTCATCGCCTATAAGGGCGTCCACATCCGCACCGAGGATGACAACTACCCCTACCAGTCGAGCAGCCGTGGTGAGGCCATCGTCAACGGGGAGCGCTTCACCGGCAACATCCCCAACGGCGTCGGCGCTACCGTTGAAATGCCGCGCGCTGAAGTCCAGCACGATCCCGCCGTTGGCTGTCACACCGGCTTGCACGTCGGTACCTACAGCTACGCGCAGGGTTGGGCGCAGGGTGCGCTGCTGACGGTGATGGTCAACCCGCGCGACGTGGTTTCCGTGCCGACCAGTTGCAGCGCCCAGAAGATGCGCGTCTGCCGCTACGTCGTCTCGGATGACGAGCCGACCGCACCGGAGGCGTCGCCCGCCATCGCTGAGGCGAAGGTCTATACCGAGCTGGTAAACAACTGCCCGGAAGACTTCGACCACCACGCGGCGTTCGTGCTGACGGGCGAACAGCGGGCGCCGTTGAAAGACGAGTTCTACACGCCGCTGGAGGACGCAGGCGCATTTTTCATCGGAAAGGTACACCGCGCGATGGACGACCAGACCACTCCCGCGAAAATCTTGGTCCCGCAGGACTAGGGACCAGAGGGACGCCCCGTAGTGTGACCAACGTCACACTACGGGGCGGGGGCTTCTGATACAGTAACCCAACTTGACCGGGGCACTCTCCCACAAAGCGAGAGCACACAGGCAGCACCCGCCCCGCGCATAATGAAGTGACTACCACCGGCCGATCAAGCGACGGGGTAGGGCGGGCGGAGAGTCCGTAAACCTTGACTCTCCGCCCCACGCGCCGCTCTAGCCCAATTGGCAGAGGCGTCCGATTCAAGATCGGAAGGTTGCAGGTTCGAGTCCTGCGGGCGGCATGTTCACACAAAACACGAAAGGAGCACGATGACCAAGCGCCAGAGACAAGCCAAACACGCCGCAGAGCACCGCCACATGCGCGACCGTCTGCTGAGAATCTTCGACGCAGCGGACGCCGACGTGACGGAAGCAGGGCGACTCTGGTACCCCGGCGCGGAAAACGTCATCGCCGACCTGAGCCGTGAGTTCTCGCTAGGCCGCCCGCGTGTGGCCGCCGTCGTGGCGGTCCTATCGCCCCGGCAGCGCTGGCGCAAGAACATCGAGGGTGCCCGCCACGTCCTGGAGGGGGAACCGTGGCGGGCACCCGGCTACGATCCCAACCGGGCGAAGGCGGTAGCCCTCGCTGAGGGAGCACCGCTGGAGCAGATCATCGGCGGCGACAAGGTCACGAGCTTTTGGGCCAACCTGATTGGCTCGCGCACCGCCGTCACGGTGGACGTGTGGGCGCAGCGTGCGGCCCTGGGGCACTACCACCGCCATCAACCAAAGCACGGCCGGTACGGGCGGCTCGTCTCGATCTACCGTGCCGCCGCTGAGGCAGCCGGGGAGACGCCCCGCGAGTTCCAAGCCATCGTCTGGAACGCGATCCGGCCCGCCGTCGAACATCAACGCGATTGGAGCGCCATCTATGGCACCGCATCTTGACTCCGCAGAGCTAGTGACCCGCGCCACGGCCGCCGAGTTGGCCCGCAAGGCACGGATCGAGGCTGACCGGACGGAGAACGGCGCTCGCATCCGCGAGCAAGTCGAACGGGAGGCACCCGCGCACATCACGGACGAAGACGCCGCAGAGCAACGGCGCTTTGAACTGGAAGACGAAATGCGCGACAAGCTGTCTCCCGAGGAGCTTTACCCAGAGCACTTCCCGGATGACGGGGAGGACTCATAATGCAGCGCATCCATTATTTCGTGTTACACGAGACGGTGGAACCGTATATACGGCAACTGCTCGAAACCAAGGAACAATTGGTAGAGAGCATACTGAAAGGAGTATCACCTATGGAACCCAATCTAGTGACGCTGGTTGTTCAGAATCCGGGGGAGCAGGCGGAGGTCATCGCCCGCGACTACGGTCTGACGCCGGGAACCGCCATCGAGCAGTACGGCGGCCAGATCAAACACGGAGCGTTCGTTTCCCTGTCGGGCGACGGCGTACAGCTTCTTGTCGCTGACCGCGAAGTTGACGGCATCCTGTACCTCCAGAACAACGAGCACCTGATCGACGGTCAGGGCGCGGACATCGACCTCATTGGCAGCGTCGTCGCCAGCGGTGACGTTCCCTGCGAGCCGGACGAGGCCGACCTGGAGACGTTCACCGTCTACGGCGTGAACGACAACCACGAGACGTTCACCGCCGTCGTCTCCGCCACCGAGGACACCATCGCGGACGTTGCCGTCAAGGCAGGCACCGTTGACGAGGGCTTCGAGCACCTTGTCAAGATCGTCGCCATCCTCAAAGGCGACCAGACGGACCTGGAGTCGGTCGAGGTCTAGTCCCTGTCACGGAGGGGGGGGGGGGGGGGGGGGGGTTACCACCCCCCCCCACAGTGAAAAACAAACAAACAAAACCACAAACCAAAACGAGCAAAACAAATGAAAAACA
>Ga0326721_10000088_pt1 | contig 60236 bp, 57 predicted proteins | sample SGPome_FD_203951 | JGI IMG/M metagenome (GOLD analysis project Ga0326721, IMG submission 203951) | Soil microbial communities from Southern Great Plains, Lamont, Oklahoma, United States - SGP_1_2016 | ecosystem: Engineered > Artificial ecosystem > Soil microcosm > Unclassified | place: USA...
GCTCAGCAACCAGGTGGCCGGGCCACTGCTCAGTCCCAACAAGCAGAACCTCGGCAACTTCGAGAACCTCGGCTATTCCTACGACAACGTCGGCAACGTCACCGCGGTCGCCAACAGCATCGCGGTACCACCGTCGCCGACTCTCGGTGGCCCGTCGTCGCAGACCTTCAACTACGACGACCTGGACCGGTTGACAAGTGCGTCTGGGTCCTACAGCTTCTCGCCGGACAAGACCAATAAGTACAGCTACGCGATGAGCTACGACAACCTGCACAACATCACGGCCAAGAACCAGACCAACACCATCGTGCAGGGCTCCGGCACGCCGGTCACCCAGGGCAAGACCACCTACTCGCTGGCCTACGCCTACACCGGCGCCCAGCCGCACGCCCCGTCGCACATCGGCACCCAGACCTACACCTACGACCTCGACGGCAACCAGAACGGCTGGACCGACGACGGCAACGGACAGCGGCGAACCATCGTCTGGGACGAGGAGAACCGGATCCAGAGCGTCACCGACAACGGCAATGAACAGGACTACAAGTACGACGACGCCGGCCAACGGGTGATCAAGCGAAGCCCGAAGGAGGAAACCGACTACGTCAACCAGTACTTCACCGTCCGCAGCAACGGCCAGATCGGCACCAAGCACGTCTTCATCGGCACCACCCGGGTGGCGTCCAAGCTAGTGAAGGACCACTCCTTCGAGAAGGACAGCTTCTACTTCCACTCCGACCATCTGTCCAGCACCAACTACGTCACCGACGCCGCCGGCAAGCTTTACGAGCACCTGGAGTACTTCCCGTCCGGCGAGAGTTGGGTCGAGGAGAAGAGCAACAGCCAGCAAAACCCCGGCTTCAACACCGCGTACGAGTTCGCCGGCAAGGAACTGGACGAGGAAACCCAGCTCTACTACTTCGGGGCTCGGTACTACGACGCGCGTACTTCGGTATGGCAGAGCCCGGACCCGGCGCTGGGCGAGAACCTTGCCAAGCTACCGAAGAAGGCCGAAGCCGCCGAACCGGACGTCGCCGCTCCCACCTTCCTCAATCTGTACGACTATGCAGACGCCAATCCACTCACCAAGACCGACCCGGATGGTCGCAAGCCGGCAAGATCAGCTGACCCCACGGCTGGCGAGTGCCCTGCGTCATGCCTAGCGCACTATCCTCCGCGTTCTATGTGGCACCTTGCGCCGTCACTCATGGTTCTCCATGACCAACTCTACGAAGCCTTCCCGGATCGATACCATCCCGGAGAGGGTAAGGGCGACCCCAACGGCCACCACCTGAAGTTAGGTCTCTTGGGGCAGACCTGGCACGTGCCGGACGCCAAAGGGGTGATCCACGCCTTTGATGTCTATGCAATTCCGGGGAGTTCTGATCAGCCGATGGTAAAAAACACACACACACTGAGTGGGGATTGGCTCGCGAAACAGATTGTCGACCGACACGATCCGCGGGTATATGCGGTCATCTTCAATGGCACAAAGTGGTGGAGCAGAGAACACGTAGACAAGGTAACTCACGAAGTCTACGCACCTTGGACCCCCACTCCATACCGCGGCACTGAACGTCACGCCGAACACGTCCATGTCGAACTCGAAGATGGACTAGATGCGGAGAACGACATTCGTCCTTGGTTTACATGGCCGCCAGCAGGCGACAAGCAATGAGCGCATATTCTGGGCGAGATGGCAGGTACTACATTAGTCCTCTCACGAACATGCATATACACATCCACCTTTCGAGTCAGCTCCGGAACTCCGCACTTCACTACACTTGGGGTCTATTTGATGGTTTCTAACGCGCAGCAGCCATGGGTCAGTGGGCGCTGGGCTACCGGAAGCCTCTGAACCCCAACGAACGCAGTAAACGCGACAACGACGGTCTGCTGGTCAAGCAGCGGATCATCGACATCTACCAGCACACCAGCTTCGACGGCATCGACCCGGTGACCTGCGCGGCCGGTTCCGCTGGTATGGCCTCTACACCCAACGAGGGCAGGGACACTTTCGGACTGCAGTGTAGGAATCAACCTATGCGGGGTGCACGCGAGCCGCCCGCGGCGAAGTAGATCGCGGCTGCCTCGGTCCGGCTGTGCACCCTCAGCTTGGCCAGCAGGTTCTCCACATGCTTGTCCACGGTGCGCGGTCGGATGAACAGCACCCGGGCGATCTCGCGATTGGACCGGCCGCCGGCCAGCAACGCCAAGATCTCCCGCTCGCGAGAAGTCAGCGCCGGCAGATCGGGCCGGTCGGCGAACCGCGCACGCAGCCGGGCATGGTCGAAGGCGGCCGCCAGGTGCGACCGCAGCAGCTCGGCAACCGCCAGCTCCCGGTCGGAGAAGTCAGCGGCCCGCCGGCTGACGACGACATCTGCCAGCCGGCCCGGCGCCGGGCGCACCGCGAACATCAGCTGCCGGCGGACGCCCAGTGGCCGAAGCACCTCGTGCCACAGCGCCAGCCTCCGCAGTTCGGAGAGCGACTGGAAGTCCGACAGCCGCCGCGAGCGCGGATCTCCGGTAGCCATGAGATCGGCAAGCATCGGGTGCTGGTGCCGCACCTGGTCGAAGGCCCGGATCACAGCCGAGCCGCCGGCCGGCTCCGGGCTCCAGGCGTGGCCACCGACGGTGGCACCGGTGCTGTCGATATCCCGGTAGCTGGCCAGGTCGGCCGGGAGCACCGATCGCAACCGCAGCACCAGCTGGTGACTCAGTACGCCCGGATCGGTTGCCTCATGCAGGGCCCCGATCAGGTCGAGTGCCCTGCGGAGGTCTTCGGCGCGCAGCTCACCGCGAGGTGCCATGTCCTGGCTATCGGCCAACACCACGACAGCCTAACTATTCGCCTACGCAAAAGTACGTATTGCTTAGTATTTCGTGCCTTGTGACCATCGGCCGGACTGCCTGACCTCGAGAAAGGGAGACCACATGGCCGAGACCCCGGCACCCGAGCATCGAGCCATCAATGAGCTGATCGGAGAGGACGGGCCCTACCCGATCCCGCACCTGCCGTTCCCACGCCCGGTGCCGCCACCGCCCATCCCACCGTTCCAGCCCGCGTCCTACACCTTCCGGCTGGTGAGCATGCAGGTGCTCAACACCCGGTCCGCGCACCTGGACTCGGACAAGGCCAGCCTCACCGTCGCGGTCGGCCCGAACGGCACCCCCACCACGGTGATCAAGGATCTGGGGAACGTCAACAACGGCAGCTACCCGATCGGCCTCAGCATCGGCCCGATCCCCATCAGCGACCCGAACGTCGGCGTCGCGATGAACTACGTGATCCTCAACAGTGGCCACCAGAGCTGGCAGGACGTCAACAAGATCCTCACCGGAGCCGGCTCGGCGCTCGCCTCGGCCGGTGCCAAGGCGGCCACCTCGGCCGTCGGGGCCGCGGTCGGCGCCGAGATCGGCTCGGACCTGATGCCGGTGGTCGGCACCGTGTTGGGCCTGCTCGCCGGCTGGCTGGTCGGTGAACTGACCGGGTTGCTCACCGCCGACTGCGACGGGCCGGTGGCGGCCGAGCAGCCGGCGTTCAAGGGCTCGCAACTGTGGGCCAACACCGCGCGCGGCGCGTACACGCACACCACCTACCACCCGGGCATCGACTCCGCCTCCGGCTGCGGCAGCAACTCCATCTACACCGCAACCTGGAGCATCAGCCGCTGACCGGCAGGCCGCAACCGGGCCCAGCACGTCATCCTGCGGTAAAGCCCGGCCGGGTGAGCAGTGCGACGTTGTTCCAGAGGCACCGGGTGTGGAACCATGGACGGGTGCGCCGAGACCTGCTCCTGACCTCGCGCCGCCACATCGATCTGCTTCGGGTGGCCGGCGCGACCTGTTGATCTTCCCTTCACCAGATTCTCAGCCCGAGCGGGGGGCAATCTCGAAGGGAAACGCCGGCAATGGCAGCGGGCAAGGGACAGGGTCAGTGGGCGCTGGGCTACCGGGAGCCTCTGAACCCCAACGAACGCAGTAAACGCGACAACGACGGTCTGCTGGTCAAGCAGCGGATCATCGACATCTACCAGCACACCGGCTTCGACGGCATCGACCCCGGTGACCTGCGCGGCCGGTTCCGCTGGTACGGCCTCTACACCCAGCGCGCCCAGGGCATCCCGGGCGGCCGGACGGCGATCCTGGAGCCCGAAGAGCTCGAGGACCGCTACTTCATGCTGCGGATCCGGATCGACGGCGGGCGGCTGTCCACCGAGCAGTTGCGGGTGGTCGGCGACATCGCCACCCGCTACGGCCGGGATCTCGCCGACATCACCGACCGGCAGAACGTCCAGCTGCACTGGATTCGCATCGAGGACGTTCCCACCATCTGGGAACAGCTCGAAGCGGTCGGGCTCAGCACCACCGAGGCGTGCGGCGACACCCCGCGGGTGATGCTCAGCTGCCCGCTGGAAGGGGTCGCGGCCGATGCCGTCGCGGACGCCACGAACGCGCTGGCCGAGACCATCGAGCGCTACCTGGGCGATCCGGCCTTCTCCAACCTGCCGCGCAAGTTCAAGACCTCGATCTCCGGCTGTGCCCAGCACTGCGTCAACCACGAGATCAACGACGTGGCCTTCGTCGGAGTCCACGACGCCGACGGCACGCCGGGCTTCGACCTGTGGGTCGGCGGGGGGCTGTCCACCAACCCGATGTTCGCCCGGCGGCTCGGGGTGTTCGTCCAGCCGGACGAGGTGGCCGAGGTGTGGGCCGGGGTGGCCGGCATCTTCCGCGACTACGGCTACCGGCGCTCGCGCAACCACGCCCGGCTGAAGTTCCTGCTCGCCGACTGGGGCACCGACAAGTTCCGCGACGTGCTGCAGGAGGAGTACCTCCACCGCAAGCTGCCGGACGGGCCGGCGCCGGACGCCTCACCGCCGCACCGCGACCACATCGGCGTGATCGCCCAGGCCGACGGCAACTACGCCGTCGGTGCCACCACCCCGTCCGGGCGCACCAGCGGCACCGCCCTGACCCGGGTGGCGGCCCTGGCCGAGTCGGTCGGCAGCGGCCGGGTACGCACCACCGCCCAGCAGGGGCTGGTGGTGCTGGACGTGCCCGCCGAAGCTACCGGCGCGGTGGTGGACGGCCTTGGGCAACTCGACCTGTCGGCCCGCCCCACCACGTTCCACCGCGGCACCATCGCCTGCACCGGCATCGAGTTCTGCAAGCTGGCCCTGGTCGAGACCAAGGGCCGGGCCGAGACCATCCGGACCGAGCTCGAACGCCGAATGCCCGACTTCGACACGCCGATCACGATCAACGTCAACGGCTGCCCCAACTCCTGCGCCCGGTTCCAGGTCGCCGACATCGGCTTCAAGGGCATCGTGCAGAAGGTGAAGGCCGAGGACGGCTCGTTCGCCGACGCCGAGGCGTTCCAGGTGCATCTGGGCGGCCAGCTCGGCAGCCAGGCCGCGTTCGGCCGCAAGTTCCGCGGCCTGAAGGTGACCGCCGAGCAGGCCCCGGACTACGTCGAGCGGATCCTGACCGGCTACCTCGAGCGGCGTACCGAAGGCGAGTCGTTCGCCGGGTACGTCAGCCGCGCCGACGAGGACTGGCTGCTGTGACCCCGGCTCCTTCGGAGCCGGTCGGACAGTGGACAGCGGTGCGCGATGACTGAGCGCGCGGCACCGTTCCACTGCCCGTACTGCGCAGAGGAAGACCTCCGACCCTTCGGCGAAACCCACGGGCAGTGGCGCTGCGGTGCCTGCCAACGGGTTTTCGCCTTGAGATATCTGGGAATCGCGGCTGACTGGACGGCGCAGGTGCGTCCGCCCGGGCCGGATCCCGCACAGCCTCAGCAAGGGAACCACCTGACATGAGCGTTGATTCGCAAACCTCCACCGATGAGCTGCGGCTGCTGGCCGAACGGGCCGGCGAGCAGCTCGAGTCCGCCTCGGCGACCGAGATCCTGCGGTGGGCCGTGGCACAGTTCGGCTCGGACTGGTGCGTCGCGTCCTCGATGGCCGACACCGTGCTGTCCCACCTGGCATCGGAGGTGCTGCCCGGCGTGGACGTGATCTTCCTCGACACCGGCTACCACTTCGCCGAGACCATCGGCATGCGCGACGCGGTCGCGGCCACCCTGCCGGTCTCGGTGCGCACGATACTGCCGCTGCGCACCGTCGCCGAGCAGGACGCCCGGTTCGGTCCCCGGCTGCACCAGCGGGATCCCGACGCCTGCTGCGCGATGCGCAAGGTCGAGCCGCTGAACCGGGCGCTGATGCCGTACCGGGCGTGGGCGTCCGGACTGCGCCGGGCCGACTCGGCCGGCCGGGCCGGCACCCGGGTGGTCGAGTGGGACGCCAAGCACGGCCTGGTCAAGCTCAACCCGATCGCGGCCTGGACCGACGCCGACGTCCAGGCCTACATCGACGAGCACGGCCTGCTGGTCAACCCGTTGCTGTCCGAGGGCTACGGCTCGATCGGGTGCGCCCCGTGCACCCGCCGGCTGCTGCCCGGCGAGGACGCCCGGGCCGGCCGCTGGGCCGGCACGTCGAGGACCGAATGCGGCATGCACGTCTGAGCGTGCCGGGCATTCCGGCCGGACGGCCGTAGGGTGTGCCACCGTGGCCGACCTGCACCCGCACTGCGTGCGCATCAACTCGATCCTCGCCGGCGCCGGGCTGCCCGGCCGGGTGCGCATCCTGGATGAGCCAGCCCCCACCGCGGTGACCGCCGCCCGCCAGCTGGGCGTGCCGGTCGGCGCCATCGTGAACTCGCTGGTCTTCAGCACCGCCGAGCAGAAACCGCTGCTGGTGCTGACCAGCGGCGCGCACCGGGTGGACACCGCCAAGATGGCCGCGCTGGTCGGCACCGCCTCGCTGTCGCGGGCCACCGCCGACTTCGTCCGGGCCGCCACCGGGCAGCCCATTGGCGGGGTCGCGCCGGTCGGCCACCCCGCGCCGATCCGCACCCTGCTCGACACCGCGCTGGCCGAGTACTCCGAGATCTGGGCGGGCGGCGGCATCCCGCACGCGATGTTCCCGATCAGCTATGACGACCTGCTGGCCCTGACGTCGGCCCAGCCGGTCGCAGTCGCCTAATCTGCTGGGATGGCCCAGCCCACCGGAGACCGAGCGCCGACGGTCGTCATCGTCGACGTGCCGCGCTCCGCCCTCCGCGGCCGGCTGGCCGAGGCGATGGCCATCTACGTCACCGCGATGGGCTACCCGCCCTCCAGCGGCCCGCAGCGCGGCACCCACATGCTCCGGCATGCCGGCTTCGACTCGTTCCGGTGCCGGGCGGCACTCGACGCCGACGGCAGGATGCTCGGCTTCGGATACGGCTACACCAGCATGCCCGGCCAGTGGTGGCACGACCTGGTGCTGCGCGCCATTCCCGCCGGTGCCCAGGAGTGGCTGGGCTACGCCTTCGAGCTGTCCGAGCTGCACGTCACGCCGCCCGCGCAGGGAGCTGGCCTCGGCGAGCGGCTGCTGCGCTCGCTGGCCGACGGGCTGCCGCACCGGACGATGGTGCTGTCCACCCCGGAGGGTGAGAACCGGGCCTGGCGGCTGTACCGCCGGCTGGGCTTCGAGGACCTGGCCCGCGACCACCTGTTTCCCGGCGACCACCGCCCGTTCGGGGTGCTGGGCGCCCGGCTGCCGTTCCCGCCGGGGCCGGAACGGGCCGCCCGCGAGCCCCGCCGGGCCGGCTGACGACCCGGCGGCTGACCACCCCGGCGGCAGGCGACCCTCGACCCGGCGCCGGCTGACCGCTCTCAGCCGGTCGAGCCGCCGGTCAGCGCCGCGGAGGTCAGGTTGGCCCACACCTCGCGGGTCGCCCGGGACCGGTTCAGGGTGTAGAAGTGGATGCCCGGCACGCCCTCGTCGATCAGCCGGCGGGCCAGCTTCGAGGTCTCCTCGATGCCCAGCTCGCGTACCGCCTTCGGGTCGTGCGCGATCTCGGCGAACCGGGCGCCGAGCTCGGCCGGGAACGGCGCACCGCTGAACTGCTCCGAGCGCTGGATGGTGCCCATGTTGGTGACCGGCATCAGCCCGGCGATGATCGGCACGTCGCAGCCGGCCGCCGCCACCCGGTCGCGCAGCCGCAGGTACACCTCGGGCTCGAAGAACATCTGGGTGATCGCGTAGTCCGCGCCCCGCCGGCACTTGTCGATGAAGTAGTCGGTGTCCTGCTCGACGGTGGTCGAGCGGGGGTGCTTGTACGGGAACGCGGCCACCCCGACGGTGAAGTCGCCGTGCGCGCGCAGCAGGCTCACCAGTTCGCCGGCATAGCTCAGCCCCTCCGGATGCGAGACCCACTCCCCCAGCGGGTTGCCGGGCGGGTCGCCGCGCAGCGCCAGCACGTTGGAGATGCCGGCGTCGGCCAGCCGGCCGACGATGGCCCGGATCTCGGCGATCGAGTGGCCGACCGCGGTCAGGTGCGCCACCGGCAGCAGCGTGGTGTCGCTGGCGATCCGCTCGGTAATCTGGATGGTGTGGTCCCGGGTGGCACCGCCGGCACCGTAGGTGACCGACACGAAGTCCGGATGCAGGGACTCCAGTTCCCGGATCGTGGTCCACAGCAGCCGTTCGTCCTCCGGCGTCTTCGGTGGGAAGAACTCGAAGGAGAACGTCGGCCTGCCGGCCTTGAAGCAGTCCCGCACCGTACGCGCCATGCCTTGAGGGTAATGTCCGCGACTGTGGCCGACCCGGATCCGACCTCCCTCGGCCCGCCCGCCCCCCGCACCGACCGGCCCGTCCCGGTGGCGGACCGGGTCGAGGCCGAGCTGGCGGCCTTCCTCGACCAGCGGACCGCCCAGCTGACCGGCATCTCCGCTGACCTGTCCGTGCTCGCCGAGGTGGCCCGGGCGGCGGTGCTCAACGGCGGCAAGCGGCTGCGCCCGACGTTCGCCTACTGGGGCTGGCGCTGCGTCTCACCGGCCGGTGCCGCCGGCGAGGACGAGCTGGTCCGGGCCGCGGCCGGCCTGGAACTGCTGCACGCCTGCGCCCTGGTGCACGACGACATGATGGACGCCTCCGACACCCGGCGCGGCCAGCCGGCGGCCCACGTCCGGTTCGGCAGGTTCCTCGGCGAGCAGGGCTGGGCGGGCAACGCCCGGTCCTTCGGCGCGGCCGGGGCGATCCTGCTGGGAGACCTGCTGCTGTCCTGGTCGGAGGAGCTGTTCACCGCCGCGATCGGCTGCCTGCCCTCCGACCGGGCCCGGGCCGCCACCGCGCAGTTCGGCCAGATGCGCACCGAGGTGGTCGCCGGGCAGTTCCTGGACATGCTGGCCCAGTCTCGGGGTGCCTTCGACCCGGCGGAGGCGCTGCGGGTGATCGAGTTCAAGACCAGCAAGTACACCGTGCAGCGCCCGCTGCTGGTCGGCGCCGCCGCGGCCGGCGGCAGCCCGGAGCTGATCTCGGTGCTGTCGGACTACGGGGTGCTGGTCGGCGAGGCCTTCCAGCTGCGCGACGACCTGCTCGGGGTGTTCGGCGACCCGACCCGGACCGGCAAGCCGGCCGGCGACGACCTGCGCGAGGGCAAGCGGACGCTGCTGGTGGCGCTGGCCTACCAGCAGGCCGACCCCGCCCAGCGCGAGCTGCTGCGCGCCGGCATCGGCGACCCGCAGCTGTCCGGCACCGGCGTGGACCGGCTGCGCGAGGTGCTGACCGCCACCGGTGCCCACCAGCAGGTCGAGCAGCGGATCCTCGCCCGGGCCGGCGAGGCGATCCGCCGGCTGGCCGACGGCCGGCTGCAACCGGACGCCGCGCAGGCGCTGACCGCACTCGCCCGGGCCGCCTCGCACCGCACGTCCTGAAGTGTCGCTGGCATCTGCCACGATGGCTTCATGACCGCTAGCGTCCAGCGCCAGCTACCGGCACCTTCCCCGGTGCCGTCTCGGCTCCGCTGGTTCGCACGCCCGGTCTCCGGCTGGGGACTGTCCCAGATCGGCCGGGCCGGCCTGGTCGGCACCGTCCTGATCGCGCTGGGCAGTTACGGCGCCGGCGCGCTGCCCGCCAACGACCCAACCCGGCTGATCCCGGTGCTGGGGCTGCTGCGGCACGGCCGGGCCGGCCTGCACGCCGCACTGGGGCTGTACTACCTCGGGCTGGTGGTGGCGGTGATCGCCTGGCTACTGCTGGGCCGGCTGCTGCTGACCGGCTCGACCTGCGGCGAGCAGGCCACCGGCACCGAGGTGGTCGCGCCGGCCCGGCTGCGCCGGATGCTGCTCAGCTGGAGCGTGCCGCTGCTGTGCGGCATGCCGCTGGCCAGCTCCGACCTCTACAGCTACGCGGCCCAGGCCCAGCTGGCCCGGCACGGCCTGGACCCCTACACCACCACCCCGGCCGACCTGCCGGCCGTGGACCTCGGCAAGTTCCTCGACAACGTCGCCTGGAAGTGGGTCGACACCCCGTCGCCGTACGGGCCGCTGTGGGTGGCGTTCTCCAAGTGGGTGGCGGCGCTGACCGGCAACCACGCGCTGATCAGCGTGCTGCTGCTGCGGCTGCTGCCGTTCGCCGCGATCGTGCTCACCGCCCGGCTGCTGCCGGTGCTGGCCGCCCGGTTCGGCAGGCGCGCGGACCTGGCGCTGTGGCTGGCGATCGGCAATCCGCTGATCCTGGTGCACGCCGTCGGCGGTGGCCACAACGACGCGGTGATGGTGGCCCTGATCGTAGCCGGGCTGGTGCTGGTGTCGCGGCCGGGGGCCGGCTGGCACCAGCTGGCCGCCGGGGTGGCGCTGATGACGCTGGCGGCCGCGGTGAAGTCGCCGGGGCTGGTGGCGGTGGCGTTCGCGGTGCCGATCTATCTGGCCGGCCGGGCCGGCCTGCGCGGCCGGGACTGGCTCCGGCACTGCGCGCTCGCCGCGGTGATCGCGGTGCCGGTGTTCGCGGTGGTCTCGCTGGTGGCCGACGTGGGGCTGGGCTGGGCGCGGCAGGTCAGCTCCGGCGTGCCGGTGATCAACTTCATGTCGCTGCCCACCATGCTGGCGGTCGGCTACCGGGCCGCGATCGGCGCCGAGCACGCCGGCACCCTGGTGGACGCCACGGTGCGCGGCTTCCGCACCGCCGGGCTGATCGTCAGCGGGCTGCTGCTGGTGCTGCTCTGGTTCCGGGCGGTGCGCGGTCAGGCGATGCAGCTGCTGACCCTGGCGCTGGCCACCGTGGTGGTGCTGGGCCCGGCGGTCCAGCCGTGGTACTTCAGCTGGTCGCTCACCCTGGCGGCGGTGTTCGTGGTGGCGCCCCGGCAGCTGAGCTGGATCGCCACCGGCTCGCTCGCCCTCACCCTGCTCACCCGTCCGATGGGCTCGAGCCTGGAGATGGCGGCCTACGTGCCGGCGGTGCTGGCGGCGGCGCTGGCCGTCCGGGCCCTGCTCGGACCGGTCGTGCAGCGCCGCCCCGAACCGGCAGTCCCGTTGCCCGCCGGCCCAGCGCCACCCAGCACGACAGGGTGAGCAGGATCAGCGCGAAGCCGAACCCGAGGTCCTCCACCGGGGCGTAGGCCAGCCGGACGCCGAGGATGGTGTCCGGGTCGTACTGGACCACCCCCAGGCCGGTCAGCACCCCGTTCACCAGCAGCTGGAAGCCGAACATGATCGCGTAGCTGGTCCAGAACGCCCGGCGGGTGAGCAGCCTGGTCCGCAGCAGCGCCAGGTCGCAGGCCGCCGCCCCGAGCAGCGCGCCGACCACCAGCCAGGTGTAGGTCATCGCGTCGCCACGTCCGGCCGGTCCGGCCGATTTGGCTGGTCCGGCTGGTCCGGCTCGGCGGCCTCGGGAGGCTCGTCCCCGATCAGCCAGCCGGGCCGGCGGCGGGCCACCGCCTCCAGGGTGAGCACCGCGCAGATCGGGATCACCACGAAGAACAGCACCTCTTCCAGCGGCAGGCCGGCCAGGTCCAGGCCCACCAGGTACCGGTGGTCGAAGTGCCAGTGCCCGTGCCGGACCGCGTACTCGTCCCAGGCCACCCCCAGCACCAGGCCCGGCACCAGCGCGGCGGCCAGCCGGCGCCACCGGGCGTAGACCCGCACCCCCAGCAGCAGCTCCAGGGGCAGGGTGCCGAGCAGGCACGCCACCAGCAACCCCAGGTAGGTCAGCTGGCGCATCGGGCAGCCCGCCGGGTCAGCCGGCGCATCAGGCAGCCCGGCGGGGCGGCGGGCACAGCCGGTCCGGCATCAGAAGGCGGCGGCCTGGGCGCGGCGCTTGACCTCGGTGCCGCGGTTCTCGGCCAACGCCTGCACCGGGGTGCCCGGCAGCGAATCGTCGGGCCGGAGCAACCACTCGATGATCTCGGCATCGGCGTACCCTCCGTCGCGCAGCAGGGTGATGACCGAGGGCAGTCCCTTGAGCACCACACCGCCGGCCACGAACGCCCGGGGCAGCACCCGGCGGCCCGCCTCGTCGGTGGTCACCACCAGCTGGCCGTCCCGCAGCAACTGGTGCACCTTGGTGATCGGGATCGCCAGCAGCTCGGCCACCTCCGGCAGCGGGATCAGGGTGGCCGGACCAGCCGTGCGTTCTGGACCAGCCGGGTTCTGCGGATCAGCCGTGCGAGCAGGATCTGACATGCGAACAAGCCTGCCATGCGGCCTCACCGGATCCGCCAGCCCTCCCGGCGTGGTTCCGGCGACGGCGAGGAGTCGGCGTCGGTCCACGGCCGGGCGGTGCGGTAGCGGACGGCCAGTTCCGGGCCGGCCCGCACCCCGGCCGGGAACGGCTGCCGGGCGATCTGGCGGCGCAGCTCGGCGACGTCCAGCGGCCCGGACGAGGCGGCCAGCACTACGTTGCCGAACCGGCGGCTCTTCAGGACGTCCTGCGAGCTGACCAGCGCCAGCTCGGCGAAACTCGCCCGCAGCCCGGCCAGCACCCGCCCGACGTAGTGCAGGCCCGGCTCGTCCACCAGGTTGGCCAGCAGCAGCCCGCCGGGTCGGAGCACCCGCGCGGCGTCGGTGAAGAACTCCAGCGTGGTCAGCCCGGCCGGCACCCGGCCGTCGGCGTAGGCGTCGAGCACCAGCACATCCGCGCCGGCCTCGGCCAGCGCCGCGACCCCGGCCCGCCCGTCCACCGGCCGGATCCGGATCCGGTGCCCGCGCCGCAGCGGCAGCCTGCTGCGGACCAGTTCGGTCAGCTCGGCGTCCGGCTCGAACACCAGCTGCGGCGAGCCCGGCCGGCAGGCCTGCAGGTAGCGCGGCAGGGTCAGCCCGCCACCGCCGATGTGGGTGACCGCCAGCGGGCCGGGCGGCAGGGTGGCCAGCACGCTGGCGAAGTACTGCACGTACTCGAAGTCGAGGTAGGTCGGGTCGTCGAGATCGACGTAGGACTGCCGGACGTCGTCCATCACCAGCATGGTGCCGCCGGGGTGTTCCTCATCGACGATCAGTTCGATCCGCGGCCTGCCCGGCCTCCCCCGCGCTGGCATGCCGACACCCTACGTCGGCACCCCGGAAGGGCCGGCCGCGCGGCGGTGCCCGGCCGTTTCCGGTTCGGACCTAGAATTGCCGGGTGCAGACGGCTCCTGACCGAATCGTCGGCCGTGTGCTGGAAGGCCGCTACCGGATACTCCACCAGTTGGCCCGGGGCGGCATGTCGACCGTCTACAGCGCACTGGACGAGCGCCTTGACCGCCCGGTCGCGGTCAAGGTGATGTCGGCTGCCCTGTCCACCGACCCGGCGTTCGCCGACCGGTTCACCCGGGAGGCCCGGGTGGCGGCCCGGCTCGCGCACCTCAACGCGGTGGCGGTCTATGACCAGGGCACCGACGCCGGCCACGTCTTCCTGGTGATGGAGCTGGTGCAGGGCCGCACCCTGCGCGACCTGCTGCGCGAGCACGGCGCGCTGTCGCCGGCGCTGGCGGTCTCGATCCTGGAACCGGTGCTCGCCGCGCTGGCCGCCGCGCACCGCGCCGGGCTGGTGCACCGCGACGTCAAGCCCGAGAACATCCTGCTCTCCGACGACGGTGCGGTGAAGGTGGCCGACTTCGGCCTGGCCCGGGCCGTCGAGGGCGACCAGAGCAGCACCCGCACCGGGCTGATGATGGGCACCGTCGCCTACTGCCCGCCGGAGCAGATCTCGCGCGGCATGGCCGACGCCCGCTCCGACGTCTACTCCGCCGGGGTGCTGCTGTTCGAACTGCTGACCGGCACCCCGCCCTACGCCGGCGACAGCGCGATGGCGGTGGCCTACCAGCACGTGCACTCCGACGTGCCGGCGCCGTCCAGCCGCCGTCCCGGCATTCCGCCGCAGCTGGACGATCTGGTGCTGCGGGCCACCTGCCGCGACCCGGCCGGCCGGCCGCTGGACGCCGGAGCGATGCTGGCCGAACTGCACGACGCCCGCATCGACCTGGGCCTGCCGGTGCTCGCGGTGCCGGCGCGGCGGCACGCCCCGGCTATCGGTAACGCCACCGACGCCACCCAGCGGATCGCCCGGGTGCCCGCTGACGACACCGCCACCACCGCGCCCACGCACGGCCGGCCGGCGGCCATCGACCTGCACCCGACCACCGTGCAGCAGCGCGGCCGTCCCGACTCTGAAGGCAACCTTGCCGGCGACCTCTCCCCAGCCGGCCGGCGGGCCGAGCCGAGTCCCGCGGCCAGCCGGCGGCGCCGGTCCCGGCGGCGCCGGTCCCGGCGGCGCACCCTGCTGGTGGTCGTGCTGGTCCTGCTGCTGGGCCTGCTGACCGGGTACGCGGCCTGGTACCTGGCGGTCGGCCGGTACTCCCGGGTGCCGGAGGTGGCCGGCAGCAGCCGGGCGACCGCGGTGAACCTGCTGCGCGACGCCGGCTTCTCCGTCGACCCGACGGTGGAGCAGGCCTACTCCGAGACCACCGCCGCCGGCCTGGTGCTGGCCAGCCGCCCGGACGCCGGCAGCCACCTGATCAGCGGCCACAGCATCCGGCTGGTGATCTCGCGCGGCCCCGAGCGCTACGTCATTCCGCAGGTCGCGGGCCGTGACTATGCCGCAGCGCAGCAGGCCTTCGCCGGCATGCCGGTCCGGCTGGTCCGCCGCAACACCTCCGACGACACCGGCAAGATCGCCCCCGGCCAGGTGATCCGTACCGACCCCGGGCCGACCACCAAGGTCAAGCGCAACTCGGCGGTGACCGTCTACGTCTCGACCGGCCCGCCGATCGTGGCGGTGCCCGACGTGGTCGGCAAGACCCAGGACGAGGCCGGCGCGGCCCTGACCGAGGCCGGCTTCAAGGTCGATGCCGGGCAGGACTACTCCGACACGGTGCCAGCCGGGTCGGTGATCAGCCAGGACCCGCAGGCCCGGACGTCGGTCGCCAAGTTCAGCACGGTCAAGCTGGTCGTCTCGCAGGGTCCCAAGCTGGTCACCCTCCCCCAGATCCGCAACGGCACCCCGGTCGCCCTCGCCAAGGACCGGTTGGAGCGGCTGCACCTCAAGGTCAAGATCAAGCGCGCCTTCGGCGGCTTCCTCGGCACGGTGGTGGGCATGGACCCGGCGGCCGGCACCCAGGTGCGGGAGGGCACCGAGGTGGTCCTGACCGTGGTGTGACCCTCGGCTCCGCTGCCGTGCACGGACGAGGAGAGCCGGCGGCAGGCGCGGAGTTAGGCTGGTCGCATGGTGATTGTGATGGCTCCGGCCGCGACCACGGCCGACATCGCCGCCGTGGTAAGCCACATCGAGGTGCAGGGCGGCCAGGCTTTCGTCAGCCGCGGCGTCACCCGCACCATCATCGGGGTGATCGGCACCGAGGCGGTGCTGGAGACCATCGACGCGGCGGGCCTGTCCGGGGTCGCCGACACCAAGCGGATCACCGCGGCGTACAAGCTGGTGGCGGCCGAGAACCACACCAACCGCAGCACCATCCGGGTCGGCGGAGTGCCGATCGGGCCGGACACCTTCACCCTGATCGCCGGGCCCTGCGCGGTCGAGACGGCCGAGCAGGCGATGGCCTCCGCGCTGCTGGCCAAGCGCGCCGGTGCCAGCCTGCTGCGCGGCGGTGCGTACAAGCCGCGCAGCTCGCCCTACGCCTTCCAGGGACTGGCCGGCGTCGGGCTGAAGATCCTCTCCGAGGTGCGCCAGGAGACCGGCCTGCCGATCGTCACCGAGGTGCTGGACGTCCACGACGTGGACCTGGTGGCCGAGCACGCCGACATGCTGCAGATCGGCACCCGCAACATGCAGAACTTCGGGCTGCTGCAGGCGGTGGGCAGCGTGGGCAAGCCGATCATGATCAAGCGCGGGCTGTCGGCCACCTACGAGGAGTGGCTGATGGCCGCCGAGTACGTCGCCCAGCGCGGAAACCTCGACATCGTGCTGTGCGAGCGGGGTGTCCGCTCGTTCGAGCCCAGCATCCGCAACATGTTCGACGTCTCGGCGGTGCCGATGATGCAGCAGCTGTCCCACCTGCCGATCATCGTCGACCCGTCGCACTCGGCCGGCCGGCGTGACCTGGTGGTGCCGCTGGCCCGGGCCGGCATCGCGGCCGGCGCCGACGGCGTGATGGTCGACGTGCACCCGCATCCGGAGCAGGCGCTGGTGGACGGCGCGCAGGCGTTGCACGGCAGCGCGCTGGACGAGCTGGCCGAGGTCGTGATGACGCTGCCCGCCCTGCTCGGCCGGACGTCGGCCGCCTACCGGGCCGGCTAGCCCGCCGGTCCCGGCGCTAGAGTCGGGTTCGGGCCGGATCCTCCGGCCCCGGACCGGCAGAGGAGGCGCAGATGACCAATCCGCTCGACGACGAGGTCTACGGCGACAAGCGGGTCGAGGATGAGAACGCCACCCTGAACGGCAATCCCGGCAAGCCCCAGTCCGACTACCAGCAGTACGACGACGCCCAGCCGCCGATCGACCCGAGCGACTTCGAGGGCAGCGACTCCGCCGGGACGGTCGTCCCCGGCACCGTCCGGCCGGCCGACCCCGAGAGCGAACCCAGCTGACGCCTGCTCCGCAGCCGCGGACCGCGGCAGTGGACCGCACCCCCTTGCCCGATCGGTAGAAGCGGGTTAGCTGGCACCACCCGCACCCTGAGCTGACCCGCAGGGCTCGGAACAGGCTCGGCGCTCCGCGCGCCGGGCCTGTTCGCTGTTCCGGAGCGGACCACCCAACCGGTGGGGCGATGAGGGCCCGCCGCCGAAGCGGATGAACTATATCCGCTTAGGTGGTAGAGTGGTGACAGGCGGATGGCAGCCATCCCGAACACCCTCAGGACCGCAGCCGAACGACACGAGGATCACCATGAGACACACGACGAGTGGCGGGCAGACCGGCGCCGGCCCGGCGGAATGGTTCACCGGCACCGTCGCCATCGACGGCATCCGCAACCCCGACCAGCAGTCGGCCGTCGGCTGCGCGCACGTCCGGTTCTCCCCCGGCGCCCGGACCGCCTGGCACCACCATCCCAAGGGCCAGACGCTCTACGTCACCGACGGCATCGGGCTGGTCGCCACCCGCGACCGGGTCTCCGAGATTCGTCCCGGCGACGTGGTCTACATCGAGCCGGGCGAAGAGCACTGGCACGGCGCCACGCCGGACCGGTTCATGGCGCACGTCGCCATCCAGGAGGCCGACGGGAACGGACAGGTAGTGACCTGGCTCGACCACGTCACCGACGAGGAGTACCACGCCCGGTAGTGCCGGACCGGCCGGCCCCCGCACCCCGATTTTCCATTCCGCAGAAAGGCAATCGATGACCACCCCACTTTCCTCCGTCAAGGCCTACGCCGCACCGGCCGAGGGCCGGCCGCTGGTTCCGACCACCATCGAACGCCGCGCGGTCGGCGCCAATGACGTCCTCATCGAGATCTCCTACGCCGGCATCTGCCACTCCGACATCCACACCGTCCGCGGTGAGTGGGGCCCGCAGGACTACCCGCTGGCACCCGGTCACGAGATCGCCGGCATCGTCGCCGAGGTGGGGGCCGACGTCACGACGTTCAAACCCGGCGACCGGGTCGGCGTCGGCTGCATGGTGAACTCCTGCGGCCACTGCAAGAACTGCCGCAACGGCGACCAGCAGTACTGCCTGAACGGCACCGTGTTCACCTACGGAAGCACCGACCGGGACGGCACCACCACCCAGGGCGGCTACTCCACCTCCATCGTGGTCGACGCCGGCTTCGTGCTCGCCATCCCGGACGGCATCGGCCTGGCCGAAGCCGCGCCGCTGCTGTGCGCCGGCATCACCACCTACTCCCCGCTCGCCCACTGGAACGCCGGCCCCGGCAAGAAGGTCGCCGTGGTCGGCCTCGGCGGGCTCGGCCACATGGCCGTCAAGATCGCCGCCGCCCTGGGCGCCGAGGTCACCGTGCTGTCGCAGTCGCTGAAGAAGCAGGAGGACGGCAAGCGCCTCGGCGCCGCCCACTACTACGCCACCAGCGACCCCGGAACCTTCGAGCAACTGGCCGGCGAGTTCGACCTGATCATCAACACGGTGAGCGCCAACATCGACCTCAACGCCCTGTTCGGCACGCTGGCCGTCAACGGCACCCTGGTCAGCGTGGGTGCCGCGCCCGATCCCTCCCCGGTCGACGGGTCGCTGCTCAGCGCCGGCCGCCGCTCGTTCGCGGGCTCCATGATCGGCGGGATCGCCCAGACCCAGGAGATGCTCGACTTCTGCGGGCAGCACAACCTCGGCGCGGACATCGAGGTGATCTCCGCCGACCAGATCAACGAGGCCTACGAGCGGGTGCTGGCCTCCGACGTGCGGTACCGCTTCGTCATCGACACCGCAACGCTGTGAGCTCCGCCGGCTGGCTGGTCAGGCGCGCCGGACCGGGCTGAGCTGCTCGGGGTTCGGCTGCGCCGGATCCAGCCGGGCGCCGGCTGGTTGCCAGCCGGGCGGGCCGAAGACGTGGCCGAGCTTGGCGCGCAGGCCGTGCGAGCGGCGGACGTCGGAGGCGATGTTGGCGAACTCCCCGAACGCCACCTTGAACGGGTTGTAGGTGTCGATGTTCTTGGTCAGCCCGTAGTTCGGGCGGTGCGTCTCGGGGACGAACGAGCCGAACATCCGGTCCCAGATGATCAGGATGCCGGCGTAGTTGACGTCGAGGTAGTCGGCGTCGCTGCCGTGGTGCACCCGGTGGTGGGACGGGGTGTTGAACACCGCCTCGAACCAGGCCGGCATCCGCCCGATCTTCTCGGTGTGCAGGAAAAACTGGTAGAACAGGCTCCAGGCCATCGCGGTGAAGATCACCCACGGCGGGATGCCGATCAGCGCCAGCGGCATCCAGAACGGCAGGGTGAGCATCGGCGTCCACTTCTGCCGGAGCGCGGTGGAGAAGTTGTAGTGCGTCGAGGAGTGGTGCACGATGTGGCCCGCCCAGAAGAACCGGATCCGGTGCGAGGCGCGGTGGAAGCCGTAGTAGGCCAGGTCGTCGGCGAAGAACACCAGCACCCAGGTCCACCAGTCCCGCGGATCGAGCCGCAGCGGGGTCAGCTCGTAGAGGGCGGAGTAGACCACCAGCACCACCAGCCGCCAGAACAGGTTGACCACCGAGTAGCCGATGCCCATCGTCAGGCTGGTCCGGGTGTCGGCGGGCTCGTAGCCGCGCACCGGCTCGACGGGGCCGGCGCCGACTGCGAACTGGTCGTGGTGCAGCACGTGGATGGCCACGATCTCCAGGACCAGGAACACCACGAACACCGGGATGGCGAACATCACCGGGTCATGGATCTCGGTCAACGACACCGCGCCACTCCCCTCCTGGCTGCCGGCGGCTGCTGGCAACACTTGAAAATAACGCAGGACGGCGGCTTATGTCCTGCCCAGCGCCTGCTTGAGGGACGCCAGCCCCGCCTCGGTGAGCTGGCCCTCGCGCCAGGTGAGTGCCCAGTCCCAGCCGCCGGCCGACCAACGGTGCTGCACCTCGTCCCAGCGCAGCTCCCACTCGGCATCCGAACTGGGCCGGCGGGCCAGCATGCCGAGGTGGTCCTCGCCGATGCTGGCCTGGAACGAGCCGTCCGGATCGTGCTCGTGCACGAACACCCCGAGATCGAGTTCCAGCCGCAGCGGCAACGGCGCGACGTTGGCCCGGAACCACTCCAACCGCCGGGCTTGATCGGCATGCCATTCCCGCTCCGGGTCGGGCCAGTCGTGCGCCTCCGGGACCGACGGCCCCTGCCAGCGGAACAACTCGTCGTCCAGCGGCTCCCCCACCGCGATCTCGACCCACTCGTCGACCGAGCCGAATCCGTCGTTGCGCTGCTGCAGTACCAGTCCGGTCTCGGCATCGACCACCAGCTGGAGCGGGTACGGCTTGTGCGACGGGGGCGCCAGCTCGACGGTGTAGGCCGGCCGGCCCAGGAAGGTGGTGCTGCCCACCGGCCCGGTCGGCCGGGTGAAGTCGTTGCCCACGAAGCTGTTCGCCTCGCGCCGGTCCAGCAGGTCGGTGCCGTTGCCCTGGTAGACCACCGCGCTGCTGGGTGCGACCACCGGCACCGGGTCGTCGCCGCGGAACCGCCAGCACTCGCTGTCGCCGACGATCAGCGACGGCCGGCCGTCCGGCCGCTCCAGACGCACCCGTCGCCCGGCCCGCCAGACCCGGATCAGTACCGGCTCCTGCTCGGCCGGGTCGGGCTCGTCGGGCGGCATCGCGCCGGGCTCGGCGTCCACCGCGGAGGCGAAGCCGGCGAACACCGGCATTGGCTGGCCACCGATGACGGCCCAACCGAAGTACTGCCGGGACGTATCGTCACCATCACGGCTGCTGATCACCCCGCGCACCGGCAGGTCCGGCCCGTCAACCATCAACGTCAGCAGCCCCACCCACGAGATCTCCCCCGGCGTCATGGGCCGAACCCTAACCGTTGGCCGCCAGCCGGGACACGAACCGCGCCGGCACCTGTCTGGTCAGCCAGACGCCGTTGCCGGACACCCGGAAAGGCGTAGCCGTCGGCATACATGGCGCCGGCCGCCACCTCGAGCACCGCGAACCGGCCGCGGCGGGCTCAGCCGGGCAGCGTGTCCGGCAGGCCGAACGCGGGGAACAGCGCATACCCGAACGTGGTGATCTCGGCGACCGCCGGCCCCTCGACCCGCAGCACGTCCAGCTTGAAGGCCCGGTACTCGCTGTCGCCCGGTCGCCTGAGGTAGCTGGCCGCCGCCGGCATCCGGTTCGCCCGGGTCGGCAGCAGCCGCCAGTCGCCCTCCCGGTCCGGGCCGAACGCGCGCTCCAGCAGCCCGGCCAGCATGTCGAGACCGTCGAAGACCATCGGATACGGCGGCATGGTGACCCGGATGTCCTCGGCTGCGATCGCGGCGGCAGCCGCGGCGTCACAGCGTTCGTGGGCGTCGATGAACCGGTCCAGCAGCTCCCGCTCTGCGGCGCTGGGACGCCGCGCTGCCCAGTCCGACCGGTGCGAGGGCAGGTGCCGGGCCATGGTCGTCCGGGCCCGCTGCAGCGCGCTGTTGGCCGCCGCGACGCTGGTGCCGAGCAGCTCGGCGAGCTCGGCGGCCGGCAGCCCCAGCACGTCGCGCAGCACCAGGGCGGCACGCTGCCGGGCCGGCAGCACCTGCAGCGCCGCCAGGAACACCAGCTCGACGGTCTCCCGGTTCACCGCCACCGCGTCCGGCTGCTCGGCGGCCAGCTCGTCCAGCAGCCGGTCCGGATAGGGCTGCAGCCAGCCGACCTCGGCCAGCGATCCCAGCCGCGGCACCTGCCGGCCCCTGGCCCGGATCAGGTCCAGGCAGACGTTGGTGGCGATCCGGTACAGCCAGGCCCGCGCCAGCGCCTTCTCCTCCGAGCCGTCGAAGCCGTCCCGGCCCCGCCAGGCCCGCAGGTAGGTCTCCTGCACGGCGTCCTCGGCCTCGTCGAAGGAGGCCAGCAGCCGGTAGCAGTGCACGTGCAGCTCGCGGCGGTGCCGCTCGGCGAGCGTGGCGAACCCGGCTCTGTCGGCCACCCAGTCCGCCACCGCGGCCGGCGGCGAGGCGGTCATGCCGGCTGTTCGGACCGGCCCTGCTGCACCGCCCAGCTGTTGCCGTCCGGGTCGGCGAAGAACACGAACGAGCCGAACTCGCGGCCGTCGGGGTCCAGGCCCGGCTGCATGCGGCCCTCCACGAAATGCGAGATCTCGCTGCACTCCACACCCCGCGACACCAGCTCGGCGTGCGCGGCGGAGATGTCGGAGACCACCAGCTGCAGGCCCCGCACCGAGCCTGGGACGCCGTCGCCCACCCCGGTGCCGATGACGATCGAGCAGGCCGAGCCGGGCGGGGTCAGCTGGACCACCCGGAAGTTCTCACCGGCCCGGTGGTCCACATCGAGGGTGAAGCCGACCTTGTCGGCATAGAACTCCTTGGCGCGGTCCACGTCGGAGACCGGCACCACCACCACTTCGAGCTTCCAGTCCATCCTGTCAGTTCCCTTCGCTAGGTCCGTGCTCATCGAAGCATCAGGCCGGCCGAGACGTTCGTCATGGTGCCGGTGATGCCGGCGGCCCGGTCGCTGGCCAGGAAGGCGGCCGCCTCGGCCACGTCGGCAAGGCCGGGCGTGCGGCCCAGCACCGACATGCCCGCGATCGCCTGCCGCACCGCCTCCGGGGCCGGGACGTCCGGCCCGCCCACCGCGACCAGCTTCTCGACGGTCAGCGTCTCGGCCACCCCGGCGGTCCAGATGCCGCAGACCCGCACGCCGTGCGGGCCGAGCTCGGCCGCGAGGTAACGCATGAACGCCTCGGTGGCAGCGTCGGCGGGCCCGGTGCTGCCCATGCCCGGCATCGCGCCGGCCGCCGAACCGCTGTTGAGGTGCAGGACGACGCCGGACCGCTGGCGCATCATCTGCCGACCGGCTGCCCGGGCGGTGAGGAAGCTGCTGCGCAGGCCGTTGGTCACCGCCCGCAGCAGCTCGTCCGGCGCCAGCTCCACCAGCGGGCGGCCCTGCACGTCACCCCGGCTGATCAGGTTGAACGACACGTCGATGCTGCCGGCGCTGGCTACCACCGCCGCGGCGTGCTCGTCGACCGCCCGCTCGTCCAGGGCGTCCAGCACGGCGACCTCGGCCGCGCCGCCCTGACCGGTGATCTCGGCCGCCACCGCCTCCAGCGGACCGGCAGTCCGGCCGGCCAGGAACACCCGGGCGCCCTCGCGGGCGAACGCCCGGGCCACCCCGCCGCCGATCCCTCCGCCGCCGCCGTAGAGGATCGCGTTCTTGCCGTCGAGCAGCCTGCTCATGTCCGTCTCCGTTCTCCCTGTGTCCGAATGTCCTGGCGCAGGGTGAAACGACGGCGGCCGGCAAAACTCATCGGTGCGGCGATGAGTTTCTTTCAGAAGGTCAGCCGGCCAGCAGCGGGGTCAGCACCTCGATGGCGCGGTCCAGGCCGTCGTCGTCGATGTCGAGGTGGGTGACCAGCCGGATCACCTTCGGGCCGAGCACCGAGACGATGACGCCCTGCTCGCGGGCGGCCAGCCCCACCGCCGGGGCGTCGGGCACCGGCAGCACCACGATGTTGGTCTCCACCAGCTCCGGCTTCTGACCGAGCGCGGCGGCCAGCCGGGCGGCCCGCTCGTGGTCTTCGGCCAGCCGTTCGACGTTGTGCCGCACCGCGTACCGGGCGGCCGCCGCCAGCACGCCGACCTGCCGCATGCCGCCGCCGTAGCGCTTGCGCCAGACCCGGGCCGCGGCGATCCGGTCCGCCGTGGAGACCAGCATCGAACCGATCGGGGCGCCCAGCCCCTTGGAGAAGCACACCGAGACGGTGTCGAAGCCGGCCGCAAGGTCGGCCATGCCGGTGCCGGAGGCGACCGAGGCGTTCCACAGCCGGGCGCCGTCCAGGTGCAGCCCCATGCCGGTGTCGCGGGCCAGCTGCTGCACCGCCCGGACCGCCTGCGGCGGCTGCACGGTGCCGCCGCCGAAGTTGTGGGTGTTCTCCACCGCGATGGCGGCGGTCGAGACGTGGTGCGGCCCGGCGTTCGGGGTCACCAGCTCGGCCACCACGGCCGGGTCCAGCCGGCCGGCCACCGACTCCCAGGTGCGGGTGGTGATGCCGGAGAAGACCGCTGCGGCACCCGACTCCGACCGCACCACGTGCGCGATCCGGTCGCAGGCCAGCTCCTCGCCGGGCTTGACCAGCAGCCGCAGCGCGATCTGGTTGGCCATCGTCCCGGTCGGGGTGAACAGCCCCGCCTCGTGGCCCAGCAGCTCGGCGACCTCGGCCTCGAACGCGTTCACCGTCGGGTCGTCGGCGTAGACGTCGTCGCCCACCTCGGCATCGGCCATCGCCTGCCGCATCGCCGCGGACGGCCGGGTGATCGTGTCGCTGCGCAGGTCCACCACCGGGTAGGGAGTGCTCATACCGTCCTCGCTCGTACCTGCGGTCGGGGCTGGACGCCCTGCTTGCGGGTGCGCCAGTCGGCGACCAGCCGCTCGGCGACCCGGAAGGCGAGCTCCAGCGACTGTTCGATGTTGAGCCGGGGATCGCAGGCCGTCTCGTAGCGCCGGCTGAGGTCGGCGGCGGTGAGGTCGGCCGTGCCGCCGATGCACTCGGTGACGTGGTCGCCGGTCAGCTCGACGTGCAGCCCGCCCGGGTGGGTGCCGAGCTGGGCGTGCACGTCGAAGAAGCCGTCCACCTCGTCGATGATCCGGTCCAGGTGCCGGGTCTTGACCCCGGTGGCGGTCTCCTCGGTGTTGCCGTGCATCGGGTCGCACTGCCAGACCACCAGGTGGCCGGTGGAGCGGACCTTCTCGATGATCGGCGGCAGCAGGTCGCGCACCAGGTGGTTGCTCATCCGGCTGATCAGGGTCAGCCGGCCCGGCACGCCGTCCGGGTCCAGCCGCTCGACCAGCTCGGCGGCGATCTCCGGCGTGGTGCTGGGCCCGAGCTTCACCCCGATCGGGTTGGCGATCCGGGAGACGAAGTCCAGGTGCGCGCCGTCCATCTGCCGGGTGCGCTCGCCGACCCACAGGAAGTGGCCGGACAGGTCGTAGGCCCGCCCGTCCTCGACCCGGGTCAGCGCCCGCTCGTACTCCAGGATCAGCGCCTCGTGGCTGGAGTACAGCTCGACGGTCTCCAGCGCCGCGTCGTGCACCCCGCAGGCCCGCATGAACCGCACCGCCCGGTCGATCTCGGCGGCCAGCTGCTCGTACCGGCTGCCGGTCTCGGTCTCGCGGGCGAAGGCGGTGTTCCAGGCGTGCACCTTCTCCAGCGACGCCAGCCCGCCGCCGGCGTAGGCGCGCAGCAGGTTCAGCGTGGAGGCCGCCGTCGAGTAGGCCCGCAGGATGCGCTTGGGGTCCGGGGTGCGCGCCGCCGGATCCCGGCTCAGGTCGTTGACCATGTCCCCGCGGTAGGAGGGCAGGCCCAGCGCGTCCAGCTCGGTGGAGCGCGGCTTGGCGTACTGGCCGGCCATCCGGCCCACCTTCACCACCGGCACCGAGGCGCCGTAGGTGAGCACCACGGCCATCTGCAGCAGCACCCGGACCTTGCCGGCGATGTCGGCCTGCGACGAGGTCGCGAAGGTCTCGGCGCAGTCGCCGCCCTGCAGCAGGAACGCCTCGCCGCGGGCCACCTGCGCCAGCCGGGCGGTGAGCGCGTTCACCTCGTCGGCCACCACCAGCGGCGGCAGCTGCGCGAGGGTGCCGGCCACCGCGCGAAGCTCTGCCTGGTCGGGCCAGCTCGGCTGCTGGGCGGCCGGCAGGCCGCGCCAGGCGTCCAGCTTCAGCTCCTCCGCGGCGGTGGACGGATGGTCGAGCGATGTCACACGGCCAAGACTACCCAGTGCGGGCCGGCCGCCGAACGCCCGCAACCGGTCCGCAGGTGCCGGCGCGTGGGAAGCGCCGGCTCAGCCGAAGAACACCTCGGCCTCGGAGTAGAACTCGCTGGGCACCGTCTTGAGGGTCTTGGTGGCATCGGCCAGCGGCACCCGGATGATCTCGGTGCCGGACAGGGCCACCATCTTGCCCCAGTCGCCGGCGTGCACCGCGTCGATGGCATGCAGCCCGAACCGGGTGGCCAGCACCCGGTCGTAGGCGGTCGGGGTGCCGCCCCGCTGGATGTGGCCGAGCACCGTGGTGCGGGCCTCCTTGCCGGTCCGGCTCTCGATCTCGGAGGCCAGCCAGTCACCGATGCCGCCGAGCCGGACGTGGCCGAAGGCGTCGACGCCCTTGTCCACGGTCGACATCTCGCCCTCCAGCGGCATCGCGCCCTCGGCGATCACCACGATCGGGGCGTACTGGGACTCGAACCGGCTCTGCACGTAGGCGCATACCCGCTCGATGGAGAACCGCTGCTCGGGGATCAGGATCACGTTGGCGCCGCCGGCCATCCCGGCGTGCAGGGCGATCCAGCCGGCGTGCCGGCCCATCACCTCCACGATCAGGGCCCGGTGGTGGGACTCGGCGGTGGTGTGCAGCCGGTCGATGGCCTCCATGGCGATGTTGACCGCGGTGTCGAAGCCGAAGGTGTAGTCGGTGGCGTTGAGGTCGTTGTCGATGGTCTTGGGCACCCCGATCACGTTCACGCCCTGCTCGTGCAGCTGGGTGGCGACCCCGAGGGTGTCCTCGCCGCCGATGGCGATCAGCGCGTCGACGCCCAGGCTGTGCAGGTTCTCGCGAATCCTGGCCACGCCGCCGTCGATCTTGAACGGGTTGGTGCGCGAGGAGCCCAGGATGGTGCCGCCACGCGGCAGGATGCCGCGCACCTCGGCGATGCCCAGCGGCATGGTCAGGCCTTCCAGCGGGCCCTTCCAGCCGTCCCGGAAGCCCACGAACTCGTAGCCGAACACCCCGATGCCCTTGCGGACCACGGCGCGGATCACCGCGTTCAGTCCGGGGCAGTCCCCACCACCGGTCAGTACACCGATACGCATCTGGCGGTCCTTCCTGTGCGGCTGCCGCTATCCCGGCAGGCACTGTTCTTCTCTGGGCAACGGGTGGATCGACGGCGCTGTCGGTTTTGCGAGCCTAGCGACCACCGGCAGGGCGGGCCGAGCCGGCCGCGAGAGCTTCGGTGATCAGTCTCCAGCGCGCCAGGTTGTGCCGCGCATCGGCCAGTGCGTCATGCACGTCCTCGCCGGCAATCGGCAACGGCGGAGAGCCGGCGCTCTCCCACAGCTGGCGCAGCTCGTGGGTGAAGCGCGGGATCTGGCGGGGCAGGGCGCGCATGTCGCCCCACAGCTGCGCCAGCGCGACGTGGTCGTAGCCGGCCATCCAGGCCCACAGCTCGATCGGCTCGCCCGGCGCGGTCAGGTAGGCCAGCAGGTCCTCCCGAATCCGGGCCCGGGAGCGCCAGGCCGGGTCGGCCGGCGAGGGCAACTGGTTGAGCACGTTGCGGCGTACCCAGTCGATGGCCCGGGACGGGTCGAACTCCGTCGAGACCGCGTAGAACTCCCGGCCGTTCTCGTCGACGAAGCCGATCGAGACCAGCGAGATGGTCTGGCCGTCCTCGATGAACTCGCAGTCGTAGAAATAGCGCATCGGTGTGGCGAGCCGGCCCGTCTGCAGGCTCAGCCGGCTCGCTCGACCGGCAGCCGGTCGTGCGAGGTGCTGCCCACCGCGTCCGGGTGGATCAGGCCGCGCCGGGCGCCGAAGCCGAGGTCGGCTCCGGTGGCCACCTTGACCTTGCTGGCGTAGGTGTCGACGTACTCCTGGCCGGACAGCTGCATCAGCTCGTACATGATCTCGTCGGTCATCGACCGCTCGACGAACCGGTCGCCGGCCAGCCCCTCGTAGCGGGAGAAGTCCAGCGGCTTGCCGAACCGGACGCCGGGCCGGGGCCGCAGGTGCGGCAGCTTGCGCCCGGTCGGCATCATCTTCTCGGTGTCGATCATGGCCACCGGGATGACCGGCACGCCGGCCTCCAGGGCCATCCGGGCCACCCCGGTCTTGCCCTTGTACAGCCGGCCGTCCGGGGACCGGGTGCCCTCCGGGTAGATGCCCAGCAGTTCGCCCTTGCGCAGGATCCGGACGCCGGTGGTCAGGGCGCCCTTGGCGGCGTCGGCGTCGTCGCGGTCGATCGGCACCTGCCCGACGCCGGCGAAGAACATCCGGGACAGCTTGCCCTTCAGGCCGGGGGTGGTGAAGTACTCCGCCTTGGCGAGGAAGGTGACCCGCCGCTTGACCATCAGCGGCATGAAGAAGGAGTCGCAGAAGGAGAGGTGGTTGCTGGCCAGGATCGCGCCGCCGGTGGCGGGCACGTTCTCCGCACCCTCCACGTAGGGGCGCCAGATCGCCTTCAACCACGGGCCGAGCCCGATGGTCTTCAGGAACCAGTACAGCACTCAGCGCCTCCAGCCCAGATTCCCGAACTGCTCAGGGTGCCTCGACCATAGTCTGGCCGGGACCTGGCTCACAATTGACCCGCCCGCGCGCCGGGACGGGGCGTGAAAGGCTTCCGGGGCTTTTTCCGGGACTCGCCAGGACGGCACCGGCCACGGCAGAATGGAACCAGCCAGACGCAAAGGAGATCGCGCGTGCCGATCCTCGCAGGTGCCGAGCCGTTCGCGGTCGACGGTAGCGGCGCCGCCGGCCGGACCGGCGTGCTGATCAGCCATGGCTTCACCGGCACCCCACAGAGCATGCGGCCGTGGGCCGAGTACCTGGCCGCCCAGGGCTACTCGGTGCGGCTGCCCCGGCTGCCCGGGCACGGCACCACCTGGCAGGAGATGAACCGCACCACCTGGACCGAGTGGTACGCAGAGGTCCGGGCCGGCTACGCCGAGCTGGCCGAGCGCTGCGACACGGTGTTCGCGTGCGGGCTGTCGATGGGCGGCGCCCTGGTCATCCGGCTGGCCGAGGACCTCGCCGACGACCCGTCGAGCAAGCTGTCCGGCCTGGTGCTGGTCAACGTCGCGCTGGGCACCATGCGCAAGGACGCGGCGCTGGCCCGCTACCTCGCCTGGGCGGTGCGCTCCCGGCCCGGCATCGGCAGCGACATCAAGAAGCCCGGGATGGCCGAGCTGAGCTACGACCGGACGCCGCTGCGCGCGTTCGTGTCGATGCAGGCCATGTGGCGGCTGGTGATCGCCGACCTGGGCAAGATCCGGGTGCCGATCCTGTACTACCACTCGGCCGAGGACCACGTGGTCGACGCGCTGTCGGCCAAGCTGCTGCACGCCGGTGCCACCGCCACCACGGTGCGCGAGGTGAGCCTGGCCAACAGCTACCACGTGGCCACCGTCGACCACGACGCGGAGCTGATCTTCGCCGGCAGCGTGGACTTCATCACCGAGCACGCCCGTACCAGCGTCGGCGACTGACGTGAGCTCGCCCGCCTCGCACCGTGGCCGCCGGGACAACGGCCTGAACTCGGACAAGTTCTCACCCGTCGCCGACGTCGACCCGCGACTGGCCGACCACCTGCTCGACGTGCTAGGCCTGCGGGACGTGCCGGCCTACGTGGAGCCGACCACGGCCAGTGACCCGGTGACCGCCGACCGGCTGTACGTGGCCGCCGACCTGACCTCGGAGGCCCGCCAGGTGCTGACCGAGATCGCCTCCGAGCTCGGCATCGAGGTGGCCCAGCACCGGCACTGGGACCGGCCGCGGGAGGAGCCGCCGGTCGATCCGCTGGCCGGCATCGACACCGACGCCGAGTTCGCCCGGATCGTCGCCGACCTGCGCGACCTGGACCGGCCGCCGGCCGCCGCGCCCACCGTCCGCCCGCTGGGCACCGCCGCCCCGGACCCGCTGGACGAGGTCGAGCACTTCGTGCCGCCGCCGGCCCCGCCGGTGCCGCGGCCCACCCTGCCCACCGCGATGGCGGTGCTGGTCACCCTGCTCGGCGTCCTGGTGCTGGCCTTCGGCTACCGGATGGGGCTGCCGGCCGACCTGCCGCTGCCGCTCGGCGTGGTGCTGGTGCTGTTCGGCTCCGGCCTGCTGGTGCTGCGGCTGCGCCCGGAACCGCGCGACGACTCCGACGACGACGGCGCGGTGGTCTGAGCCCGCCCGCTCGCCGGTCGATGTTCGCCCGCCGGTCACCCGGTGGTGTCCGCGCAGCCATCCTGGCAACGCACAGTGATCGCGTGCGGCTCGTGCCGCGGGAAAGGCGGTCAGGATGAGAACCGGACAGGACCTGGTGTTCGAGGTGTGGTGCCGGCTCACCGGCAACAGCCCGGACGAGTTCGGCCCCGAGGAACGGGAGGCGTTCCGGGCCAGGCCGCAGGTCGCGGAATTGGCGCGGAGCCCTTACCCGGTGTTGCTGCATGCGGGGGTGACCGTGGCCCGGGGCGATTCGCTGCCCCTGGAGCGGTGGTTGGGCGCGGTGCGCCGGGAACGGCTGCTCAGCGCATGACAGCCGGAACACGGCAGCCCGGGGGAACACAGCGGGCCGGGGAAACGACAGCCCGCGCCTAGGCTGGGTGCCGTGGCCAGCCCCGAGGAGTTCGCCGGGCCGCCGGCGGACCTGACGACGCTCGCCGACCTGACGAAGCTCGCCGACCTGACGACGCTCGCCGACCTGGTCCGGGCCGCCGAGCCACGGTGCGGGCAGGTCCGGGTGGTGGCCGTCGACGGCGGCGCGGCAGCCGGCAAGTCCAGCCTGGCCGCGGCGCTGGCCGCCCGGCTGGACGGCGCCGCGGTGCTGTCCACCGACCTGCTGCTGGACGGCTGGCAGGGCCAGTTCAGCTTCTGGCCGCGGCTGCGCGCCGGCGTCCTGGAGCCGCTGGCGGCCGGCCGGCCCGGCAGCTACCGGCGCTTCGACTGGCACGCGATGCGCTTCGCCGAGACGGTCGCGGTGCCGGTGCCCGCCGTGCTGCTGGTCGAGGGAGTGTCGGCGATCGCCGCGTGCGCCGGGTGGCTGTCGGTGGCGATCTTCCTGGACGTGCCGCGCCCGGTCCGCGAGCGCCGCTGGATCGCCCGGGACGGGGCGCTGGGACAGCCGGAGCTCGCCTGGCTGGCCGCCGAGGACCGCTACTTCGGCGAGCACCCGCCACCGCTGGGCACCGTGCTGCTGCCTGACACCGTGCTGCTGCCTGACACCGAGTTGCTTGCCGGGGCCGGTAGCCTCGGACAGATGTCCGACCAGCCGCAGCAACCGCAGCCGCCCGTCGCCGCACGCAAGCCGGTACAGCGGGTGCACCACGGCGACACCTTCGTCGACGACTACGAGTGGTTGCGCGACAAGGCCGACCCCGAGGTGATCGGCTACCTGGAGGCGGAGAACGCCTACACCCAGGCCCGCACCGCCCGGCTGGAACCGCTGCGGCAGCAGATCTTCGACGAGATCGTCACCCGGACCAAGCAAACCGACCTGTCGGTCCCCTACCGGCGCGGCGGGTTCTGGTACTACAGCCGCACGGTGGAGGGCCAGCAGTACTCGATCCACTGCCGGCTGCCGGCCACCGGCGACGTCCCGCCGACCATCGGCGAGGACGGCGGCGAGGAAGGAGCGCCGCCTGGTGAGCAGGTGCTGCTGGACGGCAACCGGATCGCCGCCGACTCCGGCTTCTTCGCCCTCGGCACTCTCGAGCCGTCCCCGGACGGCACCCTGCTGGCCTACTCGCTGGACCTGACCGGCGACGAGCGGTTCACCCTGCGCCTGAAGGACCTCACCACCGGCGAGGACCTGCCCGACACCGTCGCCGGGGTGTTCTACTCCTCGGCCTGGTCGGCCGACGCCAGCGCGGTCTTCTACCTCACCGTGGACGACTCCTGGCGTCCCAACCGGGTCTGGCGGCACCTGGTCGGCACCGACGCCTCCGAGGACGTGGTGGTCTTCACCGAGGACGACGAGCGGTACTGGGTGGGCATCGGGCTGACCCGCAACCAGCAGGCGATCGAGATCTCGGTGGCCAGCAAGCTGACCAGCGAGGTGTGGCTGCTGGACGCGCACGCACCGCTGTCCGAGCCGGTGGTGGTGCAGCCGCGCACCGAGGGCGTGGAGTACCACGTCGAGCACGCCGGCGACCAGCTGCTGATCGTGCACAACAGCAACGAGGCCAACTTCGAGCTGAGCTCGGCGCCGCTGGACGATCCCGGCGCGGCGAACTGGCGCACCCTGATCCCGGGCTCGGCCGAGCGCCGGCTGCTGTCGGTGGACGCCTTCGCCGGGCACGCGATGCTGTACCTGCGCAGGGAGGGCTTGACCCGGCTGGCGGTGCTGCCGCGCACCGGCGCGGGCTTCGGCGCACCGGAGGAGATCGAGTTCGACGAGCCGCTCTACACCGTGCTGCCCGGAAACAACCCGGACTGGGACGCCACCGGCTACCGGCTGACCTTCCGCTCGTTGGTCACCCCGGACACCGTCTACGACTACGCGGTGCCGTCGAAGGAGCTGCTGCTGCGCAAGCGCCAGCCGGTGCTCGGCGGGGTGGACCTGGCCGACTACGTGCAGTCCCGGGAGTGGGCCCGGGCCGGCGACGGCACCCTGGTGCCGCTGTCGGTGGTGCGCCGGGTCGACGTGGCGCTGGACGGCAACGCCCCGGTGGTGCTGTACGGCTACGGCGCCTACGAGGTGTCGATCGACCCGAACTTCCCCATCCCGCGGCTGTCCCTGCTCGACCGCGGCGTGGTGTTCGTGATCGCGCACGTGCGCGGCGGCGGGGAGCTCGGCCGGCACTGGTACGACCAGGGCAAGATGCTGGCCAAGCGCAACACCTTCACCGACTTCGTCGCCGCCGCCGAGCACCTGGTGCGGATCGGCTGGACCCGTCCGGAGCGGATCGTCGCCCAGGGCGGCAGCGCCGGCGGCCTGCTGATGGGTGCGGTGGCCAACCTGGCGCCGCGGGCCTTCGGCGGCATCGTCGCGCAGGTGCCGTTCGTGGACGCGCTGACCACCATCCTCGACCCGTCGCTGCCGCTGACGGTGACCGAGTGGGAGGAGTGGGGCAACCCGCTGGCCGACCCGGAGGTCTATGCGTACATGAAGTCCTACTCGCCGTACGAGAACGTCGAGGCCAAGGACTACCCGGCGATCCTGGCGGTCACCAGCCTGAACGACACCCGGGTGCTGTACGTGGAGCCGGCCAAGTGGGTCGCGAAGCTGCGCGCGACTGCCACCGACCCGGCGCCGGTGCTGCTCAAGACCGAGATGGAGGCCGGGCACGGCGGTCGTAGCGGCCGCTACGACGCCTGGCGGGAGCTATCGTTCAGCCTGGCCTGGCAGCTCGACGTGCTGGGCATCGGCAAGTAGGTACTCGACCACCAGCGGCCGGTGGTCGGAGGCGATCCGGACGTCGGCGGTGTCGACGGTCTCGGCCTTGAGCAGCTGCAGGCGCGGGTCGGCGAACACCCCGTCGATCCGGCGGACCGGCGCTACGGTCGAGTAGGTGAAGCCGTCGCCGGTGCCGGCCGCGGCGAAGGCGTCGGTGCCGAACCGTTGCAGCCGCTGCCAGGTCGCCGAGGCCGGCACCGCGTTGATGTCGCCGCCGACGATCAGCGGCACGTCCGCCGGCACGAACCGGGCAGTGAAGTCCGCCAGCTCGTCCAGGTGCCGCAGCCGGGGGGCTTCGATCAGATCCAGGTGGGTGCCGGCCACCGCGAACCTCGCACCGGCTCGTCGCAGGACGGCGACGGCCGAGCCCCGGTGGTGCAGGCGCCGGTCGACAGAGAAGGCCAGCTCGTAGGTGTCCAGCACGTCGACCGCGAGCGAGGACAGCACCAGGTTCGCTCCGCAGGCCCGGCCACCGGTGACCAGCACCAGGCCGGCCCGGCGGGCCAGCGCCGCGCACTGGTACCGCCAGCGCAGAAACCGCGGCGCCTCCTGGATGATCGCGACGTCCGGGGCGATCTCGCGCATCACCCGGCCCAGCGCGTCGACGTCGTCGCGCATCGACCGGACGTTGTAGGACAGCAGCCGCAGCGTGGTCACGGCCCCCATCCTGGCAGTTGCCGGTGCCCGCGTCCGGAGATCCCCGGCCATTGCGAGGCCCGTCGGGAGCGCTGGGTCGCCGGAGCGACCGGACGCGGCGAGGCCACCCCGGTGCTTGACCGGAGTGGCCTTGTCCCTGCGGGGAAACCTCAGCAGGCGCCCGGCCCGCCGTAGCGGAAGCTGTTCGCCGAGGTCAGCTGGCTGTCATACAGCGTCGAGTCGTCCGGGGTGACCCGGGTCAGGTTGGCCGCGGTGGTGGAGTTGTAGTAGCCGACCCCGCTCACCGAGACAGCCGAGGCGCTGGTGCCCAGGTAGCCGTTGCCCATGTCGGTGCAGGGCCTGGCCACCGTCGAGGACACCTCACCGAATTCCTGCACCAGGCCGGCCTTGGTGAACGTGCCGCTCCACAACGAGCCCGGCAGGTAGCCGAACCAGGTGCCGTTGTAGCCGTACCACCAGTTGCCCTGGAAGTACTCGATGGCGAACTGCACCGGCGTGCTCGACGGGGTCAGCGCCATGCCCGGCGTGATGGTCGAGGAGTTCGACACGTAGCCGCAGCCGGTGTTGTAACAGCTGCCCACCCCGTTGACCCAGTGGTAGACGAACAGCCGCGGCGTCGGGCCGTCCGGCCGGTAGATGCGCCAGCCGATCTCGATGATCTGCCGGCCGTCGGCCGACTCGACCGCCAGCTCGGCGAGGCTGTGCCAGTCGGCGCTCGACACCGCCGGGGACTGCACCGGGGTGGACATGTACGCCCCGTCTGATGTCACGTACTGGTAGGCGCCGGCGTGGCAGAAGTACTGGGTGGTGGGGGTGGTGGTGCGCAACGCGCATCCGGTGCCGGCCGCCGCGCCCGCCGGCTGGGCACCCGGGCCGAGCGTCGCGACCAGGAACGCCGCCATCGCCGCGGCTACTGCGAACACAATGCGTTTCATGTACAGGCCTCCTCGGTTACGTGCAGCGGCTCAGCTACCGCCTCGAAAGAGATTGTATCGAATTGGAATGAATCATTCAGGTTTCGTAAGGTCTGAGTGAGTACTCGGCGGCCACTCTCGCTGGACGCACAGCCGCCCTCTGCCCGGCAGGCGAACAGGTATCGCCTGGAAACCGGGCAGCCGGATTCTTTGTGAATTGTCGTTTCGCACCTGTCTGCAGTGCTACTTTGTGCCGCCGCTACCCGCATTCCCATACCGGAACTGAACATCCGGCCCGGGGCGGTGCTCCTTTCCTGCGAAGAACTGCGGAGGTTCGGATGAGGCGTCGGCGGGGCGGGTTGCCCGCGGTGACCCCGGTGCTGGTGCTCGCGCTGGTGGCCGGCATGGTCTCCGCGGCCCAGCTGGCGACGGCGCCGCACGGCGCTCCGGCCCGGGCCGACGAGGCCGGTACCGCTGGGCTGTTCGTGCCTGCCGTCGGGCGGCTGCTCGACACCCGCAACGGCACCGGCGGCTACTCCACCGCGATGCCCGCCGGCAGCGTGCGCACCGTCGCCGCGGCCGGCCAGGCCGGCATTCCGACCAGCGGGGTGAGCGCGCTGGCCCTGTCGCTGACCGCGGTCGGTGCCGGCAGCATCGGCTCGGTCAGCGTGGCACCGGGCGACGTGGCCACCCCGACCGGCACCGCGCTGGTGTTCAACCCGGGCGACTCGGTGTCCAACACCGCGCTGGTGGCGCTGCACGCCGACGGCACGCTGCACGTCGTCGCCGACCATGCGGTCCAGCTCATCATCGACGTGCAGGGCTACTTCACCGCCGGGAGCTCCACCGCGCCGGGCGGGTTCGTGGCGGTCAACCAGACCAGGATCGGCGACACCCGCAGCGGCCTGAGCGTCCCGCAGTACCAGGTCCAACCCGGTTCGGCGCTCACCCTGCAACCGGCGGGACTGGCCGGCATACCGGCCGACGCCAGCGCCGTCTACGTCAACATCGCGGTCCTCAATCAGGCCGGCAACGGCTACCTGCGCACCTACGCGACCGGCACGCCGGTGCCGAGCACCGGCGCCCTGGACTTCGACGACACCACCCAGGCGGTGTCGGTGGCCGTTCCGCTCAGCAGCGCCGGGGAGTTCTCGGTGCTGGTCGGGGCCGGCGGACCACTGGACCTGATCATCGACATCCAGGGCTACTTCACCCCGCGCGCCGCGGCCGGAACGTTCACACCGGCCGCCGTGCGACTGCTCGACACCCGGGTGGCGCCGGTGCGCACCATCGCCGGCAACTCGGTGCTCACGCTGCCGGTGGCCGGGGTGGGCGGCCTGCCCGGCGTCGCGGCGGGGTTGGCCGCGGTGGCGCTGAACCTGCGCACCGTGCAGAACGGCGCGAACACCACGGCCGGCGGCTACCTGCGGCTGTGGCCCGGCGACCAGCCGGAACCCGCGACGTCCAACCTGAACTACACCGCCGCCAACACCTACCGCACCGACCTGGCCATCGTCGCCCCGGCGGCCGACGGCACCATCAACATCCGCAATGGCGGGCCCGGTGCGATCGACGTCGTGGTCGACGCCCAGGGATGGTTCCGGGCCACCGCACCGGCCACCCCGACGGTGACGTCCTCGTCGTTCACCGACGGCCAGTTCGACGCGGTGCCGGACGCCGGCGCCACCTTCACCTTCACCGCCCCGCCGGGGGTGGGAAACACTTCTGCCGCCCGGTTCGAGTACGTCCTGGACGACGGACCGCTGACCGTCGTCGACGGCAGTTCTGGCAGCATTTCACTGGGGATCACCACCGAGGGCCCGCACAACCTGGTGGTCATCGCGCAGGACGCCAACGGTACCGAGTCGGACCCGGCGCTCTTCTACGTCGAGATCGGCCACGACGCCCCGGCCACTCCGCCGGCCGCCACCGACCCGCAGATCACGGTCAGCACCACCGATACGGCCGTCGCCGAGGACGGCACCAGCACCACCCAGACCAGCACCCAGACCAGCGGCAGCGTGCCGGCCCAGCCGGCACAGGTGCCCAACAGCGAGCCTCCCCCGCCGCCCCCGCTGTTCTGCAACAAGCCCTACCGCGGCCACTACCCCGGCGCGACCCTCGACCTGCTCAACGTGTGCCGGCTGCGGATGGGCACCTTCGGCATCCGGTTGACGCCCCCGGCGGCGGGCTCGACCCAGATCACTCCGGTCGCCGAGTCGGGTTTCATCTGGTACGTCAACGGCTACCGGCAACCCAACACCCCGCCGCACCCGATCTCGAAGAACCTTCCGATCACCCACACCTTCACCGGCAACTTCAAGCCGCTGCCGCTCGGCGCGCACGTCTGGGGTTTCGACAGCCTGGCCTACAGCTTCACCTACAACCGGGTGCTCTACATCAGGAAGGTCAAGGTCACCATCGACTTCGTCCCGGTGCCCTGATCTTCAGTTTGCCGACATCAGGGTCTCATTAGGCCTTCATTACAGGCACATCCGGCCGGTGGACCATGTCCACAGTTGGCCAGAAATTCAGTTTCCAGGGGTTCTGCAAGGGTATTGCCCGGGGCTAGGGTGAGCTGCTTTGGTCCATTCCGGGAGGTTCGCATGCGCCATCTCACCCGACGAAGCGTCGCCGTCGTATGTGCCTCGGCGCTCGCCACCAGCACAGCCGTCGCACTGGCCGGCCTGGCCAGTGCCGTTGCCAGCCCACCAGCCTCCGGGCCGGCGACGTGCCGGTTGGGCAACGGGGTCGAGCACGTCATCAGCATCGTGTTCGACAACGTGCACTTCTCCCGGGACAACCCCGACGTGCCCTCCGACCTCGAGCAGATGCCGCACCTGCTCGACTTCCTGAAATCCAACGGCACCGTGTTCTCCAACACCCACACGCCGCTGATCGCGCACACCGCCGACGACAGCCTGACCATCTACACCGGCCTGTACGGCGACCGGCACGGCCAGCCGGTCAGCAACTCCTACAAGACCTACAACCCGGACGGCAGCACCGACCCGGCCGGCTCCTTCGCGTACTGGACCTCGCCGGTGTTCGACACCAAGGCGACGCCGACGCCGGGCCACGACACCGCGCCGAGCATGGCGTACTCGGCCTCGGTGCCGGCCAGGTCCGTCAACACCGGCCAGCAGACCCCGGCGCCCTGGGTGCCGTTCACCCGGGCCGGCTGCTCGGTCGGCGACTTCTCCACCGCCAACATGGTGCTGGAGAACACCGCGCTGGACCTGCCGACCGTGTTCGGGCCGAACTCGCCCGAGGTTGCCCAGTGGCAGGCCGACCCGTCCTCGTTCAAGGACCCGGAGACCGCCGACTACGTCGGCGTTGCGGTGCACTGCGCCGCCGGTGATGCCACCTGCGCCGACGCCCAAGCGGTGAAGTTCGGCCAGGCCACCCCGTCGCCGTCCGCGGTGGCCGACGTGCTGCCCACCGAGCCCGGCGGCTACTCCGGTTACCAGGCGCTGTTCGGGCACAAGTACGTCGCCCCGGTGCTGGGCGCCGGCACCCCGTCGCTGACCCGCAATGGCTACCCGGTCACCGACGCGGCCGGCAACCTGACCGACCTGGACGGCAACCCGCTGATCAATACCTTTGCCAACAAGCCCGGATTCCCCGGCTTCAGCCCGACCGCCACCCAGTCGCTGGCCTACCTGGCCGACATGCAGGAGAGCGGCATCCCGGTCACCTACGGCTATATCTCCGACCTGCACGAGCGCAAGGCCGGCACCAGCGGCTGCACCTCGGCCTCGGCGACCGGCAGCGGCAAGCCGATCGGCCCCGGTGACAGCTGCTATATCACCAACGCGCAGAACTATGACGCCGCCTTCGCCACCTTCTTCCGGCGGCTGGCCGCCGACGGCATCACCCCGGCGAACACCGAGTTCGTGATCAGCGCGGAGGAGAACGACCAGTTCGCCGGAGCCAATGTCGGCCGGGCGACCCAGCCGACGCCGGCCGGTTGCGACGGCGTGACGGTGGCCTGCCACTACACCACCGCCCAGATCGGTGAGCTGCAGGCCAACATCAAGGGCCTGCTGTCGGCCACCGCGAGCAGCGGCACGGCGTTCGACCTCGAGCCGCAGGGTGCGGCGATCTACGTGCACGGCCAGCCGGCTCCGACCGACCCGGCCGTTCGCCAGCTGCAGCGGGACACCGCGGCGATGACCGGCGACAACCCCTATGCCGGTGTGCCGAACGAGCGGATCACCAACTACCAGGCCGGTGCCATCGAGCAGCGGATCCTGCACCTGCAGACCTCCGATCCGCTGCGCACGCCGACCTACACCCTGTTCCCGAAGCCGGACTACTTCTTCTCCACGTCCGGGCCGAACGTCAGCATCAACAACGGATTTGCCTACAACCACGGCTATTACAGCCCCAACATCGACGTGACCTGGTCGGCGCTGGTCGGCCCCGGGGTGGCCGCCCGTGGCCTGGACGGTCCCGAGCCCGCGGCGGGCAACCAGCCGTCCGACCCGAACTCCATCCGGACGGTGCCGCAGGCGAGCACGGTCGGCACCTGGGTCGAGGAGACCGACCTGCGGCCCACCCTGCTGCACCTGGTCGGGCTCACCGACGACTACCCCACCGACGGCCGGGTGATCAGCCAGGCCCTGGCGCACCCGTCCGCTGCGCTGCGGGACACCGCCGACCTGGCGGTGGCCTACCAGCAGCTCAACTCCAGCGTCGGCGAGTTCGCCACCAACACCCTGATCGCCGACAGTGCGGCGCTGGCGTCCGGGTCGGCGAGCGACGATTCCGCCTTCACCGACGAGCAGGACAGGCTGCTGGCGCTGGCCGACGCCCGGGACCGGGTCGCCGCCAAGATGAAGGACGTGCTCATCGCCGCCGCAGCCGGGCAGGCTCCCACCCACGGCCAGCTGACGTCGCTGCAGGCGCAGGCCCGGGCGCTGCTCACGGCCTCGGACCGGATTTGCTGCCGGAGCCCGCGACCGGCAGCCGGCGGCTGACGTCAGGGCAGATGCCGGCCGGACGAACCCGGCCGGCATCCGTCCCAGCCCGACGGTGCTATGCCCGGGCAAGCTTGCAGGTCAGGTTTGCCCAGCGGAGCCAGCTCATCAGCCGAGGAACTTGGCCAGGCCTTCGAGCAGCCGGGCAGCGTCGGAGTCGTCGTTGTACGGCGCCAGCCCGATCCGCAGGCCGCCGCCGTCCGGCAGTCCTATCCGGCGGGCCGGCTCGTAGGCGTAGAAGCTGCCGGCCGGGGCGTTGACGTCCAGCTCGGCCAGGAATCGGTAGGCGTCGGCCGCGGACCGGCCGGCGAAGGTGGCCAGCAGCGTCGGCGTCCGGTGCCGGGCACGCGAGTGCAGCGTCACCGGGCCCAGCTCGGCGAGGCCGGTTTCGATGCGCTGCCGCAGGCCGTCCTCGTACTCCTCGACCGCGGCCATCGACGCCAGGAGCCGCTCGCGCCGAGAGCCGGCGGAGCTGCCGCCGAGTCCGGCGAGAAAGTCCACCGCCGCGGTGGTGCCGGCCAGCAGCTCGTACGGCAGGGTGCCCAGCTCGAAGCGCTCCGGCACCGCGTCGGTGGAAGGCAGCAGCTTGTCCGGGTGCAGCTGCTCCAGCAGCTCGGGGCTGGCGGCCAGCGCGCCCAGGTGCGGGCCGAAGAACTTGTACGGCGAGCAGGCGAAGAAGTCCACGCCGAGCGCGGCCACGTCCACGGAGGCGTGCGCGGCCAGGTGCACCCCGTCGACGTAGAGCAGCGCCCCGGCCCGGTGCACCGCCTCGGCAATCGCGGCCAGGTCCGGCCGGGTGCCGATCAGGTTCGAGGCGCCGGTCACCGCGACCAGCCGGGTGCGCTCGGACAGCTGGGCGGTGACGTGCTCGACGGCCAGCTCGCCGGACTCCGGGTCGAAGTCGATCCAGCGGACGGTAGCCCCGGCCCGCTCGGCCCAGATCACCCAGGGCCGGACGTTGGCGTCGTGGTCCAGCCGGCTGACCAGCACCTCGTCGCCGGCCGTCCAGCCGCCGGCCAGCGTGCGGGCGATGTCGAAGGTCAGCTGGGTCATGCTGCGCCCGAACACGATGCCGCGCGGGTCGGCGCCGAGCAGGTCGGCCACCGCGGCCCGGGCGGCGTGCACGATGTCGTCGGCGTTGCGCTCGGCCCGGGTCACCGTGCCCCGGTTGGACAGCGGCGCCCGCAACGCCCCGGCGATGGCGTCGGCCACCACCTGCGGGGTCTGCGAGCCGCCCGGCCCGTCGAAGTAGGCAGTGCCGGCAGCCAGCGCCGGGAACCCGGTACGAACGGCGGATACGTCGAAGCTCATGGCTGCCACTCTCTCATCGACGCCGAGCGCGGGTAAAACGCCTGCGGGTAAACGGCAACCGGTACCGTCGCACCCCGTGACGACCTGCAGCCTGGTGACCGGAGCCAGCCGTGGCATCGGCGCGGCCATCGCGCACGAGCTGGCGGCGGCCGGGCACCGGGTCGCGGTGCACGCCGGACGCGACCGGGACGCCGCCGAGCGGGTGCGCGCGGCGCTGCCCGGCACCGGCCACCTGGTGGTGACCGGCGACCTCACCGACCCGGACACCTGCGCGCGGCTGGTCGCCGAGGCGATCGACGGGCTGGGCGGGCTGGACGTGCTGGTCAACAACGCCGGCGTGTTCACCGCCCACCCGATCGCGGCCACCGGCTACCGCGACTGGCAGCAGGCCTGGCGGGACACCGTCGAGCTCAACCTGCTCGCCCCGGCGAACCTGGCGTGGCTGACCGTCGACCACCTGCTGCACCGCGCGGCCGGCCCCGCCGGCGGCCGGCTGATCAGCGTCGGCTCCAGGGGCGCGTACCGGGGCGAGCCCGCCACGCCCGGCTACGGCGCCAGCAAGGCCGGGCTGCACGCCATGACCCAGTCGCTGGCGGTGGCCCTCGCCCCGCACGGGATCCTGGCCGCCGCGGTCGCCCCGGGCTTCGTCGACACCGAGATGGCCCGCTCCGTGCTGGACGGCCCGGACGGTGCCGCGGTCCGGGCCCAGAGCCCGTTCGGCCGGGTCGCCACGCCTGCCGAGATCGCCCGGGCGGTGGCGTGGCTGGCCACCGACGCGCCGGTGTGGATCAGCGGCACCGTCCTCGACGCCAACGGCGCGTCCTACCTGCGCTGAGGGCGGGCGGCCACCGGTAGACCCGGCCGGCCACCGCGATGAGCCGGACAGTGAACCGGCCGCCCGCGCGATGCGCGGGCGGCCGGCCCTGGGTGGTGCTACTTACCTGGAGGGGTGGAACTGGTACTGCTGGAAGGAACTGCCGGCTTAGTAGACCGACACGCCGTACACGGACAGCGGCTCGGTGACCGGCTGGAAGAAGGTCGTGCCACCGCTGCTGCAGTTGCCGCTGCCGCCCGAGGTCAGGCCCAGGGCCTTGGTGCCGTCGAACAGCGGACCGCCGGAGTCGCCACCCTCGGCGCAGACGGTGGTGCGGATCAGGCCGGTGACGGTGCCCTCGGCGTAGTTGACGGTGGCGTTGGTCGCCGTCACGCTGCCGCTGTGCACGCCGGTGGTGCTGCCACTGCGCTTGACCGCTTCACCCACGAAGGCGTTGGCCGCCGAGGTGATGTCCTGGCTGCTGCCGTTGTACAGGTCGACGGTGCCGGGCGGCACGCTGCCGTTGGTGTAGCGCACGATCGCGTAGTCATTGCCCGGGAAGCTGCTGCCGGCGGTGTTGCCCAGCACCGTGGTGTGCGAGGAGTTCGCGTACCAGGTCGAGGCGATGTTGCCGCAGTGGCCGGCGGTCAGGAAGTAGTACGTGCTGCCCGAGCGCACGTTGAAGCCGAGCGAGCAACGGTACTGGCCGCCGTAGATGGCGTCGCCACCGGCGAGGTACTTGTGGAAGGTGCCGGCAACCCGCTCGGTGCGGACTGCGTTGCCGAGCTTGGCGACCACGGCGCTGATCTTGGTGAGCTTGGTGCCGGTGACGCTCTGGTCGAGCGACACGACGACCTGGTGGGTCTGGGCGTCGATCGCCCATGCGGTACCCGGGATACGAGCCGTGGTGTCGAGGATATGGACGGCGGCATTGAGGGTGGCTGCCGACGCCGGAGCAGCTGACGGAGTGGCCTGCGTGCCGGGGGCGAGCAGCAGGGTTCCTGTTGCCAGCGTGCCGACCGCAACGGCAACAGCGCCGGTGCGGACCGAGGTGCGGGTAAGTCTCACTACGAGCCTCCTGATAGGGGAAGAGCGCGCCGGGGGTAGCACGCTCAGAAGGGCTCGGCAGGCAGATTCCTTCTCGTAGGTCCTTCGGGGGAAACGCAGAACGCTACGCAAGGAAAGAGACAATTCCGAGTGCATTCAGGTCTAGCATGCGTTTCGTTATCAGGACAAGAGTTTCAAAGAGAATTACTCCGCCACTTCACCTTTATCCAACAGAAATCTGACTATCTCTATACATCTGTTTCGCTGGAGTTCGCATAAAGGTTTCCGGTAGCGCTATCGGAAATGTGAAGGCTCAACATATTTCCGGAAGTGCGAACCAGAACGCGAAATCCCTCGCGGGCAGCACAGAACTGCCAACGGAAAGCGTCGTTGGGCGGTCGGCGAACAGGCACCAGCGCCTCGGGAGCCCGGCTGGAAACGGGTCGTGCCGCCGATGCGGGCGCCGCCGGCTAGTAGACGCTGAGGCCGTACGCCGCCAGGATCTTGGTGATCGGCTCATAGAAGGTCGTGCCACCGCTGCTGCAGTTGCCGCTTGCGCTGACCAGGACGCCGAGCGCCTTGGTGCCGTCGAACAGCGGACCGCCCGTGTCGCCGCCCTCGGCACAGATGTTGGTCCGGATCAGGCCGGTGACGGTGCCCTCGGGGTAGTTCACGGTCACGTTGACCCCGGTCACGCTGCCGCTGTGCACGCCGGTGGTGCTGCCACTGCGCTTGGCCGCCTCCCCGACGTAGGGGTCGACCGCCGTGGTGATGTCCTGGCTGCTGCCGTTGTGCAGGTCCACGCTGCCGGGCGGCACGACGCCGGCGGGGTACTTGACGATCACGATGCCGCCGCCCAGCGAGGAGACCGCGAACGTGGTGCCCAGCGCGGTGGTGTGGGTCGAGTTGGAGTACCAGACCGAGCCGACACTCGCCCCGCAGTGCCCGGAGGCGATGAAGTAGTACGCGCCGTTGGCGTCGCGCACGTTGAAGGCGAGCGTGCAGCGGTACTGGCCGCTGTAGACCGCGTCGCCACCCTGCACCCCGGCGGCAGCGGCGGCGTCGGCCGGGGCGAGCAGCAGGGTGCCGGCCACCAGCGCGCCGACGGCGGCCGCGAGGATGCCGGTGCGCCTGCGGGGTCGTGTCATGGAAAGCCTCCTCCAGCCCGGGGCGCCGGTGGTCGGCGCCTCCGGCTCCGGAGACACGCTGCGCACCCTAATCAGGACAAGCTATCCCAACCAGGATGTTTTCCATACCCCTGGATCGCGCTCGGCTCCGTCGCAGCCACCGGGTCCCCGGCTAGGAGTCGGCGCGGACGAACCAGGAACTCCACAGGTTGGTGGCCGGCCCGTTGCCGGCCGGTTCGCGCGGGCCGTCGGCGGCCACGTCCACCTGACCGCCGGGCCACCCGACGCGCACCCGCGGCCCGGCGGCGGGCCCGTCCCAGCCCGCCCAGCCAACCGGTGCGGTCGCCGACTCCCCCGGCTCGAGCTCGACGTAGCCGGGAACGAGCAGCTCCAGGGTCATGATCGCCTCCGCGGCCAGCGGTTGGCCGGCGGTATCCAGCGGGACGATCCGGGGCTTGCCGGTCAGCCGCACCCGGCGGTTGCCGACATTACGAGCCGCCAGCTCCCCCCGCAGTGCCTCGCCGTCCGGCTGCCAGGTCAGGCTGAAGGCGACATCGTCGGGACCGGCCTCGGGCACTTCGTTCTCCGTCATCCCCAGCAGCATTCCCGCTGCCGGCGGCCACGGCAACTTGCGGCACCGGCCGGCGGGATTCGCATTCGGCGTCCGAAGTAGTACGACATCAAATTTATTTCTGAACCCCCTTCCCTGACTGCAATGGCTCTGTCCCGAGTGTCTGCATTGGGTTAGCCTGTGGGCGTTCGAACGGCAGTCATCGAGGGCACGGCGAAGGAACAGGGCGGGAGAGCAGCTCGTGATCGAGTCAGCAACGGCAGCACCGACGCACAGCGCGCAGGTCCACCACAACAAGCTCACCGAGGCCTACCTGGCAGCCTTTGCCGCCAGCGGGATCAAGGCCAGTGAATTTCACGCCGCCGTGCAGCCGGTGACGGTGGGAACCCATTTCGACGGTCGTTGCCTGACCCGGCCCGGCCTGCTGCAGCGCGAACAGGTGCGGCAGTTGGGAGCGGATCTGGAGACCCTGTACCGGTGCCTGACCAGCCTGCCGGAACGGTTGTTCGGCGGCGACCTGGGCGCCTTCGCGCTGGCCACCGGCGTGCCCCGCCAGCAGGTGGACGCGATCGTGCGGGGCCGTGGCAACGCGCCGAGCCGGCTGTCTCGGGCCGACCTGTATTTCGACGACGGCGGCTTCCGGGTGCTGGAGTACAACATGAGCGCCGCCCTGGGCGGCATCGACAGCGGCGGTCTGATCCGGGCGTTTATGGACCAGCCGTTCATGGCCGAGTTCGCGGCCGAGCACAACCTGGGCTACATCGACACCATGGACGAGGTCGCCCAGACCCTGCTGGCCGAGTGCAACGCCGCCCCGGGTACCCGTCCGGTGGTGGCGTTCTGCGACTGGCCCGCCAGCTACCCCGAGCTGGAACCGCAGTTGCACAAGAATGCCGCCGCGCTGACCCGGCGCGGCATGGACACCTTCGCCTGCCACCTCGGCCAGCTGCGGGTGGACGAGCAGTACGACGTCTGGCTGGACGGCCGCAAGGTGGACGTGATCTACCGGCTCTTCCTGATCGAGGACCTGCTCGACCCCAGCGGACCCGGCCTGATCGAGCCGGTGCTGCGGGCCGCCGAGCGCGGCAAGGTGCAGATCTTCTCCCCGATGGACGCCGAGCTCTACAGCAGCAAGGGCGCGCTGGCGCTGCTGTCGGACGAGGCCAACCGCGGCTTGTTCAGCCCGGACGAGCTGGAGGTGCTGGACCGGATCCTGCCCTGGACCCGCACCGTCCGGCCCGGGCCGGTGACCGTGGACGGCCGCCGCGTGCTGCTCGAGGAATATGCCCTCGACCAGCGCGAGGAGCTGATCCTCAAGCCGGTGATGCTGCACGGCGGCGCCGGCGTCATCCCCGGCTGGCAGACCGAGCCCGACGCCTGGGCCGCGCTGCTGCGGGAGTCGATGAACGAGCAGTTCGTGCTGCAGCGGCGCATCCACCCGCACACCGAGCTGTTCCCGTCCGACGACGGGCCGACCGAGTGGCTGCTGGTGTGGGGCGCCTTCCTCGGCGCCCGCGGCTACTCCGGGATGTACCTGCGCGGCGGGCTGGTCGCCAACCAGAACGCGGTGCTCAACATGGTCAGCGGCGCCACCGGCTCCTGCTGCTTCCACGAGCTTTCCTGAAAGGCCCGGCTCGGCGCGGCTGCACCTGGTGGCCCGGCTCGGTGCGGCTCACCGCGCCGCGGCTCGGCTCAACGCGTCCGGCTCAGGGCGGCGCGGCTGGGGCGCGGGCCAGGTCGGCCGCCCCGACCAGGCCGGCCTGCGGCCCCAGCTCGGCCAGCACGACCTCGGCCGCCGGCCGGTAGCCGCGTCCGGTGAGGGTCTCGCCGAAGGCCTGCCGGGCCGGGGCAAGCAGCAGGTCGCCGGCCTCGGACACCCCGCCGCCGATCACGAACACCGTGGGATCCAGCACCGCCGCGAGATCGGCCAGCCCGCGGCCCAGCCAGCGTCCCATCGCGGTGTAGATCTCTCCCGCCGCGGGATCGCCCTCCCGGGCTGCCTGGGTCACCAGCTGCCCGGTCAGCCGGTCCGGCTCGCCACCGGCCAGCTCCATCAGCCGGTGCGCCCCGACCGGCGAGACGGCGGCCAGCTCCCGGGCGTCCCGGGCCAGTGCGGTGCCGGAGGCATACATCTCCCAGCAGCCCCGGTTGCCGCAGGCACACCAGCGCCCGTCCGGCACCACGCTCATGTGCCCGTACTCGCAGCCCACCCCGTACGCCCCGCGGTAGAGCGCCCCGTCGAGCACCAGCCCGCCGCCGATCCCGGTGCCCAGGGTGACCATCACCGCTACCCGGGCTCCGCGGGCCGCGCCGAACCGGTACTCGGCCCAGGCCGCGGCGTTGGCGTCGTTCTCCACCAGCACCGGCACCCCGATGGCGCCGGCCAGCGCGTCGCGCAGCGGCTCGTCGCGCCAGGCCAGGTGCGGGGAGAACAGTACGGTGGCCCGGTCGTTGGCGATCCAGCCGGCCGCCCCGATGCCGACCGCGGACACCGGGTGCCGGCCGGCCAGCTCGGAGACCACCTCGACGATCACCGCCTGGGTCTGCCCGACGTCGTTGCCCGGGGTGGCACGCCGGGCGGTGTCCAGCACCCGGCCCTGGTCGTCCACCACCCCGCCGGCCACCTTGGTGCCGCCGATGTCGACCCCGATCGCGAGCGGCATCAGCCGGTCTCGACGCGCTTCTTCAGCTCCTTGAGGGCGGTGTCCATCACGACCTTCTCGGCCTTGCGCTTGAGCATGCCGAGCATCGGCATCGCCAGGTCCACCGACAGGTTGTAGGTCACCTCGGTGGTGCCGGCGCCGGTGGGCACCAGGGTGTAGGAGCCGCGCTGGGCCTTCTGCATCTGGCCCTTGACCAGCGTCCAGGACACCTCGAGGTCGTCGTGCCAGGTGTAGGCGAGCTCGTACTCGTCGCGTATGCCGCCCGCGTCGATCTTGAAGGCGACCTGCTCGGCACGCCCGTCCGGGCCCGGCTTGGTCACCTCGGTGGACTTCACCGACTTGGCCCACTTCGGGTAGGCGGCGAAGTCGGCGATCACCGCCATCACGGCGGCCGGAGCTGCGTTGATGGTGATCGACTGGGTTGACTCATCGGCCATGGGCGAAGGTTACCGTCGAGTTTGCCGGCCGGCGGCACTGGACACCGGGAGCACCGGCACCAGCCTCAGCCGCTGGTCTCCCGCGGCCGGGACTCCAGGCTGTCCTTGAGCCGCCAGAACACCTGCTTGGCGTGCCAGCCGGCCCGCCGGTTCGCCCGGCGGGTCACCCGCGGCGGCAACTGCTGGCCATCGGCCGGTGCCAGCCGCAGGAAGTGGTGCAGGATGACGCCGGCCTTGAACGGCTCCAGCCAGATCTCCACCGTGCCGGTCAGGGCCGGCCACCTTCCGGACGGCCCGGACTCGGCCGCGAACTGCACCCCCTTGACGCCGCGGTCGCGGGTCACCGTCAGCCGCAGATAGGGCCACCAGGCCTGCCAGTTGGCAGGATCGCGAACCTCGACCGACACTGTTTCGGGTGCGGCATCGATCCAGGTGTCGTCGACGAGGTGGACTTGCGGGTGCATTGCGGCAGGATGACACGCCAGGCAACTCCAGATGCGACTACCCTGCGGCCAGGGTTACCTTTCGATGTTCCCCAGCAGTCTTGTCCAGGACCCCGATCCGCGAGAGGCGAGCGAGTGCGTGAGCTGACCATTCCCAGCGCCGGAACACCTCCGCAGAACAATGCCGCCCAGTACGTCTTCGACAACGCCCGGACCAGGCCGGACCTGGTGTCGTTGAAGGTCCGCGGCACCGACGGCTGGCGCGAGGTGACCGCCGCGGAGTTCGCCGAGCAGGTGCTGGGCGTCGCCCGCGGGCTGATCGCGGCCGGCATCGAACCCGGCGACCGGGTCGCGCTGATGAGCAAGACCCGCTACGAGTGGACGCTGTTCGACTTCGCGGTGCTGGCCGTCGGCGCGGTGGTGGTGCCCATCTACGAGACCTCCTCGGCCGAGCAGGTCGAGTGGATCCTGTCCGACTCCGAGGCCGAGTCGGTGATCGTCGAGACCGCCGCGCACGCCGCGATCGTCTCCGAGGTGCGCGAGCGCACCCCCGGTCTGCGCCGGGTCTGGCAGATCGAAGCCGGCGCGGTCGCCGAGCTCACCGCGGCCGGCGAGGCCGTCGACGCCGAGCAGGTGCACGCGCGCCTCGCGGCCGGCAAGCCCGGCGACCTGGCCTCGCTGATCTACACCTCCGGCACCACCGGACGTCCCAAGGGCTGCGAGCTGACCCACCTGAACTTCCTGTCCGAGGTCTCGGAGGTGGCCAGCGGGCTGGGCAACCTGTTCAACGCCAACACCTCCACGCTGCTGTTCCTGCCGATCGCGCACGTGTTCGGCCGGGCCATCGAGATGGGCGCCATCGCCACCGGATGCACGCTGGGCCACACCGCCGACATCAAGAACCTGATCGCCGACTTCGCCGTCTACCAGCCGACCTTCGTGCTGAGCGTTCCGCGGGTCTTCGAGAAGGTCTACAACACCGCCAAGCAGCGCGCGCACGCCGACGGCAAGGGCAAGATCTTCGACCGGGCCGAGGCGGTGGCCATCCGGTACTCCGAGGCGATGGACTCCGGCGGCGCGGGACCGGCACTGCGGCTGCAGCACAAGGTCTTCGACAAGCTGGTCTACTCCAAGCTGCGGGCCGCGCTCGGCGGCCAGTGCACGGCCGCCATCTCCGGCGGGGCTCCGCTGGGCGCCCGGCTCGGGCACTTCTTCCGCGGCATCGGCGTGACCATCTACGAGGGCTACGGGCTGACCGAGACCACCGCCGGGGCCTGCCTCAACGTCGAGGACAAGATCAAGGTCGGCTCGGTCGGCCGGCCGGTCGCCGGCATGAGCGTCCAGATCGCCGACGACGGCGAGATCCTGCTGGCCGGCCCGGTGGTGTTCGACGGCTACTGGAAGAACACGACGGCCACCGCGGACGCCCTGGAGGAACGGGGCGGCAAGACCTGGTTCCACACCGGCGACATCGGCGAGATCGACGACGACGGCTTTGTCACCATCACCGGGCGCAAGAAGGAGCTCATCGTCACCGCCGCCGGCAAGAACGTCGCCCCGGCGGTGCTGGAGGACCGGGTCCGGGCGCACTGGCTGGTCAGCCAGTGCCTGGTGGTCGGCGACCAGAAGCCGTTCATCGCCGCCCTGATCACCCTGGACCCGGAGTCGCTGCCGACCTGGCTGGAGAAGGCCGGCCGGCCCGCCGACACCGCGCTGTCCGAGCTGGTGGACGACAAGGACCTGCGGGCGGAGATCCAGCAGGCCGTCGACGACGCCAACCGGGCGGTGTCCCAGGCCGAGGCGATCAAGAAGTTCACCATCCTGGCCGCGGACTGGACCGAGGCTGGCGGCCAGCTCACCCCGTCGCTCAAGCTCAAGCGCAACCTGGTGATGTCCGAACGCGCCGGCGACATCGCCGCGCTGTACTCCAGCGCCGGCCGGGACTGAGCAGTTCCTTCAGGGACTGAGCAGTTCCTTCAGGGACTGAGCAGTTCCTTCAGGGACTGAGCAGTTCCTTCAGGGACTGAGCAGTTCCTTCAGGGACTGAGCAGCTCTTACGGGGACGGAGCAGCTCCTACCCGGGACTGAGCGGCTGCTACAGCTGCAGCAGCTCGGCCAGCCGGTCGGCCATGGTGCCCCACTGCCAGGCCTGCTCGGTCCAGCGCCGGCCCGCGCTGCCCATCCGGCCGGCTCGCTCCGGGTCGGCGAGCAGGCCGCCGACCTGGTGTGCCACGCCGGCCACGTCCCGGCCGTCCACCACCAGCCCGGTGATGCCGTCGCGGACCGCGTCCGGGGCGCCGCCGGAGTTGCCGGCCACCACCGGCCGGCCGGACGCCGACGCCTCCAGGAACACGATGCCCAGCCCCTCGACGTCCATGCCCAGCCGGCGGGTCCGGCACGGCATGGCGAACACGTCGCCGGCCGCGAAGTGCTCGGGCAGCTCGGCGGCCGGCACCGGGCCGGTGAAGACCACCCGGTCGGCCACCCCGACCCGGTCGGCGAGCTCCCGCAGTTTCTGCTGGTACGGCCCGCCGCCGACGACCAGCAACGCCGCCTGTTCGACCCGGGCAGCGATCGCCGGCATCGCCTGGATCAGCACGTCCTGGCCCTTGCGGGGCACCAGCCGGGAGACGCACACCACCACCGGACGGCCGGTCAGGCCGTGCCGGTGCCGGACCGCCGCGCCGGATACCGCTGGGCTGAAGGTGTCGACGTCCACCCCCGGGGTGAGCTGCACCAGGGCCGGGTGCGGGCCGAACGCGCCGGCCAGCCGCTGCCGGGTGTAGTCGGCCAGGTAGGTCACCACGTCCACCTGGTTGCCGATCCGGCGCAGCGCCTGCCGGCCACCCGGCAGCATCGCCCAGCCGGCCTCGTGCCCGTGGCTGCTGGCCACCATCCGCCGCACCCCGGCCCGGCGCAGCGGCGGCGCCAGCAGCCCGAGCGGCGCGGACGCCCCGAACCACACCGCGGTGCTGCCGAAGTCCTCCCGGGCCCGCAGCACCCGGCGCCGGGCGCGCGGGGTGGGGGTCAGCAGGCCACCGGGATGCCGGCGGACCGGAAAGTCCTGGCCGGCGTCGAAGGCTTTCGAGCCCGGGTGGTCCGAGGCGTACACCGCGAGCTGGCCGGCTGGCAGCCGCCGGGCCAGCTCGTAGACGAAGGACTGGATGCCGCCCTGCCGCGGCGGGAAGTCGTTGGTGACGACCAGCAACCGGCGGGTGCTCATCGCAGCTCCGAAACCAGGTAGGACCGCCAGGCGGCGGTGAAGCGGGCCACGTCGGTGTGCAGCACCTGGCGCAGCCCCACCGCCAGCGCGGCGGCCGGATCGGTGGCGGCGGCCCGGGCCACCGTCCGGTAGAGCCGCACCAGGCCGGCCGGCCCGGCCCGTTCGGCGATCAGCCGGCAGGCCAGCCAGGACTGCTCGTAGGCCTGCGGCAGCCGGCTGCCCCCGGAGAAGGCGGTGTCGGCCGGCAGCGCCGCCGGCAGCCGGCCGGCCCGTACCTCGGTGGCGAGCTCGGCGGCGGTGGCCGGCACCGACAGGCCGGAGCCGAGGTTGCCGACGTAGTCGGCCAGCCCCTCCACCAGCCAGGCCGGCATCCGGTCGGAGGTGACCGCCCGGGACGCGATGTGGGTGAGCTCGTGGCCGATCACCAGCCGGCGCCCGGTGCCGTCCAACCGGGCCAGGTTGCCCGGGTTCAGCACGATCCGGGCGCCGAGCACCGTCCCGTCGCCGCGCACCTGGTCGGCCACCGCCACCGCGGCGAGGTCGGAGGTATCGACGCGGTCCCCCGTCACCGCGGCGAACTCCTGCGCGGTGTCCGGGATCAGCACCGCGACCTGGTCGTTCCAGCCGCTTCCCCAGACCCGGGTCACCACCGGCACGGCCTTCTCGACCAGATCGGCGAACACCGCCTCATCCTGCCGGTGCGCCGGATGCGCCAGCACCAGGGTGTGCGGGCCACGCCGGGCCAGCAGCTGGCCGAAGTCCCACGGCCCCCGCCAGGACGCGCCGCCGACCGTCGCGGCGTCGTCGTCGGCCGCCAGCTTCCAGTCCCGGCCCCGCCGCACCCCGGTCAGCCAGAGCTGCTGGCCGGTCGGCGCCGGGTCGACCGAGGCCAGGGCGTACTGCAGCTCGACGTGCACGATCACCACCGGACCGCCCAGCCGGCTCGCCGCCGGGCCCAGTACGTTCGGGTCGGTGACCGGCGCGACCAGCACGTAGCGCCAGGTGTCCAGCGGGACCTGGGCCAGGTTGGCGAACACCTGTCGCTGGCGCCCGGCGTAGCCCGCCGAGGCGGGCGAGGGATCCAGGTCCTGGGCCCAGGAGCTCCCGTCGCGCGCCAGCAGGGCATCCGCATGCCGGTGCAGCACGGTCAGCACCGCGGCGACGTCCGCCGAGCCGGAGCTGGCGGCGGGTGTCGCGGACTCCGGCCGCCGCCCGAGTTGGCGCACCAGCACCGCGGCCAGCACCACCGCTACCAGGACGGCCGAGCCGATCCAGACCGGCCACCAGCGACGGCCGCGTCGGGACAGCCGAACGGGCGGGACCGTTGCCGGTTCCCGCCCGTTCGGTTCAGCTGGCTGGCTCACCCGACCCGGGTGGCCCCTGAGTAATCGCTCATGTAGGACAGCGGCGACATCTTGACGACGTCTCCACTGGTCGGCGCGTGGATCATCATGCCGTCACCGACGTAGAGGCCCACGTGGTAGGCCGGCGATCCGAAGAACACCAGGTCACCGGGCTGCAGGTTCTCGCGGCTGACCGGGGTGCCCATGCCCTGCTGGCCGGCGGCGCTGTGCGGCAGGCTGACCCCGGCCGCCCGCCAGGCCCAGGAGGTCAGTCCCGAGCAGTCGAAGGAGCCCGGGCCGCTGCCGCCGTACTGGTAGGGCTTGCCGAGCTGGGCGCGCGCCTCGGCAATGGCCGTACCGGCCCTGCCCGAGGCATGCGCCGGCTGGCCGGCTCCCACCGGCGCCTCCGGGGTCGAGGCCGCCATGGCGTTGAGCACCACCTGGTTGACGGTGGCCGGCGACGGCAACGGGACCGGGTTGTAGTACTTGGCCCGCTCGGCCGCGGTCAGGGTGGCCAGCAGGGTCTTGTACTTGGTCACCTCGCGCTTGAGGTCGGCCTGCCGCTTGGCCAGGGCGTCGCGCTTGGCGACGGCGGTGGCCACCGCGGCCTTGGCCTGGGCTGCCGCGGCGTTCGAGGTCGCGATGGCCTTGCTCGCGGTCAGCGCCACCACGCTCTGGTGCTGGGTGAGCAGGTTCATCGACTGGATGGTCTGCAGGTAGCCGTCGGTGGAGTTGCTGGCCAGCAGCGCGGCCGTCCGGCTGAACGAGGCCGCCTTGTACTGGGAGGCCAGCAGCGCGGCCAACTGGCGCTGGGCGGTGTGCGCCCGCTGCTCGGCGGCGGCGGCGGCCTGGGTGGCTGTGGCGGCGGTCCGCTGGGCGGCGCGGACTTCGATCTGGGCCTGGTTGAGCTGTTCGGCCAGCTTCTCGCTGGACTGGGCCAGCTGGTGCAGCTTGGCGGTGGCCTGCGCCGAGGTCGTGGGGGTATCCAGCCGCGGGACTGCCTGAGCGGCTAGCGGGGCCACCAACGCTGCTGCGGTGACGATGAGCACACTGACAATTGTGCGGCTGAGCCGCGTAACACGAGTTGACGCCACTGTTGGCGGAACTCCTCTTCCACTCGACCGCCTACCGAGTTAGCTGTCGGGTTCGGGCTTGGAAGTTGCCCTACGGAGCAGTGCCGTACCGGTGCCGAGTGGCCCCGTTCTGCTCCGATTCACCCCAGAAAACCTGGGTCCCCGGTTCGGCGCGGACCAACGAACAGCACTTTTTTCTAAGGCTGTTCGCGACTCGTCTGTTGCCGACTCGGCGGTTTCCTCCGGTGCCTCCCGTCGGGAGGCGGCAACCGGAAGATCTCGGAAAGGTTACGTGACGGCCGTGCCATTGAGCAATCTGATCGGGCCGTGTCGTGAGCCTAATTTTTCACACTGGCGTCACAAATCAGGCAATTGCGGTACGGGTGCTGGGCGGGTCCTCGAGGCGCATGGTGGGCACCAGTCGCAGCGGCGGCAACAGGCCGCCACTGGCCAGTGCGCCGAGCGCGTCCTGCTCGGCGCTGTCGAGTTCCACCGCGCCCCGGTGCGGGCCCAGCAGGACGGCCACCACGCAGTCCTTGCAGCTGATGTCGCGGGCCGCGCAGCTGTCGCAGTCGATGAGCATCTTCGAACCTCTTCCTCCCGGCCGGCGGGACGTGTTCCGCGGGTCCTCCATACCGTAGGAACAGGCACTGACAGTTTCGCCCGCGAGCCGATCCAAGGTGGCCTTCCGTCCCGCAAACCGGCCCTGCCGAGCCATCGCCGTAGAAACAGTTGGGCGCTGCCTGCTGCTTTCGTCACACCCTATCGCTAACGTGTTCGATTGTGACCGCGATGACCACCGGCCAGCTCAGCCTCGACAGCATCGACGACTGCCTGGGGCAGCCGCTGCGCGATACCACCTTCGTGGTGGTCGACCTCGAGACCACCGGCGGCGCGTCCGGTACGGACGCCATCACCGAGATCGGCGCGGTCAAGGTGCGGGGCGGCGAGGTGCTCGGCGAGTTCGCCACCCTGGTCGATCCCGGGATGCCGATCAGCCCGTTCGTCAGCGTGCTCACCGGTATCACCGACGGCATGGTCTCCGACGCCCCGTCGATCGGCTCGGTGCTGCCGGCGTTCCTGGAGTTCGCCACTGGCGCGGTGCTGGTCGCCCACAACGCCCCGTTCGACATCGGCTTCCTCAAGGCTGCCTGCACCAGCCAGGAACGCAGCTGGCCCGCTCCGCCGGTGCTCGACACCGCCCTGCTGGCCCGCCGGGTGCTGACCCGCGACGAGGTGCCCAACTGCAAGCTGAGCACGCTGGCCCGCTTCTTCTCCTCCCCCGTCACGCCCAACCACCGGGCGCTGACCGACGCCCAGGCCACGGTCGACGTGCTGCACGCGCTGATCGCGCGGCTGGGCAATCTGGGGGTGCACTCGCTGCCCGAGCTGCGCGCCTTCACCTCCCAGGTCTCGGAGGCCCAGCGCCGCAAGCGGCACCTGGCCGACGGGCTGCCGCACGCGCCCGGGGTCTACCTGTTCAACGACGCCGGCGGCCAGACGCTCTACGTCGGCACCAGCAAGGACCTGCGCAGCCGGGTGCGGCAGTACTTCGTGGCCTCGGAGACCCGCAGCCGGATGGGCGAGATGGTGGGCCTGGCCGAGTCGGTCTCCTCGATCGTCTGCGCGCATGCCCTGGAGGCCCAGGTCCGTGAACTGCGGCTGATCACCTCGCTCAAGCCGCGCTACAACCGGCGCTCCAAGAACGGCGACCGGACGATCTGGCTCAAGCTGACCAAGGAGCCCTATCCGCGGCTGTCGATCGTGCACCAGGCCCGCACCGACGGCGCTCAGTACTTCGGCCCGCTGCGGTCCACCCGGCAGGCAGAGCAGCTGCGCGACGCCATCCACGACGCGGTGCCGATCCGGCAGTGCACCGACCGGCTGGCACCCGGCCGGCAGGTCCGGTCGGCCTGCGCGCTGGCCGGCATCGGCAAGTGCGCCGCCCCCTGCGAGGACGGGCTCTCGCCGGCCGCCTACGCGCGGCTGGTCGACACCGTGGTGCAGGCCTGGCAGGCCGATGTGGCGATGCTGATCGAGCCGCTGCGCGACCGGCTGGCGGCGCTGGCGGTCGCCCAGCGCTACGAGGAGGCGGCCGTGGTACGCGACCGGATCGCCACCCTGGTGCGCAGCTGCGCCCGGATGCAGGCGTTGGTCTCGCTCACCCGGATCGCCGAGCTGGTCGCCGCCCGCCCGGACGGCCTGGGCGGCTGGGAGCTGGTGGTGATCCGGCACGGCCGGCTGGTCGGGGCCGACGTGGCGGCTTGCGGCGTGCCGCCGATGCCGCTGGTGGCGGCCCTGCAGGAGTCCGCCGAGGTGGTGGCCCACACCTCCGACTCGGCGACCATGGCCACCGCCGCCACCGTGGAGGAGACCGAGCTGCTGCTGCGCTGGCTCAACGAGCCCGGCACCCGGCTGGTCTCGGCCAGCCATCCGTGGACCTCCCCGGCAGCCGGCGCCGCCCGGCTGCGCAGCTGGCTGGCCTCGGCCGACACCGCCCGGCGCAGCGCCCACCCGTTCGCCGACCGGCGGCGGCTGCCGGTCACGCACCAGCCCGTCCGGTCGGCGGCTGGCTCTAGGATCAGCGCATGATCACCACCATCGTCATGGTCAAGGTCGCGGCGAACAGGATCCCGGAAGTCGCCCAGGCGATTGCCGACCTGGAGGGGGTCAGCGAGGTCTACAGCGTGGCCGGCGACGTCGACCTGATCGCGATCGTCCGGGTGCGGGAGTTCGACCAGATCGCCGACGTCATCGCCGGCCGGCTGAGCCGGGTCGAGGGGGTGCTGAGCACCGACACCCACGTGGCGTTCCGGGCCTACTCCCGCCACGACCTGGAGTCGGCCTTCTCGATCGGCTACTCGGCCCCGGAGTAACGGCCGGCGGCAGTGAGGCCCAGCGGCAGACAAGGCCCGGCGGCAGTGAGGCTCGGCGATAGTTAAAGGCTCAGCGGTCCTGCTTGGCGCGCAGCTGCCGGCTGAGCTCCGCCCAGGTCCGCAGCAACGCCGCGGCCGACCCGTCGTCGATCGCCGCGGCGGCCGCCGGCAGGCCGTGCCGGACCGCCGCCTCGGCCGAGTCCAGCACGCCGTCGAACGCCGCGATCGCCGCGGCGGCGTTGAGCAGCACCGCGTCGCGCACCGGACCAGGCTCGCCGGCCAGCACCCGGCGGACCACCTCGGCGTTGAACGCCGCCGAGCCGCCGCGCAACGCCTGCGGCTCGGCCGGCGCGATGCCGACCGACGCCGGGTCCAGCTCGTCCTGCCGTACCGCGCCGTCGTGCACCAGCCAGACCTGCGAGGTGGTCGTGGTGGTCAGCTCGTCGAGCCCGTCGTCGCCGCGGAACACCATGCCCCGGTCGCCCCGGTCGGCCAGCACCTGGGCCATCACCGGCGCCATTTGCCCGTCGTAGGCCCCGATCGCGGCTGCCACCGGCCGGGCCGGGTTGGTCAGCGGGCCGAGGTAGTTGAACGCGGTCGGGACGCCGAGCTCGCGTCGCGGCCCGCTGGCATGCCGCATGCCGGCGTGGAAGACCGGCGCGAAGCAGAAGCCGATGCCGACCTCGGCCACCGTGGCCAGCACCCCGTCCGCGCCCAGGTCGATGGCCACCCCGAGCTCCTCCAGCACGTCGGCGGTGCCGCACGCCGAGGACGCCGCCCGGTTGCCGTGCTTGACCACCGCACGGCCGGACCCGGCGGTCACCAGGGCCGCCATCGTGGAGATGTTCACCGTCAGCGCCCGGTCTCCCCCGGTGCCGACCACGTCGACCGCCGGCTGGGACAGCGCCACCGGCACCGCACGGGCCAGCATGCTGCGCACCAGGCCGGCGAGCTCGGCGGGGGTCTCGCCCTTGGCGCGCAGCAGCACCGCGAAGGCCGCCAGCTGGGCCGGGCTTGCCTCGCCCGCCATGATCTCGGCCATCGCCCAGCCGGTCGCCTCGGCCGACAGCGACTGCCCGCGCATCAGCGCGGTGAGCAGGTCAGCCCACCGGGGCGGGGACGAGGAGGCGGTCACGGGCCGGGTCGCAACGGGAACCGGCTCAGCGCACCACGGGGATCGCGGCAGCCCGGGCCCGCAGCAGCTCGGCCACGGTCCGGGCGGCCACCACCGGGTCGAGCGGACGCACCAGGGTGGCGTCGGCCTGCGACCAGGCTGCCAGCCAGCGGTCCTGCGCCCGCTCCAGCAGCACCATGATCGGCGGGCAGTCGGTGATCTCGTTCTTGAACTGGCGGCACAGGCCGATGCCGCCGGTGGGCTGGGCGTCGCCGTCCAGCAGCACCAGGTCGATGTGGCCGGAGTCCAGCTGGTTGCGCAGCTGGCTGTAGTTGGCGCACTCCACCCAGTCGATCCGGCCCAGGTCGGGTGCTGCCCGGCGGCCCACCGCGGTCCGGACGGCGGAACGCAGGTCGGCGAGCTGGCTGTAGACCACAACGGTGAGGTTTCCGGGTGAGGTCATCTAGAGCTGCACTTCCTTCGTCGCAGAGCCTGCCGGCCGGGCGTCGGGTGTCGCCTGGGAGATCGCCATCGTATCCAGGACCGCAGCGTCCGGCGCCGGGGCATCCGGCAGCGGCGCGCTCGGCCCGCCGGCGGCCCGGGCCGCGGCCTCGGCGGCTTCCAGCCGGTCCAGGCGGCGGTCCTCCCGGGCCGCCTCGCGTTCGGAGGCCTTGATCCACTGGGCGGCCACCACGCCCAGCATGATCAGGCCGACCAGCTCCCCGGACGACCACAGCAGCCCGCCGCCGACCCGCTGGTCGGACAGCGGGTCCAGCCAGCCGAGCTCGAGGCCCTCGTAGTGCGAACCGGCGATCAGGGTGGTCTGGGTGTAGATGGCCAGTCCCAGGATGGCGTGGAACGGCAGGGTCGAGACCAGGATCAGGAACCGGAACGGCGGTGACTGCCGGCCGGGCAGCGGGTCGATGCCGACCATCGGCCAGAAGAACAGCGAGCCGACCAGCAGGAAGTGCAGGTGCAGCATCTCGTGCAGCACCGGATGCTCCAGGGTCGCCGGGTACCAGCCGGTGAAGTACAGCGCGAAGGGGCTCGCCACATACAGCGCCCAGCCGACCAGCGGAAAGGTCAGCAGCCTGGCCAACCGGCTGTGCAGCAGTGCCAGCAGCACCGAGCGGACCCGGCGCGGCGTGGTACGCAGCGCCAGCGTGATGGGCGCCCCCAAGGCCAGGAAGATCGGCGCCACCATCGCCAGCAGCATGTGCTGGATCATGTGCAGGGAGAACATGGTGGTGTCGTAGCTGCCCAGCCCGCTCATCCCGGCGAACGCGATCACCCCGATCCCGCCGGCCAGGAACGCCGCCGACCGGCCCGCGGGCCACCGGTCGCCGCGCAGTCGCAGCCGCCACACCCCCCACAGGTACAGCCCGGTCGCGACCAGCAGCGGGACCACCAGCCACCAGTCCAGCTCGACCTCGGTGAACAGCCTCGCCACGGTGAACCGGGGCAGGTCGGAGGGCACCGTCGAGCCCGGTGATTCCCCGCCGTGGGCGAGCACCGGAGCGAGGGAGAACGGGGTGCCGAGCACTCTTCGAGGGTAGTGAGCGCAGAACACGTCTCCAGCACGGACCCCATGCCTCACGGTCTCGGCGGGATGGGGCAATAATGCAGAGGTGACCTCGACTGCACAGGCCGCTCCGGCCGGGCGCTTTCCCTCGTCCCAGGTTCATTCGCTGACCCGGCCGAACCTGGTCAGCGTCGGGACGATCGTGTGGCTGTCCAGCGAGCTGATGTTCTTCGCGGGCCTGTTCGCGATGTACTTCACGGTCCGGGCCAACAACCTCGACGTCTGGCCCGGCGCTCCCGCGCTGAACGGCAACCCGGCCTACTCGGTGCACCTGGCGGTGCCCTACGCCACCGTCTTCACGGTGATCCTGGTGGCCTCCTCGGTGACCTGCCAGTGGGGCGTGTTCGCGGCCGAGCGCGGTGACGTCTACGGCCTGCGCCGCTGGTTCGCCCTCACCTTCGTGATGGGCCTGATCTTCGTGCTCGGGCAGGCCAACGAGTACCGCAACCAGGTCAACGAGTACCGGCACCTGGTCAACGGCGTGCACGAGGCGGGCATGACGCTCTCGTCGTCGGGGTACGGCTCGGTCTTCTACCTCACCACCGGCTTCCACGGCCTGCACGTCACCGGCGGCCTGATCGCGTTCCTGTTCTTCCTGGCGCGCACCGCCCTGGGCAGGTTCACACCGGCCCAGGCGACCGCGGCGATCGTGGTGTCCTACTACTGGCACTTCGTCGACGTCGTCTGGATCGGCCTGTTCGCCACGATCTACCTCATCCATTAGCGACAGCCATGACGAACAGGTGCACCACCGCCCGGCCCGGCTCTCCGGCCCGAACCCCGAAAGGACGTCCATGACCGACGAGGACCACCTCGACGCGGACGGCGACCTCGGCTTCGCGCCCGCCGTCGTGGACAGCGCCGGCGCGGACACCGCCGGTGCGGACACTGCCGTGGCGAGCACTGCCGGCCGCACCGCGCCGCGCCGCCGCGCCGGGCTGCTGCGGCGGGTCACCAGCCTGGCCGTGCTGGTCGGCGCCCTGACCGTGGTCGGCGGCGGCTACGCCATGCTCGCCCCGACGTCCGGCGCCGACGACACCGTCAGCAGCCAGGACGTGGAGGCCGGCCG
>Ga0326721_10000089_pt1 | contig 59921 bp, 81 predicted proteins | sample SGPome_FD_203951 | JGI IMG/M metagenome (GOLD analysis project Ga0326721, IMG submission 203951) | Soil microbial communities from Southern Great Plains, Lamont, Oklahoma, United States - SGP_1_2016 | ecosystem: Engineered > Artificial ecosystem > Soil microcosm > Unclassified | place: USA...
TTGCTCGCACCCCGGCGAACTGGTCGACCGCATCGACGACTGGCTGAAGCGCTATCACGAAAGCACTCGCCTGTTCATCGCCGACACCGCGTTCCTGCTGTTCCGCGACTACCTCGTGGGGCGCATGCCCGGCGTGCGGCTGTATCACGTGTGGCGCAGCCCGGTGGAGGTGCAAGCCTCGATCGAGCGCCAGGTACCCGGATCCATGATGGTCCACCTGCTGCCGAAGATGGCCAGGCGCCTGATGCGCATCGGCGATCCGCTCTACAACTATGCCGACCTCGATCGACATGCACGCGAGTGGTTCCCGGACATCACCGGCCTGTCCTACTTCCCCCTGGACGATGAGCTGTACCGCCTGTTGTGCCATCGACGCGTCGACGTGCCGCTGCTGGAGCAAAGCGGCGATCCAGTCAAAACCCGCGCGCTGCTGCGCTATTCGGAGATCCGCTGATGCTGATGACTGCGTATCTGGGCTGGCACCGCACCGCCGAAGTAGTAGTTGACGTGGAGATCCTGGAATGCGGTGCCGGCCGATGTGATTGCTTCGAATGCGGCGGTACCGGCAACTGGGGACCATTTTTCCCGGAACCGCTCGACTGGTCGGACTGCGTAGACTGCAAGGGCACCGGCAAGATCCTGATCTCGGTGTAACGAAAAAGCCCCGGTCTCCCGGGGCTTCGTCTTTGCGGCTATCGGCGGATGGTGCCCGCCTTCTCGTAGGCATCCAGGCAAGCCTCCTGGTTGGCCCATAGCCGACGATCCAGCTCTCGGTCGGCAAGCACCCCCACCATCCAGTCAACGGCCCGCTGCGAGAGCCTGGCGACGCCCTGCGGCCATGCCGTGCTCGGCGGGATCCACTCCACCCACTGCTCAGCGGCCGGCATTGGGTCAGTGGCCACCGGCGCGGGCTGCCTGCAGTCGACGGTCGGCGTGCCGGGTCGGACGTTGCCGGTACCGCAGCCTACCGTCGCCGCGGCCAGGATCACGATCAGCAGTAGGCGCTTCACAGGGCACCGCCGTTGGCGCGCTGGAGCGCCGCCTGCAGCTCGGCCTGCACCGCCGGATCCACCGGGTGCACGCAGGATCCCGGTACCGCCGGCACTGTCTTGATCCGGTCGACGTAGACCTTCTCGATGCGCACCGTCGCCGCGGCTTCCGTCTTCGGCACTTCGGTGACGGCCGCCTGGTTCGCCTTGTCGGCAGCCTGCGCGATCGGCCGACCCTTGGCCTCCTGCGCGAGCGCCGCCTTGGCGGCAGCCGCCTGGCATGCCGTCTCGCCGTCCTTGACGCCCTGCGCGTGGTAGTAGCTGCTGAAGGCCCACCATGAGGCGAGCACCAGCAGTGCAGTGAAGATGGTCCGCCCGATGGCGGTACCGAATAGCCACGTGATCATCGGATTACCTGTCGTAGTAGTAGCCGGCGCAGTTGACCCTGGAGGATCCGCTGAGGATTGCGCCGAGAAGACCCAGCAGCGAGTCGGTAGTTTGCACCAGCGTGCAGGTGCGGTTTGGATCCAGCGGCACATCGAGCAGCGGTGACGCACCTGGCAGGACCTCGAACAGGTGGTTGGTCTTGCTCACCGTGCCGCGCGACGCCAGGCCGATGTAGATCGCCCGGTTGGATCCGTTCATGACCTGGATCCGCGCGCACCGCGAGGTGATCGGCACGATGCCGCTGAGATCCAGCGTCTGCACGGTGCTGGCGGTCAGGCCGCTGAGCAGGTTGAAGGGAATGCCGCCGGTGGAGCTGGCCATATCCAGCATCACCATGCTGCCTTGCGGCAGAACCTGCAGGTGCCGACCTGGACGTAGGCGCAGCTGACCATTCACGTTGACGATCATGCCGCTGCCGAGATAGCGGGAGGACTCGTTGCCCGGCATGTGGCGCGCGGTGCCCAGGTATGCAGCGGCAGGGTCGCCACTGACCACCTGCAGCGCCGCCATGCGACCGGTGGGCGCCGGCACTGCGTAGGCGGACACAAACCCCAGCACCGGCGCCGGGATCGTGTAGGTCAGCAGCGTGCTGTTGATGAGCCTGCGACCGTCCTTCGTGTAGCAGACGCCGGGGCCAGCTGAAACCGTCAGGCCATCCATGGATCCGGAAAGAGCAAAACCGCGAATATCTGAAACGAAGGACTGATCTGCCATGTCACATCACCGGGCTGTTGTCGGAGGCGCGCAGCCACTTGCCTCCAACGGAACGAACAATGTCACCCGGGCTTCCTGGAGCGTCTGTCAATTCGTACGCCATGCCCGGGTAGGCTGCGGGGTCGAGTGTTGCCAAGACGTCCATTGTGATCGGTGCGATGGTGATCGTGTTGGGCGCAGGGCGCACTATTGGAAGATCAGCCGGAGCAGGTGTGTTACCGAGCGCTACCCATGCAAGGTAATTTTCCGAGAGCCAAGTGCCCTTAATCGGAATCAAGCGGCGGGTTGAAATCTCGATCACATAGTTGGGTTCGCTACTTAACTGGTACATGATCAGATCTCCGCATCGGCTGCAAAATGGATCCAGCCGCCCCACCTACTGACGGTGTTAGTCCAGGCGACCTCGAAGCCGGTTTGTCCGATGTTGATGATCGAGCCCAGCACATCAGAATCCGAGTCTTGTTGCACTCGACCCGCAGCGCCAGTCGCTGGGTTGTATATGCTCACCGCAGGAGTCACGCGTTTCGGCACCTTGAACGCGTAGTTTTGGAAGTTGATGCCACCTACCGCGGCAGAATTCGAACGGCTAATGCGGCCTGCAGTTGCAGCGCCACCTGGAATCACGCTCAGGTCGTAACTTTTTTCGTAGTAGCGTTGGCACGCAGCAATGATCGCGGCCATCGGCGACACCTCAAAAGGCGAAGGCGCCGAGCCGTACTCCAGTTGCATCATCGCGAAATCGAACACGCTATTGACCGGCTGAAAACCGAGATTCTGGTTGCGCGAGTTGTGCGCAGTGCCTGCACTCATCCAGATGTTGTAACGTAGGCTGCTCAGCTCCGGCGACACGATGCTGAAGCCCCGCACGGTTGGAAATTGAAAAGGATTCGGGCAGAAAGTCCACACGTTGGCTTGCGCAATGGTGAACGTCTTGACGCCGATCGTATTGCTTAAACCTCCGTTCGAAGCACCTCCCGCTCCGGGGTCCGCTGTCGCCTCGAATACCACCTTCAGGCCTGGGTTGTTGACGCGCACCCACATGCCGTAGTGAAGCAGGCGGTTGCTGAAGCGAGCCACATTTTCCGCACGATGCTGCAACGTGATGAAGTTGTTTACTGTGTCCGTGCCGTTCGAGTTGATGACGATGCGGCATGCGTTGCTCGGCGAGAAAACGCCGGCAGGAAAGTCTTCGGGCAACAACGCAATGCGGCTCATCGAAGCTGCGGAGTTGCCTCCTACGTTATGCACGAACCGATCGACAGCTTGATAGCCTGGCACAGTGGCGTTAGACCCTCGCTGCCACAAGTCAAGGCCGCCGTTGATGATGTGGTTCCTACCCTGGTAGGCCTCAATGAGACTACCGGGCAGGCTGTCCACGAACGGGAGTTCTTTGCGCCGGCCATCAACCAGCACTAGGGGCCGACGATTCGCCATTTAGGCCACCGTGATCGGTTCGGCCTTCTCGAAGTCGATCTCCGTCGCCGACAGAGCGTCACCGATGTGCTGGGACACGTTGCCCGCAGCATTTGGAGACGTTGCCGTTGCTGCGCCAGCTGACGTGGCCAAATACATGCGTGTGCCAGGCGTGAGGCCGGAAAGCCCAGTGATCGTACCTTCCAGGTACACGGAAGCAGTTGCGCCACTGGCAACCGCGGCTTTTACGAAACCATGCGCCTCTTTGCCTTCGGCGGTTGCGTCGGCATTGCGCACATTTTCAGTACCGGCGTTAGGCCAGATATTGACCAGTGCGCCCGCTGCAAGAGCCTCGCTGGCCAGCACGTTTTTCGTTTGCACCCCAAGGCCGGACGGCAACACCGCCGGGTCAATTGTGCCGTCAGCCTTGGTCAGAAGCACTTTGCTGTTGCCACTGGTTGCTGCGTTGAGCAAGCTGGGATCCAGGTAGCCGCTGGCGTTGGTGCTGGGGACCTTCTCGGCATCGGCAGCGCCGGCCGAAGTGACGATGGTCGCAAGCATCTTGATGCGACCTGCGATGTTGGCTAAGAAACGGGGTGCGGCCATGTGGTCAATCCTCTGGGTAGATGGGTGGTTCGATGCGGATCATAGCCGCGGTGGGGGACAGGGCGAAGCCAATGGCCAGGGTGAAGGCGTCCGGGTCTTCAGGTGCATCCTGGGTGAGCATGCCGTCCTGGCCAAGGAAGATGGCCTGGTCCGGTTCCCAGTTCCAGGAGGGTTCGGTGATGGGCGCGTTGTTGAGGACGTCGACACGCTCGCCCTGCGCCGCGGCGCCGGTGGTGATGCCAATGACGTTGTCCGCGATCAGCGCGCGGTTGTCGGCGTACACGACCTCCGTCTCTCCGGCGCTGCGTACGGCGCGATGGCCGCCCAGGGTCTGCCCCGCGACCTTCTCGATCAGCGCGCCGCCTGGTGGACCAGGTGGGCCGTCCTTGCCCGGGATGCCCTGCCGCAGATAGCGCATCAGCACGACCTGCTCGCCGGTGTCCCAGCTGTAGCGCGTCTCCTGGTCGCCCATGAAGAAGACGACCGCGAGCTGGCGACCGCTGCCGAACTCTACGGTGATCTCGCTCATGCCGGCGTTGCCGAGACAGCGGCCAGGACGCGCAGGCGGCGCGTGGGCGTGGAGGAGACGCTGCCGTTGGGTTCCTTGAAGCGGAAATCCCAGGTGTATTCCTTGCCGATGACCAGGTCCTGCGTGATCGAGGACGGGATCTCGGCGATGAAGACGGGGGTCTTTTCGACGAACGCCGGCTGCAGGTCGTACACCAGCACGTTGGCGGAGTCGCGCAGCTGTGCGCTGATCTCCCACAGGCTGAAGTCTTCGTTGCCGGCGATGTCGGTACCGCAGTCGTCGGTGATCTTGACGCGACCGTTCAACGGCACGCTGTCACCTTGCTTTACGGTCATCGGGGTGTTCATTCTGGACTCCTAGGGGACTGAAGCCGGTGACCGGTGTGGTGAAGCGCTCGACATCTGCGAGCGCCTTTTTCAACTGGACCACGGTGGCGTAGTAGGCACGGGTGTGCTCGATCGAAGGCCCTTTCGGGTTATGGCCCATCTCGATGTCGCGCAGCGCGCTCGACAGCTCGCGAGTCAAGCGTCGAACCTCGCGCACAGAAGAGAGCTGCAGCTCCTCGCGTCTCACGAAACTCGCGAGCGCGTCGACAACGCTTGGGAACAGCATGATTCTTTCCGCCACTGCGGTATTGCTTTTCCCTTGCGCGGCTGTGAGAGCCTTTGCCAGCAGCTCGTTCAATGTCGAAAGTGGCATCCGATCTTTTCCTCATGGCGTTTCCGGCTCCGGTGGGATGGGGATATTGTTTGCGGCAAGGGTTTCCTTCAACCGAACGATATAGCCCTCGCGCCGCGCAAGGACCACACGCATTTGCGCCATGTCGTTGCTGATCCGCAGTACCGATTCCGCAGCCATGGTCGCCGCACGGTTTACGTTCTCGACCTCGTTCTGGGCACGCTGCGCAAGCGCCTCGGCTTTGATCAGGTCGGTGGTGCTGGAGCGCAGTTGCTCGAACAGATCAGCGGATTGCTTCTCAAGTTGCGCGTTGCGTGCACGGAGGTCGACGACCAGGCCGGCGTTGGTGTCGTTGACCGTATCCTCCAGCGCGTTGCTGGAGCGGGTACGGCGCTGGAAGATCCAGCCGATGCCTCCCATCAGCAGGGCAGTGATTGCCCCGTAAACGACGCCTTCAAGTTTCACGGGTGCCCCTGTTTGCGGGTCGATGGGTGGGTTAATTGGAACACCCGCGCCCATATCCCCCGGGCTATCGACCGCCGCTTCAAGCTCGACGTCCATCAGGCCGTCTCCTGGTCACGACGGGTGGCTCCGGTGCGTATCATGCACCATGCAGACATGATCCACACGATCGAGCTGATACTGAAGACCCCTTCGCCGCCGGTTACCACAACTCGCGTCCAGATTAAAGCCCCCCAGACGAGCACCGTGATGCCATTGCTGATCCAGGCCATGGTCATCCAGCCACCGGGCACCACGCAGCGCCACAGCATCATCAGGCCCGCAGTCACGAAGGCGGCGCCCCAGTAGATAGCGGGCAGCGCTTTGAAGAACACCTGATAGCCGACATGGGAAAACATCGAGCCGTTGGCGAACAAGATCTGCATGCCCATCATCAGCGACATCAGCGACAGGAAGAAGCGCGTCGGCAGGGTGGTGCCGACGTTCATTGCGATGCGGAAGTTGTCGGAGATCCGGTCGTCCTTGCGGCTATCCGTGAAAGCGAACAACTGCGTCTCCACGTTGCGCAGTCGCTGCTTCATCAGATCCCAGTTCACGACCCACCCCCGAACTCGCGGTAGGCATCCGCCAGCTTCACGTCGTACTGGTTGATCTTGTAGTTCTTGCCGTTGTAGAGCTTGGCGAAGGTGGCCCAGTCGTGCGACTTCAGTGCGTTCCAGCGGCGTGGATTCGACTTGACGAAGTCGACGAAGGCCGACAGCTGCGCGCTCTCGCCGGAGATCATCGCGTTGATGAATTCCTGCAGCGACTTGAAGCCGGCCTCGCGGTAGTTCGAGCCCAGGATCTGGAACAGTCCCCAGCTGGTGGCCATCAGTGCTGCGTTGCGATCGAGGACGACGGCGCGCTGCAGGCGACCGTGCTGCGCGCTGAAGGTGCCATAGCCGCCTGGCGTTGGGTTGCTCAGGTCCGGATGGCTGCGGTCGAAGCGACCCTGGGTGTATTCGCTGAACTTGTGGCGCTCGAACAGGATTGAGACCTGGCCATCGTCCTGGAAGCCGCCGCGCGGCGCTTCGACCTTGGTGACCGCTTTGATTGCCGGCACGTCGGTGTTGAGGTCGCGCGCTTCACGGATGAAGTCTGCTTCGGATAAGCGGGGCTTTTGCATGGGGATGATCCTTGAGTGGAGGAAGGGTTTAGGCGCCAGGCTCAGGCGTGAGTCGGTCCCAGATGACCGCGTTCTGCATCACACCGTCGTCGTTGTCAAATGCGATGGCGTAGTAGGCCTGACTGCCGGGCATCAGGTTTTCGAAGACAACATAGCCGTCCATGTCGGAACGCCGGATGTCGATGAGGGTGTGCAGGCGGCGGTAGAACAGCGCGACGCGTACATTGGCCAGGGGGTAGTCCTCGCCCGCATCCTCATCCCGCTGCATCACCCTGCCGCGCAAACGCTGCGTCGGAACGACGGTCGTGGATCCAGGCGCGCCCCACCACGGCGGCACGCCGCGCGTGATGCGCAGACCGTCGTTTCGCTTCGTCTCGACCGGGAATACCGGATAGAACTCCATGCGACGGAAGTCGCCGCGGCGCATGGGTCGATCCCAGCCGACCGGCTGCACGCGAACCCTGCTGCGGTTGAACACGCCCGCCAGCTGCACGGGGGTCACATCAAGCGAGAAGTTGCGCAACCGCCCGCGGAACATAAAGGCTGTAGTGCTGTTGAAATTCCTGCGCGCTCCGATTACGAAGGAGGGCTCTCGGACGTAGATGCGACCATCGCTTGCCGAAGCGACCAGGTTGCCGTCAATCAACAGGCTCACCGTCTGGCCGACCTTGCGAATGATCACTGCATGCCACGTGCCGTCTGCAATACTGGTCGGGCTAGATACGACTGTCTGATCGCCGCCGCTGGCGCTGTAGGCCTGAAAGTAAAGCCGTCCTTCGAACAAATAGACTTGCCAGCTGCTCAGGGATGAGTTGGTGTTCAACTGGTCGATAATGATCAGGAAGCTGCCGGCATCGACCGCGAGCACATTCAATTCGAACGCAATCTCGAAAGTACCCGAGCCGATGTAGAAGCGGTCATCAGTGGGCGTGCTGATGTAATCGCCGGTGCCGTCCAGGTACAACGCATTCGCCTGGATCGACGCATCACCATTGGCCTGCCACGTCGTGTTGCCGGAGGTATCGACAATGGAAACGGAGCCGTCAGGCCCCGTCAGTGGAAGGTTGAACAGCAGTGTCACGGTTTAGCGCTCCCAGGTGTCGGAGATCTCGAAGAGCGCACTGGCGCTCGCCATCTTGCGTACGAGGAACGTCTTGCCAGCCATTTGCCCTTGACCGATAACTGTCTGCCAGGCGCCGAGGATGCCGTTGAAATGGCAGGGGACCCACATGCCAGGCATGACGCCACGCACGCTGTATGGGCTGACCTGCGGCTCATGCATCCACACCGGGGCCAGGTACAGCCCACCGTCCGGGCCGTGCGGATAGGAGAGACTTCCTTGCCCGAAGTTGCTTGAACCTTTGACGTGATCGGTGTGCCATCCGCAACGAATGGGGCCGCCGAGGTTGGTGTACGAACGGGCCACGCAGAGAATGCTCGTAGCCACTGCACCACTCAGCGACTGACCTTCAAACGGATACGGTTCGGAAGTGTTGGAAGAATTTCGCTGGAATCCGAGGAGCACGGTGTGCGTGGTGTCACCCGGCTTGTAGGGGATGATGTCGCCGAACGCGTAGGTCTCCTGGTAGTAGTTGTCGTTAGAACCCTCGTTCTCCGCGTAGGTGCCGAGGAAGAACCAGAAGAACATCTCGTCCGCGATGATGCGCCAGGTGCGCGCATTGGCGATGTTGCCGGTGTAGTGGGTGTACCAGTAGGCACCACCCGGTAGCTGCTGCGCGTTCGGAAACGGCGAAGGTGCGCCGGTGTCGACGTCGCTCATCGTCTCGTAGCCGACCACGCGCGCAGCCCGATTGCCGTTGAGCGCACTGGTGTCGTCAACGCGCAGGTGCATGCCGTTCGAACCGGCGCCCTGCTTGAACACCGCGATGTTGGCACCCTGGAAAGGCTTCGACCATCCGGCGGCAGGCTTGCTGCCATAGCCAGTGACCAGGCACTTGTCCAGTACGTTGATGAGGTCACCAGGGGTGGCGCCGCGCAACACGGGCGCACCTGCATCGGAGGATTGGTAGAAACGAACGGTCATGGGTGCCTCACTGGGTAAGTAGAATCATGAAACTGGATTTCCGACGATCCAGGCCACCGGTGTCGTCGTCGGCGCCGAAGGTGAAAATGATCTCGGGCGAAAGCGGCGGGTCGTATGGCTGGCTGGATTGCTTGAATACCCAGAAGATATTCGGAGTTAATGGCGGAACATACTCTTCGATCACGGCGGGACTCCTGGGAGCACGGCGTGCACGTCATACGCATCGTCGTCGGCATCGTAGACGAAGCCCACCCGGTCGGCCAGGAGTGGCGTCATCGTGGGGTTGTAGGCGGCGAACATCGCGTTGAAGCGCACGTTGGCGCTGAAGGCCACTGGATGGGTGCCCGTGGCGTCCTGGCGCAGCTTCAGCACGCAGCCCTGCCCGTCAAGCGCCCCGTCCATGATCAGCGTGGTGTCGGTGGTCAGGGTGATGCGGATCTCGTCGTAGCTGCTCCAGTCGCAGACCACTGAGCCGGTGTCGGTGTTGAGCACGCGCTGCACGCGGCGCAGCGAAGGAATGCCCGGCGGGCCGGGATCACCCTGGTCACCCTTGGCGCCGATCAGACTTGCCAGCCACTGTGGTGCAGTGCCGGCGAACCCGTTGGCCACGGCCACCTGGTAGGCACTCAGGCCTGGCGCGCCATCGTCACCATCGAAGCCACGTGGGCCGCGCAGGTTCTCGATGGGGGTCAGGTTGATCCAGGTGGCGCCGCGGTCGTTGCTGTACTGCAGGAAGGCGCCCTCGATCCGGAAGACCACGCTGCCGTCGCCACCGAAGTAGGGCAGGGTGTTCCAGGCGGTGACGCCGTCGCCGATCTTCATCCGCACGCGATCAGCAGTGCCAGACAGCTCGATGCCCAGCTCGCCCGCGTTGAGCACCGGGTTGACGCTTGTCCAAACGGCGGGGCTGTCCCGCCGTTGGTACATCCGTTGCGCAACAACGACTAGGGGTCCGCCAGCCATCAGGCGCCTCCTCCGTCGATCACGTACTCAGCCTCGGCACCGGTGATGGCGTTGATCGGGCCGGCGGTACCGACCGTGACCGTGAAGCGCTGGATCTGGAACGAGGCCAGGCCGTTGAGCACCGAGAAGATCTCGATGGTGGCCTCGCGCGTGTCGACCAGGGTGATGGTCGCGCCGGCCGCTGTGTTGGCGATGCCCGTCTTCTCCACCAGCAGCTCGTTACCGTACAGCGCGCGCACCGTGTAGGTGGTGCCCGGCTCCGGGACACGCGGGTCGTCATCCTGGCTCGCCAACGTCTCGTCCAGGCGGCTACGGTGCGCCCAGGACACGACGAAGCCACGGCCGTCGACGTGCGGGGCCTCGGTTGGACGGAAGCCGTCGACGCGGATCTTGCCCGGCGGAAGCGGGCGTGCCGAGCGCAGAACGACAGGGGTTGACAGGAGCGACGCTTCTTCCACGGGTTGGGAGCCACGACCGTTGTAGGGCATCAGTTTGGCATAGACCGTCTGGGCCGACACGTAGGGGGTCGGATTGGGCTCGCCATACCCGGTCTCGGTCAGGTAGATCTTGGCGCCGGCCTCGTGGGACTGCGGCACCGTGTCGAGCACGCCGCGCATCACGCCGGTCAGCGTGCCCGTGTCAGGGTCGATGCCGCTGTAGGCGATCAGCTCTTCCTGCGCGCCCTTGATCACGGCCAGCGTGTAGCCGCCGAACCGGTCGTCCTCGTCGATGTCGCGGTCGATCTCGTCCACGCCGTTGACGTTGCTGATGCCCACTGAGGACACGATCGCAGGGCCGACCTGCGGGAGCGCGGTCGTCAGGGTGGCAGTGGAGGTGAAGTCCTGGACGGTGCCTGCTGCGACCAGGTCTGTCGGGCTGGATCCAAGGGCAGTGGCGTAGCCGTAGTCCAGGTCACCGCTGCGGCTCGCGAAGCTCATCAGGTTGGACTGGTCACCCGGGTTGAGGAAGTACGGCTGCTCGAACACCGCGGCGTTGATCAGCGACACCGGTGGGGTGATCGGATTGACCCACGAACCCGGATCCGGCTCGGTGTAGGCGGACTCGCTGATGGAGAAGATGTCCTCCACTGCGGAGATCCCGAACTTGTTCTCGCCGATCGAGCTGTAGTCGACGCCCACGATGCGGTAGATCTGGCTGTCGATGCCCATGTCTGGCCACCGCAGCATGAACACGTCGTTGGGCTTCGGGCGCGTGCCCGTCATCAGGATCGGCCCATCCACCTTCGACAGCGGATAGGACAAGGTCTTCAGCGTGCGCGCCAGTGCCTTGGCCGCCGGCTCGTAGGAGTTGAAGCCGGTGTAGTCGACGGACTCATACGACATCTCGCCGCCGCGCTGCATCACATTGGCCAGGTCAGCCTGCGCGATGGTGACGCGCTTGAAGTTGTCGGCGCGATCGATGTAGCTGGCCTTGATGTGGTTCTTGGTTTCGCTCCAGCTCGACCGGCTGAACTTGATGCCCTCCAGGAACACGCTGGCATCGAACACCTGGATCGTGTCGCGGTCGTAGTCGTCGCGGGCCAGCTTCAGCACCACCAGGCCGGTATCCGGATCGGTGAACATCACGCCGTCGATGTGCCGCAGGATCTCGGCGATGATCTCTTTGGCCGTGGTGCCGCCGTTGTAGATCGACGAGATCATGAAGCCTTCGTCCCACAGCTTCAGCGCGATCTGTCGCCACTGGTCGACGTCGATCCGCGCGCTGGGAATCGAGCAGCCCCACACGTTGTCGACCACCAGCTCATAGATGATCGCGGTGGGATTGCAGTCGTCGCCCTTGCGGTGCTTGCCGTCAGGAATCAGCAGCCGGTTCGGGTAGCACGACAGCACCAGGCTCATCGTCTTCAGGTAGCTCGATGTGCCGACGTACATGCCCTGCAGCACGGCATGGCACAGCCCCTCGTACGGCGGCGCGGTCTCCTTCAGCTGCGTGTTGAGGTACTGGTTCGACGGCTGACCGCTGCGTCCTTGGTAGAACAGCATCGCGCCACTGATACCGCCGCCGGCCTCGTCGCCACCGAAGAAGTCGTTGTCGTTGAACACCCAGGTGCTCACACCCTGCGGCGTGGTCGCGGTGATGCGATGGCTCGGCTCTTCGTCGTCCCACAGCACGTTGTGCAGCGTGATGCCGCCTTCCATGTAATGCGAGATGGCCACCTGCATGCCGATGTAGTACTTGTAGCCGACGATCTGCGTCTTCTTCTTGAAGAGGCTGACCTTGACCTTCTTCTTGATCGGCACCACGCGCAGGTTGCCGTACCACACGATGTTCGGACCGGTCACCTTGACCTTGCCGAAGAAGATCGGAATCGCACGACCTTCCTCCGCAGTGGGAAGATCGAAGTCATCGAGCGACGACGCTTTCGCGTTGGTTAACTTCGGGATGGGGCGCAGCAGCTCGCCAACGATGACGGCGACAAGGGCTACGACAATTGCGGCTACGAAACCCATTAGTTGCCACCTCGTGGATCGGCGCCGAAGACATTCGAGGTGAACGGGTTCTTGCCCGGCACCCACGCAAAGCCCAGCCACCGGGGGTAGTTGTTGAACTTGGTCTTGCACGTGCCGCGCGAGAGGTCGCAGCCGGCGTAGGCGGTGACGTCCATGCCGACCTCAGCGTCCAGGAATGGGGACTGCAGCGTGATCGTGTTGCCGACATGCCCAACGACGAAGCGGGCCTCGCCCAGCTGATTGACCACGAAGCCGGCGCGCAGCCAGCCATCAGGCTTGGTAGCGAACACCGGCGACACCAGGTTGGCGCCACTCACCGATGCGATCTGACCGTCGAGCCGGAAGTTCTCTTTGTTGACGCCGCAGCTGGGCGTGTAGACCGCACGGTTGCACGGCTTCTGGTACACCGGCCACGGGATGTTCTTCTCGAACTTGCTCGACACCAGCGCGCACGTGATCGTGGCCAGGCCCGTGTCCTCGTCGCGGTTGTGCGAGATGACCTCTGCGATGATCTCTGGGCGGTACTCCATGATCGGATCGCCCTCGTGGTAGCGGAACACCACTACCTCCATCGGCTCGCGCGGCTGGTAGGCGACGAACTGACGAACCACTTCAGCCTGCGCGTACACGTCGATCGTGATCTCCGGCGTGCCCTCGGCCAGGCTGAGGTTGTAGCCGGACACCGCGATCACTTCCGGCTGGAAGACCCTGCCTAAGTGCGTGACGGGGTCTGTACGGCCTTGCGCATACGCGAAGCTCTCCTTGCCCATGGTGAATAGAAACAAGTTGCGGGGTCGACCACTAAACGGGCTGGAGTCGAATTCTTCGATGCTCATCAGAGGGGCTTCTTCAGGACCAGGTTGAGGGTGATCTCGGCAACGCTATCAGTGGCATATTCCAGGTCCACCGCGTCGCCGCCGAGCCGGTACAGCGCGAGGTAGCTTATCCGCTTCACGTCGGCAGGGGTTAGGTTGCGGGGGAACTCGGTGTCCACGAAGACATTGCTCTGCCCGGGGCTGCCGGCGAAGACGCCTTCCATCTTCATCACCAGGCGGGTGCCGTCGTGCAGGAAGAACATCAGGTGGGTGAGCGCCGGATGGTTGGCGATCAGCGTGGCGTATTCCGACGTATCAGTGCGGAAATACTTGTCGCCCTGGAGGATGTCGCCGCGCAGGAAGAAGTCGCTGGTGCCGGAGTTCATCCAGATCGGGACACGCCGGCCGCCGCGGCGAACCATCAATCGGCGCAGCTGCTCGATCTCGACCTTGTTCTTCAGCATCCACGAGTGTCGGCGCGTGCGCAGCGCGTAGGTCGCCTTGGGCGAGATCCGGATGATGCCCAGCGAGTTGTCCACGCGGCGGTCGCGCGCCTCGTTGCTGATGTCCATGCCGTCGCGCCAGTTGGTGTCGCCCAGGTACAGCTCAGCGCCGCGGTACAGCTGCGCAGGCGCCTCGACGGTCATGCGGTAGGGCGTTTCGCTGGGGCTGGCCTGCACGCTCAGTGCGGCCTGCATGACGGTGTCGGTGAGGCGCTTGGGCGACACGGTCTGCGGCAGCTGTCCGATCATGAGAGGGTAGACCTTCTCGCCGCGCTTCCAGCCGCGCGACAGGATCGACGACAGGGTGATCGAGCTGTCGGTGAAGCTCTCCACGCGCGCGGTGTCATAGTCCCGATTGCTGCGGCGAATCATCAGCGTCGAGCCGACTTCCACGGAGAAGTAGCGCGTGTCGACCAGGAGCACATTGTCACCCTGGTTCGCATCGGCCTGCAGCGTGACGCCCTCGTTCCAGATCGGCACGGCGTACATGCGGCCGACCCAGCCGAAGGTCAGCAGGTCGAACAGCTGGGCGTCCTCGCGGGTGAGCTGCACGCTGTAGGAGAAGCTGCGGCGCGGGTTGGCCAGGTCCTTGACCTGCTCGTCGCCGTTGTAGGCCGTCAGCAGCGAGGTCACCCAGGTCAGCGTCTCGGTGACGCGGTTCTTCCAGTTGGGTGCGAACGGTAGGGTAACGACGCGCCGGCCGATGATCGGGACATTCCGGATCTGGCCATCGACGTCGAACCGGAAGATCGCATCGATCTCCGGCGTGCCGATGCCGGGCACGTTGAGCGTGTACCGATCCTGCTGCAGCGGCGCCATCACGCCTGGGATCGTGGCCGTGGTGGTGAACGTGATGCCGGCACCGTTGATCACCTGCGCGCTCGTGATCACCGCCGGGCGCAAGAACGCGTTCCAGACGTAGACCACGCGCTGGGTGTCGCCGCCCAGGTTCCCCAGGTCGATGCTCGCCGGCAGGATGTAGATGCCGTAGTACCAGTCGTAGTGGGGCGTGCGCAGCAGATGGCCAGGTCCGGACACCGGCGGGACGGCCGTGTAAGTCAGGCGCGAGCTGAATTGGTCCATGATCGGCCACGGCAACTCCGTGGGTAGGCCCAGCTCCGCAGGCGGGATCCGCGGCGCCGGCTGCCGCAGGTTGTCCGACACAGCCTCCGCGGGCTCGCTCACATCCGGCGACTGCAGCAATGCGGTCATCAGACCACCTTCTTGATCGCGTAACCCACGGTGTGGCTGCCGAGGTCCGGTGCGTTGGGCGATCCATCAGCCTGCAGCGCGCGCTTGAATGCCGGGAACACGACCCAGGTGTTCGGACCCTGCGGCACTTCCTGCCCCGGGGTGAACTTCAGCATGTTGCACTGACGGGTGTTCGGCACGCAGCCGATGGCGCTGAAGTAGTCGCCCGGTCGACGCACAAAGAGGTTGATCGGATGGAAGACCGAACGACCATCGAATGCATTCGTGTCGGTGCCACCGCTGATTGTTCCAAGCCATGCGACAGACGAACCTTGCGACCATGCGCCGACGCCGCCGAGCACGTACAGCGGCTCAATGTTGGTATCACTCTGCGCGATCGTCGGAATGGCATTGAGGATCCCGTCTGCAGGCACGTCGCAGCGCACGAAGCCCGGGAAAGGCTGAATGCCGCGCCGACCGACGCTATGCGACTGGAACGGCACATGATGATAGGGGGCCAGGTCACCGCGCCAGGTGATGGGATCGCGCCAGCTGCCCTCCGCGTAGGTGCCGCCAGGGTATTCGCCGATCTTCTCCAGCATGCCGAAGCACATGTGGCGGAACTCCAGCGATGCGTTGAGCTGGAACACCACGTGGAAGGCATCCGAGTCACCGAACAGATACACGTTCGGGAAAGGGCCATTGACATTGGTGACGGTGACGCCGGAGTAATTCGGGCTGCCGTTGGGCGGCAGCAGCGGGTTGAAGCCGATCGAGATGGCCATGTTGACATGGGTCTCGTCGTCGTTCCAGATGTGGATGTAGTCCGACACGCCCACCTTGCGAAAAGTGATGCGACGGCCCGGCGTTGCGGTCGGCGTGAGCTGGTTGAGTTCGACGTTCCAGCCCGCGGCGGTGACCATGGTGGCGATCGACTGGATGATGTCGGCCAGGGTGGTGGCGCCGGTGATGTTGAGGTAGCTCATGTTCAGTCCAGTGCGATAGCGGCGAAGTTGCGGTTGCCCGTGCGTGCGATGTTCGGGATGAGGATGTGGTCGACGCCGTCTTGCGTGGCGATCTCCTCTGCCGAGGAACCGAACGCCGGCACGAAGAACACGCCGTCGAATGAGCCATACCAGACGCCGCCATCTGGCGCTTGTCCGGTGACCACGCCGCCGGTGTTGACGCCTGCGCCATCGCCGATCTGGCACAGCATGCTGCGGTGCAGCCAGGCACTTCCGTCAATGGCGCGCCGGGTGGCGTTGGGGAAGTAGTAGGCATTCCACGGCATCGAGATCACGCCACCATCGATCGGCGAAGTGTTCGTCCAGCGATTACGCACCGCGCGCCAGTTGCCGCCGGGCACCAGCAGATACGCCGTGCCGATCACGCTGGTATTGCTCTCAGCCGAAGGGTCGTAGAAGTTGGTGTGGTTCGAAGTGTCGTCCGATGCCAGGAGCGTGGCATTGAGCCCGGATCCGCCCACGAACATCGGGTAGGGCCAGTCATTCGGCGTGTGGTCCGGCAGGATCAGCCCAAGGTAGATCGCGTCGTAGCGACCATTGATGCGCGTGATCACCTTGAAGTGCCGGCCGTTGGCGATGAACCAGTAGGTGATTGCCGAGGAGGACAGCAGCATCGCAGGCACGTTCGGCGGATTGCCCGCCTGCAGCACGCCTGGGTTGGCCAGGCTGTAGCTGGTGTGCCCGTACAGCTGCCAGTTGTGGATGTTGCTTGCCGGCGTCGAGGTGATGCGGATCGAACACAGGATGTCGTCAGTGGCGGACAAGCCCTTGCCGCGGAACGACACGTAATCGCCGTTGACGAATGCGCCAGTGGCTTTGCCGGCGATCACCTCCCACTGCTGCCCCGCGGCCACCAGGTCGGCATTGCCGACGAGGAAGTCGCGCAGGCGCGCAAGCAGGTCGAAGTGGTTTGTTGCGGTGCCCGTTACGTGTGCCATGGTTATTTGATTCCCAGTGCTTGTCGCCAAGCGTTGCGGTTTGCTTTGACCTCCTGGACGACACTCGGCATCGAACCCTTGATGCCTTGCCGGACCAGGTCGGCCGGATCGGTGGTGAGCGTGATGTTCGGAGCGTACACCGGGGCGACCGGATCCTGCCCAGACGAGCCCTGGTTGAAGATGTGCCGGGGGTTATCGTCCGTCAGCACCTCCTCGTTGCGCTGCAGGATGGTCGCATATTCGTCCGACTTCAGCCCCGCCATGCCGCCACCATGGTAGACGCTGGGCGCGGTGAACTCGCCGGTGCTGATGCGGCGCTGGCGAGATGCACTGCCGACGAGACCGCCAGAGTGCTGCACACCGACCGCCGCCTTGGCCACTGCGACGTAGCCGCCGCTGGTGCCGTTGATGGCGTTCTGGATGGCGCGCAGGATGATGGCCTGGATGATCATCTGACCGATGCGCTGCAGGAAGTCGGCCGCGAAATTGCGGAAGGCATCCATCGCGCCCTTGAATGCGTCACCGAGGCTGTTCGCGCCACTGATCGCGCCCGCCAGGCCCACACCGAACTGCACAACCGCTTCGGAAGCACCGCCGGAAATCTGCTCGCTGAACTTGCCCCAGAAGCCGGTGAGCTGTTGCGACTTTGCGCGCAGCAGTTCCACCCGAGCAACGTAGGCGTCGAGTGCGGTCGGATCCAGCTTGCCTTCCAGTGCGAGTGCGTTGGCGAAGACGAGTGCCTTGTTGGCCAGCTCCTGCATCAGCAGATCGTTGGAGGTGATCGCCTCGGTCGTTTTCGCCTGCGCTTCTTCGGTGCTGATGTTGCCGGATTCCATCAGCGTGTTGATCGTCTTCAGACGGTCAGTTCGCGCAGTGGCCAGTTGGTTCAGACGGTCGTAGTAATAGTCCATCTGCTCCAGGTTCATCAGCTCGTCGATCGATGCATCGGCGCGCGCCTTTGCCTCGTCCGCAGCGTTGGTCGGCTGACCATTGCCTTCGAGCTTTGCCCGGTATGCAGCGATGTTGTCGTAGATCCCGGCGTACTGATCCTCGATCGCCTTCAAGCGGCGATACAGATCCTGCTCCTGCTGCCGACCGGCCTTTGCATCGAGCGCATCGAGCTGGCCGAGCAGCTTGTCATGCGCATCGGACATGCCCTTGTTGAACTTGTCGGTGACCTCGGTACGCAGCGCGCTGATCACGCGGTCGTATTCGGTCATGTACTTCTTGGCGGTTTCGCCGCCCAGTGCACCGATGCGCTCCTTCAGATCGCTGTACTGCTTGTCGATCGCGCTCAGCTGCGACGCCAGCGAATCCTTGTTCGCCTTCTCCGCACGCACGTCGATCGCGTTGAGCGCTGCCTCGATCGATTCGATCTCCTTCTGGCGCTTCTTGATTTCCTTGTCCTGGGCCGAAGTGTCTTTGGCCAGGGGGCTGTTGTAGTTCCCCTTGTCCGTAGACGCCAGCGCCGCGGCCTGCGCCTTTGCGGCGGCATCGACATCCCGCGTTCCCTCGGTCAGGTTGGCGTCGACCAGCTCGCGCGTGATCTGCGCGGACGTGCGCAACTGATCCTCGGCGGCCTTGCGCATTTCGGCCAGCTTCTTCTTCAGATCGGCGTCGCCACCGAAGTCGAAGGTCACTGCCAGCTCAGCGGTCGCCGCACCCTTGGCCAGGTCCTCGAAGCCCAGCGCCTGCGCCGCGCCGCCGAACTGCCGCAGCGTGTTGCGGATGGCCAGGGTCATCAGGTTCAGCGCTGCGGCGAGCGAGCTGGTGACCGATCCGGTTGCCTGCTCCCACAAGATCTGGAACTCGCTGGTGAAGCGGATCCACAGATCCATCAGCCCGCCGATCGCAGCGGCGCCGGCAGCGCGGATGGTGCCGAACTTGTTGAGGAACGTGCCGATCTCCCAGCCTGCGACCGCGGCGAAGAAGATCATGAACGCGCTCTTCAGGCGGTCGACGCTCTTCGCGTTGGCCTCGGAAATGACGCCCTGCTCGATCAGCTTCGTGGTGACCGCGCTCAATGCCGCCACCAGGCCCAGCGCCTTGTACGCGAGCCAGGCGTCGACGAGGATCCCGACAGCGTTGGCCGCGGCCTCGCCGTCCTTCGCGCTCTCGCCAAGGATGGAGCCCAGGCCGCGCACGATGTCGAGCAGACCCTTCAGCAGCACCGGCGGCTCGTCGACCAGCTTGAGGATGATGTTGAGCAGGCCTGCCGCTGCCGACGCAGCCTCGGAAAACGCCAGGCCCAGCGTCTGTGCAAACCGCTGTCCATCGGTGCTCTTCAGGTACTGCGTCAGCTGCTTGGTGAGGTCGATCAGCTTGTCGTACCAACCGGAGTTGGCGATGACATTGCGGAATTCGAAGATGGCCGTGTTGAGGCGCGCCTGCTCCGACTGGAAGGTCTTGGTAGCAGCCGGCAGCTTGTCAGCCACGATGCGGCGATACTCCTCGGCCACCTTGATCAGGTTGCCGGCGCCGACCATGCCGCCCTGAAGCGCTTTGTCCAGGTTCGGGAAGTCCTTGGCCAAGGCCTTCTGCGTGATGCCGAAGGTGCCGAACAGACGGTCACCGAGCTGTCCACGCAGTTCTTCCGCCTGGATCTTACCCTTGGACGCGATCTGCTCCAGTGCCTTGTAGACGCCATCCAGTTCATCGGCACTGAGGTTGGCCACCTTGCCAACTTCGGCGAACGATTCGTAGATGAAGCGCACCGCATTCTTGTCGAAACCGCCCAGGCTCGCGGATGCCGCGAACTTGGCGTAGCCCTTGCCGGCTTCTTCGAACGAGATGCCCAGGCGGTCAGCCTGCCCACGGATGTAGGCCAGGTCGTCGGCCACCTTCTGCGTGTCGTTGTTGTTGCTGATCGCAAGCTGGTTCTGGATGCCGGTGAGCGTGTCGCGCGCCTTGGCCGCCTCGGATGCCAGGTTGATGCCGCCCTGCAGACCGATGTAGGCAGTGGTCAGCGCCAGCACCTCACCCTTGACGCGCTGCAGGAATCCAAGCGTGGTGCGCTCGCCGCCGACCAGTTTGTTGAAGCTGAAGCGCGTGCGGTCGTTGGCGTTGCTCAGCCGGTCCTGCGCCGCGGTGACCTGCCCGGTCGCCTCGACGGCGGTGCGTGCAGCGGCAGTGAGGCGTGCCAGTGCTCCCGACAGGTCGTTGGTCGAGATACCGGCCGCACGCAGGGCTGCCTGCGCCGCGCGTGCTGCTGCGACCTGGGTGTTGAACGCCTGGCTGCTCGTCTGCAGCGCGGCACGTGCGCGGTTGAGGTTTTCCACGTTGTCGGCAGCCGCCTGACCGCCCTTGGCTACGACCGCCGCGTACTGGTTCACCGAGGCGCGGGCCTGGACGTATTCCTCGCGGGCCGCACGCACGGCGCGGACCTGCTGCTGGAAGTGGTCAATGGCGCCCGCCTGCGCGCTCAGGGCGCGTTCGGACTCTGCCAGGCTACTCAGCGCGCCGCGATAGTCGAACAGCGGTCCACGGGCCGTACGCGCGGCCGCAGCCACCTCTCCGATCTTCTCCTCCACCCCGGTCAGCGTCGCGCGCGCGTTCCGGCTCGGATTCTGGATGTCGGCGATTGCATCACTGGCTGCGCGGATCGGCCCGCCCAGGTCGGTGGCGGCACGCGCCAATGTGGAGAAGCCCTTCGACGCTTCCAGGGCATCGGCGGCAAGCTGGCGGAACTGGGAGTCTCGCCGGTCGCTTGCCTGCAGCCGGGCCTGCGTCGCCGCCGCCTGCTGCGCGAGCTGGGCCTGCGCCGCCGCCAGGGCGTTGGTGCGCGCCAGGCTCTCTTCGTTGGCACGCTTCTCGGTCGCGGCGCGCGCGGCGATCAGTGCTTCGTAGTCGGAGTTGATCTGCTTCTGCGCGCGGCCGAAGGAGTCGGCCATCACCTTTGCGGCACGCTCCTGCTCATCGGCCAGGTCACGGGCAGCCTGGCGGGCAGTACGGTTGACGGTGGCGAAGTCGCCGATCGCCTCCTGCGTCTTGGCCATTGCCACGCCGACATCAGCCGCGGCGGTGCGCAGGCGCTGGCTGGATCCGGCAAGGTCGTCGACGTTGACGCCCGCCTCGCGCAAGCCATCGGACATCGCAGCCTGGCGAGTGCGTTGGGCCTCCAGGCTGGTGCTGAGCTTGTCGACTGCGCTGGTGAGGCTGATCAGCTTGGTCTGCTGCGCGTCACTGCGGTCGGCGACGCCTTCCAGCGTGTCGCTGTAGGCCTTGAGCTTGTCCTGCGCCTTCTTCAACGACGTCTCGGTCTTGCCGATCGTCGTGCCCAGCTTTTCGAAGGAGGCGATATTGCCGGCGACCGACTTCAGGCCCTCGGCAGCCGACTGCAACGAAATCAACGTGGCCTTCAGCTCATCCAGCGAGCCCTCGCCCTTCTTTGCCGCGGCGATCTGGCTTTCGATGGCTTTCTCAAGGCCGGCAATCGACTTGGTGACGCTGTCGATGTCCTTGGTGCCCTTTAACTGGGCACGGATGAGCAGTTCAATTTCGTTGCGATCGATCACGTCAGGTTACCTCGTCCAGTTTTTTGAGCAGTCGCTTGAGAACACGGCCGCCCTGCTTGGAGAGGATCGAGGACATGGCCGTCTGAAGCAAGGTCGTTTCAATACGCATCCGGTCAGCGCGCCTCTGGCGAACGATCCGAGCTTCGGACCACAACACGGCGAGCGGATAGTGCCTTGCATGTGCGTGGCCTTCCGACATCAGAAGGCTCGCGTCACGGCGGATCCCTAGGTACAGGCGGATTACTGGGGTTTCGGGTTGACCTTCTGGGCCATCTTCTTGCCCTCTGTCATCCACCAGCTCAGGCCTTTCTTCGAGATGAGACTCGCCAGAATCTCCAGGCCTTTTTTTACGCCACCCACCTCGGTGAATGTCAGTTCGGAAATGGCGGCCAGGGCTTGAACCTGGATGGGGAACGGCATCTGCTGCACCTTGGGTGCAGCCTCAGGCTCGCCTGCGCACATCGCGATCAGGTTTGCTGCGAAGCCTGGTGCCTGCGCGATGACGCGACCTGCGACCAGGGGGATGTTCTGCTTCTCGCGCTCGGCGAGATTTTCGAAGATGTCGAACAGTTGTTCGAGATCGGGAAGATGGACTCGGATTAGCGGAGACAGCTCGTGCAGCGAAACCCCCTTCACAGAGAAGGAGGTCTTGCCGACGATCTGAATCTCACGCGTTTCCGGTGTGTAATCGGAAATCGCCACGTGATGTTCCTTGGGTTAGGTCGGTTCTGCCTGACCGTTGATGTAGATCGCTGCCTGCTGGCCCTTGGTCAGGAACTCGACCGCGAAGGTCATGGTCTGCCAGTCGTCGCCCTTCAGCTCGTAGTCGCCATCCGGGGTCAGCTTGGCGTGCGGGAAGTAGTACGTGTCGTTGCGACCGTAGGCGTTGTCTTCCTCGTAGCGGATCGCGCCATAGATCGGCTGACCACCCGAGATAACCTGACGCTTGGTGCCGCCGCCAACATCGTAGGTCACCGTGAGCACGTCGCCTTCGACGATGTTCGGAGCGTCCTCTTCGATGTAGATGCGGCCCTTGGCCAGATCCACCTCGTAGTTGTTCGGCTGCGCGACGGTCGTCGGGGTGGCACCCTTGGTGATGACCACGTTGCTCACCAGCTGCACGCCCAGTGGGATGTCCACGGACACGCCCAGTTGGTAGAAGCGACCCAGCTTGACGGTGATGGTGTCGACGTCACCGGTGGATGCGGTCTGCACCACAGTCTCGGACTTGCCCTGCACGAACAGTGCCTGGTTCTCCGGCGAGATGTTGTCGCAGGTGATCGAGCCGGTAACGCTGCGGCTCAGCTGCACGGACGCGTCCTTGTTACGGACACCCTCGTCGCTGCTGAAGTGCTCCAGGTCTTCGCTTTCGCTGGTGAAGGTGAAGCCCGGGGTGTTACCGATATAACGCTCGCCCTCGCCCAAGGTGGCAGCGACGATGGAAATGCCGAGGGGATAAGGGTCGAAATAAACCTTGCCCCGGCCGAGCTTGTACTGCTTGCCGTTCAGATCGGAAGTGATTGCCATTTTGGATCCTCAGTTGATGCCGTCCGGGGGATCAGGACGGCGCTACGATACCTTCACCCCTGTGCCCCAGCAACTCCAAGGCGCACAGGCAGGAAGAAGTTCGTGCTCGCGGAGACCTCATCGCTCAGCGGCCGGACAACGCCCGGCCCCCACGAGATGGCCGTAATGAGTCGGCCCAGCAGGTACTCCTCCGGGTACAACGGATTGCCGTTGTTCTTCACTGCCTTGAGGCGACCCAGGCGACGCTCGACGGCATGCATGAAGTTGTAGGAGGGATCGCTGGGGTTTTCGGGGTCGTCCTGGGTGCGCCCATTGAGCAGCAGCATCCAGGTGGGCTCGTGCGTCGCCTGGCCCAGCTCACCGGCGAAGCGCTGGATGTCCGGACGCGGGCTCTCCAGGATCGACAGGATGGTTTCGCCGCGGTTGTCGCCGGTGATGCCCAGGCCGCGATAGACGCAGCCCTGCAGGTCGTAGCCGTACTCGTCGACCGTCATGCCGGCCAGGTGAGTGGTGAGCGCTTGCAGGATGCGCAGACGGGGGCTGATTTCAAATGCCACTGGAAAGCCTCGCGAATTGACGAAGGAACTCGTTGCTGAGGTTCCGCGACAGCTGCGGGGTGATGTCGCTGGCGACGCCGCGGAACACCTGGTCGACCGAAGGGCCGTACAGCAGGTAGACGTTGTTGGAAAGCTGCTTGGCGCCGTCCGAGTTGCGCAGGGTCTCGCCCTTCGGTAGGCGTACGGCCACTCCCAGGTTGCCATTGCGCAGCGGCACCATGAAGGCCTTGCGTAGCACCTGGGTGCGACCCTTCTTGACCTGCACGCGCACGCCCTGGCCGCGGGTGTTCTGCGGGTTCTGCCCGCGCGCGAACCGCGCCAATGAGGTCGGACGGTCGCGGCCGACGATCGAGGCTTCGATGCTGACGCTGGTGGCACGACGGTTGACGCTCAGCCGGCGACCACCTTCCAGGTAGCCTGCGGGAAAGTCAACCTGGGCGCGCATCTCGCGCTTCGACAGCGTGATGGCGTCGCGCTGGGCGACCTGGTTGACGGCGAGGACTGCGGCGCGCTCTGCCACCTGGGGCAAGGCTTCGAGGTATCGCCGCATGTCAGAGAGGCCGGAGGCCACGGCGAAGGCGACCATCGCTATACCACCGCAACCTTCCAGATCTCCTCGATCGGGCCGGTGGTGCGCGGCTCGCGTTCGAGCAGTCGGAAGCGGAGACCGTAGTCCGGAAAACTGATCACTGCGTTGGTCACAGGAGCGAGGCCGAATTCGGCCAGTTGCTCTGTCAGGAAAACGATTCGGTCAATACCTTCGAGGTGCTGGGTGTAATCCTCACCGCCGGCCGCCACTTCAAGCGTCTGCTTGTTGTGCCAGCGTGCGGTGAGGCCCTTGTCCGCGGAGATGCTGACCGAAGCATCCTCATACGACACGGCCACGCCGAAGGTGCTATGCACCACTCGGCGTGCCGATGCCTTCGCCTTGGCGAAGTTGAAGCCCATTACAGGTCGCCGTCGCCGGGCTTGCCTGCGGTGGCCGGAGCCTTGCCGGCTTCGGGGGTCTTGGCTGCGTTCTTGGTCGCGTCAGCAGCTGCAGCGGCCGGCGAATTGCCGGTGCCCGCGGTGGTGGTCGTGGTGGTCGTGGAGGTGGCGGACTGCTGCACCGAAGTGGTGGGCAACGGATCTTCGTTCACCGGCTTGCGCAGCCACTGACCTTCCTTGCCGGCCGACTTTTCCTGCTCGGTGATGGCCTTCAGCTCTTCTGCGCTGAAATCGAAGACCTTGTTCGGCGGCACGCTGATGCGCTTCTTGTCGCGAACGAGGGTCAGGGATACGAGGGGTACGCGCTTGGGCATGACTAACTCCTGGAATGGATGGGTGTTGCGTTCAAAGCGTAACCCCGGCACGTGAATGCCGGGGCTAGAGGGTGGCGCTGGCTTAGCCGACCTTGATCATGAAGGAGCCGTCCGGATCGCTGGGAACCATCAGCGGCGCCGACTGCGTCATGACCATTTCCTGCCACGGATCTTCGGTCTGCTTCCAGTTCTTCGGGAAGCGCGACAGAGCCACGAAGTCAGCATCACCATCCTTGATGGCGCCGTAGCAACGGGTGCCGCCGAATGCTTCCGGGGCGATACCCACCACTGCGAGCGGATCCATCATATCGCGCAGCACGCCGTCTTCGCCGCGTTCCTTGCCGGTGTAAACCCACAGACGCATGGAGCTGGAACCCGGCAGGCCGGTCAAACGGCCCATGTACTCGACGCTGTCCTCGAAGCCGTCGTTGATCGCCGAGATCTCGGTCTCGGAACCACGATAGTTCTTGTCGAGCAACTTCTGCACCTTCGGATCGTTCATGAACAGATCGAACGCCTCGCGGCCGAAGATGTAGTCGCGCACAACACCGCCGTTGGTACGGGTGTTGACGTTGGCACGCGCCTCGCGCAGATCTTCCAGCGGGTTGGCGTCAGCCTGGCCCCAGCGCGCGGTGCCCGAGAGCAAGACGGTAAGCGAGGGATCACGCTGGAAGTTCACGACGGTGCGCGGGTAGTTCTCGCCTTCGATGACAACGCTACCGCTGATGACAGCACTCGCAGCCATGTACTCTTCAGTCATGGTGATCATGTTGTCCTGGCGCTGCAGCAGCTGTGCCACCTTGGCATCGCGGCGTGCACCCGGGCTCAGCGAGCCGGTGACCGGGGTCTCGCCAGCCTGGCGACGGAACGGGGTGAAGATGTCCACGGCGTGCTTCGGCTTGAGGTACGCCGGACGCAGGTACATCGTGTCGTAGCCCTCGTCGGCCAGGATCTTGCCCTGGACGTTGGGAGCAACGAACGGTGCACGACGACGGTAGTCCTCGTTGACACGGTCGAAGATGATGTTGTCGTCATCGAAGTTGATGACCTGGGTGAAAAAATTCAGCCAGAACGGCTTGACGTTCCGGACCTTGCGCTGCACCGCCAGCAGGGTAGCGGTATCGTAATATTCTCCAGCCATTGGTAGTTGTCTCCTGGTTGGCTTGGTGTTGTACCGGTTACCCGGCTGGTTGGGTGATTAATCGACCGTGAGAATCGGCTTGACTTCGCCGATGAAGATGTTGCTGCCGGCGAAGGCTGCACGACGTTCGGCCAGGTTGTCCACGGCAGTGCCTGCCGGCCACACCAGCGCCAGGTGGTTGAAGAAGCCGCCGACGTGCGCCGGAAATTCCATCGTCCCGGTGTAGTTGGCCGGAACCGGCTGGCTGAGGAAGCCGATCGCGCGCTGGGTGCCATCGGTTGCTGCAGGCGCCAGTGCGACCAGTTCGCCAGCGGCGTTGAGCGCCACGACGGTGTAGAGGGCTGCACCGGCGGTCTTCAGCGCGGTGGACAGCGGGAAGTGGCTGGTGACGGTCGGCGCATCGCCAGCGAGCAGCTGGATCTGGGCCGGGTATTCACCCAGCTTGCCGTAGCCCGCCAGCATGTTGTCTTCAAGTGCCATTGATTTTCTCCGAAGTGAAGGGGCTTGCAGCTAGCTCAGTGCTTGCTGTTGTAGGTGGTGCCGGTGGCCTGGCCGAAAGCCGCCAGGATCGTTTCAGCAGCACTGACCGCAGGTGCGCCGTCGCCATTACCGCCTGCACCTTCAGCGTCGGGCTGCACGTTCGGCGAAGCACTTGCCGACATGGCCTTTTCGAATGCCGAATCGCTTGCTGCGGAAGTGGCTGCCGGAGCAACTGCCGTGGCCGGCTTCTCTTCGGCGGCATTGGCCAGGATGCCCTGCGCAACGGCCAGGGTCATGCCCGGGGTGAAAGCCAGGTGGTTGGCCAGGGTCGGACGCGAGGTGGCTTCTTCGCACTTGCGAATCGAGTCGATGCGCGCGCGCTCTTCAGCGGCGGCTTCGGCGCGTGCCTGGTCCAGATTGGGAGCAGCGGCAACAGCCGGCGCAGCAGTGGTGGTTGCAACAGGGGCGGCAGCAGTAGCGGCCGGCTTGGCTTCTTGCGTCATGTTGACGTTCTCCGCGAGTGATTCCGAGCCGGTCAGCTCAGATAGGAAATCCAATGCAGCCTTTGCCGGGGCAGAGACCGCATCGATCAGGCCGAGGGTGACGGCTTCGTCGGCACGATACGTTTCGGCCTCGGTCGCGTAAACCACATCGGCATCGAGACCGCGGTTTGCAGCTACCACGGCGACGAATTCGGTTCGGCGAGCATCCACGTTCGCCTGGATCCGGGCGCGCACCTCATCGGTGAGCGGACTATACGGGTTTCCATCTGCCTTGTGATCGCCCGAGGTGATCTGGGTGACCTTGACGCCGTCGTTCTCCAGGGCGCGGCTGTATTCGATGTGGGTCACGATCACGCCGATCGAGCCTACCCCGCCAGTCTTGATGCACACCATGCGGCCTGCCGCGCTGGCAAGCGCGTAGCCTGCCGAATAGGCCGCCGCGTCGACGACCGCCACGCTGGGCTTGATGGCGCGCGCGGCACGGATGTCCTCGGCCAGTTCGAAGCAGCCGGCCACTTCGCCGCCGTAGCTGTTCACGTCGTACATGATCCCGGTGACGTCGTCGTCGGCCATGGCCGCGTCCAGCTGCGAGCGGATGGCGTTGTAGCCGGTGACGAACCCCCAGGAGCGGCCGAAGCGGTTGAGCAGCAGGCCGCTGATCGGGATGATCGCGATGCCGCGCGCGAAGGCGAACGGCTTGTCCATGCCGTTGCGGCCATCGGCGAAGCCGTAGTTGGCCAGGGTCTCCGCGCGAGCGAAGGCCTCCTGGGTTGCCATGTCCCGACCTTCCAGCGAGATGGCGGCCATCTGGGTGAGCGCAAGTTCCACTTCCCCCTCACGGCCGCGAGCCAGAAGCATCGGAGTGTCGTTGATGCGGTTGATCACCGCCATGTCGAGACGTGCGCTCACAGTTCATCCTCATCTTCTTCGTCTTGCTGCGGATCCGGCGCGGGGTTGGCATTCGATGCCGCAGCCACGTCGGCCATTGTCAGGCCGTATTCCTCAAGGGCCTTCTTCTCGCGCGCCTTCTGCGCAAGCACCTGGCGCCAATCCAATCCCTGCTTGGAGCATTCGATCTCCAGGGTGGACAGGCAGCCGTTGATGCGCATCAAGGCGGCATTCGTTTCCTTGACCTCGTCGATCTGGCCGCGTGCCGCGCCGATCCACGTCGCCTGGCAGATGGCGTCCTTGACCAGGGGCTCGTAGAACCAGTCGCGCGTCTTGCCCGGAGGCAGCGGCAGGTTGCCGTTCGCGATGTCCTCTTCGACGTACAGCTGGTAGACCTGGTTGGCGAAGCGATCGACCACGGCCGTCTTCTTGGCCATCATCGACTTCCAGGTCTCGTTCATCGACGCGCGCGCCGAGGAGTAGTTGGTCGAGGTGTAGTCGCGAGAGAACTGCTCGTAGGACAGACCCAGGGCAGAGGCGATGTGGCGCAACAGCGACTGCTCGAAGTTCGAGCCCATGCCGCCAGGGTCACCGGCAGGTTTCAGGTTGAGCTTCGTGCCCGGGAACAGATGCGGGATCTTGGCGCCGTCGAGCGAGATGTTGCGCGCGCTCGTCAGGTAGCTCCCCATGTCGCCCATGTAGGCGCCGAGGTAATCCCGGAAACCGTTGATCGCCGCTTGCGCACCGAGCGCGCCGCCGCCGGCACCGAGTTGCGCAAACACCTCGGGACTGGGCAGCTCCGACTCGATCGCAGCCGCAAACGACGCGTTGATGACGGCGTTCTGGAGGGTGACCTCCTGGAACTTCTTCGTCATGCGCATCTGCTTCAGCACCGCCACCATGTCCGAGATGCCGCGCGACTGATCGACCAGGAGCGGATCCATGATGTGGATCACCTGCGAACGCCCCCATGGCTTGTTCCAGGCGACGCGCTTCCAGCGGTAGCTGTCCGGGTCCTCGACCTCGGTCGGATAGGCGTTACGGATGTGGGCAGCCACCGGGCGACCGCGCAAATCGCGCTCGATGCCGCGGCGCAGCAGGCGGTTGTCCATCACGCCGTTCGGATTGCTCAGGCGCGTCGGCGAGATCAGCTGGATGGCCGTCTTGAGCGGACGGTCGGCATCCCGGATCCACTCGGCCACGGCCAGGGCCTCGCCGGACATCACGTAGCCATTGGACACCAGGCGGCACAGACCGGTGAAGGTCAGGCGGCGCTGCGCATCCAGGTAACAGGCCTCGGACTCGGCCAGGATGGTGAAGCGGGCCTCGGCAATGCGCTGAAAATCGTTGGACCAGGCCTCGCCGACCGACTGGGAAAGGCCCAATGCCACCCAGTTGGGCTGGGCGTTGAGCCGGTACTGCGAGCCGATGATGTTGTCGCGGTGCAGGGCAGCGGCGCCAGAGGCGTAGCCGTCATTGAGCACCATGTCGCGACCGCGCGCGTCGCCCAGGTCCTTGATCGGGTTGATGATCTGGTCGGGCGAACGCATCGACGGCACCCAGCGGGCCGTCTCCCGTTCCATCTGCTCGGCGCCTTCAACGGCACCACCGATGGCTTGTTCCCGCAGAACGATAGGCTTGGCCGCGTCGCGGGCCATCAGAAAATCATCCCGATGGGACCGCGCGATTGTTGTACCGGCGCACCGGTGCCGCACTTGGCTTCCAGCTCCATGACGTAGCGGTACAGGTTCGCCCGATTGGCAGCGGTGAACTCCACGCGCTCGCCGTTCTGATCGACGACCACGCGGGGCATCGTGCCAGTGTTGAGCGAGTGATATGCCGCCCGAGCTTCATCGAGCTGCTTCTTGAGCAGGGGGTCGCAACATTGCATCACGGGGTCTCCAGGTCAGCCGGCGAGCTGCCGGCCGAAGTCGGCGAAAGAATAGGACTGCGACTTGACTTCGTCAAATGCAAGGGGTAGGTCGGTCGAGGTGATCATGTCGTTGCGGTCATGGGTGGCCGCCCAGCGAGGCGGGTTGTTCCAGTCCAGGTGGTGGACCCCCAGTAGCTCCGACATGCAGCCGGCCATAGCGTAACAGGTCAAGTCGGTCGCCTCGTTCCGGGTGTGCGACGGGTTCTCCCAGCCCTTTGGCGTGCGCACCTCCGCACAGAGTTCGGAGTAAAACCAGTTCGGCAGCCAGTCCGGGAAGCGCAGCATGCCCTTGCCGGGCTCGACACAGTCCAGGCGGCCCGATAGCGCGTCCTTCATCTGGTTGGTGTTGATCAGCAGCACCGGCACGTCGCCGCGCGCAACCTGAAGCTTGTCCTTCTTCTGCGCGAGCGGGTAGGTGATGCGCGTCAGCGGCGCGTTCGGGCTGGGGTCGCCTTTGAGCAGGTGGAATCGGCCGTGCTGGTTGCGCTCGCGCAGCAGGCGGTAGAAGTCGTAGGCCTTGTCGGTCACGCTCTCGCCCTTACCCTTGGAGTAGCCGCCTGAGTCGCACACGGTGAGCTTGATGCGCATCTGGCGCGATGGGTCCTCCTGCAGCGGGTACGCCTTGTCCATCACCTCGTCGACGAGCAGTTCCCAGTCTTCGACGTAGCTGGATGGCTTCACCCACTGCATCTGCCCTGGCGCATTGGGGTCCTCCCGCTTCGAGTACATGATGCGGAAACGGTCGATCACCAGCAGGTCAAACGGCCGCCCCGGACACACGCCGAACACCTGGACGATGAACATGTTCTTCTGCACGTCCACGGTCGCCTGCAGGAACCGCACTTCCGGCGGAACCATCTTTTCCGGCAGCGGCTCACTGCGCGACTTGAGCACTTCGGGCAATCGATCAGAGAACAGGCTCTTCGGAATGTAGACCTCGGCAAGGTCGTTGTTGAAGAACTTCTGCAGGCCGCCCTCGTCGCCCGTGTTCTCGTATTCCTTCTTGGCAATGAGGTAGTTCTCGACCAGCTGGCGCCACTTCATGAAGGCGGAAGCCACGCCGCGCAGCCAGAAAGACGCGATCTTGGAGCGGCGCGCAGGGCCTGCAGGCTGATCGTTCTCGTCGAAATACTGACCTTCCTTCAGCCAGCGACCTTCGAGGTTTAGGTCGAATTTTTCATCAGGCGAGATGTGGTGTTGGCACAACGGGCAGACCATGCGCACGGTCGCCGATGCCTCGGCCTCGTTCTCCTTTTCGTCCCACTGCAGGTGCTCGAACAGCGCTTCGAAACGCTTCGCGCACGACGGGCATTTCCAGTAGTAGCGTCGACGATCGCCGCGGTTATAGAGCGCGAAGATGCCGGTTGCCGGCGGCGCCTCGTGGGGCGTCTTCGGGATCCACTTCGGATCAGTGATTGGCTTGGACGGCGAGGACTCGGCCAGGGTCATCGCGTAGGAGCCGAAGGTGGTCGTTCGCTTCGATGCAAGATCGTACGCGTTACCGTCGCCTTCAATGTCGTCGTCGATTCGATCGTAGTCGGTGATGCCGACCTTCGGAATAGGCTTGCCGGCGAACTCGATCGGCGATGGCCAGGACAGGGTCAGCATCATGCCGCTGGCGTACTGCTTATCCATCTTGTTGTCGGCGTTGCGGTCGCCGCGCAGGGCCTTGCCGACCATGGGCGAATCGCGATGCAAACGACCGATTCGGCGTTCCGCGAAGTCGCGCGCTGCAGCCGTCGACGGGCTGTAGATCGTCATGTCCATCGGATCGCAGATGACGGTGTGCGTCAGCCAGTTCAGCAGCAGCGAGTCGGTCTTGCTCGACTGCGCGCCACCGACAAACGCTTCGCCCTCGAACTCCGGGCTGTTCAACTCGTTCATCGGCTCGATCATGTACGGCACGAGCGCGTTGTCCCAGTCGCCGATGTAGGCGCCCGGGTTATTGAGCTTGCGGTACTGCGTTGCCGCGTCAGAGACGCTGATGTGCTCAGCCGGCTTCAGCAGCGCGGCGAGCTCGATCACCATCTCGTCGAGGACGTTATAGTTCTTCGTCCTCGTCGGGTTCAGATGCGGCAATCGGTGCGGGAGCAGGTATACCTGTCCGGCTAAGTCGCTTGGTGAAGTGGTCGGTGACCGAGGCATGTAGGCTTTCCAGGGATTTATCGATGTAGCGGGTGACGACGGCGCGTTGCTTTTCGCTGAGTTCCACTTCGCGGTTGACCGAATCCTTGATCAGCAGAATGCTCATCTTGAGCCGCTTGAAGATCTCCGATAGTGCCTCAGCGACCTCCTCCTCCTTCCACAGCTTGCCATCCTGCTCTTCGTAGAGCTGGCGCGAGCGCATGCCCGCCCAGAACTCTTTGCGTAGCATCACCGGCAGCTCGGCTACGGTCATCTTGCGAATGAACTCGTCGTAGTCGGTGATCACCGGCGCCACCAGTTTCTGAGCAGCCTCCTTGATGTTGTAGATCACCACGTTGCCGCGCTTGCCACAAGGCGCCAGGCCTTCCAGCTTTGCCTTGACGTCACGGTTATCCATCTTGAACAGGGTGCTCAGCTGCGTGATGCTCGCGCCCTGATACAGCATCGCCTCCGATTCGGCGTCCTGTCGATTCCAACCGCCGCGCTTACCTTCGGCCATTACGGCTCTCCTTCAGTGACTGCCAGGCGCTCGCGCAACACCGCGTCCAGGAGTCCCTGGTCGAGGCGCATGAGGAGGTCGATGTGCAGTGCTATGTAGATGGGTAGCGAGCGCTGTCCGCGCCGATATTGGTTGTAGGTCGAATAGGCCACCCCCAGGAGACGGCATGCGTCACCCGGGGGTAGTCCGACCGAAACCTCGTAGCGCGGCAGCAGCTCCATGCGGCGCACGATAGATGCAATGCATCTTTTTGACAACCTTTTTGCCTTACAGCTCCAGGTCCTCCTCGACCCTGGAATGCTTACCCAGTTGCTTCATCACCACCCTGCGTGCCCGGGACTGGGCCTTCTTGAGGTATGCGAATAGGGCGTCCTGCAACGCGCGCTTGACCCCGATGGCCGCCATCACCGCCTCGTCGATCGTCCTGTCCGCGACCAGGTGGTAGACGCGCACCGCACTCTTCTGGCCCTGGCGGTGGAGCCTGCCGATCAGCTGCAGGTACAGCTCCAGCGACCAGGGGATGTCGAAGAAGCAGATCAGGTCACCGCCGTGCTGCAGGTTCAAACCATGGCCGGCGCTCTGGGGATGGACAAGCAGCATCTTGATCTTGCCCTGGTTCCAGGCCTTGACCTCGGCGCCCTCGCGGCCCATGGCGACGGCCGTACCCTTGAACGCCTCCAGCAGGCGATCCAGCGAGGCCTTGTGGTGATAGGCGACCAGGATCGGCCGACCCTCGTTCTCCTCGCAGATCTGCCGCAGCTCTTCGATCTTCTCGTCGTGCAGGTGGTGAACGATCCGCTTAGGCACGAACTCGTCAGGACCCACCTCGGTCATGCGTGTCTCGTAAACCACGCCGGAGGCCATCTGCAGCAGCTTCTGCGACAACGCCGCGGCCGTCTCCGATTCGATCTCCACGTCGTCGCTCAGCTCGATCACCATCTCCTGCTCCATGGTGTCGTACAGGGCGCGCGCGCGCGGCGGCAGGTGGATCTTGCGTACCAAGGAATGCAGGGGTGGCATCTCCAGGTAATCCTCAGCCTTGAGCGTCAGGCAGATGTCGGAGATGGCCGCCATGATCTCCTCTTCAGCGCCAGGTCGCATGGTCTTCTTGCGGGTGTACTTGTTCTGGGTAGCGTACTTGTCGAAGAATTTCCCGTAGTTTCGACCGAAACGCTTACCCTGATCAAGCAAGAAGATCTGCGCGAACAGGTGCAGGTAGCTCTCGGCAGTCGGTGTGGCCGTCAGTTGGTGCATGCGCGTCATCAGCGGTCGCACGCGGCGCAGTGCCTTGAAGCGGTTCGAGGTGTGGTCCTTGAAACTGCTCGACTCGTCAATGAACACGCATTTATAGGGCCAGTCCTTGCCCCAGGCTTCGACCAGGAACTCGACCTGTTCGCGGTTGATGATGTGCACGCTCGCCCTGCTCTTCGCGTAACGCGCACGCACGCCAGCGCGAGCCACCTTCAGGCGAGCCTTCTCGACGCGGGCCTTGGTGGCGGTGGTGTTGAGCCCTTCCTGCACGCACAGCTTCTTCTCGGCACGGCCGGCGGCATTGACGGCCTCGATCAACTCCTCGTTGCGCAGGTGCTCGTAGGAGAGTGCGGTGGTGTGCGTCCACTGCGGGATCTCGTCTGGCCATGTGTTGTTGGCCACGCGCAGCGGCGCAATCACCAGCGCGTTTTCGATACGCATGCTCACGATGAGGTTCAAGATCACCGTCAGCGAGATGATCGTCTTGCCCAGGCCCAGGTCGATGAACAACGCGCTGAAAGGGTTGTCCATCAGGAACTTCTCGGCCATGCGCTGGTACTTGTGCATGTCCTCGCGGCAACGGATGCACTCGGCCATCTTGGCGTCGATGATGTCACTCAAATAGCTCATATGCACCTTCAATTGTGTCGATCACATGGACCTCAAGGCCGGCAGCACGCATCTCGCGATGCCGGCGCAACTGGCGCGAGGAGGGCTCCTTCTTCTCGCGCTTCCACTCAACGAAAACGCACCGACCTCTGCGCGCATAGAAGCGATCAGGAATGCCGTTCTTCGATGCGGCCATGATCTTGAACTCGAACCAACCACGCCTTTCGGCGTAGTCGGATCCCGCCTTTTCGATCTTGCTCTCGCGCGGTGGGCTATAGCTCATCGTCATCACCACAGTTCCTGCAGGTCGGCGCGCGCTGCAAAGAAGTCTCGGATGAAGCCTTCGGCAACTTCCGGAACGATTGCATTGCCGTAACCATGCAGCGCTGCCATACGTGCGGGTACCCCATTTGCCATCGGGAATGATCCGGGTTCAACGGGCCTGAAGAGTCCATCCCTGCCGAGGATCCAGTCAGCGTCTCGCCAGCTACCGTGTAGCGGACGGCTCCCTGCCAGTTGAACAGCTGCGCGGTCTCCGGCAACGCCATCGCGTTCTTGCGAGGCGTGACTCTGCCTCCCTTTATCGCGTCCGACGCCAAGGACGTTGGCCATCCGACCAGGAGCACCGCCGAAGGCAAGCTGGGGCCGCGATCCCGTCCATCGCTGCGCACTGCGCGATCCATCGTCCCACCTTTGTGATCGTTCGCCAGTGGCGTAGGCCGCCCAATAAAGCCGCTGGCGCACATGCGGGGCGCCGAAGCCCGCAGCGCATAGATCGACCGCTGCGACGGCGTAATCCTGCGCTTCCAGGTCAGTCGATACAAGGTCGAACCACTCAAGTCCGTCCGGGCTCGCAACCTGTTCGCCAAAAACAAGCTCAGGCCGACACTGAGATATGAGCCATTCGACCGTGGGCCATAGGTGCCGCTCGTCAGCAAACCCGCCTCTCTTGCCTGACGCGCTGAAAGGTTGGCAAGGACAAGAGGCTGTCCACACGCGCATGTCTTCGGGGTATTCGGCAAGCCGCAATGCGCGGCTCCATCCGCCAATGCCGGCGAAGAAGTGGCACTGGGTGTATCGATCGAGTTCATTAGGGGTGAAGTCCTCAATGCTGCGGCAATCAACAACGCCAGGTGGGATCTCACCGGCAAGCACCAGCTCACGCAATATCGCTGCGGATTCGGGGTTGTTGTCGTTGTAGAGATTCAATGTCAAAGCACGGCACCGATGTCGCGCAAGATCTCGTGGGTCTCGCGGGTGTAGAAGTCGAAATCGACATCATCCGGAAACGCATCGGGCAGCTCCATCAACGGCATCGCGTTGTCTGCGCCTGCGACCTTTGCACCCGAACTGACAGAGACGATCGGGGTGTTCGTTACATCCGAGCGATACCACCGCACCACCTTGCCCAGGTACTCGCTGGAGTCGATGCGCGTGGCATTGGCCAGGGCACGCTTGTAGGCCTCGCCAAGGGTCAGGTGGCCGTCGTCGTCGAAGTTGTAACTGTCGCTAGCCGGGCCGGCCCACCTCTTCAACTTGCCCACCATTTCCATCTCCCAGCCCGTCTTCGCCAGGAGTTCTTCCTTGGTGGCGTGCTCTGGCGCCGGAGTGTAGCCCTGCACCTTCATCGCACCACCCTTGCAGTTGCGCACCGTCAGGAACTTGCGGATGTCATCGCACGAATCAATGGTTGCGGCCACCGGGGTTCCGTGGACCAGGTACTGCACCGCGGCCTCAACGCAGATGGCATTCTGCGGGTTCTTGGTGATGCCGAAGTCCGCGTAAACGCCCTTGCCCTTGTGGTAGGTCAGGCTGCCGTCCTTGTTCTGCTTCGGCTTCTCGTAAATCGCGATGTAGTTGTTGACGTTGGCCGAATAGAGCGCCTTGTAGCGCGTCTCCTCCGTGGTGTACCCGGTGTCGAACTCCCAGGACAACATGATGTAGGCCAGGTCGTTGATCCGATCGCGCGGGCAGCGAATGACGATGCCGTCTGTGTTGCCTGAGACGACACTGATGCCCTCCTCCTCCAGGGTCTCGATCAGCATCAGCAGCGCCAGCTGGCCCGTGAGCGTGGTCTGGATCATCAGGTCGGGTGCGTACAGGACCGACCACTTGCTCCCGAACTTGCCGAAGGATCCGTTGATGGTGATCTTCAGCGCTTCGTCGGTCACCTTGTCGCCGGTCTTCTTGGCCACTACGCGTCGGGCCACGATCTTGCTGTAAACGCGCAGGAAGTCCTCTCCCAGCTGTTTGGGGTACAGGCGGCAGTTGAGGATGGTCTGGGGGTAGTAGGCCCGCACATCGCGATCCAGGAGGATGTAGTCCTCATCGCTGACATAGCTGACGCAGCTTTCAGTCGAGTGCAGCCCGCCGATACCCATCGAATAGACCGAGCGGCCCATGCGCACCTTCAGATCACTCAGGGCTTTCGGCTCTTGCAGCTTGTCGCTACCGGTGATGATGAACGGCGAGGTCCTGGCCACTTCCAGGATGTCCTGCATCTGCTTGGTCTTGAACTGGATGAAAGCCGGCGGCTTGTAGAAAAACGTCGTGCCCGGCTTGATCTCGGGGCGATACAGCTTGCGGCCCTTGATCTTCTCGATCTCGCTCTTGATCACCGCCTCGGCCACCTGCGCATCCGACTTCGAGCGCATGTCGATGCCGTATTCCTTGCTCATGTTCTCGCGCAGGAGGATCTGCGGAGCACGGTTCTCGGCCAGGTCGATGGTGGTGTCCAGGTCGTTGCCGTTGTAAGGAATGAGCACCTTGCGATCGGCCGGCGTGATGATGGCCGCCTCGTGGATCGGTAGATCCTGCAGACGCTTCGAACCCATGCGCCCGCCGTAGGTCTTCAGGCTGATCGCAACACCAGGTGCCATCTCGATCAGGTCGATGTGGTCAACATAGCCCGGCGTGTCGCACTCGTAGAGGTCGCGAAACTGCCAGGGTTTGATACCGCCCACGATGATCTTGTCACCAGCGGCCTTGATCTCTTCAGTGTCGGCGCCGCTAAGCGCGAGCGAGAGGATCGGCATGTCGTAGTTCATGCCGTTGAACGTGATCACCGTATGGGTGCGAAGGATGGTTTTGATCCGATCCTTGTTCGGCGTGAAAGTGTCGATTGTGCGCGGCACACCTGGCCGCGGCTTGAACATCTCGAAGTAGACGAACGTCCGGCTGACAAAACTCTTGATGCCGAGCAGGAAGTAGTTCTTGTAGCTCTCAATGTCGAGCGCCGCACGGGTGCGGTTGGGGATACGCATTAGGTTGTGCCTCTATGCAATGGCGGCTAGGCCGCAGAAAAACGCGAGGGTCTTGCAATAAAAAAGGCCCCCCGGTCTATCCGAGGGGCCTCGTGCCGCTACTTACAGATCGGCGTCATCACCGTCGTTGTCGTCGTCGATGCCCTCGCCCTCGATCGGCTCGAACACACCTTCGTCGTCGATACGACCTTCACCGAACGCTTCACCATCGTCGAAGAACTGGACCGCGACCAGGCCGCAGTTGATGCGCTTGCCGTAGCCGGCGCCAGTCTTCTTGCCATCCTGATACCACAAGCGGATCAGCACGTTGCCGAAGCAGCCACCGTAGAAGGTCTCGGCGATGTCGTCTTTCTCCATCGGCAGTCCGCGACGATTGCGAACACTGATCTTGCGCGATTCCCGCGCCGAGATCGTCCAATGGTCTTCGTATTCCGGCTTGTCGCTGTCGTCGCCATCGCGCAGGCACAACTTGTCCTTGGCGATCTTGCCGGCATCGTTCGCCGTGATCAACTTCTTGATTTCCGCATCGACCAGGGCGTGCACGGCCTTGTGATGCGTCTTGTTCAACATCGAGACAACGCCGTATTTCGGCTTGCCCTCTTCGCCCTTGTCGTTGGTACCGGCATACGGCTCATCCAGGTGCGGGTGCGACAAGCGAACCTTTTCCAGGAGGATGCAGCCATCGGAGTACAACTTGCCGTTCTTCACGGTCTTGACGATCTCACGAGTTGCCATTTGCGCTTTCCTATTTAACGGATTTTCGGATTAAGGGGTGTTGCTAGGGACCGTCACAACTCATCAGCGTCCAGGTCATCAAACACTGAGTCGAGTGCGGCTTCAATCGGCTGCCGCTTATCGGTCAGCGGTGCCAATGTGGGTCGGCCTTGCGGCCGGAATGCGAGTGGGGTGACGATGAGCGGAATGACGGCACGCGGCACGCCGCTCTTGCGCAACAACTCCTCTGCCTGAGCAGGGGTGATCATGGAACGGGGTTGCACCTGGTCGAGCGTCAAACCCGCCTTGGTGAGGCTCTTGGTCGCCTTGGCCTGGCTGATGAACTTGCGGTTGGTGCGCGACTCGACCAGCTTCTTGCCGGGAATCGCCTCACCTTCGATGCCGCGCCGCTCCAACTCATCGTCGACAGACTTCCACCAGGCCTCTGACGACTTCCGGTACTGCACCAGGTGCGCAAGCATCTTGGTCGACATGCGCTTCGCCGGCACCGGCACCGGATTGAACTTGCCGCTTTCCAGGCGTTCGCCCAGATCGTCCATGTCCTCTTCGGTGATCTCGGCTTCCAGGTCAGAGAACACGCCGTCGAGCATGCGCTCCTCGAACACAGCGCGCGCCATGCAGTCGTTCTTGATCTTGCACCACTGGCATCCGTCCTCCGAGGGCTTGCGCGGCGCATTCGGCTGCCAGGCAGCGTGCGCACGTTCGCGAGCGTATTCGGCAAACTCCAGCAGCTCAGCGCGGGTGATCGTCCAGGTATCGAAGTGGCCCAGCCGCGGCTGGCAGATACGAATCGTGATCTTCTCGAAGTGGTACCACTCGTCGTACTCCTGGAATGCACCGTAGGCGTAAAGCAGGCCCTGAGTGTTGCCCTGCGCAAAGACCTGGATGCCCTTGCCGTACTTCAGATCGGTCACCACCAGGTGGCCCGGCAGACAGGTGATGCAGTCGCTCGTGCCCTTCTGGTTTGGAATCGGCGTCAGGTCGGAGAAGTCGACGCGGACCTCAACGTATCGGTCGCCGGCCAGCTCCAGGCACCACGTGACGTACTCCTCCACGAAGTCAAGCATGACCTCGTCGATCTCGATGTCGAAGACCTGCTCGCCCTCGCGGATCGACATGATCTCGCCGATGCGATGCTTGGGCTTGTAGCCGGTGTTCAGCCACTCTTCGCCGACGTCGTGCGCGACGGTACCGGTCGCGGCGTCAATGCCTGCGGTGTCGTGCGCCATGAGGTTCGGAATCAGCGACCCGCTGCAGGTCATCCACATCTTCGACGAAGAGGGTGCGAAGGCCGAGTGACCATTCAATCGCAGCTCAAGCTCTTCGAGGTTAATGGGGATCAGCTTCGACATCACTACCTCGGCAGAACATGGTGGGGTCGGTCGGCACCTACAGTCCCCCGACTACGGACGCTTTCGACCCCATGAAAAGTGCTGGCTTGCGCGCTGCGTCCGCACCGGTCCAGCGAATGCAGAGTTGAAATTAAGACAGGGTTCGCATCCTATCCACTGCACTCTTTTCGAAAGCGCACATTGCGGTGTGACGTCGCAAGAGCTTACCCCAATTGGCTGCTGGGCCTTCTCTTTACGCGATCCCTGCCAAGGATCGCAACTAACAACGTCACACCGCAATGTGCACGCTTTGAGGAAACGCCTGACCTTTGCAGGCGGCCGCGCCGACACGTCGGCACACAGGCGTTTCCTCAAAGCGCCCTCGGCAGGCATGTTCACCTCCGAGGACGCACTACACCCGAAGCCGTAGCTCCCGGTCAAGCGGTATTACATTTCTTCGCCTTCGCCGTCTTCACCTTCACCCGCACCGGCACGCAGCTCGGCGAGCTTGGCTTCCGCCAGCTTGAAGACGCGGTCGAAATCCTTTTCCAGGATGTCGCCCATCTTCTTGTAGCCCAGCGGCTGGAAGACTGCACGCGCCTGGTCGAGGTCGAATTCATCCTTGATCAGGGTCAGCGCCGCGGTGACTTCTTCCTGGGTGCGCTTCTGCTTTCCGGCGGCAGCGGGCTTGCCGGCAGCTGCGGGTTTGCCTGCGGCGGCAGGCTTGTCGGCCGGGGCAGTGGCGGCCTTCGTGCCGCTGCCAGCGTGGGCGGCGGTGTTGCGGTCCAGGGCTTCGATCAGGAGGCTGATCTGATTTTCGATGCTCATCTTCGGTTCCTTTGTTGTCGGTATTTGAGTCCGGCGACTTGCCGGCGCCGACACAGTAGGCCTGAGCGAAATCTGGGTGTCAACAGTTTTTTTGAGTATTGACAAATTAAGGCATCCGCATAGGCTGACGCACGAATGGCATCAGTTCGCATGTCGATGGGCACTACCATGAAATATCCGAAATGGGTCACCGAGGCCCCCAAGAAGAAGCAGGCGTCAGTGAAGCTCCTCTATCACTTCCGCCTCGCCGCGCTGCAAGATAACCCGAAGGCATCGCTGGTGGCAGTTACAGATAAAATTGGCTACTCGCGCGAAGCAGTGCACATGTGCATTCGTCGCGGCTATGTGTCGCGCGGCATCGCTGCGTGCATGGAGAAGCATTTCGATCAGGACGTCTTCCCGACAATCATCATGGCCCGCGAAGGCCTGATCAAGTAACGAGGTCCGCGTGGCTATCAAAGAAAAAAGCGGCTACCTAGCCCGCTACGGCGAAGTGCTCGCCGAGAACGGCTACAGGGTTGTGCCCATCGAGATCGGCGCCAAAAAGCCGGTGTTCAAACAGTGGAACCACCTGCACGCCAACACATCGGCGGTGCTGGATTGGGTCGCCAGTGGCATGGGCGAAAACGGCGTCGGCATCATCACCAAATACACGCCGGCCATTGACATCGACGTGCTGGATGAAGACGTCGCGCAGAAGATCCAGGACTGGTGCCACGAAAACCTCGGCCCGGCGCCGGTGCGCTTCGGCAACAAGACGAAACGGCTGCTGCTCTACCGCACCGACATCCCTTTCACGAAGCAGAAAAGCGCCGTGTTCGAGGACGAGTGGAAGCAACGCAACCACGTCGAAGCGCTGGGCGACGGGCAGCAGTTCGTGGCCTATCACATCCATCCCGACACCAACATGCCGTACCGGTGGGACACGGACGAGACACCGGAGAACACGCCGGCCAAGCAGCTCACGCTGATCACGGTCGACCAGCTCGAAGCGTTGATGGATTTCGCCGAGAGCCTGTTCGCCGAAGAAGAATGGGTCCAGGTCAAGAAGCGGCAGATGGGTTCGGGCGCAAACCCGGACGATCCGTTCGCCGACGTCCAGAGCACCGTCAACATCGATGAGGACGAGCTGCGGCGCATGCTGCTGATCGTGCCGGGCGCCGAGGACTACGAGCGCTGGTACGAGATCGGCATGGCGCTGTTCCACCAGTTCGATGGCCAGGATACCGGCTTCGACATGTGGAAAGAGTGGTCTGCCACTGCCGACAACTACGACGAGAAGGCCCTGCGGCCGAAGTGGAAGTCGTTTCAGGTCGAGGGGAAGGCGAAGTCGCCGATCACAGCGCGCTCGATCATCAAGCTGGCGCGCGAGGCCGAAGAAACTGCCGCGCTGGTGGAAGTCCAAATGCTCCGTGGCGCCTTCCGGGGTGCGACGAGCGAGAAGGAGTGGAATGACGCATGCGCGAAGGTGCGCAAGTCGCAGATCGGATCAGTGGCCAGGTCAGAACTGACGGAGTTGGCCAAGGATCGCTACAAGCACATCACCGGCGGCAAGATCAGCATTGGTCCGCTGCGGCAGGCGCTCGCCTACGATTCCTCGAAGGAAGGCATGCCGGGCTGGTGCCGGGAATGGGTGTACGACACCAGTGACGACCGCTTCGTCAATCGCCAGTCCAAGATCACGTTGACCATGCAGGGCTTCAACGCGGCCAACTCGCGCCTAGCGTTGAGCAAGAAGGACATCCTGGACGGCCGCACTCAGCCCGCGGCGCCGGCCTCGGATCTTGCGCTCAACATCTACCGGATCCCGGTGGTGAACGGACGCATGTTCGCGCCTGGCGAAGACATCATCTTCGACGACGGCGGCCGCACCTGGATCAACACCTACCGCAACGACTTGGCACCGGATATTCCGGTGAAGCTGGGTAAGCGCGACCGCCGCAACATCAACCTGGTCGACAACCACATCCGCCATCTGCTGCCGAACGAGCAGGAGTACGGATACCTGAAGCACTGGCTCGCCTTCATCGTGCAAAACCCGGGCGAACTCACGCGCTGGGCGGTCATGCTCCAGGGCACCGAAGGTGACGGGAAGAGCTTCTTCATGTTCCTGCTCAAGGCGGTGCTGGGATCGACCAATGTCAAGCCCGTCAATGCGAGCACGCTCGAATCGAACTTCACCGACTGGGCGCATGGTGCGCAGGTGATCTTCATCGAAGAGGCCCGCATGCTCGGGCACGGCAGCGCCGACGTGCTGAACAAGATCAAGCCCAACATCACCAACAAGGAAATCGAGATCCATCCGAAGGGCAAGCCGCCGGTGGGCGTGCGCAATACGGCCAACTACTTCATCACGTCCAACTTCAAGAACGCGATGCCGATCGGCGACAACGACCGGCGCTATGGCGTCTTCTTCAGCCAGTGGCAGTCCAAGGAACAGTTGACCGCGTTCAAGGCGCAGCATCCGACCTACTACCGCGAGCTGTACGACACGTTGGTGCAATCGCCGGGCGCCCTGCGCAAATGGCTGCTGCAGATGGACATCCCGCAGGATTTCATCGAGATGGGTGAGGCGCCGATCACCAAGGCCCACAAGATCATGTCCAACGCCGCGACGCCGCAGTTCATCCGCGACATGCGACAGATGATAGAGGAGCGTCTGAGCCCGCTGATCACCACGGACCTGATCAGCATGACCGAGCTGACCGAACTGCTGGGCGAAAGTGGTGCCGACATCCCAGAGAGCAAAACGCTCAGCCGGGTGATGGAGATCAACGGCTACACCTCGCTCGGCCGCTACATGATCGGCGAATCGCGCCACCGCTTCTGGTCCAGTCGCCCGGAGAAGTTCCCCTCGTTGACCGAGGTGCGCAAGCACGTCGCCGATGCCGCGGAGAACAGGCCTGCAGACGCTGCGCCGATCGAGAAGGTGTTCAAACGCCGGCAGCCGGATCCGGATCTGCCATTCGAAGACCTCGACGCCGAAGACGACGAGCTGTAACGAAAAAGCCCCGGTCTCCCGGGGCTTTCTCTTTTCCGCTTCGGACAGTGCGCCGATTGGCTATGCAGGTGTTGCGACTTCCGAGTGTGGAACCTAGGTGCTTGATCGGCGGGATCTGTGCATGGCGCCGTGGCCTCGCCTGCTCCCCCGTCGATCAAGCGAGCCCCGATGATGCACGGCCGGCGGGTTAGCCGTCAACCGGACCTTCCGGCGGCACATGCAGGTCGACGGCAGGATCGCCCACGCGCAGGTTGGCCTTGGCCATCGCCCGCTGGTAGGCCTGCTCCTGCGCCTGCTCTTCCGTGATGATGCCGGTGCCGATGGCATCGCTGTTGGCGGTCAGGATCTGCCCGTCTGCCAGGTGCACGGTTGCGACCATGCCGTGGCCGCCGGCCGTCCTCTCATACGCCACGTCCACCACCTGCGCCAGGTCGGTCTGGTCGGTCGGGCGTGCCCGCTCATCCAGGCGATCGTCCATGGTGCTGGTGGGCACGGTCGGCCCCTGCGGCGGTTGCTCGTTCTTGTTCATGGTCAAACTCCAGTCTCCGGCGACAGTGCCGGGCTGGCAGATTAGCGAGAAAACTGACCGGCCCTCGTGAGGGTTCATGCACGACATCTGGCCCGACCCGAAGGCCCCAGCGACGACCCCGCAGACCGAACAGGCCACCTCGCCGCTGCGCCCCTGGGCGTTGAACCAGTGTGGCCAGGATCCGGGGTGGTTGGCCAGGTTCCGCTCCAGGTGCCTGCCGATAATTCGCAAATGCAGCAGCTCGGCCGCGGGGTCGGCGACCAGGTCGGAGCCTGCCGCAATCGCCGCGAGCAGGAACTGCACCCGTTGGGCGTCGTTTTGAAGCTGGTCAAATTTCGTCGAAATCGACATGTCGGTGTCCATCGTGTCCTCCGTGCCGGCGAAAGTGCCGGTCGGACAAGGGTACACCGTGGATTGCACCGTGGCGCCCCGCTGGTCAGAAATGGATGCTTTCGACCACTGATGGTCAATTTCATCAAATTTTTACCGGAAAAAACCCGCATATCCCTTTTAACCCCTTATTCCTATACGGCCGTTACGGAAAAAATAAATAAAAATCTCCAGGCAGCTAATAGGAAATTGAGGGTTTGGGGGGCTATCCGGGTTTTTGCCCCGAAGTGGTCGATTTCGGCCCCGCCGTGCACGAAACGCCCCGAATCGACCAAATTGCTCGCGGTATGCGTTTTGCACGTCGAAAAGATGCAATGCATTCTGGCGCCCTAGCCGGTTTGCGGTGTTCTGTCGGACCGAGGCTCAGCGCCCCCGCCCTGCCCAAAAAGGCCCGGGGAGGGACCCATCGACACCAAGACCTCACACCCCCGCTCAGACCGCACCAGCAGCCCCACACGGCCCGCGCAGGGGTCAAGGTGAACGCGGGTAGCGGGTAACACCCAACACCCCTCATATCGCCATACAGGAGCACGCACCCAAACACCCCCATCCACCCACAAACGACGATGGGCCGCACTAGTCGCCCAGTGCAGCCCATGTATCCACCCATCCGACCCACGACCCACCCCATACAGGGGCAGGCCTCATGCATTCACCCATCGCATTACGGCCCAACGTCAGAAACGCGAAAGGGCCAGACGGTCACCCGTCCAGCCCTGTCAAATATTCGCGTTTTCGACCACCTACCCCTACGTGGTCACTTTCTTCTGTTTCTTACCGCTTACCCACATGGCCCGCGCCCGTGCGAGGTTGACCGGTAGCAACTTCCGATGATCGCCATACCAGACCACAGACGGCAGGCCCAATGCATGGCGATACGCCTCATGCATGCCGGTTGCCCGTAGTGCACTGCCCTGCCGCCTGCCGTGCAGAATCTTTTCCGCCATGGTCGCCGTCAGCAGCGGATGCCCGCTAACGTCGGTCTCCACATCCCCCACGAAGTAGCGATAACCGACCACAATCCCATGCACGCCATACACCCGTTTAACTCGCACCTTTGCCGGTGCCTCCCCCTCATCCTTTCGGGCACGTGGGCGCAACAGCTCACCCACGGCCGTGGTTAAGGCTGCAACGCCGATGGTCAGCCACGTCACCCACTCATCCATCACCACACCCCCGCCTTGTGCAACACCAGGGCGCCGGCCGTCAGCACCAGGCCAACCACCACCAGGGCGCAAAAGGTGCTGACTATCCGCCAACCATTGCACAGCACCCACCACACCAGGGCGCATGCCCCAATGGCCAGGACGACCGCGACCATGGTCACCACCAGCAGGCCAATCAGCAGAAAGGCGACACCGTAGGCCGCTGCGCACACCAATGCGTCACGCATGGTCACCCCTTCGCCATTGCAGTGAGGGCGCGCAGCACAACCGCCGCACCGGCGCCCAGTGTGAGCGCCCAGCCGTAGCGGTGCACGATTCCCGCGACCACGGCCCCCACCACCAGCGACCACGCCAGCACCACCAGCACAACGGCTACCGTGTCGGCGCTGGTGCTGTGCGGCGGCTGCGCGCTTGGATCGAATTCACGGATGCGCTTAGCCATTGGACACCGCCATCCGCATCGATCCACGTCCAGCCCACACGCGCCAGTCTGACCATGCGGCCGCAGGCGTCATGCCGATACCGCTGTAGTCGGTCACGTCGTGCATGGGCTGGCCCCACTGGTCGCGCTTCGTGTCATCCCGCAGCGTGGTGCATACCCAGATATGCGAGCTGCCGGGCACTTTGTAGATACAAGGCTTAGTCATTGCGGCGGGTCCTGTGTTCGGCCGCCCCGCGCAGGCACCATGCCAGCAGCGCGACAACGACCATGGCGAAAGTTGCATGCGTGATCGGAATCACCGCATCGGTGGGTTGCGGCATCGGGCATTGCTGCGTGCTGTAAGTGTTCATAGGCACCATTCGATGCGCTGCTCGCGCCAGTTGGCTAGGCTGTTGTGCGATGTCACCCACCGCACATATCCCCACCGGCGTAGCTTGCGCAGAACGTCGCGCCGCCGCTCAGACGGCACGCCCATAGCCTCTAGGCCGTCCCAAGCATTCGAGTAACGCACACCGTCTACACGTACTGCGGTCATTTCGCGCATGCCATTACGCTTGGAAACGTGGGCATAGGCAACGGCGATAAATTCAGTGCGAATGAGGGTATAGGGCAAGCGCACGGCCCAAGCACCATTTGCACGGCAGATATGCGGCTTGCCGGGCAACGGGCATTGCGTTTGCTCAGCCACGGCGCACCGCCTTTGCCAGCTCGCGCAGGTCCACCAGCTGCGGCAGCGGCGCGACCTTGCCGCCTACCGTCATGTGTGACTGCCAGAACTTGGCAGCGTCCAGGGCGCAGGCTGTGCGGCCGCACGTGTTGGCCTGCAACTGGTCACCCTTGATCATCGGAATGGTGTTCATGCCTCCTCATCTCCTTTTATGCCGACAAGCCCCGTCCGACGCTTGCCGCAGCGTGGCAACCGTCTAGCGCTCTGCGCGCCCACCGGCTCAACCTGCAACGTGTATTGCGTAATTTCGATATTCATGGTGATAGCCTCAGCCGCATGACATTTCAACGCATGTTGCATGTGGCCTCCTATCGTGCTGACCTGTGCATCGGTCAGCCCCGCCAGCGCATCGACACACAGCCGGGCGCGTTGCGCCTCGCGGCGATTGCGGCGGGCAGGCTGCGACGTGTTGTCGTATTGCTTCAGCGCGTCAGTGATGCAGCTGGGCAGCTCGTCATAGCTGCAAGGCGTGTTGAGCATGAGATGCGAGGCGGCTTGCTGGAGCGCCAGCGCGAGGACCTTAGACAGTTCGGCGTGCGTCATGTCACTTCCCCCGTCTCGCGGCTGATGATCCAGCTGCGCGCACCACGGGTGTAGCGAGTGCCGGAGTCGGTGTAGTCGATACGGTCGGCAATCTCTCTCGCGCAATCCTCCGCCAGTTCCTGCGCCAAGGTATCGGCGTAAGTGCCGGCATCGTGCACACCCCATATTGATTGCTGCGCGTCGGTCTCGTTGCCGTCCACGTCCAGCAGTGTCACCACCACGCCGATGTACGACCATTCATCATTGCACCACGCCTGCATATTGTCGTAGTCCGCACGCGCGGCCTGCGCGGCTTCTTCGCGATTGCGGCAACCGTTCCAACCATCGCGCAACGCAATCTTGCATGCTGCGGCGAAGTCGTACAGCGACCAGGAACCTAGCCGCAGCTCGCCGCCACGCTTAGGGCGACGCGGACCGTGGCCGCTCTCACGCACCGGACCGTGGCCGTCCTCCCACTCCCACGGCGCGCACACATCGGCGTCGTGCTCTTTGGTGACTCGAAAGGTTAAGCCGTCGTGCGTGATGGTGGTCATGTCGTTCATTAGTTTTCAACTCCCAAGATTTGAATGCGCTTACCCATGTGCACAACGAAGTGCTTACCCGCATGCTTGCGCACAACTCGCCACGCTCCCGCATAGCGCACAAACGTCGAGCCTTTGCGGGTGAAGCGTTCCAACTGCTGGCTGTCACGCGTGTATGCGTGCCCACCGAACCCGGCGCGCTCAGACTCAACGTAGACACCGCTAAACTGCGAGTCGGTGAACTTGTGGGCGGCGGTGTCTTTTGCAGCAGCGAGGATCGCCACGGCCAATTCTTTCGCCGCCAGCGGGTTCAAGTACACGGTTTCGCCTTTGCCCGGCAGCGAGATAGCAACGTCATTGCCGAACCGGTAGATGTAAGAATCTTTCATCTCACTTAGCCTCGCTGCAAAGGGCGTCGATGAACGCATCACGTTTGGCGCTGTCGTCGGCCGCGAAAAAGAAAGCCACATGCCCCGGAGTGTTGCTATCGCCGCTGCCGTAGCGGAATTTTTCAACAGTGCCGGCAGGCATGTTCAGCGCTTCCCATCGCAGCAGCTTGCGCGGACGGCCGAAACCAGGGTCTTTGCCGTATTCCGCGCTGATATAGGGCCACGCGCGGCTAAGAGTGGCCTTGAACTCCACGCGCACATTCACGCGGCCGGCCGGGGTTTCGCTAAACCAGTTGCACGTCAGCGAGCCGCGATAGCCGGTTTGCTCCACTGACCAGTAGATGCCGTCAGTGTGCGCAGTGATTGCGCCGTCACGTTCGTGATACTGGTCCACCTCTTTGTAGCCGGCGAACGTGCCGCGGTAGGTGATGCCAGCGATAGGCGGATAGCCGGCAATCAGGTCTTTCAACTGCTCCACGCTGTCCAACTGGTAGCACACCATCATGGTGCGGCCGTTCGGGATGAGATGACGCGGCTCGCCGATGATGTGCGGAGCGATGGCCTGCATCGCTGCGGTGTCCGCCTGTAACTTGGCGATTTGTTCCTGGGCCCGGGTAATTGAATCGATGGTCATGTCGGTGACTCCGTGTTGTTGGTGTGGGGCTAGTCTAGCGGTATGCAAAATGCCTTGCAATAGGCAATGCGAAAATAATTGCAGAAATTTCAGGTCGCCCGTGCAACCGTGATGCGGTAACCCTTTTCCTTCGCGAGCTCGCGCACGTGGTGTGGGTCTGACGTGCAATTGAACGCGTGCCATGCGCCGCCGTAGCGCTGCATATTCCGACCGCCGAGCATGTACCGCATGTCACTGGCGGCCTTCTTACCGCACACGCCCACGAATAGCTTTTGCGTGACAGCATTCGTATGTGCGTCGAGGGCAGCACTGGCGATGGTGATCACGCGATCAATGCGCGGATTCACCGGCAAGGCGCACAGCTCAGCCAGTGCCTCATTCAGGGCTACGCGCATTTTGTCTGCGGCGGCGTAAACGTTCATGCTGCACCGCCCACGCGTGCCAGTGCCGCCGCAACAGCCGCGCGCTCATTAACGTCGATATTGCGCTCCAATCCGGCCGTTATGATATGAAGGTGTCTGGCAGCTATCACCAGGCTAGCAACGGCGTTCCGGGCTTCATCCGCCTTGTCCGCCCATTCGGGATCAGCACGTAGCCGAGCCCACACGGTCATCGCCTCCATCACCGCCAGCACATCGACAGGGGCGCTCACAACGAAGCCCACATGATGACGGCGACGACGCACAGCACGCCAGCCAGCGGCAGGCGCACAGCGTGATACAGGTCCACGACGGTGAAGGGTGCGCGCTGTGCCGGGCGCATGCGCACCTTGACAGGCGCAACGCGCTGCACCGACTGGCGGCTTTCGGGTGCAGCCCAGTCGATATTGGCCTGCGACTCCGAACGAACTAAGCGGTTTTCATGGCGATTGAAAGACATGTTGCGTATCTCCGTTGTGCGGCTGGGCGGCGTGCCCTGCTGATGTGACTAGATTGCCGGTATGCAAAAAGCATTGCAAGGGGGTAGCGCGAAAAAACATCAATCTTTTTCTGAACGCATTAACCATTGCGCAGCACGTCGCTATAGATACGAACGGGCGCACCGCATGCGCGCCTGGCGCTGTCGCCGCCCAGCCTGGCGATGCAGCGCGCGCTACGGCGCCACCCTCACGCACGATGGTCCTTACTTCGGCAACGTCGCGGTTCCCCAACGCTTACTTGAACGACCCCGCGAGATCTCGGCCGGCGCTCGTTTGCCCGAGCCCGCTTACTTCAAAAGGTCAGCCGGATCTGCGGCGGCGCTTACTTGACGGACCCAGCTGAACCTGATCAGGAATGCTTTTCCCCTCGCATGTTGACAGGCAATAAGCATTGCTTTACAACTGCACCCTCGCAATCCCACTCAAGAGATCCATCGCATGGCACCCAAGAAGCAGGTCAAGGCAACTCCGGCATCGCGCAAGGCCAAACCGGCAGAGCCTCCGGCCAACCAGCTCGATGACGCACAGCTGCAGGCCATCGCCAATATCAATGCCGGCTCGCTGCCCAATCGCATCGCCGCCCTGGCCGTTGGCCAGTCTATCTCCGACACCCTGCGCCTGGACATGGACCAGACCGGTCGCCAGGAGATCAACGACCACCTCGCCCGCATGCAGCGCACCATCGGCTCTGCGATGCATCGCGCCAAGACGCGCACCGGTCACGAGTACATCACCGAGCGTGCCAACACGTTCACCACCAGCGGCGACGTGCTGCTGTTCGCCGTCGTCACGAGGATCGCTTGACATGCAAATTCAACAAAACCTTGAACAAAAATCGATACCGCTAATGGACGTTGCCTTTGGATCACTGGTTGGATTTGAAGGCCAGTTCTACATCATGGGTAACGAACAGCTCGCCGCCGGTAAAGTTTCTGTGGTGAACGTTGACAACGGCATGATTGTCAAATTCAAGGCCGATACCCGCGTGACCCTTTACCCGCGTGCAGTAATCATTCCAGGGGAACCGGCATGATCAAGTCCTTCACCACCCTATTGCTGGAGCAGGAAGCGTTCTCCACGATCGACGCTTGCTTCGACAGCATGGATCACCTTGATGACCAGTTCCGTGCGCACGATCCACACGTGACGCAATGGCACAGCATGGGCATCGCCACTGTCACCGGCGCATTCGAAGGCGACTCCTACGCCGCAGCCGGCACCACCATGATCGTGATCGAGAAGCGCGAGCGCATCCTGCCGGGCAAGGTGATTCGCAAGGCCGTCGATGCGCGTGTCAAGCACCTGGAAGAAGCCGAAGGTCGCAACCTGTCACGCCGCGAGAAGTCGCAGATCCGCGACAGCGTCGAGGCTGATCTGTTGCCGCAGGCATTCATCCGCGAGACGCAGATCCCGGTGTACCTGATGCGTGCCGGTGGCGGCAGCAAGAACGGCGGGTATCTGATCATCGCCAGCACCAGTGCGCGCATCGTCGAGGACGTTGTCACGCTGTTGCGCACGGCGTTCGACATCGCGTTTGGTTACGTGCCGCTGCTGCGCGAGCAGTTGATCACGCCGATGCTGAAGGCCATCCTGGACGATGACGAGCTGGTGGAAGAGCGCTTCCACGCTGCAGCCAGCGCCAAGTTCAAGGGTGCCGACCGCGTGGTGACGGTCAAGAACATCGAGCTCTATAGCGACACGGTCTCGCGTCTGCGCCAGGACGGCTTCCGTCCGATGGAGATGTCGCTCTCGTTCAAGGAGGACAGCGAGTTCAAGATCAACTCCAAGGGCGTGATCAGCGGCTTCAAGCTCTACGGCCTGGCCGCGCAGCTGGAAGGCGTGGACGAGAGCAACGACGCCGAGATGTTCGCAGCATCCTTCTTGATCTACATGCGGGCCATCGTCGATCTGCTCGAAGAGTTGCGCGTGGTCATGGCCAACCTGCTGAAGGCTGAGGGTGCGGAAGAACCCAAGGTCGACGCCGAGGATCCGGGCGCTGGTCAAACTGGATGGGGCGAAGACGTCAAGCGCTACTGGTATCACGCTGAATCCGATTCGGTGTGCACCACGGATACCGCAGCGGATGTCGAGACCATGTTCAACACCGCAGATGGCGCGTTGTGCTGCGAGATCGACGAGGACGTCTACCTGGGACACATCGAGCGCCTGGAGGATGAAGAGGCGAACCGACGTAAGGTCTACGCGCTTGCGGGCGCAGATCCCGATGCTAACGATGAGGAAGACGATGGCGAACTCTAACCTGACCGGCCAGCAGTGGGGCCTGTACGCGATCCCCAGTCCCGAGCTGATGCATGCTCTGCGGACCACCCAGCGCAGGCTCAAGCGCGCTGAGGCCCACGCCAAGTGCGCCAGCCTGTTCCAGGACACATCCAATACCGTGGCCCTGCGTGACGCGATGATCGCTCGCGCGCATGCCACACGTGCCCACAAGCTCCGCAACACCCTTCAACTGCTCACCAATGGAGTCATGTCTCGTGGCTAAGAAGCAATCCAAATACACCGACATCAGCGTCGACATCGAAAGCCTGTCGGTGCGCGGTACCGCCGCAATCCTGTCGATCGGAGCGACCATGTTCAACCGCAACACCGGCGAGATGGGCAATCCCTTCTATCGCGTCGTCGACATCGCCAGCGTGCTCAATCGCCCTGAGTTCCATGTGCAGGACTCGACGCTGCGCTGGTGGCTCGGCCAGGGTGCCGCCGCAGACGACCTGTTCGGCTCCGGACATACCGGCACGATCGAAGAGATCGCACGTGCGTTCAACACCTACAGCGTGAGCGAGGGTGACCTGGAGATCTGGGCCGGACCTTCCCACTTCGACCTGGCGGCGATCACCCATGCGATTGCAGTGGCCGGCGAAGAGCCGCACTTCAAACACTGGCTGGCACGCGACTTGAACACGTTGTGCGCACTGGCCGACTTCGACAAGCGCATCCTCAAGTTCCAGGGGATCAAGCATCGTGCCGACCATGACGCGATCCACCAGGCCAAGATCGCATGCACGGCCATGTGGATCTGCGGCGCGCCTGGCGTTGCCAAGGCATCGCCACAGCACGCATCTGCATTCTGGGCAGAGAAAGACGGCGCGAATGCCGCAGTCGCTGCTGCGGTCGACGAGGACGACGAGCTGTGAGCGGCGTCCGCCAGTCCATGAGCGTGACCATCAACAACGACACCGATCGTGCACGCGACAGCATGGTCGATGCGTTGATGCGGATCGCCATGGGCCTGCAGAGCGGCGAGTTCAAGCTCGCGGCAGGCGGCTTCTACATCCACACCGTTGATCGCGACGACGGCACACACGTACAGGTCCACGCCGACGCGGATCTGAAGCACATCCCGAAACCCAAGGAACCGACATGAGCCGCACATCCGCAAAGATCATCCAGGACTCGCGCAGCGTCCATGGTCCGCGCATCACCACCTTCGAGATCGTGGCCCCGCGCATGATCCTGGCCAAGATCAACACCCACCGCGCGCTGAGCCGCAACTACCGCAGCAGCCGTGCTGTGCCGGTGGACAAGCTGATTCGCGAGGTGCGCACACAGCCTTTCGTACCGCTCGCCTTCCAGCGCAACAAGCCCGGCATGCAGGGTGGTGAAGCGCTGTCCGGAGAGCAGCACGAACTGGCCGAGTCGATCTGGCTCAGTGCCGCAGTCGAAGCTGCAAGTCACGCCGAGCAGCTGGCGGCGCAGGACGTGCACAAGCAGTTCGCCAACCGTGTACTGGAGCCGTACCTGTACGCCTACGGCGTGATCACCGCCACCGAGTGGGAGAACTTCTTCCTGCTGCGCTGCCATCCCGACGCACAGCCGGAGTTCCAGGAACTGGCGATGCTGATGCGCACGGCGCTTGCCAGCTCCGAACCGCAGCTGCTGCAAGAGGGTGACTGGCACATCCCGTACGTCAGCTCGCAAGACCGGCGCAATCTTGGCCTGGAGCGCTGTCTGCAGATCAGTGCCGCGCGTTGTGCCTGGGTCTCGTACTACGTGCCTGAAAACGCGACCACCGAGGCTGAGTCGCAGGTCGCCAATCCCGAAAAGCGCGCACTCAGCACGTTCAAGAAGCTCTCCACGGCCCAGCCGATGCACGCCAGTCCGATGGAGCACCAGGCGGTCTGCACGCTGCTGACGAGCGGTATGGAGGCCAACTTCAACGGCTTCGTGCAGTTCCGCAAGTACCTGGAGCAGGACCTACCCATCCACTTGCTGCCGAGCCATCCGTTCCCCGTCGACGCACAGGCCTGAACCTCATGAAAGACACATTCACCATCACCGTCGAAGAAGACGTCGCTATCCCGGGCCTGGAAAACATGCCGACATACCCCTACTGGCAGAGCCATAAGCGCAAGATCGAATCGATGCAGGTCGGCGACAGCTTCTTCGTGCCCGGCGGCACCAGCGAGAAGCTGGTCGAGTTCGTCGAGTACGCCCGCCAGATGGGCCATCTGCTGCTGCCGCGCGACACGATCAACGACGAGATCTACCTGGCCCCAGGCGTGCGCGTGTGGTGCGTCAGTCAGGCGCAGCTCGACACCATCCTGGAGCGCGACAAGCAGGAGAACCGTCAGACCCCGCACCCGCGCACCGCAGCCCGCGAGGCCATGCATCGCTGGTGGCGCAGCAACAAGAGCGGCAAGGTCATCCAGACGCAGCCGAACGCCGGCCCGCCGCACGGCGAGGAGTGGTTCAAGGTGCCCGAATCGGCATGGATCGAGCAGGAGCGTAAGCGCAGGCAGGAAGAAGAGGAGGACGACGAGCTATGAGCGAGCTGATCATCATCGGCCTGACGGGCCTGCCGGGATCCGGCAAAGACACCATCGCTGACGCCCTGGTGGCGCACCTGGGCTTCACCAAGATGTCGTTCGCGGAAGCGCTCTACATCGAAGTGGCCGAGGCGTTCGGGGTCAGCACTGAGCTGCTGCAGGAGCGCAGCACCAAGGAAAGCGAGTTCGGCTATCTCCACTTCGATGCGAGCAACGACCGTGATTTCGTGCGTTGCATGATCGATGCCGGCCATGATCCTCTGCAGTCGCGCTCACCACGCTGGCTGCTGCAACAGTGGGGCACCGAGTATCGACTTGCGCAGAACCAGAGCTACTGGATTGAGAAGGTCAGCGCCAGGGTGGTGTCCGCGAGCATTCGAGGTGAGCGACGCTTCGTCTGCACCGATGTCCGTTTCAACGCCGAAGCAGCATGGCTGGAGGTTATCGGCAATGGACCCACCGACATCAGTGTCGAGATCTGGCAGGTGGCGCGTGACAACTGCCTGCGCAGTGAGCATGCCAGCGACAAGGGTCTGCACCCCAGCCATATCGACATGACCTTCTACAACGCTTCCACGGTCGGTGCGTTGCAGAGTGCAGCCCTGGTATCGGCACGTCGGGTCATCGAGCACGGCAGCATGCGGCAGCTGAAGCGACTCAGCGAAAAATAATTCGCCTACCCTGTTGACAGGCGAAAAGTATACCGCTAGGATTCATCTCACACACCGGCCTGCGGGCCGGTTCACCCAAACAGGACCACCGACATGACCAAAGATCAGGCCTGCAATCGCGTCGCTAAGGAAACCGAATTCGGCGAGCACTACATGTATGAAGCTATGCATGGATTGAACGACATCCAGTCAATCTGTCACGAGCTGGCACGCAAGGCAGGCTGGTGGGACGAATACATCCAGATGCCGCAGCAGTATCGCAAGTATTTTCTCGGTTCCAAGCGAGATCTGATGCACACCGAACTGGCCGAGGCGACTGAAGGTGCTCGCAAGGATCTGATGGACGACCACTTGCCGCATCGCAAGATGGAAGAAGTGGAACTGGCCGACGCCATCATCCGTATTCTCGACTACGCAGGTGCGCTCGGTTACAACGTGGCCGAAGCGCTGATCGAAAAGGTCGCTTACAACCTGGACCGTGCTGACCACAAGCCGGAAGCGCGCGCAGCTGAAGGTGGGAAGTCGCTGTGAGCAAACCGATCACCCGCATCAAGCTGCACGACGTGGACACGGTTGCACACCAGAAGGGTTACCGCACGGGCATGGTGCTGGACGTGATCGGCATCGAATCGCCCCACAATGATCGCGGAGGGCTGTACTACGTGCAGCGTCGCAATCGCAATCCGGAAGGCTTCTATCGGGATCAGTTCCGACCGAAGCCCCGCCACCGCAAATAAGGACCACCGACATGATCCGCCAGAAGCTCTCCGGAGCCATCACCAACTCGATCATCCACCACGTCATGGGCATCCCGTTCGTCGATGCGCAGGGCATGGGGCTCTACGGCATGAAGTGGCAGCCGCCGGCATCCCTGCGCGCGCAGCGGCCGCTGAAGGACGTGCGTGACGAGTACAAGCCGCAGCGCAAGGTCAACTGGATCCATGCGACTAGCCACCCCTACGCAATCCCGGACGACGGGCGCCGCTACAAGGTGCTCGAAGTTGCCGAAGCCGAGCGTGCGTTGAAGGCTGTCGATCAACTGGCCAAGCCCAAGCGTGTGCGCTCTCGCCACAAGCCGCTCACCGAGGACGACATCGTTGTTGGCTGCAGCTACGTGCCGAAGAAAGGCAACCAGTTCTCGCCGAATTTCGAAGTGTTGCGTCGAAGCGATCCGGACATCGAAGCGGGCGAACATGGCGTGCTGTTGGAAGTGCGTCGCCAGTTGGATGTGCGGACGATCGATCTGGCGACCTTCCTCACCCTCGTTTCCAGAAAGGCCTGACCAATGTCGATTAGCCTCCATCCGAATGACCTGCAGTTCGTGGTCGCGCGCATCCCGAAGGACATCCGCAAGATGATGATGTCGCACCAGATCTACCTGGGCGGCGGGTTCATCCGCGAAACGATCGCTGGCTCCAAACCGAACGACATTGATCTGTTCGGCGCCACCACTGACGTCCTCGACCTGGCCGCACAGGTGTTGTGCGGTGAGCGTGAAGGGCGAATCGTTCGCACCGAAAACGCGACGACAGTCATCAGCGGCACGCGAATGCCCGTGCAGTTCATCCGTCGCTGGCTTTTCAACGTTCCAGGCGAAGTTATCGACTCGTTCGATTTCACCGTCTGTCAGGCAGTGATATGGCATGCAGGCGGTCAGTGGTTCTCGACGATCGGTGACGACTTCTATCGGGATCTCGCCGCCAGGCGCCTGGTCTACACCCATCCTCAGCGTAACGAGGACGCAGGTGGCTCGCTGCTGCGTGTGCGCAAGTTCATCGCGCGCGGCTACAGCATCCAGGCATACAGCCTTGCTGGAGTCGTGGCACGCCTGGTGATGGCAGTTCGTCAGGACAGCAAGCATGCCAGCGATGAGATTGGCCTGACCAGAGTCATGACCGGACTGCTGCGTGAGGTGGATCCGCTGATCATCGTGGATGGCACCGACGTGGTCGACGAGCATCAACAGCTTTCCGAAGAGCAGGTTGGCTGATCATGGACGACCTGTGGGAACTGCTGATTCAGCACGTAGCGAAAGATCTGCGTGCCCACGATTTCCATAATCGTTCAGACGGTTGGGTCGGTGATGAATGGCACTACCGCGAAGAAGCCGAAAAGAAGATCGAACGCATGACGCGATCCGAATACACCACAGTGCTCGGCCACGCTATCAAAACGTTGATGGAAGACAATGAACTCTGATCGCAACTGGGAAAATTGCGCACTGCGTGGACTCGCATGGCTTGAGGCAGTTCGCGATGGGACAAAGACTGCGCAAAATGCGGTAACGGCATACAGCGCGGAGATTGAGTCGATGCAATCAAAAGACGAAGACAATGAACTCTGATACCTCGAACCACGTGCTGCTGCGCAATGCCGACAAGGTCGACATGTTCCTCAACACGCCGGACTTCATCGACGCCTGGAACATCGCCATCCGCGTGCGTAAGGGTAGCTTTGCGATCGACTACACGACCCACGTTCCGCGGCTGTACGTGATGGCCAAGGGTGTCGAGCCGGAGATCTGGCAACAGATCAACACCAGGCGCAAGGCCATCTATCGGAAGCGCCCGGAGAGCCTGACGCTGGGCTTGCTGATCGACGACATCCAGTCCCGCCTGGCCAAGCTCGGCGCGCGCCTGGAGTTCGTGTGGATGCAGAACGCGCAGCAGCAGAAGTTCGCCAAGCTGCAGATCCGATCACAGTACAGCAAGACCTACGTGGCAACGCTTGCCGAGGTGAAGCGCGGACAGCGCAAAGCCTTCGGCGAATTCGAACTGACCGACAACTGGTGATACCAATGAAGGCAATGATTGTTTCCGAACTGATCGAACTGCTGCAGACCTACCCGCAGGATATGCCTGTTGCCCGTACGCTTTACAGCGAACAACGCTTGCTTAAAGTGAGAGATCTCGAAGTCGTGCAGCTTTGCGAGGCCCGTGATGACGGCTGGATTCAAAACCGTCGCCCCGATAAAGATGTCACCCCTTACCTGCTCATCGGATAGGCCTACATGCGCATTCAAGATCTCGAAACCGTCAACCGCTTGAACCGTGATCTTCTCATTGCCAGGGAAATGCTTGCAAAAGCGCGCGGCAACAGCGGCACGGAAGGTGTCCGTGTGTGGATCGACGGCAAACCTCAAACTGAAGAAGTGGTTGCCCGGGTGCGGGAACAGGTGGCGCTCTACTGGCACGAGAAGGCCAAGAGCCTCGAACACGACCTCAAGCAATTCGGAGTGGAACTGTAATGGACCCCAAATACGCACGTGAATCTCTTGCTGCAGAGTTCGACAAGGACGAAGTGACTGCCGCCGCCGCGCGTCGTCTGCGTAACAACAACGAAACCCCGGTTGAAGCCGCGGCTTTGAACCTCATCCTGTCACTTCATAAGGCCTTGCATGCGGTACGTCTGCGTATCATGTTCATGGAATGGCCTGCCGAAGCAATGTGGCAACCGACACCTGGATATTGGGTTCCGGACTGGCGATACGAATGCCAACTGGTCGAGAACGCATTGTTCGGCATACCCATCCACACAGCCGAAAAGCCGACCGATACCGTTCCAGCCAATCAAGTGGTGGGCCAGTTCTATGTCAGCGAGTACCTTCAGCGCAAAATCGTCGACGGCGTTGCCGAAGTCTCGCTCAACCGTAATGCACTGACGGACTGGCCCGACTGGGCGCAAGAGTTTCAGCGCAATCTGTTCGCGCCCGGCGTGAAATTGCCTTCGGAAACCAAGCGTGAAGTGACTGAAGGTTTGGCGGCCATGCGGCCGCGGATCGTGGCCGCGATCGAACGCATCACCTCTGGTCACGGATGCATGCGCATTCCTGCCGAGCCGAATGACCCGGACCTGGTGTTGAGCGATATTCTCAACATCATTGATGGTCGCGAGATCAAACCAACCGTTGCCGGCGACGTTGCACCTGTGGATGCGTTGCAAAAGCTGGTCAACACTACCATTGCGCACCACTTCTACGCTCCAACTGACCCGGATTGCCCGAAGGCGCTCCTGGATAGCAACGGCGACATGGTCTTGGCCATGTGTCGTGTTTGTGGCCAAGCCGAAGGTGACCTGGAGGAAAAGTGCCCGGGTCCGAATCCGGATGACGGCTACGGTTCTGATTTCGCCACTGCGAGCTGACCATGGCCAACCACGTGACCATCCGCAAAGCAGCGCGCGCGAAGAACTTCGTGGCCATCCTGTCGGTGATGGAGGAGGTCACGTGGAACGTGCAGGACTACCGGCGCCTCTACAAGCAGCACTTCGGTGTCTCGCTCACCACCTTCATCGCGCAGACGCACATCGACCTGGGCGCCGAGCAGGGCCTGGTCGAGATCTGCGAACCCGGCAATGCACGGCGCCATCCGAAGTACCGCGAGAAACGGACGGCGCCGCAATGAGATTCACCGCTGATGACTGGCACCTGGCCGCGCGAGTTGCGACCGGGATCGATCCACGTAAGATCAGGCAGCCCACCACTCCCGAAGGAAGCCCTCGTCCAATGAAGGACTACAGCCGCGTCACCATCTATGTGAGCCTGCCGCGCACTCGATCGCAGTGGATGGCCAACTTCTACAGCTACGCCACCCACTCGTGGCACGATCCGCTGAAGGATTGCTCGCACCCCGGCGAACTGGTCGACCGCATCGACGACTGGCTGAAGCGCTATCACGAAAGCACTCGCCTGTTCATCGCCGACACCGCGTTCCTGCTGTTCCGCGACTACCTCGTGGGGCGCATG
>Ga0326721_10000090_pt1 | contig 57707 bp, 64 predicted proteins | sample SGPome_FD_203951 | JGI IMG/M metagenome (GOLD analysis project Ga0326721, IMG submission 203951) | Soil microbial communities from Southern Great Plains, Lamont, Oklahoma, United States - SGP_1_2016 | ecosystem: Engineered > Artificial ecosystem > Soil microcosm > Unclassified | place: USA...
CCGCCCGCGGCCCCCCACCCCGATCTCGTTTTTCGCGTCACGCCGCCGGCCGCGTCAGCCCTGGCGGACCGCGATGAAGTACGAGATCGCCCCGACGATCAGGATCCACCCGAGCCCCGCGGCCAGGCCCAGGTAGGCGGCGGCGCGGTCCGCCCGCGAATCCTCGCGCGTGTACTCCCCGTGCGACATCTGCAGCTCCTCGGCGTGTATCGGGTCGTTCGGTCGTTGCTGAAATCGGAAAATCGCCGCACAACCTACCATCCTCCGCGCCCGCGCGCAAAGGGCGCGCCGCCGATCACTCCGAGATGCGCTCCAGCATCACCGCCGTGCCGTAGCACAGCACCTCGGTGGCCGACTGGCCGATCTCCGACGCGTCGTAGCCGATGCCGATCACCCCGTTGCCGCCCAGCTGGCGGGCGTGCCGGGCCAGCTCGGCGGTGGCCTGCTGCCGCGTCTGCTCGCACATCTCCGTGAACTCGCGGATCTGCCCGCCCACGATGGTCTTCAGCCCGCCGATCAGCCCCTGCGAGAAGGTGGGCGCGCGCACCACCACGCCGCGCACCAGCCCCAGGTACTCGCGGATGCGGTAGCCCTCCACGTTCATCGTGGTGGTCATGATCAGCCGGTCGGGCGCGGGGTTCGACATCAGGGCTCCTGGTTGGGGGCGGCGTGGCCGGGTTGCTGGATGAAGGTGTTGTGGAACGCCGCGATCCGCCACGGGCCGCCGCCCTCGCGCGTGAGCACCAGGCTGGGAAGGGCCTCGCGCACACCCGCCATCGGCCCGGCGGGCACGGACAACCGCGCATGGAGATGGACCAGCGCCACGTCGTCGCGCAGCCGCCGCGCCGACTCGACGCGGTACTCCACCCGGCTTCCCGCGTACACCGTGCGGAAGATGTGCTCGTGCCCGGCGGCGATGGACTCGCGGCCGCGCGCGTGCATCCCGTAGACGTTCACGAAGTCCGCGTCGTCGGTGAGCGGCGCCGAGAACGCGGCTCCGTCGCCCGCGTTCCAGGCGTCCTGCAGCGCCCGCACCAGCGGCGCCACCTCGGCTTCGATGGATGTGGAGGGTGCGGCGGTGTCGGTCATGGAAAGCCTCCGGGAGCGGGTGAGGAGGGAAGCGCGAAAAGGTGCCGGCCGCGAGTGGCGGCGCCGCAAACATGGATGAAGAACGGCAGGCCTACTCCACGGGTTTCGGCTGCACGGCCCGGGGCCGTCCCAGAATGAATGCCGAGACGAGGGCGCCCACGTCCAGTCCGAAGATCACCGTGCCCTCCACCCCGTGCCCGGTGGTGACGAGAAACGTCGCGCATCCGAACCCGACGAGGGCGATCAGCAGGGCGCAGATCACGCCCATGCGCTCGCTCGTGATCGATGCCTCCAGCGCCCGCCGGTCCAGGCTCTGGTCGCGGCGCTCCAGCTTCCGGCGGTGGGCCGCCTGGCGGGTGAACTCGTCCAGGATGATCTCCGGCGCCTCCGGGTGCGCGTGGCCGTACCGCACCAGCTCGTCGGCGTCCGGAATGGGACCCTTGCGGAGCTCGAACGATTGCTGGGTGATGGTGGGAATGGCGATGGAAGCAGAAGAGGGACGCGGTTGCAGCTCGCGTCCCTCCCGTATGTCGTGCTCTCGTGCCGCCGGAAGCGTTCCGGCCTTACCGCTCCTGTGCTTTCGTCCCATGGCCGTCACCGGTTGCGGTGCCTTGCAGCTTGACGTGGGAGAATGCGTTGTCGAGATCGGTCCAGACCATCCGCCAGTCGTGGGCGACCGCGGCCCGGTCGCTCCGGCGGCCGGCGGAGGCGCGTGGACGCGCGTACGGCGGGGCCACGGCGCCGCGCAGGTCCAGCGCCCGCGCGAAGCCCCGGAGAAAGCTGGTCGTGTGCACCTTTGGGCTGGTCCGCAGCATGGTTCCACGCTCCTGGCTGTCCGCGCCGGCCGTCCGCCGATCAGGTAATCACGGAGTGCCTTCGCTCTCCGTGGTGGACGAAGATTACGCAACCGCTTCCGCCGCGCAAGTGGCTCAAACCCGCTTTCCAGCACGCCCGATCCGATTCCGCCACCGGCGAAACACCTTACCCCGCGCTCACCGTTCCAGCTTGAAGTCCGGGTCCACCGCCGGGCGCTCGACGGTGTTGGCGACCATCCATCCGGTGGCGTACATCCACCGCGTCATGCGGGTGAGCTTGGCGTAGTCGATCCGCTCCGCCTCGTCGCGCGGGGTGTGGTAGTCCGGGTGCAGCAGCGTGGTGAACATGATGGCCGGGATCCCGGCGCGCGCGTACGGCAGGTGGTCGCTGCGGAAGTACCACCCCTCGGGGTGCGCGGGCCGGTCCCAGGTGGTGTCCAGCGCGAACGAGGTGAAGCGGCGGTTGGCCTCCAGCGCCATGTCCACCAGCGCGCGGCTGTTGCGGTGCGGCGGCTCCACGCCCAGCAGCGCGGCGCTGTCCGGCGCGTTGCGGCCGATCATGTCGGCGTTCAGCACCGCCACGATCGCCTCCTTCGGCACCGTGGGGTGCGCGGAGTACCAGCGCGACCCGATCAGCCCGCGCTCCTCCGCGCCGTGCCACACGAAGAGCGCCGTCCGCCGCCCCGGGTGGCGCACGAAGGCGCGGCCGATCGCCAGCATCGCCACGCTGATCGTGGCGTTGTCGTCCGCGCCGTTCCAGATCGAGTCGCCGGAGATGGGAAAGCGCACGCCGTCGTGGTCCTGGTGCCCGCTATACAGCACGTACTCGCCGCGGAGCGAGTCGTCCGTCCCCGGCACCTTCGCCACCACGTTCACCGACGGGTAGATGAACGACTCGGTGGTGATGCGGGCCAAGAGGCGCTGCCCCGGCTGCCGCATCGCCCCCTGCATCCCCGCGCGCAGCCAGATGACCGGCGCGCGCGACGGCCGCGGCGCCTCCACCCCCGCCGAGTCCAGCCCGTACGTCCCGCGGTTGTTGTACGAGGAAAGGATGTCGAACTGCGCGTTGGAGATGGAGTCCGACACCAGCAGCACGGCCGCCGCGCCGCGCGCCTGGATCAGCGCCGCCCGCTCGCGCAGCGCGCCCCAGGTGTAGCGCCACTCCCGGAGGCTCACCCAGCGCGGCGGCAGCACGCGCGGCGGCGTGACCATCGCCGCGACGGCCTTGCCGCGCAGGTCCATCGCCGCGAGCGCGGCACTGTCCGCGGTGCCGACCCACACCACCGGCGCATCCACGGTGGCGTCGGTGGGCGAGACGAGCGTGGCCTCGCGCCAGAGGGGGAGCGCGCGCCCGCCCACCTCGATGCGGCTGGTGTTGGCCACGCGCACGCGGCGCATGGGCCAGAACTGGAACCAGCTGCCGTCGTCGCCGGCGGGCTGCAGGCCGGCGGCGCGGGCGCGCTCGGCCAGCCAGGCGGAGGCGCGCAGCTCGTCCAGCGTTCCCGCCTCGCGACCGCGGAAGGTGTCCGACGCCATCGTGGCCAGCTCGCGCCGCAGGTCCGCCTCGCGGATGGTCCTGAACGCGGGCGGATTGCCGCCGGTGGCGGGGCGCGAGGTGACCGTCAGCTGCGCATCCTGAGCGGCGGCGGCGCGCGGCCCGGGGGCGAGCGCGAGCAGGGCAAGGGCGAGCGGAAGCGCGCGAAGTCTCGTCATCTGCGGACCCGGAGTCGGTCGGGGGAATTCGGGAGATGGGAATGGCGGGAGATTATATCGCCGCCTTCCCCGGCCGGCGATGCAATCCCCAATCCCCCCCGGGACTCACGCGGAGACGCGGAGGCGCGGAGAGCTCACCGTTGCTGGTGATTTCTCCGCGCCTCGTTGTTTTCATCCGATGCGAATCCGTTACCGGCTTCGCCGCGATCATCGATCCTTCGGCCTGCAACCAATTGCATGGTCCGAGGTTATGATGTGGACGCGGTCACGATGACGCCGGCCGGGGACATCGACTTGGGGACGACGGGCTCAGATGCCGGTTTCGCGGAAGAGGCGCAGGCGCAGGGCGGCGCGGTCGGCGGTGCGCTCGGGGGGCCAGACGGTGGCGAGGCCGGCAACGCACCGCGCCACGGCGTCGTGCACCGCGCGCCACGAGCCCAGCTGGCGGAGCGTGCGCGCGATCCACCACCCCGGCACCGCGTCGGCCAGCGCGAAGAGGTCGGCCAGGCGCTCGGCGGGGCGGCCGTATCCCTCGTCCGCCAGGCAGACGGAGCCGCCGGCCTCGCCGGCCAGGACGTGCGCCACCTGGTGGCGGAGCGCCAGGAAGCGGTCCACGCCGAGGATGCAGCCGTTCACCAGCACCGGGTGCACGCCGTGGCACAGCGGGAGCGTCATCCCCACCGCGTCGGAGCGGAAGGTGAAGATCTCCACGTGGCAGCCGGTGGCCGCCAGCAGCGCCCGCACCTGGTCCGGCGTGGCGGGCGCGCCCAGGCCGGCATAGTCGTCCACGGCACCGCGGGCAGCCGCCACCAGGCGAGCGGCCGACGCTATCACTCTGGCGTCGCTCGACATCCTTCGTCTCCGCTCGCCCCGTTCACGCTCGCCGGCGGCCTGTGGGCCACGGCCTCCGGCCCGATCATCTCCACATCCTCTGAAACACGTCCAGCCCTCCCTTGTTCCGCCAACTTGTATGTGCATTTTGTCGCATCTTCAAATCTCATAAACGGATGAAGATCTCTGCTCTGTCCATGTGATAGGACCGATGCGCCGAAACGTTCTATGCACACCCAACAGTCCCTTACACGAAATAAAATCGTCACATCCAGACATGGCGAATCACCCCCGGGGGCTGCTGCGTTCCCTGAGGGAAAAGAACCGGGTGGCGGCGGGGGCCGCCCTCCACCACGAACGCCGTACAGGCCGTCCGCCGACCCCCGCCGCGAATCTCGAAACGCAAAAAGCCCCACCCGGCGCTTCGCCAGGCAGGACTTCAACGCGTCCCAAGGTTTGCAACTCAATCCGGCTGAAAATGTAAGTCGCCCGCTCTCGGCCGTCAACCCCAGGCACCGGAATGTTCGCCGTCCGGGGCGCGCCACGCTCAGAGCTTGCCCCGCTCCACCGCCTCTTTCAGCTGATACCACCAATCGGGCAGCGTGCTACGCGCGGTGAGCATCCGCCGCAGCCCGTCGAGCGCGTCGAGCTTGCGGAGCTTCTCTCCGCCAGGCGGGGCAATGGCTCCAAGGAAGCGGGAGATCGCGTCCGGCGAGGGGAAGGGGGTATCTCCCGCCTCCGCCTCACGTGGGGCGGCGGCACGGCCGTGGCCGGTGCGCACCCACTCGGCCGTGGTGCCCCCCAGCTCGGCGATGCGCTGCACCGTGTAACCGTGCGGCATCGCGCCCCCCGTTTCCCAGCGCGCGATCGAGCCCGCGTGCACGCCCAAGCGCCGCGCCAGCTCGTCGCGTCTCCATCCGTTCCGCTCCCGCACGATGCGGATCCGATGGCCAACCGCCCGCCGTTCCTCGGTTTTCATCACCCCTCGTCTGTTTCCCCCGGTGGTTGACAATTTCCTCACCAGTGGTGAGATTGTTATAAGTGTTAAAGCAGTATAACACAGGTGTCAATGCGTTTCGTATCTGGAACGCACGGCGGTCCCCTTTCCTACCAACGGAGGTCAGCCATGCAGGCACGTGATCCAGAGGTCGTTCCCGATCCCCCGAGCGAGCCGGTGGTGCGCCGCGTCCGCCGGCTCGCGCCCGGGTTCATCCCACCCTCCGCCGCGCGGCAGGCCGACGCGGCGGAGCCGGAGGGGCGGCTGCTTCGTCCCGCGGCGGCGTGCCCGCGCTGCGGCGCGCGGCCGGCGATGCGGGTTACGCAGGTGATGGTGCACGCGCTGGACGGGCAGCCGGCCGGCGCGCGCGTGGGCACGTACCAGTGCCAGCGCCGCGGCTGCGGCGCCATCTACGACCTCAGCGTGGCGGCGTACCAGCGCGCCAGCTGAGGCAACGCTCTCTCTGCCGCGGCGGACACCCCTCCATCCGCTGCGCTACAACCCGCAAATCCGAACGGCGGCCGGGCCATGCCCCGGCGGCAGGACCCGTGAACCGGCGCCGAACCCCGGCGTCGGGAGATCGTCGTGCGCGGAAGCTCCGCGCGGGGCGGGACCGTTTGCGCGCGGAGGTGCGAGATGGATTCCCCGATTCGAGGAGGCATCGTCCTGGGGGCGGGGCTCGGGGCGATGCTGCTGCAGCACTCCGACACCGCCGCCGTGGCCGAGGTGCCGGACGCGGGGATTGCCCTCCCGCGCGGCGGCGAGGGCGAGATGGACCCGCTGAACACGGTGGGGCTGGCGCTGCTGGCCTACGGACTGGTGCAGCTGCTGTCCAAGGTGGTCGACAAGCTCCCGGTGTGGCGCGGCGACGCCCACGCCGGCCCCGCGCCCGCGGCCGCCGCGGCCCCGCAGGGAGACGGCGGCTTCACCGCCGAGGACCGCAAGCGGCTGGAGCGCGTGTACGAGCAGGCCGTGGCCGACCGCCAGCGGATCGAGCGGCTGGAGGAGTCGGTGCGCGAGCAGCTGGCCGTGCAGCAGCGCCTGGTGGGCCAGGCGCTCGACGACCTGCGCTCGCTGAACACGCAGATGGAGAACGTCCTGCGCAAGCTGCGCGCGGTGTGGACGCGGATCGGACGGCGGAGGAAGGATCGCGGGTGAAGAAAGTGCGAGAGTGCGGGAGTGCGGGACGAGCATGGGTGGAAAGATTACGGAGCAGCGGTGGCGGCTTTCTGGCGCATCCGAAAGTGCCACCGACGCTCGCTCCCGTCGATAACGGCGAGTGGTGCCATCACTTCGCTACGCACGAACAGCGCTGGACATTCTGGAAATGATTACGGTGAACGGGTGAGGCCCTTCGCCACGGCTTGACGAATCTTCTGGTCCGATGAATGCTTGTGTACAGGGTGCGCGCCCCGTTCCGTACATTTCCAATCTACACATCTGTCGAAGGAGCGTGAGCGAATGTCCGATCATCGTTCCGAGCCCGATTGGATCGCGCGGGCCCGCGCAGCCGGGTACAAGATCACTCCCGCCACGCGGGACGACTTCCCCGAGCCAGAGTACACGCTGCCTTCCCGGCGCGCGGCGCTGCTGCTGGGCATCCGCCGCGCGCTCCGGCGGTTGCTGCCGCGGTCCAAAGCCGATCGGGTGCCGCATGTCCCTGTTCATTGATGCATGTGCCCTCGCCAAGCGCTACCTGCCCGAGGGCCGCAGCAGCCAGCGGATGAAGGAGATCATGGGCCGTTCCAGACGCTGGGGCGGCCTGGTCGTTTCAAGCTTCATCGAAATCGAGGTCGTCTCCGCGATCGCGAAGGCGGCGCGCGAGTTCGGGAACCCCCTGGGCCGAAATGCGGCGTTGCGCGAGGTGCCGCGAACCGTCGACGCATTCCAGCGCGCCTACCGGAGCGGTGCGTTCACCATCGTCGATGCGGACGATGCGATCGTGCAGGCGGGGATCGCGGAACTGCGGTCGCACCCGCAGCACGAGATCGGAGCCGGCGACGCCATCCACCTCGCGACCGCGGTGGGACTCGCGAACGGCGCGTATGCTCCGCTCGTGTTCGTCACCTCCGATCAGGGGCTGTATGCGGCTGCCCGAGCCCACGGGCTTCACGTGTTGAACCCGAACTACGAGGGATCGGAACGGCTGGACACGCTCTTCCGATGATCGCCATCACTGCCACGAAAGCGGCCCCCCGCCCCATCCCGGCGAGGGGCCGCTTCTTGCAACGGGGGGCGCGCGGTTCCATCGTCATCTTCCACCGCGGTTCAACGCGATCGTCCCCATCTCCCGAGGCGCGATGAGCGAGACGGGTGCAGGCGTGGGTCCCGGGCGCATCACCCCCGACGAGCTGGAGCGCGCCATCCGCTCCGGCGCCGTCGACACCGTGATCGTCGCCATCACCGACATGCAGGGGCGGCTGATGGGCAAGCGCGTGACCGGCTCGTTCTTCCTGGAGAACGCGCACCACGGCACGCACTTCTGCACGTACCTGCTGGGCACGGACATGGAGATGACCACCCCGTCCGGGTACCGGCTGACCAACTGGGAAACCGGCTATGGCGACTGGCTGGCCGACCCCGACTGGAGCACGCTGCGCGTCATCCCCTGGCTGGAGAAGACCGCGCTGGTGCTGGCCGACGCGAAGGACGAGGAGAGCGGCGCGCTCATCCCCATCGCCCCGCGCGGCATCCTGAAGCGGCAGATCGAGCGCGCGTCGGGGCTCGGCCTGGCGCCGAAGATGGCGAGCGAGCTGGAGTTCTACGTCCTGAAGGAGACGTACGAGCAGGCGGCCGAGAAGGGCTTCCACAACCTGACCCCGTTCGGCTGGTACAACGAGGACTACCACCTGCTGCAGGCCACCAAGGCCGAGCCGCTGTACCGCCGCTTCCGCAACGAGATGACGGCGGCGGGCGTGCCCATCGAGTTCAGCAAGGGCGAGGCGGCGCCGGGGCAGCACGAGGTGAACATCCACTACGCCGACGCGCTGGAGGCCGCCGACCGGCACGCGCTGTTCAAGCACGGGGTGAAGGAGATGGCGTGGCAGAGCGGGAACGCCGTAACCTTCATGGCCAAGCCCGACCACCGCTGGACCGGCAACAGCGCCCACGTGCACGTGAGCGTGTGGGACGCCGACGGCCGCCGCAACGTGTTCCACCACGAGGGCGCCGAGCCGTACGGGATGAGCGACACCATGCGCTGGTTTCTGGGCGGGATGATGCACGCCGCGCGCGAGCTGGCGTTCTTCATCGCCCCGTTCGTGAACAGCTACAAGCGCTACGCGGTGGCCAGCTGGGCGCCGGTGAACGTGGTGTGGGGCCGCGACAACCGCACCTGCGGCTTCCGCGTGGTGGGAAGCGGCCCCTCGCTGCGCGTGGAGAACCGGCTGCCGGGCGGCGACGCGAACCCGTACCTGTCGTACGCGGCCATCCTGGGCGCGGGGCTGTACGGCATCGAGCACCGCCTCGAGCCGCCGGAGCAGTTCCACGGCAACGGCTATGCGGCCACCGGCGTTCCCCGCATCCCCCGCGCGCTCTGGGAGGCGGCCCAGCTGCTGGAGCAGAGCACCGTCGCCCGCGAGATCTTCGGCGACGACGTGGTGCAGCACTACGCCAACACCGCCCGGGTCGAGCAGGAGACGTACGACGCGGTGGTGACGAGCTGGGAGCGGGAGCGGTATCTGGAGCGGGGGTGACGGAAGTGCGGGAGTGCGGGAGTGCTGAGTGCTGAGTGCTGAGTGCTGAGTGCTGAGTGCTGAGTGCCAGATGGCGGGGCGCGCCCTCGGCCTCGCGCCCTCTCCGGCCGGCCTAGGCCGTCCACCTCTCCCGTACCGGGAGAGGTAGCTGGGCCATCACTCGCGCGGCGCGGATGCGCTCGTGCGGCCGGTGCGATGCGGGTGACGCGCACCGAACCTTCGTCCGCACCGATGGAGTCCGCGCAGGCGGACTGCGTGCCGTTGTAGCCGCGACGCCGCGACTTCAGTCGCATTTTCGGCCCACACGTATCGCACCATCTCCACCGCGATCCACCGACGCACTAACGCACTAACGCACTAACGCACTAACGCACTCACGCACTCACGCACTCACGCACTCACGCACTTCGAAACCATGCGCGTCGCAGTCCTTTTCGGTGGCACCAGCGCGGAGCGCGACGTCTCCATCGCGAGCGGGGCGCAGGTGGTTTCGGCGCTGCGCACGGGCGGGCACGACGTCGTTGCCATCGACACCGCGCGCGGGGCGCTGAGCCCGGCCGAGGAGCAGCGGCTGCTGACCGCCGGCGTGGCGCCCGCTCCGCCCGGGCAGGACGAGCTGGCCATGATCCGCGCGGGCTCGGCGGGGTCGCTGCTGGCCGGCGCCGACCTGCGCGACATCGACGTCGTCTTCCTGGTCCTGCACGGCGGCACGGGCGAGGACGGCACGATTCAGGCGCTCCTCGACCTCACCGGCATCCCCTACGTGGGGAGCGGGCACGGGGCCAGCGCCACGGCCATGGACAAGGACGTGTCCAAGCGCCTCTTCCGCGCCGCCGGCATTCCCACGCCCGAGTGGCGGATGGCGCCCGCGGATGCGGCGGAGGTCGAGGCGGCGCTGGGGTGGCCCGTGGTGGTGAAGCCGAACAAGCAGGGCTCCACGGTGGGGCTCACGGTGGTGAAGGAGCCGGGGCAGCTCGCGGGCGCCATCGCCGAGGCCTTCCGGCACGACGACGAGGTGATGCTGGAGCGCTTCGTTCCCGGCCGCGAGCTGACCTGCGGCATCCTGGGCGGACAGGCGCTGGCGGTGGGCGAGATCGTGCCGCGGCGCGGCGAGATCTTCGACTACGAGAGCAAGTACCAGCACGGCGGCGCCGACGAGATCTTTCCCGCCGGGCTGACGGACGAGCAGACGCGCGCGATCCAGGAGCTGTCGCTGCGGGCGCACCGCGCGCTGAAGCTGGAGGGCTTCAGCCGCGTGGACTTCCGCATGGACGCCGAGGGCGGGATCTGGTGCCTGGAGGTGAACACGCTGCCGGGGATGACGGCCACCAGCCTCCTCCCGCAGTCCGCCACCGCCGCCGGGATCCCGTTCCCCCAGCTCTGCGACCGCATCTGCCGCCTCGCGCTGGAGAAGAGGAATCGAAATGCGTGAGAATGGCCATCGACGCGCCGCACCCGTGTCCGCACCGATGAAGTCCGCGAAGGCGGACTGCGTGCCGTTGTAGCCGCCACTTCAGTGTCATCTTCCAACGCATGCACCTTGCACCTTGCACCTTGCACCAGGCACCAGGCACTCGGAACTCAGCACTCAGCACTCAGCACTCAGCACTCAGCACTCAGCACTCAGCACTCAGCACTCAGCACTCAGCACTCAGCACTCAGCACTCAGCACTCAGCACTCAGCACTCAGCACTTTTCACCCCGGAGCCCGATGCGTCTCGAAAACAAGGTCATCTTCGTAACCGGCGGCGGCAGCGGCATGGGCCGCGTGGCCGCCGAGGCGTTCTGCCGCGAGGGCGCGCGCGTGGCCGTGGCCGACGTGACGGAGGACGCGGGGCGCGAGGCCGCCGACGCCGCGAAGGCCGCCGGCGGCGACGCCTTCTTCGTGCGCTGCGACGTGTCGAAGGAGAGCGACGTGCGCGACGCCATCGCCGCCACGGTCGAGCGCTTCGGGCGGCTGGACGTGCTGTACAACAACGCGGGGATCATGATGGAGCAGGACCGCTCCGTCGTCGACACCGACGAGTCCGTGTGGGACCGCACGCTCGGCGTGAACGTCAAGGGGATCTACTTCTGCTGCAAGTACGGCATCCCCCAGATGGTGAAGGGCGGCGGCGGGTCGGTCATCAACATCGCCAGCTTCGTGGCGCTGGTGGGGTGCAGCGTGCCGCAGGACGCGTACACGGCCAGCAAGGGCGCGGTCATCGCCCTCACCAAGTCGCTGGCCGTGCAGTTCGGGCCACAGGGGGTGCGCACCAACGCGCTCTGCCCCGGCCCCATCGAAACGCCGCTGATGACGGAGTGGCTGCTCTCCGACCCCGAGGCCAAGCGCATCCGCCTGGCGCGCAATCCGTCGGGCCGCTTCGGGCGCCCCGAGGACATCGTGAACGCGGGGATCTACCTGGCCAGCGACGAGAGCACGTGGACGAACGGCGCCGAGATCGTGATCGACGGCGGCATCACCAGCAACTACTTCTGACCGTGCGGCGCGGGGGATGAACGGCAACGGCGGGTTTGGGCGTGTTTGGCGCCGAGGCGCCAAACCGGGCTGCGCGCGCGGTAGGCAACGATACGACCGTTGCCAACCGCGCCGGGCCCCCGCCGCGCCCGGCATCCCGTCGATCCTCCCGCATCCGCGCACGCACGGCGGCGTCCCGGCCCTTCGGGCGCGCATCCCTCACGCGGGTGCGCGCCCGATCGCCCGCGCCGCCCTCTCCCCGCGCCTGGGAGCGCTCGCCCTCTCCCGTTCCGGGCGAGGGGGGCTGTCCAGCATCGGCGCCGCCTGCATCCTCCGATCGCCCCCATCCTTCCGCGTGCCGGTGATGCCGGGGAAACGAGCCGGGCGGGCAGGATGCGGCCCCGCGGCACCGATCTCGTCCAGCTACCTCTCCCGGTACGGGAGAGGTGGAGGGCCTAAGCCGGCCGGAGAGGGCGCGGCGCCGCGGACGCGCTCATCACCCATCGATCGCACCGTCAGCCGCGCCGGAGGCCGCCCATGAGCCGCCCGCGCATCGGCGTGGCGCCATGCTTTTTCCACGCGGACCCGCAGCGGCCCATCTTCAAGGGCAAGACGCTGCTGTACGCGGAGGAATCGCTCACGCACTGGCTGCAGCGCGGCGGCGCGCTTCCGCTCATCCTCCCCACTCCCGCGGGCGACGTCACCCTCGGCGACCTGCTGGGCGAGGTGGAGGGGCTGGTGCTGCAGGGCGGCTCCGACGTGTGCCCCGGCTGCTACGGCGAGGAGCCGCTGAAGCCCGAGTGGGGCGGCGACTCCATCCGCGACCAGCACGAGATCGCGCTGGTGCGCGCCTGCCTCGAGCGCGACATCCCCGTCCTGGGCGTGTGCCGCGGGATGCAGATCATGAACGTGGCGCTGGGCGGTTCGCTCTGGCAGGACCTGGCCACGCAGAACCCCGCCTGCCGCACGCACCGCGACTGGAACGTGTACGACCAGCTTTTCCACGAGGTGCGCTTCGAGCCGGATTCGTGGATCGCGCGGCTGTACGACGGCGCGCAGGGCGGCCGCGTGAACACCGTCCACCACCAGGGCCTCCGCCGCCTGGGCGAGGGCCTGCGCGTGGAGGCCGCCAGCCCCGACGACGGCGTGGTCGAGGCGGTGCGCTACGACCCCGCCGGCGACGGCGACCCGGACTCGGCGCGCCCGTGGGCGTACGGCGTGCAGTGGCACCCCGAGTTCCAGGACCCGGCCGACGCCACGCTCCTGCACGGCACCCCCGTCCTCGCCGCCTTCCTCCGCGCGGTGGAGATGCGGAGAGGAGCGAAAACCTGAGCCCGAGCTTAGTTCTCCCCCTCCCCCGCGGAGCGGGCGGAGGGGGCCGGGGGGAAGGGGGCCCAGCCAGGCGGGCAAGATGCATCCAGAGTGCGCCGAAGCCTCTTCGCACATTGAGGTCTCCCCCTCCCCCAGTCGGGTTTGGGGACGGGGCCGGGGGGAGAGGGGCTGGATGCCGGGCGACGGCGATCCCTGTGGCTCGCGTCGATGTAGACCCACGAAGAAGGTGTGATCCCCATGCTGCAGGTCGTGAATCCCGCCACCGAAGAGGTGATCCGGGAGCTGGACGAGGACACCCCCGAAACGCTGCGCCAGAAGGCGGGGACCGCGCGCGAGCACCAGCCGGCGTGGGCCGCGCGCCCCGTGGCCGAGCGCGTGGCGTGCGCCCGCCGCTTCGGCGAGCTGCTGGCCGCGGAAGCCGACCATCTCGCCGCAACGCTCACCAGCGAGATGGGGAAGCCGATCCGCCAGGCGCGCGGCGAGCTCTCCGCCATGGCCGCGCGCATCGGCTTTTTCGCGGAGCAGACGGAGCGCGCCGTGGCCGACGAGGTCGTGCAGTCCGAAGGGACGGAGGAGCGGATCCGCTGGGAGCCGCTGGGGGTCGTCGCCAACATCTCCGCGTGGAACTACCCGTACTTCGTGGGCTCCAACGTCTTCCTCCCCGCGCTGCTCACGGGGAACGCCGTACTGTACAAGCCGTCGGAGTTCGCCACGCTCACGGGGCTGGCCATCGCCGACCTGCTGTACCGCGCCGGCATCCCGCGCGAGGTGTTCGCGCCCGTCGTCGGCGCCGGTCCGGTCGGCGCGTCCCTGCTGGAGCAGCGGATCGACGGCGTGTTCTTCACCGGCTCGTACGGCACCGGGCGCCGCATCGCCGAGACGGTGGCGGGGCGGCTCATTCGCGTGCAGCTGGAGCTGGGCGGCAAGGACCCGGCGTACGTCTGCGACGACGTGGACGTCGCCGCGGCGGCCGCGGCGACGGCAGAGGGCGCGTTCTACAACGCCGGCCAGAGCTGCTGCGCGGTCGAGCGCGTGTACGTCCACCGCTCCATCGCCCGCGAGTTCACGGAGGCCTTCGTGGAGGCGGTGCGCGGCTACGCGGTCGGCGACCCGGCGGACGAGGCGACGTACGTGGGCCCGCTGGCGCGCAGGCCGCAGCTGGACGTGCTGCGCGAGCAGGTGGACGACGCCGTCCGCCGCGGCGCCACGCTGCTGGCAGGCGGCCGGGCGCGCGAGGGGCGGGGATGGTTCTGGGAGCCGACGGTGCTGGCCGGCGCGACGCACGAGATGAAGGTGATGCGCGACGAGACCTTCGGCCCCGTCATCGGCATCATGGAGGTGGAGGGGGACGAGGACGCGGTGCGGCGGATGAACGACACCGAGTACGGGCTGACGGCGGCCGTCTACACCCCCGACCGCGACCGCGCCGAGCGCGTGCTGCGGCAGGTGGACGCGGGCACCGTCTACTGGAACTGCTGCGACCGCGTCAGCCCGCGCCTCCCGTGGACCGGCCGCCGCCACTCCGGAATCGGCTCCACGCTCGGGACCATCGGCATCCGCGCGTTCGTGCAGCCCAAGGCGTATCACCTGAACCCGACCTGCGGCATCGCCTGATCGCCGATATGCGCTCGCGGGCGGCTTAGGCCGCCCGCGCTCCTGTGGAGTCACGCATTCTTGTTTGCGATCTCCGCTCCGACGTAGGCTAGGAGCATTCCGCGGAGCCAAAAAAGCAAGCCAAGCCCGTAGGACGGCAGCAATACGAACCAAGGAAAACGATGGACATTCCACGCAAGGAAGGCGGCGTGGAAGATTCCCACCAGACTCCCGAAGAACAGGAAGAACAGGAAGGACTTCATCCACCAGTCGCGAATAGTGTTCATCCATTGAGAATTGGTTTCCCTCTCCAGATATCGCTCCACACTGATAGCATTGGGCGGCGACAGAAGGTACTCCAGATCCATCTCGTACGCTTTGGGCAGCCGGTACCGAAGATCCTCCGAGATTGCGTTCATCAGGATTTCGGCGCCGACCATGGTGGCGACGACCAGGTAGAACAGGGCACCAAGTAGGGGAGGACCTGCGAGCAGGAGCAGTGAGATCTCACTAAGCTTGAACGATGCGATCTCTCCCTCCTTTATGATCCCGGCCGAGATGAGGTAACACAGGATCCAGACAAGCACGAATCCAATGACCAGCCGGTTGAAAGACCGCATGGCCTCAGCGTGATTGTCGCGGAACATCGCGATCAGTTCGCCCAACGAGTGCTCGTTCTCCGGGGCTCGCACTGCATACAGCGCTGCGATCTTCTCGCGGATGCCCTGCTTTACGAGGGTTGCCGTCATTTTGCTCTCGAGGCTCAAAGGGAAAGGGATTCTACTGCCCCGACTTCACTTTCGCCGCTTGGCCGATCACTCTAACTCGCGCAGGCAAGCTCCAACTCGTCGCCCTTGCCGTCAATGTCCACCCTCAGCTGTGGTTGCGGGGGGGGGCGGATGCAGATATACGCAGTTCTGATGTCCATTCTCCACCACACTGATTTGCCGCCTCCGACACGGCTTCTTAGGGGCCGTGCATGAGCAAGGGTGACGATGAGCGGGAGTGGGACAGGGTTTCACCTGTAAAGGATCGATCCTCCTACTCTCCGCACGCGAAGGGGATCGTGGCGGTGACGGGCGCGCCGGCGGGGGTCTGGCCGGTGATGCGCGCGGAGAGGCGCAGGCGCGAGCAGCCGGTGCCGTACAGCCAGAAGGCCACGTACGTCCGCCCCTGCGTGGTGATGATCCCCGTCTCCTGCGAGCGCTGGAAGGTGGTGCGGCCGCGCTCCGTGACCGTCAGCTCCACCTTCCGCTCGGGGAGGTAGCTCCCCGCCTCGCCGGTGACGACGGCGACCACGAGGGTGGCGTTGGACGAGCCGCCCGCGCGGCCCTCGCCCGCCGGCGTGTTCCACAGGTCCACCGGGCGCGCGATCAGGTCCGGCGAGAAGGTGCCCTTGTCGGTGTAGAACAGCATCGCCCGCAGCGAAAGGCGGTACGGCGGCGGCGCGGCGGGCGCGCGCGCGGCGGCGTCGGCGCGCGGGAGGACCGCCGCCGCGAGCAGCGCGGCGGCCGGCAGGATCCGCTTCATTCTCATCGGCATCATCGGTTCGGGGAAGTGGGAAAGGCGGGAGAACGGCTCATCTCATCCGGTTCATGTCGATCCGGAACTCGGCTTCGCGGCCCAGGCTCAGGCGTACGCGCCGCGAGTCGATCACGAAGCCGTTGGGGCGCTCCCGCACCGTCAGCAGCACCCACCCCGCGTCGCTCACCGGCACCACCAGGTGCGCGGTGCCGCGGGGGTTCACCGTGCCCAGCAGCTGCGGCGCGCTATCCGCGATGCCGTTGAAGTACACGTCCAGCGGGCGCGCCGAGGGGTTGTCGACCAGCACCACGCACCGGCCCTGGCAGGGCTCGGCGGCGGCGGCGGGGGGGCCGGCCGCGCGGGGCTGAGTGGCGCAGGCGGCCAGCAGCGCCGCGGCGAGCGGAAGCGTGTGAAAGATTCGCATGGGCATTCGGGGGGATGGGGATCGGGAGCGAATCGCGCCGGGACGCGCATCCTCGCGGCAACGCGCGTGCCGACTGGAGGATGTGGGGATGGCGATCGCTCGCGGGCGATGCGGCGCATGGGCCCGCCCCCCCCCCCGGCGCGCGCATCCGCGTCCACGCCGGAGTCCATGCATCCCGGCGGAGACGCGGGCTCGCGCTCCGCCATCATCATCCGCCTCCTTCCCGATCTTCGCCAGCCGGTGCCGGGGGCGTCAGGGCTTCGCGCCCAGGTCGCCGGACTTGGACCGGGCACCCGCGGACACGACGGCGCTGGCGTCGTCCTCTTCATCCGCATCCGTGCCGTCCACGCCGGTGACGCGGAACGAATCCAGCGCCCGCGCGGCGATCTCCTCGTCGCGCGGGCCGGGGCGCACGCGGACCGCGAGCACCATCCACGCCACCACCGGACCCTGGCGCGAGACCGACAGGTCCATCTGTGTCCGCACCTGGCGCCCGTCGGCCGCGAAGACGACGGGCGTGCGCAGCGTCACGCGGTCGTCGCGCACGATCTCGGCCGGCTCGCCGTCCAGGCGCATGTTGCCGGCGGCCTGCAGCATCGCGGCGCGCATGATCTGCAGCACCGCGCGGCGTGTGGCGATGCTCGTGTCGTTCAGCTCGCGGCTCAGCCCCATGCGGAGCACCATCACCGCGCCGGCGTTGTTCCCGAACACGTAGGTCCGCAGCTGGTACCCGTTCCCCGCGGCGTCCCTCGTGGACAGGAAGCGGTAGCGGGCGGGGAGCACCAGGTCGTAGCCGGCGCCGTGGTACACGGAGTCGCCCCGCTGCGCGTGGAGCGGGGCCGCGGCGGCGCAGAGCGCCAGGGCGAGCGCGATTCGAATCCGCATGTGCTTTTCTCGCAAGATGAAGGGAAGAGCGGGGAGATGCGGTGGGTGCCACGTGGATGCCGCCGTCGCACACCGGCCGCGCGGGGTCCGACAAGGCACGTCGCGGACCGTAGACGGCCCACGCCGCCCATCTTCAAGCGAATATTGGAGATGCGGAATAGCTGAATGGGAGCGGCCGCCTCGGGTCCACGCCTCGGGCGAGACACGGAACGGCCAAGGTGGGACAGCGGCGTCCCGGCGGAAGGCGGCGTGGAGACGGCGGAGGCAGAGACGGAGCGCCCCCGGACGCGGGTGCGTGCGGGGGCGCGGAAATCGTCCTCGCGGCCGCGTCAGCGCGCGGGCGGCGATGCGGCGCCCACCCAGCTCACGTCGAAGCCGCGCACCTGTGACTGGAAGACATGCGCGCGGACGGCGGGGTCCTGGCGCACCACCGAGTCCGCTTCCGCCTGCGACGCCGCGCGAAACACGATCAGCGCCGCGTTGTCCCAGTAATCGCCCTTCATCCCGCCGGCCAGGATGGCGCGCCCGGCGCGGCGCTGCTCGTCCCAGTAGCGCACGTGCCCGTCCAGCGCCGCGTTGGCGGCGCTGTCGCTGGGCCAGCGCCCGGTTTCCTTCCACTGCGCGTACAGGTCCCACCGCAGCCGCAGCAGAACCACGTACGCGGGCTCCGCGGCGGGGCGGGCGCGCGCGGCGGAGGTCCACGCGCTCCCTGCGGCGGCGGCGGCGAAGCACAGGACGAGGGCGATCTTCAGGCGTGCGCGCACGTTCTCTCTTCGGAATTCTCAGTGATGGAAAGATCTCGGACCCGGCGGCGACGCGTCACCGCGCGGCGGCGAGCCGGCGCGCTTCGGCCAGCCCGGGCGCGTCGGCGTCGGCGTGGCGCCAGTTCTGGAGGAGGCGCCCGGCCGCCTCGGCGGCGCCGGCGCGGTCGCCCTGGGCGGCGCGGGCGCGGGCGAGGCCCAGCAGCGCCGCCGAGCGGTTCGGCATCAGCCGCAGCCCGGCCTCGTACGCCGCCGCCGCGCCGCGCGCGTCGCCGCTCTCCAGCAGCCACGCGCCCAGCAGCTCGTGCGCGGGCATCCACCACGGCGGCCCCACCGGCTGCGTCCGATCCTCCGTTTCCGCGGCCTCGCGCATCAGCGCGATCGCGCCGGCGCGGTCGCCGCGCGCGCGGGCGGCCAGGGCGCGCAGCTCCCTTGCGTACACGGGCACGCCCCCGCCCCCCGCGCTCCCGGCGTCGAGCAGCTGCTGGAACGCGGCGGCCGTCTCCTCCGCCTGCGTGGCGTCGCCCCGCATCGCCGCGGCGGCGGCCTGCTGGAACGCGGCGACGTTGGCGAACGACCACGCGCGCATCGTAGCCGCGGCGGAAGGCGGTCCCGGGCGCGACGCGCCGGAGGTGGATGCCGCGGCCCAATCCCCCGTGCCCGCGGCGAAGGCGAAGCGCAGCGCGGGCTCCACCAGCCGCGCGTCGGCCGCCTCCGCCGCATCGGCGGCGGCCAGGTCGGTGCCGGCGAGAACGGCGTGCGCGGTGTCGACCAGGGCGCGGGCGGCGCGGAAGCGGCCCTGCTGCAGGTAGCCGTACTGCAGCCACATCAGCCCGTGAAAGCCCAGCGCCATCGGCGACGCGTTCCGACGCGCCACCCACGCCCGCGACGCCGCCCACCCGCGCTCGTTGGAGCTCACCTCGTCGTCCCACATCCCCAGTTGCAGGAAGATGTGCGAGGGCATGTGCAGCGCGTGGTCCGCGTCCGGCGCGATGCGGGCGTACGCGCGCGCCGCCGCCAGCCCGCGCTGCGCGAAGCCGGGGGCGTCGGTGGCGTGGATCAGGTAGTGCGCCGCGCCGGGGTGCTGCGGGCTGACGCGGAAGACGCGCTCGGCCAGGGTGATGGCCGCGTCGCGGACGGCCGCGCGCCGCTCGGGCGGCACCGCGCCGGTGTACAGCGCCGTCTGCAGCGCGAGGGACGCGAAGGCCTGCGCCTCCAGGTCCATGGTGTCGCGGGCCGCCAGCGCGCGCAGCGAGTCGGCGTAGGCGGCGGTGCGCACCGCGGTCGGCGCGTCCGCGAAGAAGGCCTCGATCGCCGCGCCGTAGGCCCGCTCGCGCGGGGTGCCGGCCAGCGCCAGCCGCGCCTCCGGCGTGGGCGCCAGCCGCCGCAGCGCCGCCCGCGCGGCGGGAAGGTCCTCCTCACCCCAGACCAGGTGCGACCAGGTCAGCGCCTCGCCCCAGAACGCCATCGCGAAGCGCGGATCCGCCTGCTCCGCCGCCTTGAAGGCGTCGGCCGCGTCCTCGTACTCGAAGTTGTGCAGGAAGGCCAGCCCGCGCAGGAACGGCGCCTGCGCCGCCGCCGCGCCGGAGTTGGGAAAGCGCACCGTCCCCAGCCGCGGCGCCGCTTCCCCCGGCTGGTGCGTGTGCGCGTGCGGCGGCTCCTGCGCGAGCGCGGCGGGGGCGGTCGCGGCCAGCGCGGCCAGGGCGAGCGGGAGGAGGTTCGGCTTCATGGCGTTCGGTCGATGGAGATGGCGATCGGCGCTCGTGGGAATCATCTCCCGGACGAACGCACTTCGGAATCGGGGGATGGAGATGCGGGTCAGCCGGGGGAGACGCGCTGCCGCACGCGCGGGGCCCGCCCGGCGCGGATGCGCAGCAGCACCGAGGCGGCGACGAAGCCGATCACCCCGCCGATGAGCACGTGCACCACCTGGCCGAACTCGCTGGCCGCCAGCAGCCACCCGGCCGCGCCGCCCGCGACGGTGCCGGCCACCGTCCCCAGCAGCGCCAGGCCGATCGGCACCGTGCGCATCAGCAGCCACGCGGCGGCGGGGAAAAGCACGCCGCCCAGCACGGCGCCCACGCCGCCCACCAGCTGCAGCGCGCGGAGGTCGAGCGCCTCCAGCCCCCCGCTCACCGCCAGGCCGATGACCAGCGTGGCGATGGCCGCCACGGCGCCGAAGAGCGCACCGCCCACGATCAGGCCCGCGGTGACGGCGAGGATGCGTCGCGCCTGGCTCATGCCGTTCGCCGTCGGATGGAGATGCCGCGTGTCACGCGACGGAGACGCGGGGCTGGCGTCGCGCGTCGCGCGTGGCGGTGATGCGCAGCAGCACGGCGGCGACGAGGAAGCCGATCACCGCGCCTGCGGTGGCGTCCAGCACCGCGCTCGCCTCGGAGGTGGCGCCGATCAGGATGGCCTGGAAGGGATCACGGGCCGGGATCATCCACCCGGTCACCCCGCCGGCCACGGTGGCGGCGCCGGTGCCGAGGAGCGCGATCCAGACGGGGACGCGGCGCATCAGCATCCACACGGCGGCGGGGTAGAAGGCCATCCCCAGCACCGCGCCCACGGCGGTGACGAAGCCCAGCAGCCCGACCGTGGACAGGTTCCCCAGCTGTCCGGTGATCGCCATCGCGATCGCGAGCGCAAGCACCGCCGTGACCGCGCCGAAGGCCGCTCCGCCCACGATCAGCCCGACCGTGACCGAGAGGCTCCGCAACTTCCGCTTCATGATGTCCTCGGTGTTCAAGGGTTCCGCTGTAACAGAGGGATTACCGGCAGGATTTCCAGCGCAGGGTCGAACCGTCCATCATCATCCTCCCCTCAACATAAGCGGGTGCGGCGGAAAGGCATACGATTTTTATTGTCGGGGGAGGTTTCGCGGGGCCCTGGCCGTGTGGACCTTCCCTCGCGAGCCCGCGAGGCCCTCCCCCCGCGGCTGGGGCCGCGTACCCCCTCCCGATAACGGGCCCCGATAACGGGAGGGGGTAACTTCGAACGCGGCGCGCAGGTGATTGCGCATGCGTCCGCGGAGGTGTGGCGCGAAGCCCGAGCCCAACATCCCAGCAGCTCCGAAGTTCGGTAGCGGTGAGTTCTCCCCTCTCCCGCGGAGCGGGCGGAGGGGCCGGGGGAGGGGGCCAGCCTGGCGGGCAGGATCTCTCCTCACGCACCGTCAGCTTCTGCTCTCGCTGTTGTCCTTCTCGGGGTCAGCGCTCCGCGCCGCTCCCGATCACCCGGCGCACGAATGCGGCGGCGGCGGCGAGGACCGCGTCGGGGTGCTCGCGGTGGGGGGAGTGGCCGCATTGGGGGATGGGGAGGACGGCGACGGGGCCGCCGGACTGGCGCTGGATGGCCTCCACCTGGCGCCAGGTGCCGTACTCGTCGTCCTCGCCCTGGACGACGAGCGCGGGGACGCGGATGGCGGGGAGATACGCCTCGATGTTCCAGGCGCGGAAATCGGGATCGAGCCACACGTCGTTCCAGCCGCGGAAGGCCACGTCCACGTTGGCGCCGTGGTGCCGCGCCAGCCGCTCGCGCAGGTCCGTGGTGCGGTACACGTCGCGGATCGCGGCGATGCTGGCCAGCCCGTGCGGCTCGGTGAACACGTGCGGCGCCTCGAGCACCATCCCCCGCAGCCCCGGCGCCGGCGCGCTCCCCGCATGGATCAGGGCGATGGAGGCGCCGTCGCTGTGGCCGAAGAGGACGTGGCCGCCGATCCCCAGTCCCCCGATCACCTCGCCGAGCACCGCCGCCTCGTCGTGCATGAAGCGGACGGGGCGGGGGAGGGAAACGGGATCGGACGCGCCGTACCCCGCGCGCGACCAGGCGACGGCCCCGCACCCCGTCGCCGCCGCCAGCCGCACGGGGAAGTCGCGCCAGAGCCCGGCGCTCCCCAGCCCCTCGTGCAGGAACACCACCGTGGGCGCGCGGTCCGGCCGCGGTCCCGCCCACCGGTACTCCAGCCGCGCGCCGCCGGCCCGGATGAAGCCCGCCATCCCGCCGTCCGCCATCACCGCCGCGTCCCGGATGGCGGCGGCTCGCCGATGAGGCGGCTGAACTCCGCCAACTCCTGGCGCGAGGCGGCGCGGGAGTAGAAATCCCCGTTCCGCAGCGTCTCGAAGAAGTTGGTTCCGATGCCGAACGAGCCCTCCATCTCGCTCCCCGCGCGGAACTCCACGATGGTGTAGGGAACGGGGACGCCGTACCACGGCTGCTCCCAGCCGGCGCGGCGCTCATCCACGAAGCGGACCAGCGCGCGCAGCCGGGCGGGATCGCGGATGGTGTCGCGCCGTTCCTCCGAAGACGCCGCCTGCCCGTGCCGCACCACGGCCATCGTCACCCCCGCGTCCAGCGGCGGAAACTCCATCCCGCGATCAATCCCCCACGAGCACCCGGCGCACGCGAGCAGCACCGCGATGAGCATAGGGATGAGCTTTCCGCGCATCAGGTCGGAATTCATCGATCGTTCCGGAGCACGTGCGTCGGCGAGCGGGGCGGGAGCGGCCACGAAACGGACGTTACCATCCCGCGCGCCCGCCGCAAGCCCGGCTGGCCGATGTGGACTCGCCTGCGGGGATGAAAGGCGAATGGAATTCGCGGGCAACAACAGCACAAAGTCCCTGCGGGACTGCTTTCCCGCATCATCGCGGTCAATCCGGCATCCTGCCACGCCGGAGCCGATCCGTGCGCCGATGCCTGCTGGCCGCGCAAGAACCGTCCCTCCCCCAGGCAGTTTTGGGGGAGGGACAGGCGCTGCCCGGACGCGACGCAGTCGCGCCGGGCAGTCGCCAGGGAGAGGGCCCGCGGCGCGCCGGGGGCAGCGCAGTAAAGCCTACGGCGCGAGTGATTTGCGGAAGTGGATGGTGCGCTCCACCTCCTCGAATCCCACGGCGAGGTGCGCGCGCTCGCTGGCGTGGTTGTCCAGCAGCGTGTCGGACGCTATCTCCGTATAGCCGCGCTCGCGGGCCCACGCATCCGCGGCGCGCATCAGCAGCGCGCCGATGCCGCGGCCGCGCACGTCCGCGTCCACGAACCAGCTTTCCACGTACGGCGTCTCGCCCTCGCAGCCCTCGGCATAGTTGCGCAGGGAGAGCTCGAGCAGGCCGCAGAGCGCGCCATCTTCCCGCTCGCAGACGAACACCGCCTGCGTGTGCGGCCGCCCCGCCGGGCGCGCGGCCAGGAAGCCGTCGACGTCCTCCGCGTGGTCGGCCTCCACAGTGCCGTCGTACAGCGCGCGGAGCATGCGCAGCCACTCGGCGCGGTCGCCGGGCTGGACGGGACGGATGCGCATCGGAAGTCTCGGCGGGTGGTGGGGAGAATCGGGGCGACGGGAGATGGTGTACGCCGCGCGCGAGCCGCGGGGTCCATCCGTCATCCGACAGGGTTGGAAAGTTCCGGGCGCAGCCGATCACCGGCGACTGAAGCCGCAGCAACAACCACGGAAAGCCTCGCAAACTGCGCGAAGCTGCTGCGCTCATTCCGCGGCATCGGCGCTCACGATCGATCTCCTTTCATCCTCTCCTGGACGCGCGCAGCGCTGGGCCGAGTCAGGAAAAAATCAGTCGCGCGGAGAATCAGCGGAGCAGAGAGGGATGCACACTTTCGCACTCTCGCACTCTCGCACTTTCGCACCCAAACGCCGAAGGGGCCGCCCGGCAGCGGCCCCTCGACGTTCAATCCATCTCCATCTTCCAGAACCATCCCTGCCGTTACAGCGAGTTCACGTACGCGACCACCGCGGCCTGCTGGGTGAGGGTCAGGTTGCGGAAGCGCGTGCGCGCGTTGGCGCCCTCGCCGCCGTGCGCGGCCACCGCCTCCTGGATGGTGCTGGCGCGGCCGTCGTGCATGAACACCTCCATGAAGCGCGCGCCCATCAGCGGCTCCGTGCGGAACTCGCGCGTGCGCGCCTGGTCCAGGCAGATGTCCACGTTCTCGGCGCCCATGTCGTGCAGCAGGAAGTCGCTGAACGGCCGCACCGTGCGGTAGCTGAGTGCGGCGATGCCCACGTCGGTGGTGGTGTACTGCGCCGTGTGGCACCCCGCGCAGCCGATGGAGTTGAACAGGTCGCGCCCCGAGGCGCTCTGCGTGGTCAGCGGCACCGTGGGCGGCGGCGCCAGGAAGATGACGAACGAGTTCAGGTCGTCGAAGTCCGTTCCGCTGATCTCCGGCTCCGGCGCGGGGTCCACGCCGAACGGAATGGGCATCCCGCCGATGTTGTTCTCGGCCAGGTTGAACTTGTTGGTGATCCCCATCTCGTTCAGCAGGGCGCCGGCGTTGAAGAGCGTCACGCTCCCCTCGTTGGCCTTGTGCCCGAACTTGCCGATGTCGCCCGCGGACGTGTAGTGCGCGCGCCCCGAGATCCCGTCGTAGTTGTAGTCGTACGGGTCCTCCTGGTTCACGATGGCCGCGTTGGGGATGGCGGCGATCAGCCCGAACCCGAACAGGTCCGGCACGGTCCGCGACCCCCGCGCGTGCGTCACGGTGGGGAAGGGCTCGCTGGTCAGCCCCGTGGCGGCGAACAGCTTGGGCGTGACCGAGTCCTGGTGCACGAACCCGCCCTTGGCCGTCAGCAGGTCGCAGCTGCCGTCGCTGCGCACGTTGGTGAAGTGCGTCTCGACCTCGTCGCCCGTTCCGCCCAGCACGCCGTCGTCCTCGCCGTGGCACTCCGAGCACGAGCTGGCGTTGAAGATGGGCCCCAGGCCGTTGGTCTGCGAGAAGGTCTTGTCGAACAGCACCTTGCCCCGGTTGAACGCGGCGAGCTGGGCCAGCGTCAGGCCGGAGATGGGCTGTCCGAGCGTCGTTCCCGCCGCCGACGCGGCGTGCGCGGGGCCTTCGGGAACGACCAGGGTGGAGGTGGGCGATGGACCCTTGCGGTCGTCGACGCAGGCCGCGACCAGCAAGCCGAAGAGGAGCGTGAGGGGTACCTGGGCCGCGCGGCGCATGCGACCTCCGGGGCGCGTTGGTGGGTGGCCGGACGGTGCACGTTGCGGCGCATGCGGAACGGATGCCGCGGCGCGCCGGGAGGGGTGCCGGACCCTCGCGCGTGCCGCTCCGTGCGCATGCAACGGAACCCCCGCCAGCCGGGCGTCGCGACGCGGGGCCGGGCAGGGGTTCGGGCACTCGGTGGGGAGCGCTTGGGAATGTCGTCCCTGGGTGTCCGGCGGCCGGACGGCTCCCAGGGGGAGCCTTCGCCGGGCAGCGTCAGGTCGCGAAAGCGCTGAGCGCTGGGTGCACGGTCCCGCTGCACGGGTCCGTCGCGTGTGGGTGAGTCATATTAATCCTGGGTTAATCTCCGCGTCAATGATTTTCTTGTCAGAAACCGTGTGTGTTCGTGGTTTTCCACAGGACAAAACGTTGTGGGGTATGCAGATGCCGAGACGGCGGGAAACGGGCGATCCCTCTCTCCCCCCGGCGGCGGGACGGTGTCCCCTGTCCCCCCGCCCCTGTCCCTGTCCCCTGTCCCCTGTCTCACGTGCCGCGCAGCAGGGGTCGGATCGCCGCGGCCAGGAGGAGCGGGGGATCGTCCGGCCGCACGTCGAAGCCGTCTTCCGCGCCCCAGATGGCCGAGAGCACGGCCTGCGCGAACGCCCACGCCCGCGCGCGGTCCACGTCGATCCCCAGACGCGCGCGGAAGATGGCCAGCCGGCGCTCCACCGCCGCGGCCGACGCGAAGAGCTCGGGCCGCTCCACCGGGTTGCGGAGCGCGGCGCCCAGCTCGTACTCCGCCTCGCCGGCCACGCCCTTGGGGTCGATGGCGGTCCATCCGCGCCGCGCGTCGAGCAGCACGTTGTAGTGCTGCAGGTCGCCGTGCAGCAGCCGCGGCTCGCGCTGCGAGGCGCACAGCTCCCGGTAGACGCCGCGCGCGTGCCCGGCCAGGCCGCGCTCGATCCGCGTGTCGCCGGACGCCAGGTAGCGGTCGAAGCTGCGCGCCCACTCCTCCACCGTGGCGCATCCCGGCGGAGGCGGGGCGGGGGTGGAGATGCGGCCGATGACGTCCGCCAGGATCTCCGTCGCCTCGTCGTCGCGTCCGGCGATGGCCATCCCGGCCAGCAGGGTGGCGGGGTGCAGCCGCTCCAGCAGCATCGCGCCGGGAACGTGGCCGAGCACGCGCACCATCCCGCGCCCGCCGAACGCGGCCAGCACGGCGCCCGAATCCCACTCGTCGCCCCGCCGCCGCACCAGCTTCACGACCACGGGCTGGCCGCCGCGCGTGCCGAACGCCACGAGCGACGACTCCGTCTCGCGCGTGGAATCCGGCCGCACGCCCCACGCGCGGAGCCGCTCCTCCATCCGCTCCGCGAGGGCGGCGTCCGGCGGGCGCGGCTCCGCCATCTCCCCGCCTACTTCCCCTCGTCCGCCGTGGGGCCGTACATCTCGGGGACGGGAACGTCCACCAGGCGCAGGTACACGCCCAGCTGCGCGCGGTGATGGACCAGGTGGTTGAGGACCACGGAGCGCAGCATCTGGTAGCGGCTCTGCGTCTGGAGCACGGCGCCGCCCCGCTTCAGCGTCCACGGCACCTGGAAGTCGTCGTCCGCGGCGTTCGCGATGGCCTCGCGGGCGGCGGCGGCGTTGCGGTCGAACTCGGCCAGCAGCGTGGCCGTGGTCTCGATCGTGTACCCGGGGAACTTCGGCCCGTCCACCGGGGCGATGTCGATCTCCGTGCGCGACATCATCATCGTGGTCCACGACGGCAGGCGGGCCACGAGCTGCGCCAGGTGCGCCATGGGGAACGACTTGGGATGCGGCTTCCACTCGCCGCGGCCGTCCGGCACGCGCTCCAGCACGCGGCGGGTGGTGGCGAGCTCCTGGTCCAGCTCCGGCAGCAGCAGTTCGGCGATGGTCATCGGCGTGGGCGGGCGGTGGGTTGGAGATGCGCGGACGGCGCCAGGGTAGACCCGGCGCCGCGCCGCCGCAAGGGAGCTACTCGTCGGTGTCGAACACGTAGGTGTCGGACGAGGACTTCCGCTTCTTCAGGTATCCCTCGTCGCCGTTCGGCTTGCGGATCCTGTACTTCTCGCCCTTCGAGAACATCCCGGAAACGTCCTCCAGCACGTAGTTGCCCGCCAGGAAGTTGCGCGTCTCCAGCGTGCCGCCCCACGTCTCGTGCAACTCCCCCAGGTCCCTGCCGAAGTACCCGGGCGTCTGCAGGTGCAGCTTCCCGTCCTTCGCGACGATCTGGTACTCCTCCATCCGGTTCTCCGTGCGTCGAAGTGTGTCAGCCGCGGACCGACGGGTCGTCGCGGTTCACGGCCGGCTCGCGGTCCTCGCGCCAGACGTGGTAGAGGATGCTCCAGCGGCCGTCGCGCTCGCGGCCGAACACCATGAAGTACGTGCCCGAGCCCAGCAGCCGGGCGTCTCCGCGGGCGCGCGCCTGCCACGTGCCCTGCAGGTGCCCCGCCGGCCCGGCCATGCGCTGGTGCAGCGGGGACAGGCGCAGCGTGCGGTCCTCCATCAGGTGCCCCACGGTGCCGCGCGCGGCCACCTGCCCGCCGGTCAGCACCGTCCCGGACGGCGTCACCAGCACCGCGTCGGGCGCGTAGAGCGAGACGAGCGCCGCGGTGTCGGCGCGGTTGAAGGCGTCCTGCCACGCCTGCCGCAGCTCCGCCGGCGACCCGGGCGAGGTGGCGGGGCGGGCGGCCGGATGGCAGGCGGAGACGAACACGGACGCGAGCGCGGCGAGCTGCCGGATGTGGAGCCGGGACATCGTTTCGGGATTCGGGAGATGGAGATGCGGCGCGGAGGCCAATGCCGCCGCGCGTTCGGCCGGAGACTGCAACGCGCCGGCCCCGCCATCTCTGCCCGGCGACCCCCCGGCCGGCGCGATGAACGTACGTTCCCCCGGAGCCTTCCGAAACGGTGCTTGTCGTGCGCTGTCGCTAACTTCTACGCGCTATTCCTGATGACGTCATCCTGAGTCGAACACCGCGCTGCGCGCGACCACGATGGATGAAAGGGGGAGGCGTCCTCCAGAGCGGAACCGGCTGCCGAGCCGAACAGCCTCGCGCAGTTTGCGACGCTTCCCGTAGTTGTTGCTGCGACTTTAGTCGCCGGTGACCGGCTGCACGCGGAACTTTCCATTCAGGCCGGCCAAGCCACAACCTGCATCCACACCGTAAGTTGCAGGCCGAAGGATCTATCGCCGGTCGCGCACGTGATTCGCCGAGACGCGCCGATTTCCCGCATCCCGCTACCCATCTCCATCTTCCACCGATTTCGCCGCCAATTCACGCAGACAGCGGGCGATCTCGCCGCGGCCCAGGTGCTCGGCCCAATCGAGCGGCGTTCCGTCGTAGACGCGGTCGCGGGCGTCGAGGGGGGCGCCGGCCTCGACGAGCACCTTCACCGCGCCGAGCGAGCCGGAGTCGACCGCGTGGTGCAGGGGCGTGGCATGGGGATGGATCGCGGTGGCGTACGCCCTGACGTCGGCGCCGAGTCCGATGAGCGTCGCCAGCGCGCCCGCGTTCCCGTTCAGCGCCGCGGCGGCGAACGCGATCTGGCGGTCCTCCGCGGTCGCATCCGCCGCGAGGCGCGCCGCGTCGTCCGCGCGGTCCAGGCAGAGCGCGGCCGCGAGCGTCAGCCTCCCTCCGCGCTCGACCAGGTGCGCCGCCGCGGCCAGGTTCCGCGCGGAGAGCGCGCCGTAGCCATCGCCGGGGTTCGCGCCCGCGTCGATCAGCGCGTCCATCAGCTCCGTCTGCATGCCGCAATCGCGGGGGACGCGCCCCGTCACCACCAGCGCGAGCGCGTAGTCGAGCTGCGCCTGCAGCTCCGGCGCCTCCTCGCGCTTCGCCGCGGTGGCGATCGTCCGCGCGACCTCGGCGATGTTGGCGGGAAGGCTCCCGATGCGGATCGGGTTGTCCGCCACGAACCAGAGCAGGTACGGCGCGCGGAAGTAGCCCTCCAGCGCGCCGTTCACCCTGTCGCGCAGCCAGTCGCCGGGCGCGGTGAGGCGCTCGCGCACCAGCGCCGGATGCGCGGCGAGAAGGCGCTCCAGCGCGCCCGTGTCGCCGGCGTCGATCGCGCCGGCTGCCTCGCGAAAGAGCGTGTCGAGAGATGCGGAATCGTCCATCAACCCTCCTGACTTGCAGGAATCACACGGGGAATCGGGGGGAACGGAGGATGGATCTTCTCCGTCTCCTCCGTGTGATCCAACCAGGGGAATGGCGGCGGAGATGCTTCCCGTCACTCCGGGATGCGCGCCGCGCCGGTGATGTCCTCGCCGGGGACGAGCACGAACTCGCAGCGCGCGCCGGCCAGACGGCTCTCGCGGTACGGGCGGTACTCGTCGCTCTCGTAGAACGCCATCGCCGCCTCGCGCGACGGCCATTCGGTCAGCACGAGCACCTGCGGGGCGGCGCGCTCGCCCTCCATCTTCTCCAGCCGCGAGGTGCGGGCCAGGTACCGCCCGCCGAACCGCTCGATCATCGGCGTCACGTCCTGCACGTACGCCGCGATCCAGCCGCGGTCGGTCACGTCCATCTCCACGATCGCATAATGCTTCACGGAATCTCCCGGTGATGCCGATCCAGAGCCGTTGGAAGTGCGGAGGAGACGCGCAAAGTCCGGATGCGGCGCGGCGGGAGCAAGCGACTCGATCGACTCTCTTGCCCTCCGCGAGCCCCGGAAGTAGACTGTGTGCTCCCGAAAAAATCCCGAACAGCCATCCGGCTGCGGGACGCGCAGGGCTCACCCTCACCACGCGAGGCCAGCCGTGTCGACCGAATCCGCCGCACCCGCCGTGTTCATCACCCCCGAGGCGCTGCTGGAGCACTGGCAGGGCCACCGCCGCCTGACCCGGCGGGTGATCGAGCTCTTCCCGGACCACGAGCTCTTCACCTTCTCCGTCGGCGGCATGCGCCCGTTCGGCGCGATCGCGCTGGAGATGCTGAGCATGGCCATGCCGATGGTGCGCGGCGTGGCGACCGGCGAGTGGGACACGTCGTTCGACCGCGACCCGATCCCCAAGGACGAGATCCTGCGCCGGTGGGACGAGAGCACCGATCAGATGAACGCCGCGTGGGCGCAGATCCCGCCGGAGCGCTTCCACGAGCAGATGACCGCGTTCGGCCAGTACCCCGGCGTCGCGCACGACCTGCTGCTCTACGTGATCGACAACGAGATCCACCACCGCGGGCAGGGCTACGTCTACCTGCGCGCCCTCGGCATCGAGCCGCCCCCGTTCTGGGAGCGGTAGATCACCGCAGAACGACGAAACCGCCCGGAGCGCATTGCCCCGGGCGGTTCCTCGCCCCACGGTCCCCGCGGGCGGCTCACGGCCCGGCCGGCACCGGCTTTCCGGTGATGTCGACCGGCGCCGGGCGGATCCCGGGCGAAAAGTCCGGCAGCGGGTTGGGCGAGGCGCCGGGAATCCCCTCTTTCTTCATCTTCGCGATCGAGGCCAGCTGCTCGTCCAGCGCGGCGTAGAGCGCGACCAGCGCGTCGGTCAGCGCCTTCTCGCGATCGTCCACCAGCCCGGCGAGCTTTCCGGCCTTGAAGGTGGTCAGCGCGTCGCCGCGCAGGCCGCTCTGCAGCCTGCTCCGCACCGCCGCGGCGTACCGCTTCGCCACCTTCCCGGCAGGGGTGGCCGTGCCGCCGACCACGGTGGAGGCCTCGGTGTTGGTGAACTTCTCGTTCACCAGGAACTCGTAGAGCTCGTCGTCGCTGCTGTGCCTGGCCGCGCGTGACTCGTCGAATCCGGGCACCGCCCGCAGCCCGGCCCGCAGCGACTGGATCGCGCTGATCACCGCCGCCTTCTTCGGCGAGGTCCCGGTGGCCGCCAGCAGCGCCGGGTCGGACGCCATCTCCATCTGCTGGGCGTAGCGGCGGAACGTGTCGCCGCGCTCGCTCTCGGGCAGCTGCCGGTCCAGGATGATGCGCGCGTGCACCAGCTCGTGGAAGATGGTGGTCACTCCGTCGCCCGCCATGTTCGACGGGAAGGTCATGCGGATGTCGTGGTTGACCGTCTGTGACGGCGGCGTCCCGGTGGTGGACACGGCCTCCACCGTCTCGGCGTCGTTGCCCATCAGCAGGGTGGCCTCGATCGACTGCTGCTGGATGTTGAACTGGAGATTGAAGACGTGCTTCGCGCCGCCGACCGTCGCCTCGCGGATGCGGGCCTTCCCGTTCCCCGAGTCGGGGATCAGCCTGGCCAGGGCGGTGATGTCGTCGTGGCCCTTTTCCGCGATCTGGCGCTTGATCTGCGGGATGGTCAGGGTGACGCCCTTGCGGTGGACGGCGGGCGCGGCGGCCCGCAGCGGCCCCGCCGGGCGGCCCGCCGCCACCCGCGACGCCGCGCCGTCCGCCGCGCGCTCCGCCGCGCCGTCGGGCCGGCCCGGCACCGCCGGGGCGCCGGGTGCGCGCCCGCCGGTCTGCACCACGTGCGCCAGCTCGTGGGCCAGCAGCCGCTCCCCGGCCGCCGTGTGAGGCGCGTACTGGCCGCGTGCGAACACGATGCTGGACCCGGCCGCGTAGGCCAGCGCGCCCGCCGAAGCCGCCGCGCGCGCCCCTTCGTCGCCCGCGTGGATGCGCACCCGCGCGAAGTCGTGGCCGAAGCGCCGCTCCATGGAGGCACGCACCGGGGGCGCCAGCGGCTGGCCGGGCCCGCGCGGCGCCCAGTCCGAACGCGGCGGGGTCGCGGACTGCGTACGCGCGGGCGCGGGCGCGGGCGGCGCTGCATCGCGCGGGGTCCGGGCCTGCTTCGGGGCGAACGGCATCGGAATCCTCCCTGGCGGCGCGGAGTGCGCCGGCCGGCTTCGTGGCGAAGGAACCGGGTCGCGCCGCCGCCCGGGTTCCCGGACGCGGCGCGGCCCCGTCGCTTGCGAGCGGACTACCGCACCAGCACGCGGTATCCGTGCGCGGGGATGTCGAGGGTTCCCGACGCGGCGAGGGCAACGGGGGCCCTGCCGAACCAGTCGGTGTAGGTGCCCGGCCGCGGCAGGTCCTGGTAGGTGGCGTGCGCGGCCAGGTCGCCGAAGTTCACGGCCACCAGCACGGTGTTCGTGCCCTGCGTGCGGGTGAAGGCGTAGACGCGCTCGCCCGCGTCGGTGCGGAGCGCCGTCTGCGGGGCGCCCCAGCCGCCGTTGGCCAGCGCCGGCTGCGTGTGCTTCAGCTCGAACATCGCGCGGTAGAAGTCGGCCAGCGACGGGCCGCTCCAGTCCACCGTGTCCTTGTCGAAGAAGCGCAGCCGCTTGCGCAGGCTGGCCTCCTGGCCGGTGTACAGCAGCGGCATGGAGTTCTGGGCGGTGGCGCTCAGCACGAACGCGGGCACGTGGTTGGCGCCCATGCGCTCGAACTCGGTGCCGTTCCAGCTGTTCTCGTCGTGGTTGCTGGTGAAGTACATCCGGATGGCGTCGCGCGGAAAGCGCTGCGCCTGCCGCGCGAAGTAGCCGTCCAGCTCGCCGGTGCCCTTCTTCCCCTGCGCGATCTCGTTCAGCAGGTGGTGCAGCTCCCAGCCGTAGGTGGCGTCGAAGGCGGTGTGCATCTCCGGGCTCTCGGCCTCGGCCAGCAGGAACAGGTCCGGCTTCGCCGCCTTCAGCGCGGCGCGCGCCTGCATCCAGAAGTCCATCGGCACGCCGCCGGCCACGTCGCAGCGGAAGCCGTCCAGCCCCATGGTGTCCAGCCACCAGCGCATGTCGGCGAGCATCGCCTGGCGCATGGCGGGCCTGTCGTAGTCCAGCTCCGCCACGTCGGTCCAGTCGGTCTCGCGCCCCTCGTTGTCGCGCGCGTTGGAGATGGTGCCGTCGGCGCGGTGCACGTACCAGTCGGGGTGCGCCGTGATCCAGCCGTGGTCGAACGCGGTGTGGTTGGCCACCCAGTCCAGCACCACCTTCATCCCCTGCCGGTGCGCGGCCTCCACGAAGCGCTTGAAGTCCGCGTCGCTGCCGTACTCGGGGTTCACGGCGGTGTAGTTGGAGATGGAGTAGTAGCTCCCCAGCGACCCCTTGCGGTTCTTCACCCCGATGGGCTGGATGGGCATCAGCCAGAGGACGTCCACGCCCATGGCCTTCAGCCGCGGCAGGTGCCGCTCAAGCGCGGCGAAGGTGCCCTCGGGGGTGTACTGCCGCACGTTCACCTCGTACATCACCGCGTTGCGCGCCCACGCCGGGTGCGAGCCGGCATCCGCGCTCGCCGTCATCCCCGCGGCGGCGGGCGCCATCGCCGAGCCGTGGGTCGCGGCGTTCGGCGCCGCGCACGCGCCCAGCGCGAGGAGGGCGGTCAGGAGAAAGGACGTTCGTCTCATCGGCGCATGCGGATTCGCGGGTTCGGTCAGTCGAGGGTTCGTGTTAAGTCTACGTCCGTCCGCGCCGGACGCCAGACTTGGCGGGGTGATCGGCGAGTCGGATGGAATGATCATCCTTGACTCCGGCGGCGGGCGGCTTATCGTGGTAGATAACTGATACGGATTTACGTATCAGGTGTTTCGTCGCCCCTCTTGCGCAGGGGTGCGAAGCGATTGTCGCCCTTGTGCTTGCGCGGGAACATCCTGCGTGCGCATCGCCCTTTCATGATGGAGGTCCCCATGCCCACACCCGCCGAAACGACCTCGAACTTCGGCTACTACCCGCGTACCATGATCAACCTGGCGGTGATCTCGTACGACGATCCGATGTCGTCGATCCCGGGCGACGTGGCGGCGCTGGGATGGCAGGTGGTGTGGGGGCCGGCGGAGCTGGTGGACGACTTCGGCGTCTCCTACTCCCGCGCCTACATCGCCCACCGCTCCACGCTCGACGAGTACACGGTGGTGATCCGCGGGACGAACCCGGACAGCTGGGAAACGTGGTCGCTGCAGGACTTCGACGTCGGCACCACCGTCCCCTTCAACCAGCTGGCGCCGCACGCGCCGTCCGACGCGCTGATCTCGACGGGCACCTATAACGGGATGACCGACATTCTTTCGCTCGCCGATCCCGTCACGGGGCAGTCGATCGCGGAGTACCTGGCGCAGGCCGATCCCACGTTCCTGTACGTGACCGGCCACAGCCTGGGCGGCACGCTCACGCCCACGCTGTACGCCTACCTGAACGACGTGCTGTACGGCGGCGGATACGGGCACAACATGGCGCTGTTCAGCTTCGCGGGGCTCACGCCGGGCGACGCCGGGTTCAACACCTACTTCAACGGGCTGGGCAACCCCGAGTTCCCCTGGCGCTACCACAACACGCTCGACATCGCGCCGTTCTGCTGGTGGTCGCCCGGCGACGTGCAGAACATCTACGCGCCGTGGGACCTGAGCTGGGGATGGCCGGAGGACGAGTTCATGACGAACCTGTTCACCGAGGCCGCGCCCATCGGGTACGCGCAGCCGGTGGGCGACTGGACGCTGCCCGGCAACTTCAACCCGAGCATCATCGACGACAACTTCTGGACGGCCCAGGCCATCTACCAGCACCACGGCACCACCTACCAGTCGCTGGTCTACGCGGCGTTCCCGGTCACCGCGCAGACCTTCGTGAACTTCAAGGGGATCCGGCAGCCGGAGCCCGCCGCCGCGATCATTCCCGCGGATTCACCAGCCGGATACAGCTGATACCGGTCCGGCGGAAGAACCAGTGCACCTCGCCGAAGATGCACGAACTGACGTCCCGCGGTATCGGATGAGATGAAGCGGAGAAGCAGGGACGCAATCTCTGTTTCTCCGCTTCTCCGCGTGAACCCGGCCTTTTCAGCAGATTCTGGAGATGACGATGCGGTAGCCGATGTCCAGCTCGCCGCGCTCGAGGAGATGGCCGTGGCGCGCATGCCACGCGCCGCTGGCCAGGTCGCCGCGCAGGCGGCCGAGCGCGGGCTCCAGGCCGCCGATGCGGGCGAAGACGGAGATGCCGGCGCGCACCTCCGGGTCCAGGTACGCGGCGGGGCGGCGCCAGTACGCGCCCAGGAAGCCGTCCGCGCAGTCGGCGGGGATGGGGACCGGCCGCACCTCGATTTCGCCCAGGACGGAGGCGATGGCGGGGAGGGTCGGCATCGTCCGCGCGTCCAGCTCGTGGATGGCGGGAAAGTAGTCCTGCACCAGCCAGAACCCCGCGCTCTCGGGGTCGAAGGTGAGGAGGACGACGCGGTCCCGGGCGACGCGCGCGCACTCCGCCAGCCCGCGCGCTGCGTCCGCCCAGTGGTGGATCGTGAGCACCGCCATCACCGCGCCGGCCGACGAGTCGGCGAACGGCAGCGCCTCCGCGCGGGCCTGGACGGCGGGCGCGGCACCTCGCGCGCGCTGCGCCAGCATCACCGCCGAGGGCTCGGCGGCGGCGACGGGACGGTCATCCGGCTCGTACGCGCCCGCGCCCGCGCCGACGTTCACGACCGACGCCGCATCCCCCAGCGCCTCGGCGACCGCCGCGGCGATGCGCGGGTCCGGGCGGCGGTGGCGCACGTAGGTGGTGCCGATGGCGTCGTAGGCGACCGGCGCGGGCGACGTCATGGATGGCGCCACCGGTCGCGCCGCGTGGCGCAGGTGACCGTCGTGCGCCCCGGCCCGCCCCGTTCCACGCACGCGATGGAGTCGCTGCGCGGGACGGACGCGAAGCTGTTCCAGTAGTACGCCTCGCCCAGCGGCGGCGCGGCGCCGGCGCAGACGCGGTAGCCGTGGGTCCAGTCGCCGAAGAAGAGCACCACCGGCTCGAAGCGCCGCCCGCGCGGCAGCTCGAAGCGGCCCCCGGCGTCGGTGGTGGCCGCGCCGGTCGGCCGCGCGCAGGTGGCGTCTTCGGCGTGGTGCGTCACGGCGATCCGCGCGCCGGCCACGGGCGTTCCGTCCTCGCGCGTGACCCGGCCCACCAGCCGCGGCGAGCCCGTCTCCCAGTGCGGGATGGGAAGGCACGCCGCCGCCGAGGACGCCAGCGCCACGGCCGCGGCGGCGAGCGCGCGCCGCGTCACGGCCGCAGCCCCAGGCTGAGCGTGGCCACGAACGGGTTCTCGCTGCGCACGCCCTTGCTGTCGATGTCCAGGCGCACCAGCAGCGGCGTGCGCGGCAGCGTCATGTCCACCCGGGCGCGCGGGCTCACGCGCAGGTGGCCGCGGCTGAACACGTACGTGGGCTCCCAGTGGATCCAGCACGGGCTGGACTCGGGGCAGGCGCCGATCACCAGCGGCAGCCCGATCTGCACCCCCTCCACGCCCCAGTCGCCCGGCGCCCCGCTGGCGCCGCGGTAGCCCACCGTGATCCCCCCGGCCAGCGTGCGCACGGGCTGGTAGAGGTAGCCCACGCGCGCGTCCCACATGCGGATGCGGTCGCCGGTGAACCAGTATTGCTCGCCGCGCACGTCGGCGTAGACGTGCCGCACCACGGCCTCGGCGTCCACCGAGCCCGCGGGGCCGCCCTTCCACTCGCCGGTGATCAGCCCGCCGCCGCCCACGAACACCGCCACGTGGTCGCGCAGCAGCCCCAGCGGCCGGTCGTCCCTGTCCTCGCACGCGAAGCCGGGGAGCCGCAGCAGCGCCGGGGGCGCCACGATGAAGCCGGCCATCACCGCCAGCAGGTAGCCGTGCGGCGGGTGCATCCGCATCGAGTCGCGCTGCGCGACCGCGGGGACGCACCGGTCCGGCGCGCCGGTGCTCTTCTTCGCCTCCGGCTCCTGCGCCGGCGCGGGGCGGGCGAGAAGGAGGAGGGGGATGGCGATGAGGATCGCGATCAGGCGGTGGTGATGGGGAGCGTGCACGTTGCCTCCAATGGGCGGGAGATTCATCGACCCTGATAATGAGTGGATCACGGAATCCGGAACGGCTCCGGCGCCGGGCGCGCGCGGCCGAACCAGCGCGGCACGCGGGCCACGTATCCCTCGTACGCCGCGCCGAACGACCGGCGCAGCACCGGCTCCTCCACCAGCACCACGCGGAGATGGAACGCCGCCCAGAGCAGCGCGCCGTACACCGCGTCGGCCCGCGACGCGAACCCCAGCGCCTGCCCGAGCACCACCATCACCACCCCCACGTACATGGGGTTGCGCGACCAGCGGTACAGCCCGCGCGCCACCAGCGCCCGCGGCGGGTGCGTCGGCGACGGCGTTCCCCGGCCCGCGGTGGCGAAGTCCCACGCGCAGCGCAGGTACACCGCCGCGCCCACGGCGAACACCAGCACGCCGGCCGCGACCCGCCACGCCGGCGGCGCGGCCTCGGCGGCCTCGCCGCGCCGCAGCCACGCGGGGACGTAGCCGGCGACGGTGCCGGGGACCAGGATGGTGAACAGCAGCGTCTTCAGGAGATCCATCGCTCCCTCCGGTGGGCGGGGAACGGATGCGCATCCGCTTCCAACGCTCTGCCGCGCGGGCCGCGGGCGCAAGATTCTTCTGCTGGCATGCGGGCGGCGGGGATGAAACCTATCCCCCTCGCCGGGCGTACACCGCAGCGTCCCCCGGCTTAACACTCCGCCCCGCGAGCGCGACTTTCGCTCGAGGGGACCGCGCCGCGCGGGAGGGACCGATCGCCCGCGGCGGACCCGCGGCAATGAAAACAGCCTTGCCAACTGATTCCGGCGTGCTACTATCGGTTCATCATCCCGAACCCACACCGGCGCGGCTTTCGACAGCGCTTCCCGGAGCACCATCCCGTATGACCCGACCGCACACCCGTTCGCTCGCCGCCGCGGCGCTGCTCGCCGCCGGCATGGCCGCCGCGATGCCCGCGGCCGCGCAGGAGCACCATCACGACACGCCGCAGGCGGCGCCCGTCGCGCGGCCCGACACGGCGCGCTGGACCGCGGCCGACGTGCACTTCATGTCGTCGATGATCGGCCACCACGCGCAGGCCATCGTCATGTCGCGCCTGGCGCCCACGCACGGCGCCAGCGCCTCGGTGCAGACGCTGGCGGCGCGCATCATCAACGCGCAGCAGGACGAGATCGCGACGATGCAGCAGTGGCTGCGCGACCGCGGCCAGCCGGTGCCGGACCCCGCCGCGCCCATGCACATGGAGATGGGCGGCATGCAGCACGAGATGCTGATGCCGGGAATGCTGACCGACGCGCAGATGGCCGAGCTGGAGCATGCCACGGGAAGCGAGTTCGACCGGCTGTTCCTGACCTTCATGATCCAGCACCACCGCGGCGCCACGCAGATGGTGCAGCAGCTGTTCGGCTCGTGGGGCGCCGGGCAGGACGAGACGGTGTTCAAGTTCGCCAGCGACGTGAACGTAGACCAGACCACCGAGATCGACCGGATGCAGCGGATGCTGGCCTCCGTCGTCTTCGGGGCGCCCGCGCCGTGACCGGCCGCCGCGACACCCGCAGGACCCCCTTCACCCAGCCAGAGGAAGCAACCATGAACCTGTCGTCCCCGGCATGCCGCCGGGGGGTGAGATCCGTCTCTCCCTCCGCGTGGAAGCTGTCCCTCGCCGCCGCGCTTTCGGCCGCGCTCGCCGCGCCGGCCGCGGCCCAGGCGCCCAGCCCCGACCCGCGCGTGGGCCTGCGCGCCGGGCTGCGCGACGCCGGCGAGGCCGCGTGGAACCTGCGCGTCCTTTCCGAGACGCCGCCCTCCGAGGCGTTCGTGGGCAAGACCAACTCGGACCTGGCCTTCACCGGCCACTACGCCATCCAGGGGAGCTACAACGGCTGGCAGATCTGGGACATCTCCAACCCCAGCCACCCCACGCTGAAGACGGCGTTCGTCTGCCCGGCCTCGCAGAGCGACGTCTCCGTGTACCGGAACCTGCTCTTCATCTCGGGCGAGGGGCTCACCGGGCGCCTGGACTGCGGCACGCAGGGCGTGCAGGACACCGTGAGCCGCGAGCGGCTGCGCGGGCTGCGCATCTTCGACATCAGCGACATCGAGCACCCGCGCAACGTGGGCAACGTGCAGACCTGCCGCGGCTCGCACACGCACACGGTGCTGGCGGATCCGAAGGACCCGGAGAACGTGTACGTGTACATCTCCGGCTCGGCGGGCGTGCGCTCGCCCAGCGAGCTGGCCGGGTGCGTGCGCGCCGCGCCGGACCAGGACCCCAACTCGTCGCTCTTCCGCATCGAGGTGATCAAGGTCCCGGTGGCGCACCCCGAGCAGGCGGCCATCGTCAGCTCGCCGCGCATCTTCAACAACCTGGCCGCGCCCCCGCGCCACGGCGAGTCGCCCGAGGACATCGCCGAGGCCGCCCAGGAGGCCGCCGCCGCCCGCGCCCGCGGGATGTACACGGTGCGGGTGCAGGGGGTGGAGCGCGTGGCGCCCCCGCAGTTCATCAACCCCATGCTGGACAGCATCGTGAAGGCGCGCGGCGGCACCGGCGCGGCCACGGCGGCCGACAGCGCGGCGCTGCGCGAGAGCCTGCAGGGGATCGTGGACCGCATGTTCGGCGCGCAGGCGGCGCGCCGCACCGGGCCCACGCAGTGCCACGACATCACCGTGTACCCGGCCGTGGGGCTGGCCGGCGGCGCCTGCGAGGGGTACGGAATGCTGCTGGACATCCGCGACCCGGCCAACCCCACGCGCATCGCGGCCGTGTCCGACAGCAACTTCTCGTACTGGCACTCGGCCACCTTCAACAACGACGGCACCAAGGTGCTGTTCAGCGACGAGTGGGGCGGCGGCGGCCAGGCCAAGTGCCGCGCCAGCGACCGCCGCGAGTGGGGCGCCGACGCGATCTTCACCATCGCCGACCGCAGCCGGATGAACTTCCAGGGCTACTACAAGCTCCCGGCGCCGCAGACGGCCAACGAGAACTGCGTGGCCCACAACGGCTCGCTCATCCCCATCCCCGGGCGCGACGTGATGGTGCAGGCGTGGTACCAGGGCGGCATCTCGGTGTTCGACTGGACCGACGCCGCGCACCCCCGCGAGATCGCCTTCTTCGACCGCGGGCCGGTGGATTCGACGCGGATGGCCAGCGGCGGAAGCTGGTCGGCATACTGGTACAACGGGGTGATCGTGAGCTCCGAGATCTCGCGCGGCCTGGACATCTTCGAGCTGGCGCCCAGCCCCATGCTGTCGCAGCACGAGATCGACGCGGCCAGGACCGTGCACATCGACTACCTGAACACGCAGGGGCAGCCGCACTTCACCTGGGCGCCCAGCTTCGCGCTGGCTCACGCCTACGTAGACCAGCTGGAGCGCTCGCACGGCCTGTCGGCCGCGCGCGTCTCCTCGGTGCGCGCGGCGCTGGCCCGCGCCGAGGGCGCCTCGGGCGCGGCGCGCCGGACGGCGCTGGTCACGCTGGCGTCGCAGGTCGGCACCTACGCTCCCGGCTCGCCGGACGCGGCGAAGGTGCGGATGCTGGCGGGCACGATCCGCGACCTGTCGCCGGCGCGGTAAGCGGCGGCTGATCGGCAGCAAGACGGAGCGGCAGGAAGAAGGGCCGGCGCCCGTGCGGGGATCAACTCCCGCACGGGCGCCGGCCCGGTTTCGTCGAGGCCCGGGGGGTTCGTGAGCCGGTATCGTTGCCGCCGCGGCTACTCGGGGCGGACGTCCAGGCCGAGCGCGGTGGCGATGACGATGGCCTGCTCCCAGGTGACGATGGCGCCGCGCAGCTCCACGTTCTCCGGCTGGACGGCGCTCAGGTCGCTGCCGCGCAGGTCGCACCTGGCCAGCTGCGCGCCGTGCATCCAGGCGCCGGAAAGGTCCACGTCGCGGAGCGAGGCACCCTGGCAGCGCACGCCGGTGAGGTCCGCCTCGCGCATCCGCACGCCGCGGAACGACGCGGTGCGCAGGTCGGCGCCGGGAAGGCCGGCCAGCGACCAGTTTCCGCCGGACACCTGCATCACGTCGAAGGTGCACCGGTCGAACATGCTGCCGACCATCTTGCAGTCGGTGAAGCGCGTGTCGAAGAAGTTGCACCCGGTGAAGGTGCAGTTGACGAACGCCGCGCCGGTGTGCGTGGACAGGTTGAACTTCGCGCGGCGGAAGGTGCAGTCGTTGAACACCGCGCCCTGGTTCACCGCCTCCGTCAGGTCCAGGTCCACGAAGAGCACCGCCGTGTGGCTCTCGCCGGCGATCTCCCGCCCGTACCAGTCCGCCCCCGCGACCGTCGACGTGGTTTCCGGCGCGCGGGCGCCGTGCTTCCGCTCAGCCACGCGGCGGGCTCCCTCCGGTGCTGCCGATCTCACCCTCACCGCGGGCGACCAGGACGCCGCCCCAGTCCGCCGGGTCCACGTCGGCAACGGACTGGGTGAAGGTCCACGCGTGCCCGGCGAAGTCGATCGCGCCGTACTGGCGCTCGCCGAAGGGGTGGGTCGTGGGCGGCTGGGTGATGCGGGCGCCGTGCCGCGTGGCCCGCGCGCAGTGCGCGTCCACGTCCTCCACGCGCACCATCACCGAGTGGCCGCCGGGACGATCGCCGGCGGGGGGATCGAAATCGCCCTGCGCGACCACCACCGCGCCGCCGCCCACGACGAGCTGCGCGCGGTGGTCGAAGATGCGGAGGTGCTCCGTGAAGCCGAATGCCGCGCACAGCCATGCCACCGCCGCGGCCACGTCGGGATAGACGAGCACGGGGATGACCGTCACGGCGGGGATCGAGCGGTTGTCGAGCATCGGGGCTCCGGAAAGCGCGGGAAAGGCGAATGAACTCGCGGCAGCAACAGCACGAAGTCCCTGCGGGACTGCGGCCGCGGCCCCGCGGCGCCAGCCCGATTCCGGTGCAAGCTAAACGCAGCCCGGGCGGTCTGGCGAGAGGGGTGCTCCGGCAACGCGCCGATGCCGGATGGGGAGTCCGCGCAGGCGGACTTCGGGCCGTTGTTGCCGCGAATTCATTCGCCCTCTCCAGGCCGGGCGACAGACTTCCCGCAGTGGGGACAGACCGGCGGCGCCTTCAGCATCTGCACCGCATCGACGAAGCCGGCGCCGAGGATGGCGGTGGGAAGGGCGAAGAAGCCGAGGCCCAGGATGGCGATGCATCCCCCGGCCAGGCGGCCGAGCGGCGTGACGGGATACACATCTCCATACCCCACCGTGGTGAGCGTGGCCACCGCCCACCACATGCTCTCGGGAATGCTGGAGAACTTCTGCGGCTGCGCCTCGTTCTCCGCGAAGTACATCACCGACGCGGCGACGACCAGCAGCATCGACATGATGGCCGTCGTGAGCACCAGCTCCTCGCGCTTGGTCCGCAGCACGTGCCGGAACACGCGCATCGCGGCGATGTAGCGCGTGGCCTTCAGCAGGCGGACCAGGCGGAACAGCCGCGCCGCCCGCAGCACGCGCAGGTCCACCGCCCCCGCCGCCGCGAAGAACGGCAGCACCGCGAGCACGTCGACCAGCGCCATCGGCGACAGCGCGAACCGCAGCCGGCCGCGCACCGGCCCGCGGTAGCGCGGGTCCTCGGTGCACGACCAGACGCGCGCCAGGTACTCGGCCGAGAAGACGAGGACGGAGAAGACTTCGAACGCGCGGAAGGCGCCGGAGAAGCGCAGCTCGAGCGAGCGCACCGACTGGAGGACGACCGCGGCGACGTTCAGCGCGATCAGCGCGAGGATGAACGCGCCGAACGCCCGCTCCGCGCGGGTGGCGTTCCCGTCGTCCGGATCGAGGATCTCCCAGACCCGCCGCCGCGTGATCGCGAGGGCGACGTGGCGCGGGGAAGCTGGAGAGCAGTCCGCGAAGCGGACTTGGTGCTGTTGTTGCCGCGAATTCATTCGCCTTCAACCCCTGTCGCGCCCACCTTCCGGGACACGCCCCGTTTCCATGGGACTGCCCCACGGGCGCGATTTCCCGGGATAGGAAGGGTTCACGCAGAGGAGCAGAGCAAAATCCTCTGTTCCTCTGCTTCTCCGCGCGAAACAACGCTGTTCGCGGCGCCGGGATCAGTTCAGCTGCGAGTCCTGCGGCGGGGTGCTGACGGCGAACTCGGTCTCGTGGGGGGGCTGGGTGCCGACCATCACCTGGAACTTGTAGACGCCGGGGCGGGGGAAGGTGAGCCCCACCAGCGTGAACACCTGGTTGGCGGTGGAGAACTCGCCCGGCGGCACCATGGGCGGGTTGATCTCGCCCGCGGCCTCGAAGAGCACGCCGCCGTCTTCGTCCACCATCCGCACCACCACGGGAAAGCCGCGCCCGCCGTCGGCGAAGTCGGCCTGCACGCGGAAGGCGAATACCATGCGCGGGTGCACCACCGGGAACTCGGCCGCGGCGATGCGGTCGAAGATCCCCAGCACGTTCAGCTTGCCCTCCTGCGAGATGTTGGCTTCGTCGGCCAGGAACGCCATCGGGATCTTCATCGTCCGCCTTCCCCCGGCCGCGCCGGGCAGTCGTCGCTTCCCTTCCGCACCCACATCGACGTGACCTTCACGCCGTCGGGCACGGAGTCCGGATTGGCCTGCGCGGGGGTCCACCCCTTCGTGGCCGCGGTGTCGAGCCCGAAGCTGAGCCCCGGCTGGTTGGGGAACCAGACGGCGATCTGCCGCTCGGCCGTGCCCGCGCACATCCGCCCGAAGCGGCCGCGCAGGCCGGCCACCGTGGTGCCGACCTCGATCCCCGCCGCGGTGCGTACCCCCGGCTGGTCGATGAGGATGCGCGTGACCGCCGAATCGGTCATCACCGCCACCACGCGGCGCCCGCCGGGCATCACCACCACGCCGTGCTCCGCCGTTCCCTCCTGCCCGCGCCAGGTGGTGTCGCGCGCCTCGGGGCAGGCGGCGCGGAGCGCGTCCACCGGCATCCCCACGCGCACCGGGCCGATGCCGTAGCGCGTGACCACCGCGTCGTTCGCGTTCCCGCATCCCCCCACCACCATGGCCGCGCCGGCGCGGATGCGGAGCGTGTCCTCGGCGGTGGCGGCCAGCGGCGCCCGGTCGGCGCGCTGCAGCTGCGCGGTGACCAGGAAGCGCGTGGACGTGTCCGGATGCGCGGCATGCGCGTGCTTCGGCTGGCCGGGGGCGGGCGGCGCGGCCACCGCGGGGGCCGGCGGGGTGCGGATGGGCTGGCGGAGCTCCACCGTCTGCCCCGCGGCCACGGTGCCGACGATGAACTTCACCCGCGTCCCCAGCGCGTTGACTCTGGATGTCGGAAGCGGCCCCGGCGCGGACGAATCCACCGGCGCGGCCACGGGGGTCTGGACGAAGAGGCTGAGCTCCGCGTCCGGCACCGGCGCCGCGCTGCCGTTGGCGATGACGACGACCACGGTGTCGCTCGCGTTCCACCCCAGCTGCTGGGGAAGGCGGAGCGTCACCTCCAGCCGTCCGGCCGGCTGGGTCTGCTGCGACGTCTGCTGTCCCGCGGGCGGAGGCGTGCGGTCTCCCCGGCAGCCGGCGAGCGCGAGCGCGGCGACCGAGATCGCCCTGATCCTTGTCCTCATGGTGTCCGTGATGCGGGTCGGTGCGGGCGGCCGGGCGAGCCCCGGTTTTGCGTGCGCCGCGGAGCGCTCTATCTTGTCGCCCTTCCCGCTCTCGCGATAGGGCGGGCCACAGACGCGACCACGGACGGGCATGGCAGACGACGGAATGCCGCGGGGGAAGGAAAACCCCACGCTGAACCGCAACGCGCGGATGGGCGCCGCCACGGAAGACGAGCAGCTGCTGCAGTCGCCGGCGGCGCAGCCGGCGCGCGCGGGCGATTTCACCAGCAGCGACCCGTGGCGGGTGTTCCGCATCATGGGCGAGTTCGTGGAGGGGTTCGACGCGCTGGCCAAGATCGGGCCCTCGGTCACCATCTTCGGCTCGGCGCGCGTGCAGCCGGACCACGAGCAGTACCAGGAAGCGCGCGAGACGGCGCGGCTGCTGGGCCGGGCGGGGTTCAGCATCATCACCGGCGGCGGGCCGGGGGTGATGGAGGCGGCCAACCGCGGCGCGCGCGACGCCGGGGCGCTTTCCATCGGCTGCAACATCGAGCTGCCGTTCGAGCAGGCGATCAACGAGTACGTCGACGTGGCCATCAACTTCCGCTACTTCTTCGTGCGGAAGACGATGTTCGTGAAGTACGCCGAGGCGTTCGTGATCTTTCCCGGCGGCTTCGGCACGCTGGACGAGCTGACCGAGGCGCTGACGCTGATCCAGACGGGGAAGATCCACGGCTTCCCGGTGGTGCTCTACGGCACCGCGTACTGGAAGGGCTTCCTGGACTGGATCCGCGGCACCATGCTGGCGGAGGGAAAGGTCTCGCCCGACGACCTGGACCTGATGGTGATGGCCGACACCCCCGAGGACGCCTGCCGCATCGTGATGGAGAAGAGCGGAAGCGTGCTCCAGGACGCCCAGCGCGGTGCTGTCCCGGAGAACCCCGAGTACCACGGCCTGATCAAGCGCAGGTCGCCCAAGCCGACGGTGGAGGAGAAGCCCGCGGTGACGGACCCCGAGTCACCGGCGGAGCCGGAGAAGCACGATGCGCAGTAGAAAGAAGAAGTCCTAAGTCCCAAGTCCTAAGTCCTGAGTGGAAGGGACGCGTGGCTTATGGCTCTTTTCGAGAGATGTGCGTAGGGCGGCGAGCATCCGGTCGACCTCCACGCACAGCGCATTGAGACGACGGTGCTGGGCGTCGGTGATGTATCCGAGTTCTTGTGCGAGGTAGAGCTGGCTTCGCACCTCGGACGCGGAGCCTCGGGCGATGGAGAGGAACCTGCGCACTTCCGGGCTGGTGAACCTTCCGAAGCCTTCGGCGATGTTCGACATCACCGACACAGCGGCGCGGCGGACCTGATCGCGCAACCCGAAGTCGCGGGCGAATGCCCCCGCGGTCGTGGCGTGATAAACCTCAAGCGAGAGTTCCTTCGAGCGCTGCCATACGACAAGATCTTCGAAGCGGCTGATTTTCATCGCACCTCCAGCGTGTGTTGGAATTCATTCGTCAAGGGCAGTGAAAGTAAGCGTAGCACGCATGCTCCGCATCCCCCCTGAGCGCATCATTTGCGACTTAGGACTTAGGACTTAGGACTTAGGACTTAGGACTCCAATGGCCCAGAGCCGGTACTTGAGTGGAAAGCGCATCGAGCCCAAGAAGATTGGCCCCGGGCTATCCGTGACCGATCTCGTCGACGGGACCTTTCAGGCCTACAACGCGGCTCGCCTGCGCGAGGGGTGCCATCTTCTGACGAAGAAGATGCTCGACGACGACGTGACGATCGGGCTGACGATGACCGGGGCGCTCACGCCCGCCGGGCTGGGGATGAGCAGCGTCATCCCGCTGATCGAGGCCGGGTTCGTGGACTGGATCATCTCCACGGGCGCCAACCTCTACCACGACACGCACTTCGGCATCGGGCTGGAGCTGCGGCAGGGGTCGCCGCAGATCAGCGACACCGTGCTGCGCGAGGAAGAGGTCGTGCGCATCTACGACATCTTCTTCGACTACTCGGTGCTGCTCGACACCGACGCCTTCTTCCGGCAGATCATCGCATCCCCCGAGTTCCAGCGGCCCATGTCGACCGCCGAGTTCCACTACCTGTGCGGAAAGTACATCTCCGCGCGCGAGGAGGAGCTGGGGATCGGGCGCAAGTCGCTGCTGGCGGCGGCGTACGAGCACGCGGTGCCCATCTACACCTCGTCGCCCGGCGACAGCTCGATCGGGATGAACGTGGCCGCCAAGGCGCTGCAGGGAAACAAGCTGATGTTCGACGTGAACGCCGACGTGAACGAGACGGCGGCCATCGTCCTGGACGCCAAGCGCGCCGGCGGCAAGAGCGCCATCTGGATCCTGGGCGGCGGCAGCCCCAAGAACTTCGCGCTGCAGACCGAGCCGCAGATCCAGGAGGTGATGGGGATCGACGAGCGCGGGCACGACTACTTCCTGCAGATCACCGACGCGCGCCCCGACACCGGCGGCCTGTCCGGCGCCACCCCCGCCGAGGCCGTGAGCTGGGGGAAGATCGACCCCGACAAGCTTCCCGACGCCGTCGTCTGCTACCTGGATTCGACGGTCGCGCTGCCGATCCTGGCCGCGTACGCGCTCGACAACCACGCGCCGCGCACCCCGAAGCGCCTGTTCGACCGCCGCGACGAGATGATGCAGCGCATCCGCGACGAGTACGAGAAGTCCGAGCGCAACGAGAGCACCCGCGACGCCGCCCGCGACCACGCCGTGCACGAGGGCGGCATGCTCGACCGCGACCGGTAGAACGATGGTGGTTGCCGGAGCGCTCCCGGCTGTCCGGTGGACTCACCTCGCGAACACTTTGCCTGACCTATGCGCCACAGTGACACGAGCCCGGAAGTCCACAGGCTGCAAATCGAACGGCTGCGGAAGATGACGGGCGAGGAGCGGATCAGGATCGCGTTCAAGCTGAGCAACTTCATGCGCCGGTCGGCCGCGTCGCGCATCCGTACCGAGCATCCCGACTGGACGGAGCGCCAGGTGAAGCGCGAACTGGTTCGGGTCTCGTTCCTCCCTGAACCTCTTCCCCCAGGCGCGTGATGGGCGACGGGGCGGATGATGCGTTGCGCCGCTTCGTGGAGGCGCTCGACACAGCCGGTGTGCCCTACATGCTCACCGGGTCGTTCGCCAGTTCCTACCACGGACAAGGGCGAGCAACGCAGGACATCGACTTTGTCATCATGCCGACGCGCGAGCAGCTTCGCGACCTGGTTTCCCGGTTCGTGCCTCCGGATTACTACGTCGATGAGAAGGCTGCTTTCGAAGCGCTCGCAGAGGCGGGGCAGTTCAACGCGATAGACTGGGAGAGCGGGTTCAAGGCTGATTTCATGTTCCGCAAGCCGCGGCGGTTCAGCGAGGAGGAGTTCAGTCGGCGCGTGCCAGCGGTCATCGACGGCATCCCTGTGACGATCGCGACGGCCGAGGACGTGATCATCTCGAAGCTCGAGTGGGCCAAGCTGGGCGGCTCCGACCGGCAGATTCGGGACGCCGCGGGAATCCTGCAGGTGCGAGGGGATGGCGTCGATCACGGCTACATCGAGCGGTGGACTCGCGCGCTCGGGCTGGAAGACCAGTGGACCGCGGCGCTGCGCGTCTCGAAACCAGGCGCCTGACCGCTTCTCCCGGTCGAGAATCCGGATTATTGCGATCTCCAGAACGGCTACGAAGGCGTTCTGGGCTTTTCCCCGCTGAGTTCGCCCGGGCTCGTCTCCGCCCATCCCGCCTCCCCATCAGAGCACGCCCATGCGCCAGTGGCTTCGCGACCCGGAGAAGTGGCTCCAGCTGATGACGCTGGTGGGCGCGCTTGTGGCCTTCGCCATCGGGCTGCACGAGTACCGCCAGGAGCAGCGCTGGAAGCGGCTGGAGTACTTCACGCAGCTGCTGCAGGCGGAGGAGGCGGAACCGGAGGTCCGCAGCGCGCTGGCGATGCTGGAGTACAACCAGCCGCGCGTTTGCGTCCACGACGACGCTGCCGACGCGCCGCGGTGCTTCGTGGCCACCGACACCCTGCTGGTCTCCGCGCTCGACGGCGCGATGCGCAACCGGGTGCTGACCGCCGACGAATACCAGGTCGTCTACGCGCTCGACCGGCTGCTGACAGGGCTGGACCGGCTGGAATACCTGCAGCACCAGGGCTTCGTGGACGAGGAAGTGCGCCACCCCACGGCCGCGTACTGGATCGCGCTGATCGGCGACCGGCGCAGCGCCGCGAAGCCCGCCGGCGTACGCGCCAAGCTGTGCGAGTACGTCCGCTTCTTCGAGTACGCCGGCGCGCTGCGGCTGATCGCCCACTACACCCCTCCGCGCGACCGCGTCCCCCAGTGCACCGCCTCCGCCGGATCGTGACCGCGATGGACTTTCCCCGCCTCTCCCGCTATCTCGCCGGGCTCGCGGCGCACAACGACAAGGCGTGGTTCGAGGCCAATCGCGCCGAGTTCCAGGCCCTGCGCGAGGAGTTCGCCGCGTACGTGGGGCGGGTGATCGCCGGGATCGCGGAGTGGGACGCGTCGGTGCGGTGGGTGGACCCGGCCGACTGCATCTACCGCATCCACCGCGACGTGCGCTTCAGCCGCGACAAGACGCCGTACAAGACGACGTTCAGCGCCGTCATCCACGAGCGCGGGCGGCGCGGCGGCGGGCCGTCGTACTACTTCCAGGTCGATCATAACGGCGTGCTGATGGCCGGCGGCGGCGTGTGGATGCCCGAGCCCGAGCGGCTGGCCCTCATCCGCGAGCACGTGGCCGCGCACCCCGAGCGGCTGCGGGCGATCCTCGACGCGCCGGGTTTCCGCGCCGCCTTCGATGGCCTGTGGGACGGCCACACGCTGAAGCGTCCGCCGGCCGGGTACTCGGCCGACGCGCCGCTCATCGGCATCATCAAGCTCAAGAGCTTCATCGTGGAGCGCGAGCGTGGCGTCTCCGCCGAGGCGGGCGACGTGACGCCGTGGCTGCTGGAGACGTTCCGCGCGATGCATCCCTTCCTCGCCTGGCTCGGCGACGCGGTGACGCCGCGCTGCGACCGCTTGGATTGATTTAGCCGCGAGTTGTCAGGGTAGGCTCCCGTCGTCGTGTGATGGGACGTAAACAGGGATGACATCACTCAAACGGCCGCCATCCTTGTCTGTGGCGGTGATTGAGATGATATACGTGTTGCCCCCGCCCAAGTAATGATGGGAATACCGGTACGTGGTGTTCGCCCATGCCTTTCCTGTAATGGGCGCGGATCCGTCACCCCAGTCGATGCTAAGCGTCGCGTTGTAGAGATCACCTGGAGCGTCTGTAAACGCATACTGGAGCGACACGAGTTGGGGCCCTACAAGGCTCGCGACACGTACGGTCGTTACAGGAATCAGGTTCGCAATCGGGATCGCCTGCGTGCGGGATCCGGACGCTCCGTCTTTGTCCAGCACGGTCACGCCCACAGCGTAAGTTCCGTTGTCTGGCCTTGCGGGGCACGGCCAATTCGTGTTGGTGGTAAAGGCGCTCCACTTCGGACCACCGCAGTAGTAGGAATACAGCAACCCGTGCACGGCGTCTGCTGGCCCGTCCGTCGCCGGGGTAGTCGAGAGCGTGAACCCTTGGCCCTCCAGCAGAGGTCCGCTGGTTGTGAGCGTTCCCGGGACCGGGGACCGATTGCTGATGGGCAGCGACAACGTAGAAGTCCCCGTCTTCCCGAACCCGTCAGACACGGTGAGTGTTACGGTGTAAGTACCGTTGTCAGCATAAGTGTGGACCACCTCATAGCCGTCCCCCGTTGTACCGTCGCCAAAGTTCCATGAGTAGGAGACCTGATCGCCATCCGGATCGTAACTCCCCGTGGAGTAGAACAGTAAGGGTCGACCTTCGGCGCGTTTGAACTCCTGGACGTGCGCCGAGGCCACCGGGGGATGGTTGCCGACCAGGTTCGGCCGCGGCCGCGGTGGCCGAACCAGCGACGCTGTCGTGTCGCCGCACGCGGCTAGCGCGGTGAGCCCAAGTACCGCGGCGATCGCCACCAGACGGGGAGATTGAGTCATGAGGGTACCTCCAATTAAAGTGTGTGGTGCCGTTACCTCCGCAAGTGGCAGAGGGCGGTTGTAAAGCCGTCGTCGCGGGTTGATGTCCGCCTCTAAAGCACGATCCAGCCACCGCGCTTGGCACTCGCGAGGTCTGGGATACGGCTCAGGGAACGATGACGTCCACCTGCCGGCCCGTCTGCGCGCCGTCCTTGTCCGTGACGCTGATATTCACGTGGTAGGTGCCGGCAGCGGCGTAGGTGTGTTGTAGCAGGTAGGATGTGTTCGCCCATGCGGCGCCTTTCAGGGCCGGAGAACTGTCGCCCCAGTTGACTTCTAGGTGGTTTCCCGCGACGTCACCAGCAGCATCGGCGAACTGGTAAAGCAAGCGCACGGCTCGGCCGGGTACGGCCGGATCGGCGAAGCTCCATCCGACTAGCGAGGTCCGTGGCGGCAGGTTCGCCACCTGTATGCTCTTCGACGGGGCCTGCCTCATCGCGCCATTCTTGTCGCGGACCATGACGCCTACTGCGATCTGTCCATTGTCCGGCCGCGCGGGGCAGGTATGTGTCAATTCGCGCGCCCATCCGCTCCAGGATGGCCCACCGCAGTAGTAAGAGTACTCCAGTCCCGCCGCCATATCCGTTGGAGCATCGGTTCCCGGGGTGGTCGAGACGTTGAATGCCTGCCCTTCTACAAGGTTGGCATCGACGCTCAGCACGCCAGGCTTGGGCTCGGCATTGGCGATATCAACGGTGAAGTCCGCGAACGCCGTCCCACCATGTCCGTCTGAGACGTTAAGCCTCGCGACATACAAACCATTGTCACTATAGGTGTGATATGTCTCATAGCCGCTTCCTGTAGTGCCATCGCCGAAGGACCATGAATACGAGAGTTTGTCGTTGTCCGGGTCGGTTGTACCGTGCGCGTAGAAGAAAACCGGACGCCCTTCGATACGCCCATACTGCCCCACGTTCCAGACAGGAAACGGCCCCTGGTTAAGACGAAATCGGGGTGGCTGTGGCGCGACCAGAGCGGATTGGGTGTCGCCGCACCCGGCCAGCGCCGTGAGCCCGAGCACGGCGACAGCCGCTGACAGATAACGAGGCCGAGTCATCGTTGTCACTCCAAGTGAGGGTTTACGACACGACATCGGCAGTAAATAGAAAGATTCGCTTGGTTATCGTTCTTTTGGTGCCGATGCTCACTGGGTTAGCACGATAAGAGACATTTCCCGAGAGGGCAAGCTTCTCGTGGGAGATTGGATCGTGGAGTGAGTAAGTGAGGTGGTACCGGGTGACGCCGGAGACTTGCGCGCCACCCCCTTGACTCACCCGCTAGAGTGGCTCACGCTCATACTCCCAATCCCGGTTTATCCCCGCGCACTTGGCGGGGCGCGCCGGTGGCGCTAATCTACAGATGTTTATCCCACCATCTCCCACCGCCGTGCGTACGCTCTTTCCGATGAAATTCCCGCTTCGCGCCGCCGCCGCCACCCTGCTGGCGGGGATGCTGGCCGCGTGCTCCGATTCGCCCACCGGGTCGAACGGCTCGGTTTCCCTCCAGCTCACCGGGACCACCTCCCCGCCGGAGCACGTCCTGAGCAACGATGGCAGGCCGGTGCTGCAGTGCACCGTGGACCTCACCGCCACCGCCACCGGCAAGGCGAACGCGACGGCGCTGTGGGCGGGGAGCAAGGTGCGGTTCTACATCGGCCCGGACCGCTCCGCCGTGGCGGACTCGGCCTCGCTCACCGGCGGGGAGATGCAGCAGGCCTGGGGCGCGTCGGCGATCACGGTGGGGCAGACGCTGATGTCGCAGCTGGTGCTGCAGGCGGGCGTTCCCTTCGCCTTCCAGCTCGAGGTCGCCTACGCGCCGTCGGGCGGCTCGTCGCAGCGCACGGCCAAGTACGAGGGCAGCTGCGGCGCCGGGGCCGCGAATTCCGCCGCGCCCACCGTCACCAACCTCACCGTGACGCCCGCGGACGGCGAGATCGAGCCGGGCGACCTGCTGACGGTGCAGTACTCGTTCACCGCGCCCGCGGGGCTGTGGGACACCTCGATCATCCTGGCCGGCGGCGCGAGCGCGGCCGTGGCCGAGCAGGGACAGTTCGAGACCTCCGGGACGCGCACGGTGACGGTGCGCGTCCCCGGCGGCATCATCGCGGGCTCGCGCGCCGTGGTCTCGGTGCGGGTGACCGACGCGCTGCTGCGCCAGGCGCAGGCGGGCCCGGTGAACGGGCCGGTGCTGGCGGACCATCACCCGCCCGAGCTCCTCCAGGTCACCACCCGCACCACCTTCGGCAACGGCCCGGTGAACCTGGCCGGCGCCTGGGCACCGGGCGACACCATCCACCTCCACGCCCTCGCCACGGACAACAACCGGGTCGCCTGGATGGTGTGGGAGCTGGGCGCCCCGGCCGGCACGCGCGACTCGGTGCCCGCCGAGCCCGGGCCCGTGGCGGGCGCGGCGGACATCGTGGTGCTTCCCGGGTGGGCGGGCACGCCGCAGCTGAGCGTGTGGGTGGTGGACGCGGCGGGGAACCGCAGCGCGGTGCTGCGCTCGCTCCCCGACAGCATCCGCATCATGGGCACGGCCACGCGCGCCGTGCACAGCGCCGTGCTTCCGCGCGGGTCGGCGCTGGACGCGGTGGTCGACCCCGTGGGGCGGCGCCTCTTCGTGGCCAGCGACTTCGGCAGCCACGTCGCGGTGCTCCCGCTGGCGTCGCTGATCCCGGGAACGCCGATCGGCTTCCCCTCGCCGCCGATGTCGATCGACCTCACGCCGGGCAACGACTCGCTGGTGGCCGCGCTCCAGCTCGTCCGCTCCATCGCCTGGGTGAACCTGGCGTCGGGAAGCCTGAGCGTGGTGCCCGTGACCACCGGCGACTCGCTGGCCGGCCCCTACCGGGTGCGCGTGGGCGCCGACGGCTCGCTGGTGGCCACCTTCACGCGCGCCGACGGAGCGCTGGTGCTGGCGCGGGTGAACCGCGCCACGGGCGCGCTCGCGCGGCTGGCGGCGGTGCCGGGGGGCGGCGCCGGGAGGCTGACGCGGACGCCCGACCGCTCGCGCATGTACCTGGAGCAGTCGCTCTGCGTGCGCGAGCTGGTGGTGGCGACCGGCCATCTGGGCGACTGCCTGCCGCTGCAGGGGACGCGGCTGGTGGCCACGGACCGCACCGGGAGCGTCGTCAGCAACGGCGAGTCGGTGTTCTCCGCGGCCAGCGGGCAGCTGCGGACCTTCCCGTACGAGATGGCCATCACCGGCGCCACGCCCTCGCTGGACGGCGCGGAGCTCTGGATCAGCACCGTGCGCGGTCTGGTGCACGCGCGCCCCGACGGCACGCTGCTGGACCGCGCCGCGGGGATCGGGCCGATGTACAACGGGATGTTCGTCATCGACGACGGCGCCACGCTGGTGGGGGTGACGGAAGACGGCCTGACCGCCACCGTGCACGTGGTCGACCTGCGCTGACCGGCGCCGCGAAACCCGCCGCCGTCCACGGGCGTACTCCGCGCGGGGCCGCACCGGCCCCGGACGTGCGCCCACCCGGACGGACCACCTCGATGCCCTCCCCCCTCTCCTCCGTGCGTGTCGGCGTGGCCGCGCTGCGCGTGAACCCGCTGCGCACCACGCTCTCCACGCTGGGCGTGATCATCGGCGTGGCCTCGATCGTGGCCGTGCTGTCGCTGGGCGACGGGATGGAGGCGTTCGCCCGCAGCCAGATCGCCGGTACCACCGCGCTGCAGAACGTCTTCATCTCCCCCGCCACGCACGACACGGTGGACGGGATCGCCGTCGCGCGCGAGCGGATCACGCTCTTCACCGCGGGCGACGTGGCGGATGCGGCGCGGCGCATCCCCGGGCTCTCGGCCGCGGCGGTGACGGTCAGCGGGACGACGCTGATGGACGATCCGCGCGGAGGCCGCCCGCGCGCCGCCCGAGTCACCGCGGCCACGCCGGGTGCCGCGGCGCTGTACGGGGTGGAGATGGGGCGCGGGCGCTTCTTCACCGGCGCCGAGGTGGCGCGGGATTCTGCCGTCGCCGTCGTCTCCGACGCCACCGCGCGCGCCCTCTCGCCGGATGGCGATGCCGCGCGGGCGCTGGGGATGACGGTGCGGCTGCGGGGGACGCCGCTGCGCGTGGTGGGCGTCGTGGCGCCCGACACGGCGGCACGCGGGCTGGCGGTGTACGTGCCGCTGGGCGCCGGCCCACGCGTGATGAGCGCGGCCGAGGCCGGGCGCCCGCGCATGCTGGTGCTGAAGGCGGCGCGCGTGGAAGGAGTGGATTCGGTCACGCGCGCGACCGAGGCGTGGCTGCGGCGGCGGTTCGGCGGGGGGACGAAGGACTTTCAGGTGGGCACCTACCGCGCGCGCGCCGAGCAGGCCAGCCGGGCGTTCCTGCTCTTCAAGGTGTTCATGGGCGCCATCGCGGGGATCTCGCTGCTGGTGGGCGGGATCGGGATCATGAACGTGCTGCTGGCCTCGGTGACCGAGCGCACGCGCGAGATCGGCATCCGCAAGGCCGTCGGCGCGCGCCGCCGCGACATCGTGCTGCAGTTCCTCTCCGAGGCCGTGGCCATCACCGGCTCGGGGAGCCTGCTGGGGCTGCTGCTGGGCCTGGCCGCCGCGTTCGGCATCACCGCCGCGATGCGGGCGTCGCTCGGCGCGCCGGTGCACGCCGGCCTCTCCGTCTCCACCATGCTGGTGGCCGCGCTGTCGGCCATCGTCGTCGGCCTCAGCTTCGGCACCTGGCCCGCGCTCCGCGCCGCCCGCCTCTCGCCGATCGACGCCATCCGCCACGAGTGATACGACGGGGTTCGATCGACCGAAAAACGAAACGCCGGACGGCAGAAGCCGCCCGGCGTTTCGTTACCCACCCGGTGTCCGCCCGCCCGGCACGGCTGCTTGGAAGTATCCCCGCCCCCGCGCGCACCGTACCGGACGAGCGAACGCGTGGACTATGTGGCCACAAGTTGATGAAGTCAACGAAGCGCCAAAACACCGCCATCGTGCGGACATTCGCACCCCATGCAGCCGGATTTGCCCTCTCGGATGCGGAGGGAAAGGCTCTCGATCGCCACACCCGCGCTGGAAACGGAAGCGCGAACGAACCCACATGGGGATTCGTTCGCGCTAATTCGAGCTCCCGGAAACGGAGCGCGGTCAGCCGCTGCGAAGCTTTTCCTCGACCATCGGACGCAGGCGTTCCCAGGCTGCCCTGTCAACCTCATCCGCGAGTGCCGCGATCTCGTCATCCGTCATGTCGAACTTCCGGCTTCCGACCTCCACGAGGAGATAGTCGAAGAACCGCGAGATCTGTTCGCGTGGAATGGCATCCGTGCGGACGCGGATCACGTAGTCGCCGCCGCTCTCTTCGAAACGGCAGTCGGGAATCGGCTCCATCGCACCCCTTTGTGATCGAACCGGAAGAATGTTGGCGTACATCACCGAATCACGTGCTGGACATGCTATGGATCCTTCGGCCTGCAACCATTTGCGTGGACGCGGCGCCAGCCTGGCCGGCCTCAGGATGACGTCTTCTTCGTGCGTATTACTCCTGCCGTTGAAGTCCGCGCAGGCGGACTGCGTGCCTTTGTAGCCGCGACTTCAGTCGCATTTTCTGCACGTAGGCCGCGCCCCGCTCACCCGCTCCGCGACACGCCGAGGTCGCGGACGATGCCGTCGGCGATGCCGTAGATCCAGCCGTGCACGGTCAGGTCGTTCCCGCGGTGCCACGCGTCCTGCACCACCGTGGTCTGGCAGACGTTGGCCACCTGCTCGATCACGTTCAGCTCGCACAGCCGCGCCAGCCGGTCCGCGTCGCCGGAGATGGCGTCGAGCTCGGCGCGGTGCTTGATGGCCACGTCCTGCACGTGCCGCAGCCAGTTGTCGATGAGCCCCAGCCGCCGCTCCTCCAGCGCCGCCTGCACGCCGCCGCAGCCGTAGTGGCCCACCACCAGGATGTGCTTCACGCGCAGCACGTCGACCGCGAACTGCATCACCGACAGGCAGTTGAGGTCGGTGTGCACCACCACGTTGGCCACGTTCCGGTGCACGAACATCTCGCCGGGGAGCAGCCCCACGATCTGGTTGGCGGGCACGCGGCTGTCCGAGCAGCCGATCCACAGGTACTCCGGCGCCTGCTGGTGGGCCAGCGTGGCGAAGAAGTCCGGGTCGCGCTCCAGCGTGGACTGCGCCCACTCCCGGTTGTTTCCGATCAGGTGGTCGATTCCGCTCATCCGTCGCCCATCCTCCGTTCAGTGAGTGCGGCCGCGAGACGCGGCAGCACAGCGCCGGCGGCGCCCTGAAGGTACGCCGCGGCCAGGTGATTCAGCTCGCTTGGCTCCGGGTTCACCTCGATCACCCGCGCCCCGGCCCGCGCGGCCACGGCGGGGAGCTCCGCCGCCGGCCACACCGTTCCCGACGTCCCCACCAGCAGCAGCACGTCGCACTCCTCCGCCAGCCGCCACGCCCGCTCCACCGCCGCCTCGGGCAGCATCTCCCCGAACCACACCACGTCGGGGCGCAGCGGCGATCCGCAGACGGGGCAGGGCGGGGGATCGCTCTCCTCCGCGCCGTCGTCCGGCACCGGTCCGGGCCAGGGGTGATGGCGATCGAGGCACTTCGCCCGGCGGATGCTGCCGTGCAGCTCCACCACGTCGCGCGAGCCGGCCAGCGCGTGCAGCCCGTCGATGTTCTGCGTGACGATGGTGAGCGACGGCAGCCGCGCCTCCATCTCCACCAGCGCGTGGTACCCCGCGTGCGGCACCGCCTCGGCGATCCTGCGCCGCCGCGCGGCGTACCAGCTCCACACGCGGCGCGGGTTCTTCCGGAAGCCGCGCTCGGTGGCCAGCTCCTGCGGGTCGTACTGCGCCCACAGCCCCTCCAGCGCGTCGCGGAAGGTGGGGATGCCGCTCTCCCGCGACATCCCCGCGCCGGTGGAGACGAGCACGCGCCGGGCGCTCGCCAGCCACTCCGCCGCGCGGGTGATCGATTCGTCGCTCGGCATCGGTCGTACAGTCGTACGGTCGAGAAAGATGCCACTGAAGTGGCGGCTACAACGGCACGCAGTCCGCCTTCGCGGACTTCATCGGTGCGAGACGACCCCGCGGCGCGCCGACCCGCATCACGGCGGCCGCGATGATGCCGGTCCCGAGGACAATCGGCGCGGTGCGAGCGAACTCGGCCTGCCACGGTCGCACGCCAGAGGAAGATGCCACTGAAGTGGCGGCTACAACGGCACGCAGTCCGCCTCCGCGGACTTCATCGGTGCGAGACGACCCCGCGGCGCGCCGACTCGCATCACCGCGGCCGCGATGATGCCGGTCCCGAGGATAATCGGCGCGGTGCGGGCGAACTCGGCCTGCCACGGTCGCACTCCC
>Ga0326721_10000091_pt1 | contig 56905 bp, 51 predicted proteins | sample SGPome_FD_203951 | JGI IMG/M metagenome (GOLD analysis project Ga0326721, IMG submission 203951) | Soil microbial communities from Southern Great Plains, Lamont, Oklahoma, United States - SGP_1_2016 | ecosystem: Engineered > Artificial ecosystem > Soil microcosm > Unclassified | place: USA...
CAGCACCAGCACGATCGCCATCGGGCGCGACAGGGCGCCGCGGCGGCTCAGGCCGGCGGCGAACTCACCCATCATGCGGATCTCGCCCTCCGGGGAGTAAGGGCTTACCGGCCGGTCCAGCTTGGGGTCGAGGTAGACGATGTGCCGACCGGTGGCCGATGGGCGCCGCAGTTCGTTGTCCACCCCGACAGCATGCCTTGTTTTCCGCCGCGACGTGCCGCAGCGCCGAAACCGGGCCCGTCCGAAGTCATCCGGTGTCGTCACGGCTGCAGAACCTATCGGCACGCTACGACACTCCCAGGCCGATCATCGTCTAGCGTTCGGGTATGGCATCGCCGTTCACCGAGCTCCAGGTAGGGGAGCGAACGGTCAAGATCACCAATCCGGACCGGGTCTACTTCCCCGCGACCGGAGCCACCAAGCTCGACCTCGCCCACTACTACATCGCGGTCGGCGACGGGATCGTCCGGGCGTTGCGCGAGCGGCCCTGCATGCTGCACCGGTTTCCCGACGGCACCGGCGGCGAGCGGATCTACCAGAAGCGGCTGCCCAAGGGGGCACCGGACTGGGTGGAGACGGTGCAGGTGCGCTTCCCGTCCGGGCGGACCGCCGACGAGCTGTGCGTCACCGAGCTCGCCAGCGTGGTCTGGGCGGTGCAGATGTCGACCGTGGAGTTCCATCCCTGGCACTCCCGCCGGGCCGACACCGAGCGCCCGGACGAGCTGCGCATCGACCTGGACCCGCAGCCCGGCACCGAGTTCGCCGACGCCGTGGAGGTGGCCGGCGTGGTCCGCGAGCTGCTCGGCGAGCTGGGCGCGGTCGGCTGGCCCAAGACCTCCGGTTCGCGGGGCCTGCACATCTACCTGCGCATTCAGCCTGAGCATGGCTTCACCCAGGTCCGCCGGGCCGCGCTGGCCTTCGCCCGGGAGGTGGAGCGGCGGGTTCCGCAGCTGGTCACCACCAAGTGGTGGAAGGAGGAACGCGGCCAGCAGATCTTCATCGACTACAACCAGAACGCCCGGGACCGCACCATCGCCTCGGCGTACTCGATCCGGGCCAGCACCGGGCTGGTGTCGGCGCCGATCACCTGGGACGAGCTGCCCGGGGTCCGGATGGAGGACTACACGATGGCCACCATGCCGGCCCGGTTCGCCGAGCTGGGCGACCTGCACGCCGGCATCGACGAGGCGGTCTTCGACATCTCCGAGCTGCTGGACTGGTCCGAGCGCGACGAGCACGAGCACGGCATGGGCGATGCTCCGTACCCGCCGAACTTCCCGAAGATGGAGGGTGAGCCGCCCCGGGTGCAGCCGTCGAAGAAGGTCGCCGCGCACTGGGACGAGCACGGCGAGCGGCTCAGCTGATCCTGCAGGGGGATGATCACTGCCTGAGGCGGTTCAGCAACTCCCGATCCCGCTCGCGGATCTCCTGGCTGAAGACGTCCGGAGTTCGCTGCGCACAAGCTGACGGACGGCCTCGCGTGCCGCTTCCTCCACGGATACCCCGCGAGCGTGTGCGTACTCGGCGGCGCCTGTGGATAACGAAACCCCGAGCAGGGATGAGACTCGTACGCTGACGAGGCAATTCAGGGCCACAGCGATTCTCCAAAGCAGGGGATCGACGTGCAGCAGCCTTGGTCGCAGACGGAGCGGTAGAGGCTCGACCAGACCTCGCAGGGCAGAGAAGGGTCTCGCATGGCATCGACGGCGTTGGCTGACTGGGAGACCAGAGCCGCAGCCCGCCTCGATCAGTTGCTGGCCATGCACCTGAAGGCGACTGGAGACAAGCCCGGTCGGCGTTGGGGTACGACGCACTTCAACCGCGGCCTGATGGTCATCCTTGTCAGCCAGTTCCAGGCGTACTGCCGTGATCTTCACGACTGCGCTGTGCGGGAGCACGTCAAGGCTGCTGTCCCGGGCCAGAAGCAGTGAGGGGAGCACGTATGAGAACCAAGCTTCGCGCCGGCGAAGTCGTCGACATCGACTGGGGTCTTTCTACGGTCGCCGGCAAGGTGCTGGAGGTGTACGGGCCGCCCCATCGCGTACAGGTGACCGTCGAGCTGAGCCCCGAATTGAGTTCGTACGTGGTGGCCGAGACCACCACGGTCACTGTGTCGAGTGCTTCTGTCCATCAACGACCGATAGGTGCCTGACCCCTCTCGACTTGAGGGCGGAAAGGCATCAGCTGTAGCTGCGCCATCTCTACCGGCGCGCTCACCAAAGCGGTCAACGGGTCAGCAGGACCACCGCGACCACAGCCACGGCCAGCCCCACCCGCTGCAGCGCGCCGGTGTGCTCCTTGAGCAGCAGCACGGCCAGCAGCACCGTGCCGGCCGGGTAGAGCGCGGTGATCACCCCGGACAGCGACAGCAGGCCGTGCCGGCTGGCCAGCAGGAACGCCAGGTTGGCGACGGCGTCCAGCGCGCCGGCCGTGCAGGCCAGCGCCAGCACCGGCCGGGGCACCCGGACGAAGCCCGCCGCGATCGCGGCCAGCGGCACGGCCAGCAGGGTGGCCACCAGCCGGGACAGCACCACCGGCCAGATCCCCGAGTCGTCGTCGGTGTGCGCCAGGCAGATGAAGTAGGCACCGAACCCGACACCGGCCAGCACCGCCAGCGCCACCGGCCGCCAGCCGATCGGCCCGTGCGGGTGATCCTCCGGCTGCCGGGAGATCAGCGTCACCGCCAGCAGCCCGAGCACGATGCCGAACCAGGCCGGCAGGTGCGGCCGCTCGCCCTGCAGCACGCCGCCCAGGATCGGCACCAGCGCCGACATCACCGCGGTGATCGGGGAGATGACGTTCATCGGGGCCTGGCCGAGCGTGGTGTAGAGCAGCGCGACCCCCACCAGGCCGGCCACCCCGGCGGCCGTACTCCAGCCCAGCGTCCGCGCCGAGACCGGGCCGCCGTAGACCGGCAGCAGGACGGCCATCAGCATCGCCCCGAGCGGGTCGCTCAGCAGCACCACGGTGATCGCCGGAACCCGCCGGGACGCCAGGCCGCCGACGAAGTCGCTCACCCCGTACGAGGCGGCCGCGAGCAGCGCGAACAGAACCGCCATCTACCGGCTCGTCAATCCGGGCGGTGCCGGCTCAGCCGCGCGGGCAGCTGGTGCCGGCCGCCGGCGGCTTGGCGGTGAGCAGGTAGCTGTCCACCTTGCTGGTGATGCAGGAGGTCTTGGGGTAGGCGGTGTGGCCCTCGCCGTCCCAGCGCAGCACCACCCCGGAGCCCAGCGCCTTGGCCAGCACGCCGGTCGCGACGAACGGGGTGGCCGGGTCGTGCACGGTGCCCACCACCAGGATCGGTGGCGCGCCGGGTGCCGAGGCGGGCGGCAGCGGGTGCCCCGAGCGGGGCCAGGAGTGGCAGGAGTACAGCGACGCGGCCGCGTTCGGGCCGAAGATCGGGTACTTGGCAATCCACTTCGACGCCACCGAGGCGACCAGCTCGTCGGTGATCTGCAGGCTCGAGTCGTTGCAGTTGACCGCCAGGTTGGCGTCCAGGATGTTGGAGTAGTGCCCGGTCTCCGGATCGCGCTCCAGGTACTCGTCGGCCAGCGTCAGGATCTTGCGGGCGTCACCGTCCCGAGCCGCGACCAGGGCCTGCCCCAGCCCGTCCCACTCCGCCTGGTTGTACAGCGCCGAGGCCACCCCGATGGTCACCAGCCCGCCGGTGGCCTTGCGGGCGTGCGCCCCGGTACCGGCCGGGATGGGAGCCCGGTCGGCCGCCGCGATCAGCGAGCGCACCGCCGAGCGGGGATTGCCCAGCGCCGCGCAGTCCGGCCGGCTGAGGCAGTCGGCGGCGAACTGGTCGAAGGCCTCCTCGAAGGCCTTGGCCTGGCGCTCGTCCACGGTCAGCTCGTCGGTCACCGGGTCGACCGCGCCGTCCAGCACCGCGGCCCGGATGGTGGTGGGGAACTGGTGGGCGTAGGCGGCCCCCAGCCGGGTGCCGTAGGAGAAGCCCAGGTAGTTGAGCTTGGGGTCGCCCAGCGCCTGCCGGATCAGGTCCATGTCGTGCGCGGTCTCTTCGGTGTTGAAGTGCCCGAGCGCGGGGCCGTACTTGGCAACGCAGGAGGCAACCACCGCGTCGGAGAGGGTGCGCGCCTGGGTCCGGCCGGCCGCGGTCCGGACGTCGGGGTTGGCCGCCGCCAACCGGTCCTTCTGCTCGTCGCTGATGCACTGCAGCGGATCGGACAACCCCACCCCGCGCGGGTCGAAGCCGATCAGGTCGAACCGGTCCAGGAGCTGCTGGCTGAGCGCGCCGACCAGGCCGGCCGCCAGGTTCACCCCGGAGCCGCCCGGGCCGCCCGGATTGACCAGCAGCGAGCCGATCCGCTGGCTCTGGGAGTCGCTGCGCGCCCGGACGACGAAGATGTTCACCTTCTCCGCCGTCGGCTGGTCGTAGTCCAGCGGCACCGCGAGCTTGCCGCAGGCGAAGTGCATCTTCTTCGCCCGGGACGAGCTGATCGCCGCCTGGAACTGCCGGCTGCAGTCGGAGAAGGCGATGCTGGCGGCCGGCTCGCTCGCCGACGGGCTGGCCGAGGAGCTGCCGGACGCCGAGCTCGCCGTACCGGTCGGGGCGGTGGTGGCCGGCGGGGTGGCCCGCCTGTCCGAGGTGCAGGCCGCGCTGCCCAGGACGACGGCGGCCGCGAGGAGCGCGGACAGCCGGGTGGACAGGCGTGCGGCAGGCATGCCTTGAGGCTAACCGAGGCGGTTGCCCGAGCGGCTCCCCCAGTCCGGTAACGATGTCGCTCTGTCGGTACGGAATGAAACACTGGGCCGATGCAGCTACCTGTGATGCCGCCGGTCGCGCCGATGCTGGCGAAGTCGGTCCCGACCATCCCGCCCGGGGCCTCCTACGAGCCGAAATGGGACGGGTTCCGGTCGCTGATCTTCCGGGACGGCGACGAGGTCGAGTTCGGCAGCCGCAACGAGCGGCCGATGACCCGCTACTTTCCGGAGCTGGTCGAGGCGGTCAAGGCCGAGTTGCCCGACCGGTGCGTCCTGGACGGCGAGATCGTGGTCGTCACCGGCAACGGCCTGGACTTCGATGCCTTGCAGCAACGCATCCACCCCGCGGTCTCCCGGGTGACCATGCTGTCGGAGACGACGCCGGCCTCGTTCATCGCGTTCGACCTGCTCGCCCTCGGCGACGACGACTACACCGGCCGTCCGTTCGCCGAGCGACGGGCCGCCCTGGAGCGGCTGCTGGCCGGGGTACGGCCCCCCATCCACCTCACCCCGACCACCACCGACATCGAGGTCGCCCAGCGCTGGTTCGTCGAGCTAGAGGGCGCGCACCTGGACGGCGTGATCGCCAAACCGCTCGACGGCGTCTACGAGCCCGACAAGCGCGTCATGTTCAAGATCAAGCACACCCGCACCGCCGACTGCGTGCTGGCCGGGTTCCGCTGGCACAAGACCTCCACCGAGGAACGCCCGCTCGTCGGGTCATTGCTGCTCGGCCTCTACAACGACGAGCACAAACTGCAGCACGTCGGCGTGGTCGGCGCGTTCACCGCCCAGTACCGGGCCGGCCTCGTCGACGAGCTGGCACCCTTGCTGCTGGCCGAGGGCGAGCACCACCCCTGGCAGGACTGGGCCAGTTCCGAGGCCCACCAGGGCCAACGGCTGCCCGGCAACGTCAGCCGGTGGAACGCCACCAAGGACCTTTCCTTCGTCCCGCTACGTCCCGAGCGGGTGCTGGAGGTCAAGTACGAGCACATGGAGGGCAACCGCTTCCGGCACCTCGCCCACCTCCTCCGCTGGCGCTCCGACCGCACCCCGGAGTCCTGCACCTACGAGCAACTCGAACAACCGCTGACGTTCAAGCTCGACGACATCGTCCCAGGGCTCGGCACCGCCACCTGACCGCCGTCGCAGTGCCGACAGGCGGGCGATTGCCGAACGGCAGGCCGGGTCGGCGGCGTCAGCGGTCGAGCAGGTAGCGGCAGAACAGCGCGGAGTCCTCGGTGAGCAGGCCGACCAGCCGCAGCCGCGGCGTCAGCTCATCCGGCCACTCGTCGCCGGCCACGATCCGGGGCGCGCCGGGGCCGGTGAGCAGCGGCGAGACGGTCAGGCACAGCTCGTCGACCGCGCCGCCGGCCACCCCGGCCGCGAACAGCCGCGGGCCGCCCTCGCACAGGATCCGCCGGTAGCCCAGCTCCCGCAGCGCGGCGACCGAAGCCGCGAAGTCCACCCCGCCGTCCGGGTCGGACGGCGCCTGCACCAGCTGCAGCTTCGTCTCGGTGCCGGCCAGGTCGATGATGTCGTTGCGGGCGCCGATCGGCGCCGCCGAGCCGGTGACGACCAGCGTCGGCGCCCGGGTCGCTGCCGAGAACAGCTCGGCGGACAGATCCAGCCGCAGGCTGGACGACATCACCGCGATCGCCGGCACCTCGGCCAGCCCGTACTCCGCCCGGATCGCCCGCCGCCGGGCCGACGGGTTGGCCGGCCGGTAGCCCTCGGCGGCGGCGGTGGCGGCACCCACCAGGATGACGTCGGCCAGGTCGCGCAGCGCGGCGAACACCGCGTTGTCGCCGGGGGTCTGCAGCCCCCGGGACAGCCCCGCCGCCGTCCCGGCGCCGTCCACGCTGCTGACGAAGTTGACCCGGACGCCACCCTCGGCCACCCAGCCCTCGGCGTAGTAGGCGTGCAGGTCGACGGGCCGGCCGCCGTCTGCGGCGGGATCGTCCGGGTCGGCAGGGGTGCCTGGGCCGGCCGGCAGCAGAGCGCGCATGGGGCTATCTCAACACAGCCGGTCCGGGGTGTGCGCTCCGGCAGCACCGGCCGGTGCGGTGGCTAGGGTGGGCAGCCGTGCCCGTTGCCCTGGTGGACCGCTGGCCGCAGCTGCCGGTCGAGACGCTGATCGCCGGGCTGGTGCCACCGCCGCTGTTCGCCGGCGTCAGCTTCGACAGCTACCGCCCGGACCCGGCCGAGCCCAGCCAGGCCGTCGCCCGAGCCGCGGTGGCCCGGTTCGCCGAGCTCGTCCGGCCGGGTGCCTCGCGGGGCCGCCGGGGCTGGTCGCGGCGCCGGCAGCCGGCCGACCGGCCCGCCGGCATCTACCTCGACGGCGGGTTCGGGGTCGGCAAGACCCACCTGCTGGCCGCGCTCTGGCACGCGGTGCCCGGCCCCAAGGCGTACGCGACCTTCCTCGAGCTCACCCAGCTGGTGGGCGCGCTGGGCTTCGCCGAGACGGTGGCGCGGCTCAGCCCGATGACGCTGCTCGCGATCGACGAGTTCGAACTGGACGATCCCGGCGACACCGTGCTGGTCTCCAGCCTGCTGGGCCGGCTGGACTCCGCCGGGGTCCGGCTGGCGGCGACTTCGAACACCCTGCCGGACCGGCTGGGGGAGCAGCGGTTCGCCGCCGAGGACTTCCGCCGCGAGATCCAGGCGCTGGCCGCCCGGTTCACCACCGTCCGGGTGGACGGCCCGGACTACCGGCACCGCGGCCTGCCCGAGCCGCCGGCGCCGCTGGCCGAGGACCGGGTCCGGCAGGCCGCCGGGCATCCCGGTGCCTCGCTGGACTCCTTCCCGGAGCTGCTGGAACACCTGGCGCGGTTGCACCCGTCGCGCTATGGCGCGCTGCTGGACGGGATCAACCGGGTGTGCCTGACCGGGGTGGCGCCGGCCCCGGACGAGCACATGGCGCTGCGGCTGGTGGTGCTGGCCGACCGGCTCTACGACCGGCAGCTGCCGCTGGCCTGCTCGGGCGAGCCGCTGGACCGATTGTTCGGGCCGGAGATGCTGGCCGGCGGCTACCGCACCAAGTACCGCCGGGCGATCTCCCGGCTGGTCGCGCTGGCCCGGCTGGCCTGAGTCGCTCGCCACGCCGGGTCAGCTCCGCAATACCTGGGACTCCTGGTGCCCATGGGTATCCTGTTGCGTTCGGTGCGGTCGTCGTTCGCCGATCCGGGCCGGAAACCTGCGCGGGTGCATCCTCGAAATTGCTCATCACATTCCGGAACGTTTTGCCGATCACCGGAGTTGCTAAGGATTCAGAACCGCACCACGACCCGATCACCCCCACGTACCACCTAAGGATTCTCGATGACGCTGATCGTGCCCTCTCTCTCACCGTCAGCCCATGCCGCCCTGCTGGCCCGGCTGGCCGATCTCCAGGTCCAGCGGGCGCAGACCGCGCTGGAGAGCATCCCGCCCGGAGGCTCCGGTGACGCCGCGGACCATGCGGGCAACGTCGAGGCGCTGATCCGGCTCGGCGAGCTCGACGCCCGGATCGCCGCGCTGCAGGTGCAGCTGCAGGCCCCGGTCACCCAGGCGCCGCCGGCCCAGGCCGCCGAGATCGGCAGCCTGGTGACGCTGCGGTTCCCCGATGACGACGAGGACCAGCAGTTCCTTATCGGACTGGTAGAGCAGGCCGGCCCCGGCGTCGAGGTGATCACCCCGACCAGCCCGCTGGGCGAGGTGCTGCTCGGTGCCCGGCCCGGCGACCAGCTGACCTACCGCGTTGCCAGCGGCGCGACCCTGACGGTCACCCTGGTCGAGATCGCCGGCTGAGGACGGTCCCGGCTCGGGTGCGACCGCCGGGGAGGGCATCACCCGTGCCGGCCGTCGGATCAGTGCTGACGGCCGGAAACCCCGCCGGCCGTCGGATCATGCTGACGGCCGGAAACCCCGCCGGCCGTCGGATCATTGCTGACGGCCGGAAACCCCGCCGGCCGTCGGATCATTGCTGACGGCCGGAAACCCCGCCGGCCGTCAGGGGCGCGCATTAGGGTGACGCCATGACGAAGCGGGCTTCGACGGCCAGGTCGGTACGGGAGGCGCTGCAGGTCGCCGAGGGCCCGTTCACGCTGCTCGGCTACGACCCGGCAGGCACGCCGCTGGCCCCGGGCTCGAAGTCCAAGGCGGCCAAGGACCTGGCCCGGACCGGCAAGGTGCTGGCCGAGCAGCAGGTGATGCTCTACGCCAACGGCACCACCGGCGACCAGCGCCGGGTGCTGCTGGTGTTGCAGGGCACCGACACCTCCGGCAAGGACGGGGTGGTCAGCCATGTGGTCGGCCAGGTCGGGCCGGCCGGGGTGCGCATCACCTCCTTCCGACGGCCGACGGCCGAGGAACGGGCGCACCACTTCCTCTGGCGAGTTCGCCGGGCACTGCCGGCGGCCGGCATCATCGGGGTCTTCAACCGCTCGCACTATGAGGACGTGCTGGTCACCCGGGTGCACGAGAGCATCGACGACGCCGCCTGGGCCGAGCGGATCGCCGACATCAACGCCTTCGAACGGGAGCTGACCGAGTCCGGCACCGTGCTGATCAAGTGCTTCCTGCACATCAGCTACGCCGAGCAGCGCAAGCGGCTGCTGGCCCGGCTGGACGACCCGGCCAAGTACTGGAAGTTCAACCCGGCCGACCTGGACGAGCGGGCCTACTGGGCCGACTACCAGTCCGCCTACGCCGCCGCGATCGCGGCCACCTCCACCGAGTGGGCGCCGTGGCACATCGTGCCCAGCGACGCCAAGTGGTACCGCAACTGGGCGATCAGCCAGCTGCTGTGCGACGGCCTGCTCGGCCTGAAACTGAGCTACCCGCCGGCCGACTTCGACATCGAGGCCGCCCGGGCCAGGCTGCAGCCGCCGTTCTGAGCGGACCGGGTGATGGCCCCGAGCCGACGAGCCGCGGTGGGCTGCCGATGAGCGCCGGCGGGCAGCTCGGTCCTTCCAAGTACGCCCACGCCGAGCGGGAGCGCCGCTGGCTGGTGGCCTCGCCGCCTGCCGGAGCGGGCGAGCCCCTCCAGATCGCCGACCGCTACCTCGACGGCACCAGGCTGCGGCTGCGGCGGATCTCCGACGCCGGGTCAGTCGTGTTCAAGCTGAACCAGAAGGTCCGGGCCGAGCCCGGCGACCCGTTCCTGGTGTGGGTCACCACCCTGTACCTGACGGCCGAGGAGTACCGCCGGCTGGCGGCGCTGCCGGCCGCGGTGCTGGTCAAGAGCCGCCGCCGGATGGACCACCGTGGGACCCGCTTCGCCGTGGACGAGTTCGCCGGCGCGCTGCGCGGGCTGGTGCTGGCCGAGACCGAACTCCCCGAACTCTCCGGCGGCGAGGCCGCCCTGCCCGGCGGGCTGCCGCCCTGGCTGGGCCGCGAGGTCACCTCCGACGAGCGCTACACCGGCGCCGCGCTGGCCCGGCACGGCCTGCCGGCCGGCTGGCATCCCTGCGGCTGAGCCAACCGCACCCGGTTGTCAGAGCCTGCTCGTACCCTGGAGGCATGCGGGTAGCCAGCGACATCATTCCCTCCGGCGGCAAGTTCGAGGTCATCAGCGAGTTCACGCCGTCGGGCGACCAGCCCACCGCGATCGCCGAGCTGGAACGGCGGATCCGGGCCGGCGAGCGGGATGTGGTGCTGCTCGGCGCGACCGGCACCGGCAAGTCCGCGACCACCGCCTGGCTGATCGAGCGGCTGCAGCGGCCGGCCCTGATCATGGCGCCGAACAAGACCCTGGCCGCGCAGCTGGCCAACGAGCTGCGCGAGATGCTGCCCAACAACGCGGTGGAGTACTTCGTCAGCTACTACGACTACTACCAGCCCGAGGCCTACGTCCCGCAGACCGACACCTACATCGAGAAGGACTCGGCCATCAACTCCGAGGTGGAGCGGCTGCGGCACTCGGCGACCATGTCGCTGCTCACCCGCCGCGACGTGGTGGTGGTGGCCACCGTGTCCTGCATCTACGGCCTGGGCACCCCGCAGGAGTACGTCGACCGGGCGGTCCGGCTGCGGGTCGGCCAGCAGGTCGAACGCGAGAAGATCCTGCGTGACCTGGTGGGGGTGCTCTACGCCCGCAACGACCTGGCCTTCACCCGGGGCACCTTCCGGGTGCGCGGCGACACCGTCGAGGTGTTCCCGGTCTATGAGGAGCTCGCGGTCCGGATCGAGATGTTCGGCGACGAGATCGAGCGGCTGTACTACCTGCACCCGTTGACCGGCGAGGTGATCCGTGAGGTGCAGGAGGTGTTCGTCTTCCCGGCCACCCACTACGCGGCCGGCCCGGACAAGATGGAACGCGCCATCGCCGGCATCGAGAAGGAGCTGGAGGAGCGGCTGGCCGAGCTGAAGGGGCAGAACAAGCTGCTGGAGGCGCAGCGGCTGCAGATGCGCACCAGCTACGACATCGAGATGATGCGCCAGGTCGGTTTCTGCTCCGGCATCGAGAACTACTCGATGCACATCGACGGCCGCAAGCCCGGCAGCGCGCCGAACTGCCTGCTGGACTACTTCCCCGAGGACTTCCTGCTGGTCATCGACGAGTCGCACGTGACGGTGCCGCAGACCGGCGGCATGTACGAGGGCGACATGTCGCGCAAGCGCACCCTGGTCGACCACGGCTTCCGGCTGCCGAGCGCGATGGACAACCGGCCGTTGAAGTTCGAGGAGTTCGTCGAGCGGATCGGACAGACGGTGTACCTGTCGGCCACCCCGGGCAACTACGAGCTGGCCAAGACCGGCGGCGAGTTCGTCGAGCAGGTGATCCGGCCGACCGGGCTGGTCGACCCCGAGGTGGTGGTCAAGCCGACCAAGGGCCAGATCGACGACCTGGTGCACGAGATCCGGGTGCGGGCCGAGAAGAACGAGCGGGTGCTGGTCACCACCCTGACCAAGAAGATGGCCGAGGACCTCACCGACTACCTGCTGGAACTCGGCATCCGGGTGCGCTACCTGCACTCCGAGGTCGACACCCTGCGGCGGGTGGAGCTGCTCAGCGAGCTGCGGATCGGCGAGTTCGACGTGCTGGTGGGCATCAACCTGCTGCGCGAGGGCCTGGACCTGCCCGAGGTGTCGCTGGTCTCCATCCTGGACGCCGACAAGGAGGGCTTCCTCCGCTCGGGCACCTCGCTCATCCAGACCATCGGCCGGGCGGCCCGCAACGTCTCCGGCCAGGTGCACATGTACGCCGACACCGTCACCCGGTCGATGCAGCTGGCCATCGACGAGACCAACCGACGCCGGGCGATCCAGGTCGCCTACAACACCGAGCACGGCATCGACCCGCAGCCGTTGCGCAAGCGGATCGCCGACATCACCGACATGCTGGCCCGGGAGGCCGAGGACACCGAGGAGCTGCTGGCGGCCGGCGGATCGGGCCGGTCCCAGTCGCGCGGCAAGTCCCCGACACCGGGCCGGGCCGGTCGCGGTGCCTCGGTCGGCGTGGTGGGCATCGGCGCGCACGCCGACGGCAAGCTCGACGTGGCCGCCCTGCCACGGGCGGAGCTCGCCGACCTCATCCAGAAGCTCAACGAGCAGATGCTCAGCGCCGCCCGCGAGCTTCAGTTCGAGGTGGCTGCCCGGTTGCGTGACGAGATCGGCGAGCTGAAGAAGGAGCTACGCGGCATGGACGCCGCGGGCGTTCGGTGAGCCTCACCGTTCGAGGTGCCATTCTGGTGGGCGAACAAACCGACGCCACCGGCCGGTGGATCGTCGGAGCCGACCGGGAAGGCAACGGATCTTGTCCACTGTGAGCACGCCACCACCGGTCCGGCCCCGGCGGCGGCGTTCGCCGCTGGTCACCTTGCTCGTGCTGCTCGTCGTGCTGGCGGTGCTGGTGGTGGTCGCCGACCGGGTGGGGTTGCTGGTCGCCGAGCGGCAGATCGCCAAGCGAGTGCAGTCCTCGCAGGACCTGGACCGCCGGCCGTCCGTCGACATCGAGGGGTTTCCGTTCTTCACCCAGGTGCTGGCCAATCGCTATCCCACGGTGCACCTGACGGCGCAGGACCTGATGGTCGGCAGCAGTGACCGCCGGGTCCGGCTGGCCGACCTGGACGCCCGGCTGCACGACGTGAAGACCATCGACAACTTCTCCGGGGTGAGCGTCGAGACCGCCGACGGCATGGCAGTGCTCAGCTACGCCGAGCTGTCCCGGGCGCTCGGGGTCACGCTCAGCTACGCCGGCGGCGGCCGGGTGCAGGGCAGCAGCTCGGTGGAGGTGCTCGGGCAGACCGTGACCGGGACGGCCAGCGCCGCGGTCGGCGTCGCCGGCGGGGACGAGCTGACCTTCTCCTCGGTCCGGGTGGGGGTGCCACAGGCCGGTATCTCGATCCCCAAGGAGGTCACCGACCAGCTCAGCTCCCTCTTCGAGAGCAAACTGTCGCTGCGTGGCCTGCCGTTCCACCTCCGGATCCAGCGCCTGGTCGCCGACGAGGACGGGGTGCACATCGCTGCCACCGCCCGCGGCCTGACCCTGAGCTAGCTTTCGGGCTGGGCGCCGGCCGTGGTCAGCCCGGTCCGTAGCAGTTCCTCCTGCAGGCGGTACAGCTCGGCGTAGTGACCGTCGAGAGCCAGCAGCTCGGCGTGGGTGCCGCGCTCGACGATGCGGCCCCGGTGCAGCACACAGATCAGATCGGCCTGTTGCACGCTGGCCAGCCGATGGCTGATCAGCACGATGGTCCGGCCGTCGGCCAGCCTGCGCAGCGACTCGTAGACCGCGCGTTCGGCCCGGGCATCCAACGGGGCGGTCGGCTCGTCGCAGATCAGCACCGGCGCGTCCCGGAACAGCGCGCGAGCGATCGCCAGCCGCTGCCACTGCCCGCCGGACAGCTCGTGCCCACTGCGGAATTCCTTGGACAGCAGGGTCTGCCAGCCGGCCGGCAGGGTAGCGACCACCTCGTCGGCGCGGGCCTGCTCGCCCGCCTGGTGCAGCAGGACGTCGCCGGGATCGCTGCGGTCGTGCCTTCCGAGCCGGACGTTGACGCGCACCGTGTGCGGCCACCGCACCGGCGTCTGCGACACCATCACGACCCGGTCGGCGACGGCGGACCGGTCCAGGTCGGACAGTGGCCGCCCGTCCCACCGGATCTCACCGGCAGTGGGGGAGTAGAGGCCGGCGATGAGCTTGGCCAGCGTGCTCTTGCCCGAACCGTTCTCACCGACCAGTGCGATGGTGTGCCCGGCGTCGATGCACAGGCTGATGTCGGACACCGCCTCGGCGCCCTGGGTGCCGGGGTAGCTGAAACTGACCCGGTCGAGGTCGATCCGCTCCGGGCCGGCGGGCACTGCGGCACCACCGGGGGCCGGCGTGCGCCGGGCTGCCGTGGTGAGGAAGTCCTGGTAGTCCCCGACGAACAAGCCCTGCTCGAACAACTGGTTGACCGCGATCACCACCCGGCCCAGCCCAGCGGTCGCGGTCCGGATCGCGACCGCCGAGCCGCCTGCTACCGCCAGCGGGATCCAGCCGGCCCGCAGCAGCAGCCCCAGCGCCACGAAGGTGGCCGCGGTACCGGCACCGGCCAGCGCACGGCCCAGCGCGCGAGACCTGGCCTGGGCTGCTTCCACCCGGCTTTCCTCATCGGCCAGCGTTGCGCTGACCTGGCGGTACTCGGCCAGTACGAACGGCTCGGCCTGGTAGCAGCGCAGCTCGGCCGCCGCCTCCCGGCCGGTGATCAGCTCACCCAGCATCCATATCCGGCGGCTCAGCGTGGTCATCCGCAGCCGTCCCTGATATCCCAGCCGCGCGGCATGCAGCACCGACCACGCCTCGGGGACCATGCCGAGCAGCAGCACCGCCACCAGCACCGGATGCAGGACCAGCAGGGCGCCGGCAGCCGCGAGCATGGCCAGCCCGGCGCCGAGCAGTTCGACCAGGCTGGTGATCGAGCGGTCCAGGTTGAGCAGCCCCCGGTCCCGGGCCCGGTGCAGGCCGTCGTAGAAGGTGTCGTCGTCGAAGGCGGAAAGTTCGACGCCGACAGCTGCCTGCATCAACCGGGTGGCGGACAACTTGCGGACCGCCGGCCCGATCCGGGCCTGGGCCAGCGCCACGGCCGCGTCCACGGCGCCCCGCACGGTGTAGAGAACCGCCACCGCGATCAGGGCCGGTATCGCCGCCGATACCCGCTCGGTGCTCGGCCCGGCTGCCAGCAACCGGTCCAGTACCGTGGTCGTGGTGAGCAGGCCGAAGGCCGATGCCAGGCCGGACAGCACCTGCAACACCACGATGGCAACGGCCGGCCCCGGTGCGGCCCGGTACGCCGTCGCCAGTATCGGCCGGCACGTGCGGGGCAGCTCGCGCACCATAGTTCGCAGCCGGGGTGCTTCGGCACCGGCGGTGTCCAGTGCCCAGTACGGGGGCGCGGTGTCGTCCAGATCGGGCTCGGAGTCGGTCATCGGGGCGTCAGTCGGTCATCGGGGCGTCAGGCGGGCACCAGCAGGGAGGGAAGATCGCAGTCGGGGTCCATCCGGAGCAACTGGTAGGCCACCCCGCCGAGCCCTGGCATCAGGCCCGGGCAGAACGCGGCACGTGCCAGGCCGCTGGCCGCTCCGTACTTCTCCAGGCTGCCGATGATGTGAGCGGCCAGGGTCGGCCGGTCGAGACCGGGCGGCGCCACCCCCAGCGCGAAGGCCTGCTCCAGCAGCTCCCAGCAGCCCAGGTCGCCGTGGCAGATGGTGTGGTTCCAGCCCATGCCGCGGTTCCAGCAGGCCGCGGCGGCCCGCCGGACGACGTCGAGGTGCCGCGCCGGATCACCGAAGCCGCGCCGGAGCAGGTCGGCTGAAGCCAGGCCGATGCCGGTGGCGCCGTGGCACCATGCCGTCGCCACTCCGGACTCCTCCCGGACGTCGCGCCAACTGCCCTCCGCCGGGTCCCAGAGCGATTCCTCGTAGTTGAAGGCGGCCTCGGCCATGGCGGCGAAATCGCTGCGTCCGGTGGCCTGGCCGAGCCGGGCCAGCGACCATCCGATGCCGGTGGCTCCGTGCCCGAAACCGCCGAGGCCGACCGGCCACAGCGGTGCGCTCCAGCGGGCTCGGCCGCCGTCCAGCACCGCCAGTTCGAGCAGTTGCTCACCGGCCGTGACGGCCAGCTCCGACCAGCGGGCGTCCGAGGTGCGAGCGGCCATCTGCAGACAGCTGACGATCAGCCCGGCGCGGCCGCTGAGCAGGTCGGGCTCGGCTGTTTCAGCAAGCGCCTCGGGCAGCAGCTCACCGATCTGGTCGCACCGGCGGCGCGCCTCGGCCGGATCGACCGCCCCCAGGTCGGCCAGCAGCGACCAGCACCAGATCTGTGAGCCGAGACCGACGTACAGACCGGGTGCTTCGGGCCTGAGCCGGTATCCCGACGCCAGCTGCCGGAGGCGGTAGTCATCGGTCGCCCGCATGCTGGCGATGGTGGCCGGCAGCAGGTCCGGCAGGCCGTCGACGGCCGTCATCCGGCCGGCCGCCACCTCCTGCAGGCAGCCGGCTATCAGCACGGCCAGGCCCGGGGCGCCGGAGTAGCCGTCCGGGCTGAGCGGCTGGACCGACCAGCCGACCAGGTTCATCACCGCTGCGATCCAGGTCGCGGTGCCGTCCTCGCCGCGGATCGCCGTGGCAACCAGCCGTTCCAGGATCCCGGCCACCAGTCGCTGCCTGCGCTCGTCCGATGCCGTGGGGTCGGGACGTTCCACAGTCATCGGCTCGGGGGTGGGCAGGTACCCGTCGTTGATGTAGGCGCACACCAGCGAGGACTGGATCAGCTCACGCTCCACCCGGTGGTCGGCGGACCGCCAGCGGGCAAGGGTGTCGGCGAGCACGTCGTGCCGCTCACCCCAGCCGGTGTTGCGCGGCCCGTAGAGCCACCCGGTGCCGGGAGTGGTGCCGAAGAACGGGATGTCGCCGTCGAGCAGGTCGGCGACCTCGGCGGCGATCACCGCGGGGTCGCTCGGCGCCGACGGCAGGTTCTCGCACTGCTTGGCCAGCAGGGCCGCGGCCCGCTCGACCGCGGCGGGCTCGTCGTGCAGGGACACCGGGTGCCACAGCATCCGGCCCAGCTCGTCGTACACCTCGGTCGAGCGCAGCACGGCCCGGATGTCGACGTCGGCGAAGGCGGCGAACATCGGGGCGAGCACGTCATCCCGGTCCAGCGCCAGCAGCCGGTCGGTCAGCTCGTCGAACCCGTCCAGCACGCGCGGCCAGTACCGATCGAGGTCGGGTGCCGGACTGGGGTTGTTCAGCGTCTGCGGACTGGGGACTCGCGCCGTGGCCAGCCGTGCCTGGTCGGTGCCGGCGCCGACGATCTGCGGTACCTCGACGGTGGGCTGCTGGTCCGGCAGTGCGCCGGCCGCCGAGATGTCGATGCCGCGCCAGCCCAGACCGACTCCACGGCTGGGCAGCAATCCCGACCCCAGCACGGTGCCGGCCAGCAGGGCCGCTGCCTGGTCCACGGCATCGCCCAGGCCGGCCGGGGCGATCACCGGATTGGGCGTGAACAGCGTCTCGCAGTCGATGACCACCGGGGTGGGACCGCACGCGATCACGTTCTCGGCGTGCAGGTCGGTGGTGCCGAACAGCCGGGCGAGCGCGAGCCAGTGGCCCAGCCGGTTGTAGTAGGTGGTCAGTTCGGCCGCCGAGGCGCAGTACCGGTGCGGGACGTACTCCGACCATCCGTAGGTGCCGCACAGCAGCACCGCGGGAACCCGGATCCGGTCCTCGGTGGGGGTGGCGCCGAACAGCCGGTGCAGGAAGGTGGCGGTGACCGAATCGACTCCCAGGGACCGCGGCTTGTAGACCAGCCGGTGCTGCTGCAGTTCCACCAGCGCCACCGTCCGGCCGCCGTGATGGCTGTCGCCCGCGCCGAAGCTCACCCTGCTCAGCTCGCCGGCGTCGGGGACCAGCGCGCCGAACCGGTGCCGGTTGGCGGCGAAGCGCCGCCCGAACTCCGCGGCTGCCGCGGCCCGGCCCTCGATCACGGCACCCAACCGGCCCAGCAGCGTCGGGTAGTGCGAGGTGAGCGATTCCCAGAACTCACGGTGGGAAGACCGCTCGACGAACTCGGCCCAGCGTCCGGCACTGTCCGGAGCTTGGAGGCTTCCCGAAACCCGGGCCGCGTTGAGTTCCAGCACCAGCAACCGGCTCACCTTGCGCCGGACCACCTCGGTGATTGACTCCGTGGCTCCGGCGAGGATCGCCTGCCGTTCCGCGTCGCCGAGGAGGGCGACCTGCGTCAGCTGAGCGGCCAACTCGGTCAGAGCCGGGTCGACGAGGCAGCGGAAGCTGGCGTCGAGGGCACCCTCCTCGACGGACACGTGCTGCTCAGCCGGGCGTCAGCAGCAGCTGGCGGTACGCGAGGCCGTACAGGAGGAGCACCCCTGCCTGGTCTCGATGATGTCCATGCCGATCAGTTCGGCCTCCGCGAAGGGGGTCGAGAACAGCGGGCCGGCCGGGTTGTCGTCGGCGCTGGTACGCCACTGGTCGACCAGGGCTTCGGGACGGGTGAGTAGTGCAGTGCTCATGATGACTCCTTAGTGAGAGCGGTCCCGGTTCCAAAAGCCGGGATTCCACTCTAGGACTCAAGGTGTAAATCAGGCAATGCATCTACAGCGGTTGAAATCAGACTATTAGCCGTGACCGCAGGCGGGGTCGGTAGCCCGGTGTGCTGGCAACGAGCGGGGGGCGGAACGGCTGAGCCGATCCCGCCGGCCTCCCGCTAGGACCCCGGCCCCGGACGGGCGCCGAGGCGGCTGACCACCAGGCCGCCCAGCCGGTTGCCGTCTGCCAGCGCTTCGACCAGCCCGGCGCCGTGGCACAGCGCGGCCAGCAACCCGGCGGCGAAGGCGTCCCCGGCGCCGGTGGAGTCCAGCACCTCGACCGGGGTGGCGGGTGCGCGCCAGCGCCCGGCCGGGGTGCCGAGCATGCTGCCCCGGCTGCCGCGCTTGACCACCACGTCCAGGCCGCGAGCCACCAGCGCCGCGATGCCGGCGTCCGGGTCGACCGTGCCGGCGTCCGGGTCGTCCGTGCCGAGGCGGCGTCCACCGACACCGAGGCGCCGGCCGCGCCGGCCAGCTCCAGGGCGTACCGTGCGGCGTCCCGCGACCCGTCGTTGAGCAGGGCGTACCCCGACAGGTGCAGGTGGTCGCCGGCGCGCAGCAGGTCTGGGCCCAGGTCGGCGGGGCTGAGGTTGGCGTTCGCCCCGGCCGACGGCACCATGGTGCGCTCGCCGTCCGGGTCGATCAGCACCAGGCAGGCACCGGTCGGCGCCACCGGGTCGGTCGCGACTCGGGTCCGCACGCCCTGTGCGCGCAGTGCCGCCACCGCTTCCCGGCCGAATGCGTCCTCGCCCACCCGGCCGGCGAACAGGCACGGCACCCCCAGGCTCGCCAGCCAGGCCGCGGTGTTGGCCGCCGACCCGCCGTGCAGGTAGCTGACCGGGGCCGGGGTGTCGGAGCCGTGCACCAGCGGTCCGGGCAGCAGCGCGCAGATGTCGAGCAGCACGTCGCCGACGCACACCACCCGGCCGTCGGGCCCGAGCCGGCCGACCGGCCGGACCCTTCCGCCACCCGGTGGCATCAGGCCGGACGTCCGGCCGGGCTGCCGGCGTAGGCCACCGCGATCTCGGCGGCGACCCGGGCGTTGTTCAGCACCAGCCGGACGTTGGCGGTCAGCGAGGCGCCGCCGGTCTCGCGGTGGAAGAAGTCCAGCAGGAACGGCGTCACCTGCTTGCCGGTCACCCCGGCCCGGCTGAGCGCGACCAGGCCCGCGGCCAGGGTGCGGTCGTGCAGGTCGCGGTCCAGCTCGTCGGCGGCCGGGATCGGGTTGGCCACCACCAGGCCGAACCGGTCGGTACCCAGCTCCGTCCGGGCCCGCAGCACCGCGGCCACCTCGGCCGCCGAGTCCACCCGCCAGTCCAGCCGGTGCCCCGAGTCGGCCAGGTAGAAGCCGGGGAAGGCGTCCGTCCGGTAGCCGAGCACGCCGACGTTGAGCGTCTCCAGCCGTTCCAGGGTGGCGGCCACGTCCAGGATCGACTTCACTCCGGCGCAAACCACGGTGATCGGCGTCCGGGACAGCGTGCCCAGGTCGGCCGACTCGTCCCAGGAGTCGCGGGCCTGCCGGTGTACGCCGCCCAGGCCACCGGTGGCGAACACCGCGATGCCGGCCCGGGCGGCCAGGTGCGCCGTCGAGGCCACCGTGGTGGCCCCGGTGCCCCGGCGCGCGGCGAGGCTGGCCAGGTCCCGGACGCTGACCTTGACCACCTCCTCGGATCCGGCGATCTCGCGCAGCGCCTCGTCGTCCAGCCCGATCCGGGGCGTGCCGTCGACCACGGCGACCGTGGCCGGCACCGCACCGCCGTCCCGGACCGCCTGCTCGATCTCGCGGGCGATGCCGAGGTTGTCCGGACGCGGCAGCCCGTGGCTGATGATGGTGCTCTCCAGTGCCACCACCGGCCGGCCGGCGGCCAGCGCGGCCGCTACCTCGGGATGTACCTGCACGGCGATCGCCTCGATCCGGTAGAGATGACGCCATGCCGGTAAGCACGACGCTGGATCACGTCACCATCGTTGCCGAGGACTTCGGAGCCAGTCGGGCAGTCTATGACGCCCTGCTGGGCTGCCTGGGCCTGGCGCCGACTCAGGACTTCTCCGATCCGGAGGGCGAGGACGGCGACCCGGGCACGGTGGCCGCGGTCGGCTACGGCGAGCCCGCGGGCCGGCCGGTGCTGATGCTGGTGGCCGGGACCACCGCCACCACCGGCGCGCACCTGGCGCTGGCCGTCAGCGACCCGGCCCTGGTGCGGGCGGTGCATGCCACCGCCCGGGACGCGGGCATCCCGGTGGTGCAGGCGCCGCGGGACTGGGAGTCCGCCCAGCTGCACTACTACGGCACCCAGCTGCGCGACCCGGCCGGCAACCTGGTCGAGGTGCTGCTGCACCGGCCCGCCGGCCTGCACCAGCCCACCGGCAGCGTCAGGGGATGACGGGCACGTCGGCGACGTGCTCGACCTGCGGCGGCCCGGCGAAGTACTGCCCGATCCCGCCCCGCCAGACCGCGAACCGGTCGGAGTCCCGGAAGGCCTGGTGGTGCTCGACGGACTCCCACTCGGCCAGCAGCACGAACCGGGTGGGGGTCTCGATGCCCTGGGTCATCCGCACGCTGAGCAGCCCCGGCGAGTCGGTCAGTACGCCGACCACGCTGCGGTAGCCGGCCGCGAAGGCCGCCTCGGCACCCGGCCGGACGTCGAACTCGGCGACTTCGAGGACCATGCCCGCGATCCTGGCAGATCCGCGCCAGCCGGGGCCGCCCGGGTCAGCCGAGCAGCTGGGCGACCGCCTCGGCGAACAGGTCGGTGTGCCGGTCCACGTCGGCGGGCTCGGTCGCCGGGCACATCAGGGCCATGTTGTGGAACGGCGTGAGCAGCACGTCCCGGTTGGCCAGGTACAGGTGCAGGTACTCGTCCAGGTCGGGGTCGGCCGCGGCGGCCGAGAGGTTTCCGGTGCGCGGGGCGGGGGAGGTGAACCGGTACTCGGCCCGGGCGCCGAGCCGGCTGACCGACCACGGCAACCCGTGCCGGTCGATGCTGGCCTGTACTCCGGCGGCGTACCGGCCGGCGAGCTCGGCCATGGTCCGGAACGCCGGCTCGGTGAGCACCTGCGACAGGGTGGCCCGCATCGCCGCGGTGGACAGCGCATTGCCGGCCAGCGTGCCGCCGACGCCGCCCACGTCCTCGATATCGGCGGCGCCGCTGCGTACCCGCTCGGCGATCCGGTCGGCGAGCTCGGCGGTGATCCCGTAGGCGCCGCAGGGGATTCCGCCGCCGATCGCCTTGCCGAGCACCACCAGGTCGGGTCGCAGTCCCTCGGTGGCGGTCATGCCGCCGGGGCCGGCAGACAGGGTGTGCGTCTCGTCGATCAGCAGCAGGGTGCGGTACTCGTCGGCCAGCCGGCGCAGCCCCGCGAGAAAGCCCGGCTCGGGCAGCACGATGCCGATGTTGGTCATCGCGGGCTCGGTGACGATCACCGCCACGTCGCCGTGCGCGAGTTCGGCCCGGACCGATTCCAGGTGGTTGAAGTGCGCCACCCGGGTGGTGCTCGCCGGGTCGACCGCGGGGCCGACGTTGCCCGGCCGGGACCGGACCGTGCCGTCGTCGTCGAGGACGACGAAGGTCTCGTCCACGCTGCCGTGGTAGCAGTAGGAGAAGACCAGGATCTTGCCGCGTCCGGTGACCAGCCGGGCCAGCCGGATCGCCCACCGGTTGGCGTCGGTGGCCGACAGCGAGAACGACCACAGCGGCAGGCCGAACCGGCGGGCGAGCTCCGCGCCGACCCACTCGGCGTCCTCGGTCGGCAGCATGGCGGTCAGGCCACCGCGCTCCTCGGCCCGGCGGCGGATCGCCGCGGTCACCGCCGGGGCGGAATGGCCCGCCATCGCGCCGGTGTCGCCCAGTGCGAAGTCGGCGTAGCGGCGGCCGTCCACGTCGGTGACCGTGGCGCCGGCGGCGCTGTCCAGGTAGAGCGGAAAGCCGCCGGACCACTTGCTCATCCAGGTCATCGGCACCCGGCCGAGCAGGTGGCCGGCCTGCCGGAACAGCGCCAGCGACGCCGGATGGCCGGCGGCGTAGCGCTCCCGCTCGCCGGCGATCAGCCGGTGCAGCCGGTCCCGGGACACCGGCGACACCGGCGAGATCGGTGACACCGGCGACATGGTGTCAGTCCGCCGGGGTGTCGGCAGCGAGGATCCGGCCGCGCACCTCGGCGATGCCGACCCGGCTGCCGTCCGGGCCGGGTGCGGTGGCCGTCATCACCACCTCGTCGCCGTCGTCGAGGTAAGCGTGCTCGGTGCCGTCGGACAGCCGGAACGGCCGGCTGCCGCCCCGGCTGAGTTCCAGCAGGCTGCCCAGCTGGTCGTCCGCCGGCCCGCTGACGGTGCCCGAGCCGTACAGGTCGCCGGGTCGCAGCGAGGCGCCGTTGACGGTCAGGTGCGCCATCATCTGCGCGCCGGTCCAGTACATGGTGGCGAACGGCGGCCGGGAGATCAGCTCGCCGTTCAGCCGGACCTCCAGCTCCAGGTCCAGGTTCCAGGAGTCCCCGGTGTCGTCGAGGTAGGGCAGCGGCGCCGGATCCCGCGGCACCGCAGGCACCCGGGCCGACTCCAGCGCGGCCAGCGGAGTGATCCAGGCCGAGATCGAGGTGGCGAACGACTTGCCCAGGAACGGCCCGAGCGGCACGTACTCCCAGGCCTGGATGTCGCGGGCGGACCAGTCGTTGAGCAGCACCAGCCCGAACACGTGGCGCGGGAACTCACCGACCGGCACCCGGCTGCCGTGCGGCGAGCCGGCGCCGACCACGAAGCCCACCTCGGCCTCGAAGTCCAGCCGGACGGACGGCCCGAACTCCACCCCGTCTCCGGCCCGGCGCTGGCCGTGCGGGCGCCGGACGCCGGTGCCGGACACCACCACCGTCCCGGCCCGGCCGTGGTAGCCGACCGGCAGGTGCTTCCAGTTGGGCAGCAGGGTGGCGTTGTCCGGCCGGAGCACCCGGCTGGCGTTGAGCGCGTGGTGCTCGGAGGCGTAGAAGTCGACGTAGTCGGCGACGGTGAACGGCAGCACCGCCTCCAGGCCCGCCAGCGGCACCAGCAGCGGCTCCACCTGCTCGCGGTAGGCCTCGTCGGTCAGCCAGGCGGTGACGGCGGCCCGGACGTCCAGCCAGCTCGCCGGCCCGGCGGCCAGGAACGCATCCAGGTTCCCGCCCGCGAACAGGTCCGCGTGCTCGGGCAGCAGGGCCGCGACGGCCGGCCGCAGCAGCAGCGCCAGCTGACCGATCCGGACGGCCGGCTGCGGCTGCCGGTCGCTGTCCAGCACCACGCCGTAGGGCAGCGTGGCGATGCCGAACGGGTCGTCGGCTGCCACGGCGGTCGGGTCCAGCCAGGTCTCGGTCATGCGGGCGTCACCAGTTTCAGCTCGATCAGGTCGGTCAGGGATTCTTCGATGCTGCAGCTGCCGATCGAGGCGAACCGCCGCCGCACCCCGGCGACCTCGTCCGGGGCCAGGGTGCGGGCCCGCTCGGCCAGCGCCGGGCCGTCGTCGGAGGCCAGCAGCTCGGCCGGCGGCGGCCCGCCGGCCAGCGCCGAATGCACCGCCAGCAGCACGTTGAGAAAGCCGTGATGGGCGAAGCCGGTGGCCGGGTCGTCGTGCCGGACGGCGTTGTGCAATCCCGCGGTGCACTTGAACCGCACCCCGCCGGCGATCGCCGCCTCGATGGCGGCGGCCAGCTCCGCACCGGCCGGGAAGGCGGCCGCCGAGGTGCCGCCGGTGCGCAGCTTGAGCCCCAACCCGGCCGCGTGCAGGGCCGCCGCCAGCTCCTCGGTCACCTCGGCGACCGGAACCTCGGCGAACACCGCGAGGCCCTGTTCGGAGATGTCGTCGAGCTCGTCCAGCACGCCGGGCAGCTCGGCGGCGCCGACCGGCAGTTCCACCACCCCCAGCCGCAGCTCCGGCAACCCCTCGGCAGTGGCCAGCGCCCCGGCGAGCTCGGCCGGCCCGCCCGGCACCGTCATCGAGATCTCCGGCGGGCCCGACCATTCCCGGCCGAACTCGGCCAGCGCGCGGTCCAGCTCGGCCAGCCGGCCGGCCGGGCAGACGAACCTGGCGACCAGGCCGGAGTACCAGTTCTGCCGGTAGCCGGCATGCCCGCCGACCGCCGCCGGCATCGCCGCGTTGCCGGGCGGGAACAGCGCGGCGTCGTCGAACAGGCCCCTGAACAAAGGCGGAATGCTCACCCTCGCCCGCCCGACCAGCTCCAGGCGTACCGGCCGTCGTCGGCGGCCTGGCCGCCCTCGCCCAGTTCCAGCGGCCGGAAGGTGTCGACCATCACCGCCAGCTCGTCGAAGTACTCCGTCCCGATGCTGTGCTCGTACGCGCCGGGCTGCGGCCCGTGCGAGTGGCCGCCCGGGTGCAGCGAGATCGAGCCCGGCCCGATGCCCGAGCCCTTGCGGGCCTCGTAGTTGCCGGCGACGTAGAACATCACCTCGTCGGAGTCGACGTTGGAGTGGTAGTAGGGCACCGGGATCGACAGCGGGTGGTAGTCGACCTTGCGGGGGACGAAGTTGCAGATCACGAAGTTCTGGCCCTCGAAGACCTGGTGCACCGGGGGCGGCTGGTGCACCCGTCCGGTGATCGGCTCGAAGTCGGCGACGTTGAAGGCGTAGGGGTACAGGCAGCCGTCCCAGCCGACCACGTCGAACGGGTGGTGCGCGCTGACGTGCACGGTGCCGCCGATGCCGCCCGGCGCGACCGGGTCCCGGTGCTTGACGTAGACGGCGACGTCGCGGTCCTCGGCGAGCAGCGGCTCGGTCGGGCCGCGCAGGTCCCGCTCGCAGTACGGGGCGTGCTCGAGCAGCTGGCCGAACCGGGACAGGTAGCGCTTGGGCGGGGTGATGTGGGAGTTGGCCTCGATGCAGTACAGCCGCAGCAGCCCCTCGCCGGTGGGCAGCCAGCGGTGGGTGGTGCCGCGCGGGATGACCAGGTAGTCGCCGGGGCCGGCCTCCAGCGCCCCGAACACCGTCTCGACCCGCGCGGTGCCGGCCTGCACGAACACGCACTCGTCACCTACCGCGTTGCGGTAGAACGGCGAGGCGAGCCCGGCCACCACGTAGCTGATCCGGACGTCGGCGTTGGCCAGCACCAGCCGCCGGCCGGTCACCGCGTCGATCTCGGCGGCGGCCTCGTCGTCGAACAGCCCGGGCAGCACCAGGTGCCGGGGCGTCAGCGGCCGGTTCGGCAGCCGGGTCTGGTCGGGCAGCTGCCACTCGCAGGCCTCGGTGATGGCCGACGGGATGTTGCGGTGGTAGAGCAGCGAGGAGTCCGAGGAGAAGCCCTCCTCGCCCATCAGCTCCTCGAAGTACAGCTTTCCCTCGGGATCCCGGTGCTGGGTGTGCCGCTTGGGCGGAACGGCTCCCACGCTGCGATAGTGCGCCATCTTCCTCGACTCCTTTGTCGCTGTTCGTGCGTGCTCACCGTATCGCCCGGCGGCACCGGCCCCGCTGGTGCGCCGGAAGGGGTTCAGGGCAGCGAGGTGATCTTCCCGCGGACGTCGGGGTCCGCCCGGTTCTCGGGCGGGTTGTCGCCCGGCGCCCCGGTCCGGCCGCCGGTGTAGAGCCAGCCCAGCAGCTGCTCGGTCTCGCCGACGCCGAGCAGCTGCCGCACCGGCGCGAGCTCGACCCCCGGGCCGGTGCGCCACATGGCCGTCCACCCGGCGTCGAACAGCACCAGCTGCAGGGTGGCGACCAGGGCGGCGGTGGCGGCCAACTGCTCCCACCGCGGCACCTTGGGATGCTCCACCGGGCAGCAGATGATGCTGAGCAGCAGGGGTGCCCGCAGCGGCCGGGCCGCCGCCTTCGCAGCCGCGGGACTGCCCGGCGGGTCGCCGAAACCGTCCGCCAGGGCGGCGCCCAGCCGGTTCCGGTCGCCGCCGCGCAGCGCCACCAGCCGCCACGGTCGCAGGCCGGCGTGGTCGGGGCTGTGGGCGGCCAGCGCCAGGTAGTCGTACAGCTGGGCGTCGGTGGGGGCGGCGTCGGTGACCGGAGCCGTGCTGCGGCGGCTGCGGATCGCTTCGGTCAGGTCCACTCGCGGTCCTATCGGGTTTTCTCAACGGTGTCAGGGGTGCAGACACACCCTATGCACCGGCTGCCGGCAGGTTCTGAGAACGAGCGGACGGCCGGGCAAGCAGGCACGTTCGAGATAACTCGGACGGCACCCGCGTGGCTACGCTGGCCTCGTGAGTGAGGATGTGGCGGCCGCCTTCCGCCCAGACCTGCGCGGTCCGGACGCCGACCTGTTCCGGCACGTGCTGGGGCACTACCCGACCGGCGTGGCGGTGATCACCGGCTACGCCGAGCGCGGCCCGGTGGGCATGTCGATGAACTCCTTCACCTCGCTGTCGCTGCACCCGCCGCTGGTGCTGTTCTGCCCGGCCACCTCCTCCTCCACCTGGCCGATCCTGCGCGAGATCGGCAACATCGCGATCAACGTCCTGTCGGCCGGCCAGGAGGCGCTGAGCCGCAAGTTCGCCACCCGGGTGGCGGACCGGTTCGGCGACGAGTCCTGGTCGGTGGGTGAGAACGGCGCACCGTTGCTGCACCACGCGCTCGGCTGGCTGGAGTGCAGCGTCCGCAGCGAGGTGCTCGCCGGTGACCACTCGGTGGTGATCGCCGAGATCGAGCGGATGAACGTGCACTGGGAGATCACCGAGCCGCTGGTGTTCTTCCGCGGCCGGTACTACCACGGCATGGTCGAGGCGGTCGAGTCAGAGGACACCCGCTGACCCGGCCGACTCCACCGACTCCTCCAGCGCGTCCATCGCCTTCTGGATGCGCGGCACCGACACCGGATGGGCGGTGCCCAGCCGCTGCGCGAACAGGCTGACCCGCAGCTCCTCGATCATCCAGCGCAGCTCGGCCAGTCCCGCGCCGGCCGGGCTGCCCTCGCCCAGCTTGGCCCGCAGCTCGGCAAGATCGGCCAGCACCACCTCGACCTGGGCCTGCCGGTCCCGGTCGCGGGCCAGGTTGCCCGGCGCGTCGGCGAGCCGGTGCGCCATCGCGCGCAGGTAGCGGGGCAGCTGCGGCAACTGCTCCGCGCCGGTGTCGGTGACGAAGCCGGGGTAGACCAGGCCGGCCAGCTGGGTCCGGACGTCGGCGACCACCGGGGCCAGCGGGGGAGCGGTGGCTGCTTCCAGGGCCAGCTCCACCTCCTGCGCGGCAACCATCACCCTCTCCACCGTCGCCACGATGGCCGCCGCGGTGGCCGGCAGCTCCGCCGCGACCCGGGCGCGCAGCTCGGTGAAGCCGGCCCGGTCCCAGCGCGGGCCACCGGCCGCCGCCATCAGCTGGTCCACCGCGGCTGCCACGCAGTCGGCCAGCAGCGCGGCGGGGGAGCCGTGCGGTGCCCGGCTCAGGGTCAGCCGCTGCGGCAGGCTCAGCCCGCGGATCAGCTGCTTGACCGGTGACGGGATGGTGTTGACCAGCAGCTGCCGGGTGCCGATCGCCATCTGGCGCCGCTGCTTGGCCGCCGAGTCCAGCACTCTGATCGCGACCGCCCCGTTCTCGGCGACCAGCGACGGGTAACCGGTCACCGGGTAGCCGGCCACCTCCCGGCGGACGGTGCGGGGCAGCGAGTCCATGTCCCAGTCGGCCAGCCGGTCGCGGGCGAGGTCCGCGGTAACGCTCTGCAGGGTCGCGGTGACGGCGGGCGCGAACTTCGCCTGCAGCTCGGCCAGGTCCTTGCCGGAGCCGAGCACCGCGCCGTGCGAGTCGAGCACCCGGTAGGTCGGGCGCAGGTGGCCGGGCAGCCGGTCGAGGTCCCAGGCGTCCTCCGGTATGTCGATACCGCGCAGCGAGCGCAGTTCCGCGCTCAGCACCCGGGGCAGCCGGCCGGTGGAGTTGCCCAGGTCGTCGGCCAGTGCCGCGACCAGTGCCGCCGCGGTGTCCGGCACCGGCACCACCGAGCGGCGCAGCTGCTTGGGCAGGGTGCGCAGCAGCGCGGTCACCAGCTCGGTACGCAGTCCCGGCACCTGCCAGTCCAGGCCGGCGGCGGTGGCCTCGTTGAGCACCGGCAGCGGGATGTCGACGGTCACCCCGTCGGCGGCCGAGCCCGGTTCGAAGTGGTAGCTCAGCTCCAGCTGGAAGTCGCCGGCCGTCCACCGGTCCGGGAACTGCTCGGCCGAGATGGCTTCCGCGCCCGGCCGGACCAGCTGGCTGGTGGACAGGTCCAGCAGGTCCGGCCGCTGGCGGCGGGTCTTCTTCCACCAGGCGTCGAAGTGCCGGCCGGAGGTGACCGCGTCCGGGATGCGCTGGTCGTAGAAGGCGAACACCGACTCGTCGTCGACCAGCAGGTCGCGCCGGCGGGCCCGGTTCTCCAGGTCCTGCACCTCGGCCACCAGCGCCCGGTTGGCGGCGAAGAAGTGGTGCCGGGTCTGCCAGTCGCCCTCCACCAGCGCGTGCCGAATGAACAGCTCCCGGGACAGCCGCGGGTCGATGCCGGCGTAGTCGACCTTGCGGGCCAGCACCAGCGGCACCCCGTACAGGGTGACCCGCTCGTAGGCCACCACCGCGGCCCGGTTGCGCTCCCAGTGCGGCTCGCTGTACGTGCGCCGGACCAGGTGCGGCGCCAGTTCCTCGGCCCACTCGGGCTGGATGCCGGCGTTGACCCGGGCCCACAGCCGGGACGTCTCCACCAGTTCGGCGGCCATCAGGTAGGTCGGCTGCTTCCTGAACAGCGCCGAGCCCGGGAAGATCGCGAACCGGGCGTTGCGGGCGCCGAGGTAGTCGCGCCGGGCGGTGTCCTTCAGCCCGATGTGGGACAGCAGCCCGGACAGCAGGCTGCGGTGCACCTGCTCGGGGTCGGCCGGCTGGTCGCCGATCCGGACGCCCATGGTCTTGACGATCTGGCGCAGCTGGCCGTACAGGTCCTGCCACTCCCGGATGCGCAGGTAGGACAGGTACTCGGTCCGGCACATCCGGCGGAACTGGCTGGACGACAGCTGCTCCTGCTGCTCGCGGACGTGCCGCCACAGGTTGAGGTAACCGGCGAAGTCCGACGTCGGGTCGGCGAACCGGGCGTGCTGGGCGTCGGCGGCCTGCTGGTGCTCGGCCGGCCGCTCCCGCGGGTCCTGGATGGACAGCGCCGCGGCCAGCACCAGCACGTCCCGGACGCAGCCGCGCCGGTCGGCCTCCAGGATCATCCGGGCCAGCCGGGGGTCCACCGGCAGCTGGGCGATCCGCCGGCCCAGCTCGGTCAGGCTGTGCTGTGCCGGCGCGCGTCCCGCCGCACCGGTCGCCAGCGCGCCCAGCTCGGTCAGCAGCGCCAGGCCGTCCGCGACCTGGCGGGCGTCCGGCGGGTCCAGGAAGCCGAACTCCGCGACCGGCCCGAGGTCGAGTGCGGCCATCTGCAGGATCACCGAGGCCAGGTTGGTGCGCAGGATCTCCGGGTCGGTGAACTGCGGCCGGGACTCGTAGTCCTCCTGGGAGTACAGCCGGATGCAGATGCCTTCCGAGGTGCGCCCGCACCGGCCGGCCCGCTGGGTGGCCGAGGCCCGCGAGATCGGCTCGATCGGCAGCAGCTGCACCTTGGTGCGCTGGCTGTAGCGCGAGATCCGGGCGGTGCCGGCGTCGACGACGTAGCGGATGCCGGGCACCGTCAGCGAGGTCTCGGCGACGTTGGTGGCCAGCACCACCCGCCGGCCGCGGTGGTTGGTGAACACCCGGTGCTGCTCGGCCGCCGACAGCCGGGCGTACAGCGGCAGCACCTCGGTGTCGGGCAGCTTCAGCGCGGTGACCGCATCGGCGGTGTCGCGGATCTCGCGCTCGCCGGACAGGAACACCAACACGTCGCCGGCCGGTTCCCGGCTGAGCTCGGTGAGCGCGTCGCAGATCGCGGTGATCTGGTCACGGTCCTCGGCATCCTCCGGCTCGTCCGGGTCGACGACCGGCCGGTACCGGACCTCGACCGGGTAGCTGCGGCCGGACACCTCCAGTACCGGGGCGCCGTCGAAGTACTCGGCGAAGCGCTGCGGGTCGATGGTGGCCGAGGTGATGATCAGCTTCAGGTCCGGACGGCGGGGCAGCAGCTGCTTGAGGTAGCCGAGCAGGAAGTCGATGTTGAGGCTGCGCTCGTGCGCCTCGTCCAGGATGATCGTGTCGTAGCCGCGCAGCAGTCGGTCGCGCTGGATCTCGGCGAGCAGGATGCCGTCGGTCATCAGCTTGACCAGGCTGGTGTCCGAGACCCGGTCGGTGAACCGGACCGCGAAGCCGACGGCCTGCCCCACCTCGGTGCCGAGCTCCTCGGCGAGCCGCTCGGCGACCGCCCGGGCCGCGATCCGGCGCGGCTGGGTGTGCCCGATCATCCCCCGCACGCCGCGGCCCAGTTCCAGGCACAGCTTGGGTAGCTGGGTGGTCTTGCCCGACCCGGTCTCACCGGCCACCACCACGACCTGGTGCTCGGCGATGGCCGCCAGCAGGTCGTCGCGGCGCTGGCTGACCGGCAGCTCGGGCGGGTAGCTGATCGCCGGCACCGCCGCCCGGCGGGTGTGCAGCCGCTGCTCGGCCTGGTGCAGGTCGGTCTCCAGCGCGACCAGCCGGGCCGGGTCGGCGCCGGCCTGCTGCAGCCGGCGGCTCAGCCGGGCGGACTCCCGCGGGCCCAGCTCGGCGATCCGGCGGCCCAGCTCGGCGATCCGGCGGCCCAGTTCCGCGGCCTGCCCCGGCGCTGCCGGCCGGCCCGGCTCGCGGTGTGCTCCGCGCCGGTCGGCGGGCCGGGAACGGCGGGACCGCCGGGGTGACCGGGACTGCTGGGACGGCTGGGACGGCCCGGAAACCCCGGAAATCCCGGAAACCCCGGACGGCCCGGACTGCTGGGACGGCCCGGACTGCTCGGGGGGCGGCGCTGGCGAGGACATGTGCCTTCCAGGCTAGTGCCGCCCACCACCGGGATTCGGCCGCCAACCCGAGGGCTGTTCCGGATAAAACGGGCGAGTTGCCGGGCTTGCCATGGCATGGTGCCACCACCGGCCAGTGGCAAACCGCCAACTCACAGCAAATCCGTAACGTGTATAGGTATGCGTCGTTACCCAGGCATGCTGAGCATGCGCCGTACCCCCGGCATCAAGACCCCGTCCGCGCGCCGCCGGCTGGCCCTGGTCGCCGTCGCCGCCACCGCGCTCGCCATCTCCGGAGTGGTCACCGCGTCCGGAGCCACCCCCGCCGCCGGCACCGTCACCGACACCAGCGGTGCCAAGACCTGGACCGGTGGCCCGTTCCTCACCCCCAACGTCACCGCCCAGGCGGGTGACCCGGTGTGCACCCTGCCGCAGTCCTGCGACGACTACGCCCTCACGGTGTCGACGCCGGCCGGCTACGGCGACACCAACAACCTCAAGATCTCGGTCGGCTGGCCCAACTCGGCGGCTGACTTCGACGTCTATGTGCTGAACTCCGCCGGTGCCGTGGTGGGCACGGCGGCGTCCTCGGCGGACCCCGAGGTCGTGGTGCTGCCGCCGACCAGCGGCACCTACACGGTGCGGGTGGTGCCGTTCGCCCCGCTCGGCCAGAGCTACTCGGCCAGCGCCGGCATGGTCGCCAAGGCCACCGACGGCGCCCCGCCGTCGAGCGCCACCCCGCCGTCGATGGCCAACTACGGCGCGCCCGAGTCACTGCCGGACGCCCACAACGCCGGCGAGCCGTCCATCGGCAACAGCTTCAAGACCGGCTCGACGTTCTACCAGTCGTACCTGTCCACCTACAAGGTGACCTTCAACGACGCGGTGACCCCGCCGGCCGCCTCCTGGGCCGACGTGTCGGCGAAGGCCGCCAACGGCTGCCTGGTCGGCTCGACCGCGTCGCTGGACCCGATCCTCTACACCGACCAGACCACCGGCCGGACCTTCGAGTCCCAGCTGTCCGGGCTGAACTCGCTGACCTGCTACACCGACAACGAGGGCGCCACCTGGAACCCGAGCACCGGCGGCGGCATCCCGTCCGGTGTCGACCACCAGACCCTCGGCGGCGGCAACTTCGTGGCCGGCGACCCGCTGAACGCGGTGAACCTCTACCCGCGGGCGGTCTACTACTGCAGCCAGGACATCGCCACCGCGTTCTGCGCGCTGTCCCGGGACGGCGGCACCACCTTCGGCGTCGGCGTGCCGGTCTACAGCCTGCTCGACTGCGGCGGCCTGCACGGCCACATCCAGGTCGCGCCGGATGGCACCGCCTACGTGCCGAACAAGAGCTGCGGCGGCGCCCAGGGCGTGACGGTGTCTACGGACAACGGCAAGACCTGGACGGTGCACACGGTGCCCAACAGCATCCCGGGTGACAGCGACCCGGCGGTCAGCATCGGCGCCAACGGCACCGTGTACCTGGCCTACGCCAACGGCGACGGCACCCAGCACGTGGCGGTCAGCCACGACAAGGGCGCCACCTGGGCCCGGGACTTCAACGTCGGCGCCTCGGCCGGCATCAAGAACGTGGTGTTCCCGACCGCGGTGGCCGGCGACGACAACCGCGCCGCGGTCAGCTTCATCGGCACCACCACCGCCGGCAACTACCAGGACGCGGCGAACTTCCACGGCATCTGGCACCTCTACACCGCCTTCACCTACGACGGCGGCCAGAGCTGGGTGACGGTCGACGACACCCCGAACGACCCGGTGCAGATCGGCTCGATCTGCACCGGCGGCACCACCTGTGGCAACGACCGCAACCTGCTCGACTTCATCGGCTCCACCATCGACAAGCAGGGCTGGGTCGAGGTCGCCTACGCCGACGGGTGCACCGGCAGCTGCGTCACCAGCGGCGTGAACAACTTCGACGCCTACGCCACCATCGCCCGCCAGTACGCCGGGCTGACGATGTTCGCGGCCAACGACCCGCTGCCCAACGTGGCGGTGTCGGGGCTGACCTCGGCGGTGGCCACCAACGGCTCGTCCTCGATCACCGCCACGGTGACCAACCTGGGCAAGTCGGCGGTGACCACCCCGGTCCAGTTCACCGTCAACGGCAAGGTGCTCAGCACCTCGGCGCCGGTGACGCTGGCGGCCGGGCAGTCCAAGACGGTGACCGCGGCCTGGAGCACCAAGCAGCTCAAGGGCAGCCAGACGGTGCAGGCGCTGGCCGATCCGGCCAACGCGCTTACCGAGTCCAACGAGGCGGACAACCGGCGCTCGATCAGCGTGGCGGTCAAGTGACGTTACTGGGCAGGGCCGTCGCGACCGCGACGGCCCTGATCCTGGTTGCCGGCTGCGAGAGCGAGGCCGAGAAGGCGAAGGAGAAGGACGAGAAAGCGCTGAAGGCGTCGGCGAGTTCGGCGGCCTGCGCCAAGGACGCCAAGGCGGTGCCGGCGCCACCCGGTTTCCCGGCCGCGTTCCCGCTGCCCAAGGGCCTGGTCATCACCAACGCCGAGGACCGTGGCAACTCCGGCCTGGTGGTGCAGGGGGTGACGGCCACCGCGTTCAAGGACGTGCTGGCCGGCCTGCAGTCCGACCTGCCGTCCAAGGGCTTCACCCCGAAGAACGGTGAGACCGAGCCGCACGACGCCGAGTCCGACTGGTCGTCGGCCGACTACGACGGGCGGTGGGCGATCCGCGAGGCGGACCAGTGCGGGGGTCAGACCCTGGTGTCGGTGGTGGCCCGCAAGAAATAGTTTCGAAGGCATTCGCGCGCGAGCGCACCATACGGTGCCGCCGGCTGGTAACTCCGCCGGCGGCACTGTCCATTCTCCCGCGCTGCCGTGGGTTGTTGCCCGATCCACACCCCTTCAGTGGACTGTCATAACAATCGCTCGTCATGACCGCCGTTCGTTATGACGATCGCGTCAGTGCCTTCCGGCAGCAGTCGTGCGCGCCCTGCCAGGGCCGGCGGCGTCAGCCGCCCAGATGGCGGAACATGAAGTCGCGGTCGGTATCGCGCCCGCCTTCGGGATCTCGTGCGACGTTCGTATCCTTGGTCTCTACGGTGTCCTCCAATCTCACGCGCTCAGGCAGCCGTTTGAACCGCTGCGAGTCGGCTGCCGGCTCGGCGATGTCGTCTGGTTCTTCTTCCTGCTCACCCATGCTGGGAGTATGCGCCTCGCAGGCGCCCATGGCGCCCGACGAGAAAGGTCGGCTCGCCTTCCGGCGTCGAGCCGGAGCTGCTCGAGCGACGGGACTGCCCGCTAACACGATGGGGATCGAGACGAGCATGGTGATCGTGCACAGGTCGCCGGCGTGCGGCCGATCCGGTCCGGCAGCGCGGGGTCGCCATGGTTGAGGTAGCTCCGGACCGGTTCGAGGCGATGGTCACCATCTATCACCGGGCGATCTGCTCCATCTGCGACACCGAGGCCGAAGTCGTGGAGGAGGTACGCCGGACGGTGATCCACGAAGTGGGCCACCACTTCGGCATCGACGACGACCGCTTGCACGAGTTGGGCTGGTGAGGTGCGGGCACCGCGACCGGCCGGCGGCTAGATTTGGCGCCATGAGCTTCGAGGTCGACGCATCGGCCTACGGCGAATTCATGGGCCGCTACTCCGAACCGCTCGCCGCCGAGTTCGCCGCCTTCGCCGACGCCGGCCCGGGTCAGCGCGCCCTGGATGTCGGAGCGGGTTTCGGAGCCCTGACCGCGGTGCTGGTGGAACTGCTCGGCGCCCGGGCAGTCGCGGCGGTCGACCCTTCCGCCGCTGCCGTGTCGGCGATCCGGCTGCGACTGCCCGACGTCGACGCCCGGCAGGCACCGGCAGAGCGGTTACCGTTCCCGGACAGCTCGTTCGATCGCGTGCTCGCCCAGCTGGTGGTGCACTTCATGGACGACCCCCGGGCCGGGATCGCCGAGATGGCCCGGGTCACCCGGCCCGGCGGCGTGGTGGCCGCGTGCGTCTGGGACCACGCCGGGGGTCTGGGGCCGCTCGCTACCTTCTGGCGCGCGGTGCGCGACCTCGATCCGGACGCCCCCGACGAGTCGACCTTGCCGGGCACCCGCGAGGGGCAGCTGGCCGAGTTGTTCCGCAGCGTCGGCCTGCACCCGGTGGAGCAGGCCGCGCTCACCGTGAGCGCCCTGTTCGCCGACGTCGACGCCTGGTGGCGGCCGTTCACCCTCGGCGTCGGACCCGCCGGAACCTACGTCGCGAACCTGACCGCGGAGCACCGCGAGGGCCTGCGTGCCCGCTGCGCGGAACTCCTTCCGCCGGGCCCGTTCACCGTCGACGCGACGGCATGGGCGGTGCGAGCCTCCAGCTAGCCGTCCGGCGCGAACGCCTTGCTCACGCAGGGATCGGGCGCTGCCCGGCCGGGACGGAAGCAGGTGTCGCCGCGACAGGTGTCGAGGGTCCGCGCTGATGCCAGCCCGCTACTCGCCGCCACCCTGGGCCGGGCAGGAGGTGGCGGTGCACACCGTGCCGGTGCTGTAGGCGTCGCCGAAGTGGCTGTAGAAGGCCTGGTACAGGACCTGCGGCACGCCCTGGATCTTGACCAGCAGCTCGTCGTTGATGCTCAGCGCGCTCTTGGTGAGATTGTGCGAGCCGGTGAAAATCGTGTACCGGTTGGTCGTCACGTCGGCGTAGCTGCCGTAGAAGATGATCAGCTTGTCGTGCACCGGCGCCGAGTGCACCGCGATCCCGTTGCTCACCAGGGTCTTCAGCACGCCGGGGTCGATGCTGCCGACCGTGACGTAGACCTTGCAGCCACCCTTGTGCAGGCTGGCCAGCTGGGTGACCACCGCCGAGCGGGTGTCGTGGATGGTGGCCTCCATGACCCGGAGCTGGCAGGACGAGTTCGGGTTGACGTAGCTGAGCCGATCGACCACCAGGTCGGTCTGCTGCTGCGGCGAGACGTAGCCGGTCACCCCGGAATAGCCCGAGCTGAAGTAGCCGCGCGGGGTGGAGACGTCGTAGAAATCGTTGCCGGGGTAGCTGTTCTCCTGCCACATCGGCGTCCACACGTAATTGATGAAGTCGTCGTACAGGGTGGCGTCGCCATACACGGTCACGCTGTTGTTGAACAGGTTCGCGCCCGAGGCGAAGGTCTCGTTGGGAGAGCCGAACCAGGTGACGTTGGACTGCATCACCCCGGCCAGGTCCTGGGTCTGGCTGAACAGCAGGTACTTGGCGTGCATCAGGCTGCTCGGGTCGTTGGACAGGCACCCGCCGCCGTAGGCGAGCCCGGCCGAGCCGTGGTCGCACCAGTGGTGGTTGGCGCCGAGCAGTGCGGCGAGGTCCGTCGGGCTCGAGTCGCTGGAGTTCTTGTCCTCGCCGTTGTGCACCACCTGCACCAGCACGCCACGGGCGACCGCGTCGGCGATCGCCCGGTAGACGGTGTTGGCGGTGATGCTGTAGATCGCCATCCGGATCGTGGCACCGCCCGGCGTGCAGTTGACCAGCCGGATGATCTCGTTGAGCTGGGCGAGATCCTGGCCACCGTGGGCGACCGGGTCGTTGAAGGTGGCCTCGACCTGGGCCGAGGCCACGGTGGCCGTCACCGACTGCGGCGCGACGGTGTTGCAGTTCGGCGAGACGGTGCCCAGCGCCGAGACAGCCGATACCGCGCCGACTGTCGGTTGAACGGCGACCAACCCACCCGTCAGGACGGCGGTGAGGGATGCCGCGAGGAATCCCATCCGGACGTGGCGCATCGTGGCCTCCTACACAGTCGGAACTTCGTCCGAAATCAGTGATATGTCACGCTACGCAGCTCCGCGCTGAGATGCCACTGGCGGCATCGCCGGTGAGCCGGCCACGCAGAGCGCCGACTCGTCGTCCTCATACTGGGTGGATGGTCGAGGTAGATCCCGCTCGCTTCGAGGCGATGGTCGGCGAAGCGTTGGACGGGTTGCCTCCGGACCTGGGCCGGCTGATGCGCAACGTGGCGGTCGTCGTCGAGCACGACGACGGCCCGCCGGGCCTGCTGGGGCTCTACCGCGGTATCCCGTTGACCGAACGCACGAGCAACTACTCAGGTGCGTTGCCCGACCAGATCACCATCTACCGGCAGGCGATCTGCTCGTTCTGCGGCAGCGAGGAGGACGTGGTGGAGGAAGTACGCCGGACGGTGATCCACGAAGTAGGCCACCACTTCGGCATCGACGACGACCGGTTGCACGAGCTGGGCTGGTGAGCCGGCGATGACCGCCCGGCTGCTCGCCCTGTGCTTCGATGCCAACGACCCGGCCCGCCTCGCGCGCTTCTGGGCCGGCCTGCTGGGCTGGGAGCCGGCCGCCGACCGCTACGGAGGCACGACGCTGGTGCCGAGCGATGACACCGGCTTTCAGATCCGCTTCCTCCCGACCCAGCAGCAGAAAACCGTCCAGAACCAGATGCACTTCGACCTGACGAGCACCTCCCTGGACGACCAGCAGCGGACAGTGGCGAAGGCGCTCGACCTGGGCGCCCGGCATATCGACGTCGGTCAACGGCCGGAGGAGCCGCATGTGGTGCTCGCCGACCCCGAGGGCAACGAGTTCTGCGTCATCGAGCCGGGCAACGGCTTCCTCGCCGACTGCGGATTCGTCGGGGCGGTGGCGTGCGACGGCTCGCAGGAGGTCGGGTACTTCTGGAGCGAAGCACTGGGCTGGCCGCTGGTGTGGGACCAGGACCTCCAGACCGCCATCCGCTCGCCCCGCGGCGGCCCGAAGATCACCTGGGGTGGGCCGCCGCTGAAGCCGAAGACCGGGAAGTACCGCCTGCACTTCGATCTCGCGCCACCCGCCGGCGGCGACCAGCTTGCCGAGGTGGAGCGGCTCGTCGCCCTCGGCGCGCGCCGGATCGACATCGGCCAGGGTGAGCTCGACTGGGTGGTGATGGCCGATCCCGACGGCCACGAGTTCTGCGTGTGGCCCGCGGGCGCCTAACGCGCTCTGGATGTCGCCCCGGATGGGTAGCCGGTGAGCGTGATACCCAGCGGTCATCAGAGCGCCGCGTGAGTATCACGCAGGGCCGGAAGAACAGCCCTACCAGCCGCGGGCGCGCCACTCGCCGAGGTGCGGACGCTCGGCGCCCAGCGTCGAGTCGTTGCCGTGGCCCGGATAGAACCAGGTGTCATCGGGCAGCACGTCGAAGACCCGCCGCTCCAGGTCGTGCATCAGCGACCCGAAGTCGTCCGGAGAGGTCGTGCGCCCCGGCCCGCCGGGGAACAGCGAGTCGCCGGTGAACAGGTGCGACGAGCCGTCCGGGTCGCGGTAGTGCAGCGCGACCGAGCCCGGGGTGTGCCCGCGCAGCACGATCACCGACAGCTCCGCGTCGCCGACGTGCACGCAGTCGCCGTGCTCCAGCCGCCGCTCGGTCGGCACCGGGATGCCGGCCGCGTCGTCGACGCCGGCCAGCGTCCGCGCCCCGGTCTGGGCCACCACGGCGGCCAGCGCCTGCCAGTGGTCGGCGTGCCGGTGAGTGGTCAGCACGGTGGTCACGGTATCGCCGCCCAGCCGCGCCAGCTCCAGCAGCCGGTCCGGCTCGTTCGCGGCGTCGACCAGCATGGCCTGGCCGGTGGCCCGGCAGCGCAGCAGGTAGGCGTTGTTGGACATCGGCCCGACGGCGAGCTTGGCGATGGTCAGCCCGGACAGCTCGCGGACGTCGACCGCACCGCCGACCGAAACCTCACCCGTGTACGAACCAGTCATTCTCGGATCACCGGAAGCTCCTCAGTAATGGGATCGGTCAACACCTGCACGCCGGCGTCCGGGAGCTGGGCCAGCACCGTGGCCACGTAGTCCTGCACCGCCGCCTGCCGGCCGACGTCCTGGCCGGACCGCTCCGACATCAGCCACCGGTGCTCGGCGATCTCGTGGAACAGCTCGGCGTCCGGCAGCTTGCGGCGCAGCTCGGGCGGCACCATGGACAGCACCCCGTAGAACTTCTCGTCCAGCCACCGCCGCGCCGCCAGGTCCTCGGGGATGTCGTGGCCGACACCCTCGATCCATTTTGCGCGGAACCGCGCCAGGTCCGACAGGATCAGCCGGGCCTGGTTCTCCTGCACCCGCAGGCCGGTCAGCGCGTACACCCGGCGCTGGTGGTGGCCGGGCTCGACGACGTGGGTCTCGAAGCGCAGCTTGCGGCCGGCGTCCTCGGTCCGGATGCCGATCTCGGAGACGTCGAAGCCGAGCGAGTTCAGCCGCCGGACCCGCTCCTCGATCAGGTAGCTCTCGCCGGCCGGGTAGATCTGGTCGTCGGTGAGCTCCGCCCACAGCTGGTCGTAGCGCGGCTGCAGTCCTATCGCCGTCTCGACCGGGTCGTCGTCGGAGGACAGGTAGCCGCCGGCCTGCAGGTCCATCAGCTCCCCGGCGATGTTCTCGGTGGCGATGGACAGGTCGTGCATCCGCTGGCCGCGCGACAGCTGCGGGTGCATCTCGCCGGTCTCGGCGTCCACCAGGTAGGCGGCCAGCGCCCCGGCGTCGCGCCGGAACAGCGTGTTGGACAGCGAGCAGTCACCCCAGAAGAAGCCGGTCAGGTGCAGCCGGACGAACAGCTGGGCCAGCGCGTCCAGCAGCCGGGAACGCAGGTCCGGCAGCGACCGCTCGGTGAACAGCGACCGGTAGGGCAGCGAGTACGGCAGGTGCTTGGTCAGCAGCAGGCCGTCCAGGTGGTGGCCGTCGTGGTCGCTGCGGTCCAGCACGGTGCCGAACGCCTCGACCACCGGCACCGACGCCTCGGCCAGCTCCCGCAGCAGGTGGTGCTCGCGGGTGACGTAGCGCTCGGTGGCCTCCTTGATCGCGAAGATCTGGTTGTGCGCCCGGACGAAGCGCACCACGTGCCGGGAGATGCCGCGCGGCACCTGGACCAGCCGGGGGTCCTTCCAGTCCTCCAGCGGCTGGTCGAAGGGCAGATCGAGGAGTTCGGTGGCCGCCCCGAACGTGGTGATCGTGTAGTTGCCCATGACGGGCTTCAGCCTAGTGCCGCCAGCCGGGCGCAGACCTTGCATACAGCTACGGTGTTGGCCATGACCGTGCGTTCCCTGGAAGAGATCGTCGAGAGCGGCTGGGCCAGGGCGTTGCAGCCGGTGGCCGGCGAGATCCGGGCGATGGGGGACTTCCTGCGGGCCGAGATCGCCGCCGGCCGCTCCTACCTGCCGGCCGGCGCCAACGTGCTGCGCGCCTTCAGCCAGCCCTTCGACGACGTCCGGGTGCTGATCGTGGGCCAGGACCCGTACCCCACCCCCGGGCACCCGGTGGGCCTGTCGTTCTCGGTGGCGCCGGACGTCCAGCCGGTGCCGCGCTCGCTGCAGAACATCTACCGCGAGCTGCACGACGACCTGGGCGTGCCGATCCCTGCCAACGGCGACCTGACCCCGTGGACCAAGCAGGGCGTGCTGTTGCTCAACCGGGTGCTGACCGTCCAGCCGGGCAAGTCCGGCTCGCACGCCGGCAAGGGCTGGGAGCGGGTCACCGACCAGGCGGTCCGGGCGCTGGCCGCCCGCGACCAGCCGCTGGTGGCGATCCTGTGGGGCCGGCAGGCGCAGTCGCTGGAACCGCTGCTCGGCGACGCGCTGTGCCTGAAGTCGGTGCACCCGAGCCCGCTGTCGGCCAGCGGCGGCTTCTTCGGCTCCCGCCCGTTCAGCCGGGCCAACGCGCTGCTGGCCCAGCACGGCGGCGAGCCGATCGACTGGCGGCTGTAGGAGGGCTGGTTGCGGCTGCCCGCCCGGGGCCGTCGGCGGTGGCCGACCGGGCGTCCGTCAGCCGGCCGTAGCCGCTGCCATCCGGCGCGCGAGCGCCGCGACGGCCTGCCGCAGCTCGTCGCCGCCCTCCACCCGCATCGGGAACGGGATCGCCGCCAGCCGTTCACACGCATACATCTCCGGGTTGTCGGTACTGCCGACGACGACACAGCGGGTGCCGCCGTCGATCTCCTCGAGCCGGCCCATCGCCGCCGGGACGAACGGGCGGACGACCTCGGCCGGTGCGTCGAACACCACCCGGGTGGGATAGGTCCAGCTGCTGCCGAGATGCCGCTCCAGCAGGGCCACCGGATCCAGGTCGGCCGGCGGGACGAACGCGGCGTCCAGCTCGACGAGGTCGGTGATCCGGTCGACCCGCAGCGTCCGCACGGCGTCCGCGCCGTGCGCGAAGCACAGCAGGTACCAGCGGCCGAAACGGACCACGACAGCCCACGGGTCGACCTCGAAGGAGGCCTCGGTACCGGCAGCGGTGCGATAGCCGAGCCGCACCCGCCGGCGCCGATCCACCGCGGTGACCAGCGCCGCGGCCAGCCCGGGGTCCAGCCGTACGCGGCCGCCCGGCGCCGAGAGCACGTGCGCGCGCATCGACGCGGCGGTCTGCCCGGCCGAACCGGGCAGCGAGCCGACCAGCTTGCCCAGCGCGGCGCCGACCGGGGTCGCGACATCGCCGACCTGATGCGAGCCGTCCAGCGCCGCCATCACCAGGCCCAGGGCCTCGGTCGAGCTGAGCACCAGCGCCGGCGATCGGCGTCCGCGGTCCAGCCGGTAGCCGCCGTACGGGCCGCGCTCGGTGATCACCGGCAGCCCCGCCTCGCGCAGGATGGCGACGTAGCGCCGGACGGCACGCTCGGTGACACCCAGGTGGGACGCGAGCTCGCCGGCCGCGACCAGCTGCCGCAGCTGCAGCAGCTCCAGGGCCAGGAGTGCGCGCGCCGTCGGGCTGCGCCTCCCGCCGGCGTCCGGCTCAGGCATCGGGTGGTCCTCACTACCGGAAGCAGATCGTCCGGTACTGCTCCTAGCGTAGGCGACGCGGCGCGAGCAGGCGTGCCGCGCACCCCGACAGGCAGGAGCAGTGCATGTCCGAACGACGCGGTACGCCGATCATCCTGGTGGGTGGTCTCTGGCTCGACGGGTCGGTATGGAACGAGGTCGTCGCGGAACTGCGACGAGCCGGGCACCGGCCGGTGGCGCTGACCCTGCCCGGGCAGGGCGACGGGCGCACCGACGTCGGGTTGGCCGACCAGCTGGAGGCCGTGCTCAGTGCCGTGGACGCCGAGTACGACAGCTCGGGCAGCCCGGTCGTGCTGGTCGGCCACTCGGCGGCGTCCTCGCTGGTGTGGCAGGCCGCCGACCGGCGCATCGACCAGGTGGCCCGGGTGGTTCTGATCGGCGGCTTCCCGAATCAGGCCGGGACCAGCTACGCCGACTTCTTCCCGGCCGTCGACGGGGCGATGCCGTTCCCCGGCTGGGAGGCCTTCGAGGGCCCGGACAGCGCCGATCTCGACGAGGCGGCCCGGCAGCGACTGCTCGACGCCGCGATCCCCGTCCCGGACCGGGTGGCGCGCGGCACCGTCGAGCTGGCCGACGAGCGGCGGCGCACCCTGCCGGTCACCCTGGTCTGCCCCGAGTTCTCGCCCGACGAGGCGCGGGCCTGGGTCGCGGCGGGTGACGTGCCGGAGCTGGCCGCCCTTTCGGACCTCAGCTACGTCGACATCGACTCCGGACACTGGCCGATGATCACCAGGCCGCGCGAGCTGGCGGCGCTGCTGGCCGAGACCGTGGGATAGCGCACCTGTCGGCCCGGACCGGGCCCGCCGTGGGAATGCCGGCGGCCCGGACCGCGCTGATACTCCTGGGCCGGCCAGCTGCTGGCCAGGGTGCCGGACGGGCTGGAGATCGGGCAAGCTGGAGGAACCAGCGGCTCACTCGGCCGTTGTCGTAACCCGCTATTACTCTTCCAGTTCGAGCCGCATCGCTTCCGGTCGGAGCGGCCCGACCCTTCCGGCAACATGCCTTGTCCGACTAGAAGTGCCGAACCAGAGAGAAGACTGTGGCTGACCGTCTGATCGTCCGTGGCGCCCGCGAGCACAACCTCAAGGACGTCCAGCTCGACCTGCCCCGGGACGCGATGATCGTGTTCACCGGGCTGTCCGGCTCGGGCAAGTCCTCGCTGGCCTTCGACACCATCTTCGCCGAGGGCCAGCGCCGCTACGTCGAGTCGCTGTCGGCCTACGCCCGGCAGTTCCTCGGCCAGATGGACAAGCCGGACGTCGACTTCATCGAGGGCCTGTCGCCGGCCGTCTCGATCGACCAGAAGTCCACCTCGCGCAACCCGCGCTCCACCGTGGGCACCATCACCGAGGTCTATGACTACCTGCGGCTGCTGTTCGCCCGGATCGGCCACCCGCACTGCCCGGTCTGCGGCGAGCTGATCAGCAAGCAGACCCCGCAGCAGATCGTCGACCGGGTGCTGGAGATGGAACCCGGTACTCGTTTCCAGGTGCTGGCCCCGGTGATCCGGGAGCGCAAGGGCGAGTACGTCGACCTGTTCGCCGACCTGCAGACCAAGGGCTACTCCCGGGTGCGGGTGGACGGCACCAACTACCCGCTCACCGAGCCGCCGGCGCTGAAGAAGCAGGAGAAGCACACCATCGAGGTGGTGGTGGACCGGCTGACCGCCCGGGCCACCGCCAAGCAGCGGATCACCGACTCGGTCGAGACCGCGCTGGGCCTGGCCGGCGGCCTGGTGATCCTGGACTTCGTCGACCTGCCCGACGACGACCCGCACCGCGAGCGCCGCTTCTCCGAGCGGCTGGCCTGCCCGAACGAGCACCCGCTGGCCATCGACGAGCTGGAGCCCCGGTCGTTCTCGTTCAACGCGCCGTTCGGCGCGTGCCCGGCGTGCAGCGGCATCGGCACCCGCAAGGAGGTCGACCCCGAGCTGCTGGTGCCCGACCCCGCCATGTCGCTGGCCCAGGGCGCCATCGCCCCGTGGGCCAACGGCCAGAACAACGACTACTTCCTGCGGCTGCTGGAGGGCCTGGCCGACCAGATCGGCTTCAGCGTGCACAGCCGGTGGGACCGGCTGCCGGCCCGGGCCCAGAAGGCGGTGCTGCACGGCAGCTCCGAGCAGGTGCACGTCCGGTACAAGAACCGCTACGGCCGCGAGCGGTCCTACTACGCCAGCTATGAGGGCGTGGTGCCGTGGCTGGAGCGCCGGCACGCCGAGACCGACAGCGACTGGAGCCGGGAGAAGTACGAGGGCTTCATGCGCGAGGTGGACTGCCCGACCTGCGGCGGTACCCGGCTCAAGCCCGAGATCCTGGCTGTCACGGTGGCCGGCAGGTCGATCGCCGACGTGTGCGCGCTGTCCATCGGCGAGGCCGCGAAGTTCCTGGCCGGCCTGCAGCTGACCGAGCGCGAGGAGATGATCGCCGCCCGGGTGGTCAAGGAGGTCAACTCCCGGCTCGGCTTCCTGGTCGACGTGGGGCTGGACTACCTGTCGCTGAACCGGGCCGCCGCCACCCTGGCCGGCGGCGAGGCGCAGCGGATCCGGCTGGCCACCCAGATCGGCGCTGGCCTGGTCGGGGTGCTCTACGTCCTCGACGAGCCGTCCATCGGCCTGCACCAGCGCGACAACCGGCGGCTGATCGAGACCCTGGTCCGGCTGAAGAACCTGGGCAACACCCTGATCGTGGTGGAGCACGACGAGGACACCATCCGGGCCGCGGACTGGGTGGTCGACATCGGCCCGCAGGCCGGCGAGCACGGCGGCCAGGTGGTGGTGTCGGGCACCGTGGACGAGCTGCTCGCCTCCGAGCACTCGATCACCGGCAGCTACCTGTCCGGCCGGCGCACCATCGACGTGCCGGCGATCCGCCGGCCGGTCCGTCCCGGCCGCGAGCTGGTGGTGGAGGGCGCCCGCGAGCACAACCTGCGCAACATCGACGTGCGGTTCCCGCTCGGGGTGTTCGTCGCGGTGACCGGGGTGTCCGGCTCGGGCAAGTCCACCCTGGTCAACGACATCCTCTACGCCAGCCTGGCCAACAGGATCAACGGCGCGAAGCTGCCGCCCGGCCGGCACCGGCGGGTCACCGGGCTGGACCAGCTGGACAAGGTGGTCGGCGTCGACCAGTCGCCGATCGGGCGCACCCCGCGGTCCAACCCGGCCACCTACACCGGCGTGTTCGACCACATCCGCAAGCTCTTCTCCGAGACCACCGAGGCGAAGGTGCGCGGCTACCAGCAGGGCCGGTTCTCCTTCAACGTCAAGGGCGGCCGGTGCGAGAACTGCGTCGGCGACGGCACCATCAAGATCGAGATGAACTTCCTGCCGGACGTCTACGTCCCGTGCGAGGTGTGCAAGGGCGCCCGGTACAACCGGGAGACCCTGGAGGTGCACTACAAGGGCAAGACCATCTCCGAGATCCTGGACATGCCGATCGAGGAGGCGGCCGAGTTCTTCAAGCCGATCTCCAAGATCGCCCGGCACCTGGAGACGCTGGTGGACGTGGGCCTGGGCTACGTCCGGCTGGGCCAGCCGGCGCCGACCCTGTCCGGCGGCGAGGCGCAGCGGGTGAAGCTGGCCAGCGAGCTGCAGAAGCGCTCCACCGGACGCACCATCTACGTGCTGGACGAGCCGACCACCGGCCTGCACTTCGAGGACGTCTCCAAGCTGCTCGCCGTGCTGCAGTCGCTGGTGGACAAGGGCAACTCGGTGATGGTGATCGAGCACAACCTGGACGTCATCAAGACCGCCGACTGGATCATCGACATGGGTCCGGAGGGCGGTTCCGGCGGCGGCATGGTGGTGGCCGAGGGTCCGCCGGAGGAGGTGGCGCAGGTTCCGGGTTCCTACACCGGCCAGTTCCTCGCCGGGATCCTGGCCGACCGGCTGGCGGCCGAGGCTGCCACCGCGCGGCCGGCCGCCAAGCGAGCCGGCCGGCGGGCCGCCGAACCGACCCGCACGGTGCGCCAGCCGGTGGCCGCCAAGACGGCCAAGACCCCGCGGACCAGCACCACCACCCGGACCAGCACCACCACCCGGACCGCCAAGGCGATCAGCACCGGCGCGTCCGTGGTCGGGTCGGGGAACGGCACCGGTCGGCGGCCCGCGGCCCGCAAGACCACCCGCGACGCAGGCTGACCGGCACCCCTCCATTCCGATCCACGGCACCCGCACCCCGACCCTGGCACTCACCCGACCCGCTTCTCGCTCACTAGGCTCTTCACGTGGCTGATCCGTCCTCCTACCGCCCGGCTCCCGGCACCATTCCGGTCGAGCCGGGCGTGTACAGGTTCCGGGACGCCACCGGCCGGGTGATCTATGTCGGCAAGGCCAAGAGCCTGCGGTCCCGGCTGAACTCCTACTTCGCCGACCCGTCGGCGCTGCACCCACGCACCCGGCAGATGGTCTACTCGGCGGCCAGCGTCGAGTGGACCATCGTCACCACCGAGGTCGAGGCGCTGCAGCTGGAGTTCAACTGGATCAAGGAGTTCGACCCGCGGTTCAACGTCCGCTACCGCGACGACAAGTCCTACCCGTCGCTGGCGGTCACCCTCAACGAGGAGTTCCCGCGGCTGCAGGTGATGCGCGGCGCGAAGAAGCCCGGCGTCCGGTACTTCGGCCCGTACGCGCACGCCTGGGCGATCCGGGAGACGCTGGACCTGCTGCTGCGGGTGTTCCCGGCCCGCACCTGCTCCGCCGGGGTGTTCAAGCGAGCCGGGCAGATCGGCCGGCCGTGCCTGCTCGGCTACATCGGCAAGTGCAGCGCGCCGTGCGTCGGCCGGGTCACCGCCGAAGAGCACCGCCGGATCGTGGAGGACTTCTGCGACTTCATGGCCGGCAAGACCGACACCATGATCCGCCGACTGGAGAAGCAGATGGCCGAGGCCAGCGCGGACCTGGAGTTCGAGCGGGCCGCCCGGCTGCGCGACGACCTGGGGGCGCTGCGCCGCTCGATGGAGAAGCAGGCGGTGGTGCTGCGCGACGGCGCCGACGCCGACGTGGTGGCCTTCGCCACCGACGAGCTGTCCGCCGCGGTGCAGGTCTTCCACGTCCGGGAGGGTCGGGTGCGCGGCCAGCGCGGCTGGGTGGTTGACGTCGCGGCCGGCTTGGACCCGGGCACCGAGCAGTCCGGCATCAAGGAGCTGGTCGAGCAGTTCGTGCTGCAGTTCTACGGCCAGGACGACGCGGTCATCCCGCGCGAGGTGCTGGTGCCGCAGCTGCCCGACGACCACGAGGCGCTGGCCGAGCTGCTCGCCGAGATCCGCGGCAGCCGGGTGTCGCTGCGGATCCCGCAGCGCGGCGACAAGCGCTCGCTGATGCAGACCGTCCAGCGCAATGCCGAGCAGGCGTTCGTGCAGTACAAGCTGCGCCGGGCCAGCGACCTGACCGCCCGCTCCCAGGCGCTGGCCGAGCTGCAGGAGGCGCTGGACATGCCGGATGCGCCGCTGCGCATCGAGTGCTTCGACATCAGCCACGTGCAGGGCACCAACGTGGTGGCCAGCATGGTGGTCTTCGAGGACGGGCTGGCCCGCAAGAGCGAGTACCGCCGGTTCGCGATGCGCGAGAGCGGCGGTGACACCGACTGGATCGCCGAGGTGATCCGGCGCCGGTTCGCCCGGTACCTGTACGAGACCGCCCAGACCGAGGACCCGGTGGAGAGCGCCGCCGACAGGCAGGCCGCACCGGCGGGGCAGGCTGGGCAGACCGCCCAGGCCGGGGTGATCGCTGCCGGCCGGACCAGTGTCGGCTCCGGCCGGACCGTTGCCGGCCGCCCGGGCCCGCTCACCGAGGACGGCCGTCCCAAGAAGTTCGCCTACCCGCCGAACCTGGTGGTGGTCGACGGCGGCGCGCCGCAGGTGGCGGCGGCCCAGGCGGTGCTCACCGAGCTCGGCATCACCGACGTGACCCTGGTGGGGCTGGCCAAGCGACTGGAGGAGGTGTGGCTGCCCGAGGAGGACCACCCGCTCATCCTGCCGCGCAGCTCCGAGGCGCTGTACCTGCTGCAGCGGGTGCGGGACGAGGCGCACCGGTTCGCGATCACCTTCCACCGGCAGAAGCGGTCGAAGTCGATGACCACCTCCGAGCTGACCGGCATTGCCGGGCTCGGGCCGGCCCGCCGCAAGGCCCTGTTGAAGCAGTTCTCCTCGCTCAAGCGGCTGCGCGCGGCGTCGGTGGACGAGATCGCCGCCGTGCCGGGCTTCGGGCCGGAGCTCGCCCAGCGGGTCGCCGACGCGCTGGCGGCCGGCGCCGCCGACCGCGAGCCGGCGGTGAATATGGCCACCGGCGAGGTGATCGGCTAGCAGAATCTCCCAGGCATGCCCTGTCCGGACAGCAGGTTCGGCCCGTCCGGGCCGATCTGTACTCAGACCGGCCCGCACTGACCGGCAGATCCGCACCCGATCGACCTTGAAGAAGGAGCCCGACACGATGCCCGGTGCCGAACACGGCGCGTTGGAAACGGTGATCGTCACCGGCCTGTCCGGAGCCGGCCGCAGCACCGCCGCGAAATGCCTGGAGGACCTCGGGTTCTTCGTGGTGGACAACCTGCCGCCGGAACTGGTCGCCACCATGGTGGACCTGGGCAGCCGCAGCCAGGGTGCGGTGACCCGGCTCGCGGTGGTGATGGACGTCCGCAGCCGGGCGTTCTCCACCGACCTGACCGGCGTCATCGCAGAGCTGGAACGGCGCGACCTGCAACCGCGGATCCTGTTCCTGGAAGCCAACGACCACGTGCTGATCCGCCGATTCGAGAGCAACCGCCGGGCCCACCCGCTGCAGGGCGACGGCCGGCTGTCCGATGGCATCGTCGCCGAGCGGGAGATCCTGGAGCCGCTGCGCGACATCGCCGACCTGGTGATCGACACCTCCGACCGGTCCGTTCCGCAGCTGCGGCAGGCCATCGAGCAGGCCTTCACCAGCGAGGGCCTGGCCCTGCCCGAGCTGCGCGCCACCGTGGTCTCGTTCGGCTTCAAGTACGGGCTGCCAGCCGACGCCGACCTGGTGGTGGACGTCCGGTTCCTGCCCAACCCGTACTGGATACCCGAGCTGCGGATGCTCACCGGCGAGGATCCGGAGGTGGCCGACTACGTGCTCAGCCAGCAGTCGGCCGAGGAGTTCCTCGACAAGTACGTGCCGGTGCTGCAGCTGATCGGGGCCGGCTACCGCCGGGAGGGCAAGCACTACCTAACGCTGGCGGTCGGCTGCACCGGCGGCAAGCACCGGTCGGTGGTGATGAGCCGGGAACTGGTCCGCCGGCTGACGAACCTGGGCATCCGGGCGACCGCGGTGCACCGCGACCTGGGACGCGAGTGATGGCCGCGCGAGTGGCCGGCCGGCCGCGGATCGTGGCGCTCGGCGGCGGCCACGGCCTGTACGCCTCGCTGTCGGCATTGCGGCTGCTGGACGTCGAGGTCACCGCGGTGGTCACCGTCGCCGACGACGGCGGCTCGTCCGGGCGGATTCGCCGCGAGCTGGGGCTGCTGCCGCCCGGCGACCTGCGGATGGCGCTGTCGGCGCTGGCCACCGGCCTGCTGCCGCCAGGCGGTCCGTCTCGGGCGGCCGGTTCCGCCGGCCTCGACGGCGCAGCCGACCCGATCCCAGCCGGCTCGATCCCAGCCGGCCCGCTCCCAGTTGGTCCGGCCGGCCCGGCCGGGCTGCCCTGGTCGACGGTGCTGCAGCACCGGATGGGTGGTGCCGGCGCGCTGGCCGGCCACCCGATCGGCAACCTCTTGCTGACCGGCCTGATGGAACTGCACGATGACGCCGTGACCGCCCTGGACGCCGTCGCCGGCCTGGTCGGTGCCCGCGGCCGGGTGCTGCCGATGTCGCCCCGTCCGCTGGACCTGCTGGCCGAGGTCACCAGCGTCGACCCGGACGACCCGGTGCAGACCCGCAAGATCCGCGGCCAGTCGGCGATCGCCGCCACCGCCGGCCGGGTCCGATCGGTCCGGCTGCTGCCCGCGAACGCCCCGGCCTGCCCGGAGGCGGTGCAGGCGATCCTGCAGGCCGACGCGGTGATCCTCGGGCCGGGCTCGTGGTTCACCAGCGTGATCCCGCACCTGCTGGTGCGCGGCCTGGCCAAGGCCCTGACCGCCACCAGCGCCCGGCTGATCACCGTGCTCAACCTGGAGCCGCAGGTCGGCGAGACCGACGGCTTCTCTCCGGAGGAGCACCTGCGGGTGCTGCACGAGCACTGCCCGCAGTTGCGGGTCGACGTGGTGATCGCCGACCAGGACGCGGTGCTGGACCGGCAGGCGCTGCAGGCATACGCCGGACGCACCGGTGCGCGGCTGGTATTGGCCCCCATCGCTGCGGCCGACGCGCGGGCAAGGCATGATCCCTGCAAACTCAGTAAGGCCGTCGCCGATGCGGCCGGGCTGGGGTGCACCGACGGCGGCGGCCTGCCCCGCGGCCCGCTCGACGAAGGCCCGCTAGACGAAGGAGCCCGCTGATGGCCATGACCGCTGCAGTCAAGGACGAACTCAGCCGGGTGAACATCACCAGGGCACCGGCCCGGCGGGCCGAGATCGCGACCCTGCTGCGGTTCGCCGGCGCGTTGCACCTGGTCGCCGGTCACATCGTCATCGAAGCCGAGCTCGACACCGGGTCGGTGGCCCGGCGGCTGCGCAAGGAGATCGCCGAGGTGTTCGGGCACACCGCCGAGATCCAGGTGGTCACCGGAGGCAGCCTGCGCAAGGGCACCCGATACCTGGTGCGGGTGAGCAAGGACGGCGAGGGCCTGGCCCGGCAGGCCGGCCTGGTGGACCTGCGTGGCCGGCCGGTCCGCGGGCTGCCCAGCCAGGTGGTGGCCGGCACCCTGTCCGAGGCGGAGGCGGCCTGGCGCGGTGCGTTCCTGGCGCACGGCTCACTCACCGAGCCGGGCCGGGCCGGCGCGCTCGAGATCACCTGCCCCACCAACGAGGCGGCGTTGGCCCTGGTCGGCGCCGGCCGGCGGCTCGGCATCCTGGCCAAGGCCCGCGAGGTGCGCGGTGCCGACCGGGTGGTGGTCCGCGACGGCGACGCGATCGGCGCGCTGCTCACCCGGCTGGGCGCGCACGACTCGGTGCTGGCCTGGGAGGAACGCCGGATGCGCCGGGAGGTGCGGGCCACCGCCAACCGGCTGGCCAACTTCGACGACGCCAACCTGCGCCGGTCCGCCCGCGCCGCGGTGGCCGCCGGTGCCCGGGTCGAGCGGGCCATGCACATCCTCGGCTCGGACGCCCCGGAGCACCTGCTGCAGGCCGGCCGGCTGCGGCTGGAGCACAAGCAGGCCTCGCTGGAGGAGCTGGGCAGCCTGTCCGACCCGCCGATGACCAAGGACGCGGTGGCCGGGCGGATCCGGCGGCTGCTGGCGATGGCCGACAAGCGCGCCCAGGACGAGGGCATCCCGAACACCGAGGCCGCCGTGACGCCAGAGATGCTGGCCCCCTGAGCCGGTCCGTCCGGCACGTCGTCGCATCAGCCGCCGGCCGGGCCGATCGGGCTACCCGCCGGTAACGGCCTGGCAACATCGCGACCGGACCCACCCGATAAAGTTGGCCTGGCCTCACTGAATTCTCAGAGCCGTCCCGGCTCGAGGAGGCCACGGTCAGCAGCGTCGCGGCCAGGCACGACAGTTGAGTTACGCGCAAGCACACGACGTAAAGGGAGACCTGCAGTGACTGTTCGGGTGGGTATCAACGGCTTCGGCCGGATCGGGCGCAACTTCTACCGCGCGCTGCACGCCTCCGGCGCCGACGTCGAGGTGGTGGCCGTCAACGACCTCACCGACAACAAGACGCTGGCCCACCTGCTCAAGTACGACTCGATCCTGGGCCGGTTCCCGGCCGAGGTGAGCTACGACGAGCAGAACATCGTGGTCGCCGGCACGCCGATCCGGGCCCTGGAGGAGCGCGACCCGGCGAACCTGCCGTGGAAGGAGCTCGGCGTGGACGTCGTGGTCGAGTCCACCGGCTTCTTCACCAAGGCCGCCGACGCCCGCAAGCACCTCGACGGCGGCGCGAAGAAGGTCATCATCTCCGCACCCGCCACCGACGACGACATCACCATCGTGATGGGCGCCAACCACGAGAACTACGACCCCGAGCGGCACCACATCATCTCCAACGCCTCCTGCACCACCAACTGCCTGGCGCCGCTGGCCAAGGTGCTGCACGATGCGTTCGGCATTGAGCGCGGCCTGATGACCACCATCCACGCCTACACCCAGGACCAGAACCTGCAGGACGGCCCGCACAAGGACCTGCGCCGGGCCCGGGCCGCCGCGCTGAGCATCATCCCCACCTCGACCGGCGCGGCCAAGGCGATCGGCCTGGTGCTGCCCGATCTCAACGGCAAGCTCGACGGCTACGCGCTGCGGGTGCCGGTGCCCACCGGCTCGGCCACCGACCTGACCGTGACGCTGTCCCGCGAGGCCAGCGTCGAGGAGGTCAAGGCGGCCTACAAGGCAGCCGCCGACGGTCCGCTCAAGGGCTACCTGGTCTACACCGAGGACCCGATCGTGTCGGCCGACATCGTCACCGACCCGGCGTCGTGCATCTTCGACGCCACCCTGACCAAGGCGATCGGCAACCAGGTCAAGGTGGTCGGCTGGTATGACAACGAATGGGGCTACTCCAACCGGCTGGTCGACCTGGTCGGCTACGTCGGCACCCGGCTGTAACGCCCGGACGAGCAGGACGACTGGCCGACAGACGCGGAGGCGAGCGGATGCGCACGGTAGACGATCTGTGCAGGGTCGGGGTGGCCGGCCGGCGGGTTCTGGTGCGCTGCGACCTGAACGTGCCGCTGTCCAAGGACGGCCCGCCCAAGGTCACCGACGACGGCCGGATCCGGGCGTCGCTGCCGGTGCTGGTGGCGCTGCTCAACCGCGGCGCCCGGGTGATCGTCGCCGCCCACCTGGGCCGGCCGAAGGGGGAGCCGGAGGAGAAGTACTCGCTGCGCCCGGTGGCCGACCGGCTGGCCGCGCTGCTGGGCAGCCCGGTGGAGTTCGCGCTGGACACGGTCGGCGAGAGCGCCCGGCTGCTGGCTGACGGCCTGGCCGACGGCCACCTGCTGCTGCTGGAGAACGTCCGGTTCAACCCCGGTGAGACGTCGAAGGACGACGCCGAGCGGACCAGGTTCGCCCGGGCGCTGGCCCAGCTGACCGGCGGCGAGGACGACGGCGGCGCCTACGTCAACGACGCCTTCGGCGCGGTGCACCGGGCGCACGCCTCGGTCTACGACGTGGCCCGGCTGCTGCCGCACTACCAGGGCCCGCTGGTCCGCGACGAGCTGCAGGTGCTGCGCCGGCTGACCGGCGAGGCGGGCGAGCTGAAGCGGCCGTACGTGGTGGTGCTGGGCGGGTCCAAGGTGTCGGACAAGCTGGGCGTCATCTCGGCCCTGCTGCCGAAGGTGGACCGGCTGCTGGTCGGCGGCGGGATGTGCTTCACCTTCCTCAAGGCGCAGGGCCACGAGGTCGGCGACTCGCTGCTCGAGGCGGACCAGGTCGACACCTGCCGGCAGCTGCTGGAGAGCTCCGGCGACAAGATCGTGCTGCCCACCGACGTGGTGGTCTCGGCCGACGTCTCCGACGACGCCGAGACCCAGACGGTGCCCGCCGACGCGATGCCGGCCGGCCAGAAGGGGCTCGACATCGGGCCGGACTCGGTGGCTCGCTTCAGCGAGGCGCTGGCCGGCGCCGGCACCGTGTTCTGGAACGGCCCGATGGGGGTCTTCGAGGTGCGCCCGTTCGCCGAGGGCACCCGGGGCGTCGCCGAGGCGGTGGCTGCCTGCGACGGGTTGACCGTGGTCGGCGGCGGGGACTCGGCGGCGGCGGTCCGGGCGCTGGGCATCGACGCCAACCGGTTCAGCCACATCTCCACCGGCGGCGGCGCGTCGCTGGAGTACCTGGAAGGCAAGACCCTGCCCGGCGTGGCCGTACTCGAGGAGAGCTAGATGGCTGGTTCCGCGACGACGCGGATGCCCCTGATCGCCGGCAACTGGAAGATGAACCTCAACCACCTGGAAGCCCTGGCCCTGGTGCAGAAGGTGGCCTTCAGCCTCAAGCCGCAGCACTTCGAGGCGGTCGAGGTGGTGGTGCTGCCGCCGTTCACCGACATCCGCTCGGTGCAGACGCTGGTGGACGGCGACAAGCTGGCGTTGCGCTACGGCGCGCAGGACCTGTCACCGCACGCCGCCGGCGCCTACACCGGTGACGTCGCGGGCCCGATGCTGGCCAAGCTCGGCTGCAGCTACGTGGTGGTCGGGCACTCCGAGCGCCGGGAGTACCACGCCGAGTCCGACGAGCTGGTCAACGCCAAGGTCCGGGCGGCGTTCGCCCATGGGCTCACCCCGATCCTGTGCATCGGCGAGCGGCTGGAGGTGCGCGAGGCCGGCGAGCAGGTACGGCACTGCGTGGACCAGCTGACGGCGGCGCTGGCCGGCGTGCCGGCCGAGCAGGCCGCCTCGGTGGTGATCGCCTACGAGCCGGTGTGGGCGATCGGCACCGGCAAGGTGGCCACCCCGGCCGACGCCCAGGAGGTGTGCGCCGCAGTGCGCGGCCGGCTCGCCGAGCTGTACGGCCCCGAGCTGGCCGGCGGCGTCCGGATCCTCTACGGCGGCTCGGTGAAGTCGACCAACGCCGGTGAGATCGTGGCCCAGCCGGACGTCGACGGCGCCCTGGTCGGCGGCGCCAGCCTGGACGGGGCGGAGTTCGCCGGCATCTGCATCGCCGCGGCCGGCGGCCCGAAGGCGTGACCGGCGAGGGCCGCTCCGCAACCGCGTGCGGGGACCAGTTGCGGGCTGAGCGCCGGGTCGGCGCGGTCGAGCAGGTATCCTCGTGGCACCCGCCCCGCCAGTCCGGCGACGGCGCCGAGACCTGAGCGAGGCCACCGAACTCCGATGATGATCACGTTGCTGTCGATTGTCCTGATCCTTGCCAGCCTGATGCTGATGGTTCTGGTGTTGCTGCACCGCGGCAAGGGTGGCGGCCTGTCATCGATGTTCGGCGGCTCGCTGTACTCCAGCCTGTCCGGCTCCTCGGTGGTCGAGCGCAACCTCGACCGGCTCACCGTCATCGCCGGCCTGGTCTGGTCCATCTGCATCATCGGCCTCGGCCTGCTCTACAAGGCAAGCTGACACCTTTAGCAGAATCAGCGGGATCAGCGACCAACCCACGCTTTTCCGAACGAGAAGGTAGAGGAGCCGGGCTAGTGGCAGGTGGCAGCGCGATTCGCGGCAGCCGGGTGGGCGCCGGGCCGATGGGAGAACGGGAGCGCGGTGAGTCCGCCCCGCGCCAGTGGGTGTCGTTCTTCTGCGCCAACGGCCACGAGACCAGGCCGGCCTTCGCGCTCGAGGCGATGGTGCCCGACACCTGGGACTGCCCGCGGTGCGGTTTCCCGGCCGGCCGCGAGTCGGCGACCCCGCCGGCCGCGCCCCGCAACGAGCCGTACAAGACCCACCTGGCCTACGTGAAGGAACGCCGCTCGGACGCCGACGGCGACGCGATCCTGGAAGAGGCGCTGGCCCGGCTGCGGGCCCGCCGCGGCGAGCTCTGACCCTTACCCCTCCGAACCCGGCGCCTTGAGCAGGCCGCCCCGGTTGCGGCGTGCCCGGCCAGCGGTTCAGAGAATCGGGCGGCCGTCGGGGTGCCGGGGCAGCCCGGCGGCGGCATCCCGGTCCACCAGCCACAGCGTCCGGAACCGCCCGCGCGGCCCGGCCGAGGGCACCTGCACCCGGCCCGCCCCAGACAGCGCCAGCGCCACTGCGCGCGCCTTGCCGGCCCCGGACACCACGAACCAGATCTCGTTGGCGGCCGCCAGTCCCGCGAAGCTGAGCGAGATCCGCAGCGGCGGCGGCTTGGGGGAATTGCGTACCGCGATCACCGGGCCGGACTCGTCGTAGGCGCTGGGGTGCCCGGGGAACAGCGAGGCGCAGTGCCCGTCCGGGCCGACCCCGAGCAGCAGCACGTCGAAGTGCGGCAGCAGGTCCGGGTCGTCCGGGCGGCGGGCGGCCGCCAGTTGCCCGGCGTAGCCGGCCGCGGCGTCGTCGAGGGTGCCGTACTGCCCGTCACTGGCCGGCATCGGGAACTGCCGGGCCGCCGCGAACGGGGGATGGGAGAACAGCAGCCGGTTGGCCGGCCCGTCGTTGCGGTCCTCGGAGTCCGCCGGGACGTAGCGCTCGTCGGCCCAGAACACGTCCACCCGGGACCAGTCCACCGAGTCCCGGGCCGGGGTGCCGGCCATCGCCGACCAGACCCGCTCCATGATCGAGCCCGCGGTCAGCGCCAGCGCGGCCCGGCCCCGGTTCTGCTGGGCGCGGGCCAGGGTGGAGATCACCCGCACCGCCACGTCCTCGGCCAGCTGATCGGCGGTTGGCTGGACGATCAGCTCCGGCTGTGCGGGCATCGGCCTCAGGCCTCCTGCCGGGCCAGCGCCGGGTCGTGCCAGATGTGGGTACGCACCGGCGAGCGGTCGTTGAGCCCGGTCATGCCGGTGACCGCGCCGAGCGCCTCGCCGTAGGGCTGGTCGGCGTCCAGCCGGCGCAGCTCCTCGGCCAGCATGTCGCCGGTGGTCCGCTGCGGGAACGGCTGGAGGGTGTCGAGCTGGCCGGGCCGGCGCATCAGCAGCTTGTAGCCCTCGTTGGTCATCTGCACCGTCCGGCCGTCTTCGAACTCGACCGAGACGCCGACGATGTACTTGCCCTGGGCCTTCTCCACCGGCACCGGAAAGCCCAGCCGGGAGGTCAGCCAGCCGGCCAGCAGCTGGGCGGACGGGTCGGCCGGGTTGCCGCTCACCACCACCGACTTCGCCGGCACCGACGCGGTGTCGAACGCCGCGGCCAGCGCCGCCCGCCACGGCGTGATCACCGTCCAGGTCAGGTCGGTGTCGCCGGGGGCGTAGTCGATGGCCCGCTGCCGCAGCGCCTCGGCCGGGTCGGCGTCCCGGATGACGTTGGTGATCCGGCGGTCGGCGAACACCCCGAGCGGGTCGTGCGCGATCACGGTGGGGGTCTCGGAGTACCACCAGGCGACCACCGGGGCGTCCGG